>ERZ772885.1750-NODE-1750-length-12331-cov-3.987292_pt1 | contig 12331 bp, 9 predicted proteins | sample MGYA00580580_ERZ772885 | MGnify/ENA primary metagenome ERZ772885 (study PRJEB29015, sample SAMEA2737673) | human gut metagenome | biome: human gut; feature: human-associated habitat; material: faeces | place: China | collected 2012 ...
TTTGTTTTGCTGCAAAGCCAGACTCACTGGGCGGGTGGATTCGAACAGCTGCGGCGATGCCGTTGAAGACGGCGCAAAAACAGCCCCGATGGACCGTCAGGTTCACCGGGGCTGCTGCTATACCATGATTTTGTTGACGTTAACATTTTCGTGATGCCGCGAAAACATCACATGTAGACCTTCTGGCTGCGCACCTGCGCTTCGATCAAAAGAGCTGCTTCCCCGTGGGGGCTATGCACATGCAGGATATCTGTTTGTACCGCCGTTACTCTTCCGCTGCAGCTTTGGATTCGTTCACAAAGGCGGCGATCTTATCCACCTGAATTTCGGCAACGGCACGGCCGGTCTCGTAGACGCGGCGCAGCTGGACCGGATCGCGCTCCATGGAGCCGATCTCCAGCGGGATGGGCGGGCGGATGACGAACGCCTTGCCGGTCTGCTCTAGCATGGCAATGTGATCCAGCGTTTCGTTGTAGCGCTCGTGACGGTCGGCAACGGCTTCCACGAAAGCGGGGTAGCGCAGGTAGCGTGCCCGGATGGCGGGCAGCATCTTGTTCTTCTTTTTCACAAAGCCCTTGGGCTGGGTCAGCACAATGAGGTTGCGTTTGTAGCCGATGGACTCGAAGAACCGCACGGGGATGGAATCGGCAATGCCGCCGTCCAGCAGCTGATAATGGCCGATCTTTACGATCTTGGCCGCCAGCGGCATGGAAGCGGATGCCTGCATCCACTGGATATCCTCGGCATCGCCGGTGCGGCACTTGTGATAGATGGGGTCGCCGGTACGCACATCGGTGCACACCACAAAAAAGTCCATGGGGTTCTCTGCAAATGCCTTTGCGTCGAACACGTCCAGCTTTTCTGGCACGGTGTGGTAGCAGAACTGCTCACTGTACAGGTTGCCGGTGCGCAGCAGGTTGCCGAAGCTTGCGTAGCGCTTATCGTTGCAATACTGGGTGTTGTAGCGGATCACACGGCCGATCTGATGGGACTTGTAGTTGCAGCCGAACACCGCACCGGCCGAAACGCCAATGGCACCATCCAGCACGATGCCATGCTCCATCAATACATCCAGAACACCGGCGGTAAACATGCCGCGCATGGCACCGCCTTCCAGCACAAGACCCGTTTTCATATATGCTCTCCCCTCCTGTGTGCCGGTGCACAGATGCCGGACACACCTTATATTAACTACAGTATACTCGAATCTGTAAAAAGTACAAGAGCGGAAAACCTATAAATTTATCAAGAAAACCTCTTGCCAAAGGAAAGAGCATCCGGTATACTAGGTGAAATAAAAAGAGAAATATGCGCTGCAAACGCATGGGCATGGAAAAAATCAGGTTGGAGGAATTGCTGCACTATGAAGATGCTGGAAGATCGTATTCGCAAAGATGGTATCGTACGCGAGGGCAATGTGCTGAAGGTGGATAGCTTTATCAACCACCAGATGGACATTCCGCTGTTCCGGGAGATGGCAAAGGAGTGGAAGCGCCTGTTTGCAGGCAAGCCCATCAACAAGGTGCTCACCATCGAGGCCAGCGGCATTGGCATTGCAGCCATCGTGGCCAGCGAGTTCAACGTGCCGGTGGTATTTGCCAAAAAGTCCATGAGCATCAATCTGGACTACAACAACTACGAGACCAAGATCCAGTCCTTCACCCACAAAAAGATCTACAATGTGATCGTCTCCAAAAAGTTCCTCACCCCGGAAGACCATGTGCTGATCATTGACGATTTCCTTGCCAACGGCTGTGCTCTGATGGGCCTGCTGGATCTGGCCAAGGAAGCCGGTGCCACAGTGGAGGGCATCGGCATTGCTGTGGAAAAGGGCTTCCAGCAGGGCGGCGAGCTGATCCGCAGCAAGGGCATCCAGCTGGAGAGCCTTGCCATTGTGGAGTCCATGAACAGCGAGACCGGCGAGATCGTCTTCCGCGAGCAGCCGCAGCAGAATTAAACAAAAAACATTGCAGCCCCGGGAAAGTCGGAAGACCTTTCCGGGGCCGTTTTTTGCTTACGCCCCGTCAAAGCTGTCACCGTCGGCGGGCAGGTCGGCAGCGGTCTGGGCGGGATCGGGATCGGTTTCCGGTTCCACGGCGCGGGGCACGCCCTTGTACACCAGCGTCTGTTCCAGAACCTCGGCGCACACCGGGGCTGAAAGGCTGCCGCCGGCAGTCGTCCAGCTGTGGGGTTCGTCCAAGCACACCAGACACAAAAACTGCGGGTCGTCGATGGGAGCCACGGCCACAAAGCTGGCAATACGGGCTTTTTCGTCGGCGCTGTCCAGCTTCTGGCTGGTGCCGCTCTTGCCGCCCACCCGGTAGCCTTGGATGCGGGCATTGCGCCCGCCGCCGTAGAGCACCACGGCTTCCATCATCTCACGCATGGTTTCAGAAGTTTCCGGTTTGATCACCTGCCGCCTGCACACCGGCTCTGTGTGCTGCAGAATGCTGCCGTCCGGGTTCAGGATATCGCTGACAAGATAAGGCTGCATCAGCCTGCCGCCGTTCACCACAGCGCACACGGCTGCGGCCATTTCCATATAGGAGATCTTGCTGCTCTGGCCGAAGGCGCAGGAGGCCAACTCCACCGGCCCCATGCGGTCGGCGGTGTAGTACAGGCTCTTTTTGGGTTCGGCGGGCAGATCGACCCCGGTTGGCTCCCGCAGGCCGAAAGCGGCAAAGTAATCGCAGAAGGCTTCCTTGCCCAGCCGCGCGCCGATCTGGATAAAGCTCTGGTTGCAGGAATTTTCCAGCGCCTGGGTCACGGTCTGGCTGCCGTGGCGCTTGTGGTTGGCGCAGTGGAACCGTGTGCCCGCCACCGAGATGGACTCGCCGCAGTAAAAGGTGGAGTTTTTGCTCACAGCCCCGGCATCCAGCGCGGCGGCGCAGGTGATGAGCTTGAACACGCTGCCCGGCTCGTACAGGTCGCTGACGGCCTTGTTGCGCCACTGGGTCTGCTGGGCCAGCTGCAGGGCGGCAGCGCGCTCGCTGCCGGTAAGGGCATCCACGGCCTTGCGGGCGGCTGCATCGTAGATCACGCGCGGCTGGTTCGGGTCGTAGGCAGGCGTGGTGGACATGGCCAGCACGGCCCCGGTGTTCACGTCCATCACGATGCCCACGGCGCGCGCCGCCACATGATGCTCCTTGACCGCATAATCCAGCGCGTTTTCAAGGTAATGCTGGATGTTGGCATCGACAGTCAGCCGCAGGCCGCTGCCTTCCAAGGGCACTTTTTCGGTCTCGTAGCTCTGCTCCAGTGTGTAGCCCCAAGCGTTGACGGCGGTGAGCACCACACCATTCTGCCCGGTGAGCACATCGTTATATTTCAGCTCCAGCCCGCTCACACCGGCGTTGTCTACATTGGTAAAGCCCAGCACGCTGGCCAGAAATTCCCCCTCCGGGTACCAGCGCTTGGAGTCCTGATTGATGCGGATGCCGGTGATGCCGTTCTCTTCACAAAAATCCCGCACGCGGTCGGCGGTGTCGCGCTCCACGCGGTAGCGCAAAAGGCAGTCGTTGGAGGTGCGGTCGCTGAATTTTTCCAGCAGCTTCGCATCGTCCAGCTCCAATATTTCCGCAAGGCCCTGCGCGGCAAGGCTGAGCTTTTCCTCCGGCATCTCGCGCGGGGAGGCCCGCAATGTCCAGCAGCTGCTGTTGGCGGCAAGCAGTACACCGTCGGCGCTGTAGATACGGCCCCGGTCGGCAGGCACCACGGTATCGCGCAATTGCTGGCCGAGGGCGCGGTTCGTATACCAGCCGCCCGCAAACAGCTGCAGATACGCCAGCCGCGCGGCCAGCCCCGCAAAGCAGACGCAGCACATCAACGCGGCCACCAGCCGTGCCCGGGCACGGAATGCCCGTTCCGGCAGGGTGCGCAAGGGGCGCGGCTCCGGTTTTGGCATGGCAGGCACCTCCTTCTCTGGGCAAGTGTATGCGCCGGTGCGCCGGGGATATGACTAACCGGCACCGCCGCCGCGTACAATAAAGGAACGGAGGTGATACGGATGCACAAAGCTGCTGCCCATGCAAAGCGCGGTCTGCCGCTGCGGCATCTGCCGGCCATGGACCTGCCGTTTCTGGTGCTGGTGCTCACGCTGGTGGGCTTTGGCCTTGTAATGCTGGGCAGTGCCAGCAGTGCAGTGGCGCTGTACCGGCGGGGCGATGCCTTTGCCTACCTGCGGCCGCAGCTGCTGTATGCTGCGCTGGGCATCGGGGCCATGTGGGTGGCAAGCCGGGTGGACTACCATGTTTACCACAAGCTGGCATGGCCGCTGCTGGCGCTTTCAATGGTACTGCTGACGGCGGTGCTGTTCATGCCGGAGTACAACGGCTGCAAGCGCTGGCTGGTGCTGCCGGGCCTGGGCACACTGCAGCCCAGCGAGATCGCCAAATTTGCGGTGGTGCTGGTGTTTGCGCATATCATTGCACTTAACCACGACCGCATGGGCAGCTTTGCGGTGGGGGTGCTGCCCTTTGCACTGGTGCTGGGAGCGGTGGCGGTGCTCATGCTGCTGGAACCGCACCTCTCCGGCACCGTGCTCATTTTGGGCATCGGCGCGGTGCTTATGTTCGTGGGCGGCACCGGCCTCAGGTGGTTCGTGCTGGCCGGGGCGGGCGGTGCAGCAGCCATTGGAGCTGCCATCATCATTATGCCGGACCTTGTGCCCTACGCGGCCAGCCGTCTCAGCTCATGGCTGGATCCCTTTGCCGACCCGCTGGGCGACGGCCACCAGACCATCCAGAGCCTGTATGCCATCGGCTCCGGGGGTGCGGCGGGCCTTGGCCTTGGCAGCAGCCGCCAGAAGCACCTGTTCGTGCCCGAACCGCAGAACGACTTCATCTTTTCCATTCTGTGCGAGGAGCTTGGCTTTGTGGGTGCAATGGTAGTGGTACTGCTGTTTGTGCTTTTTATAATCGAGGGCTTCATGATCGCTTCAAGAAGCAAGGATCGTTTTGGTATGCTTCTTGCGGCTGGTATAACAATACAGATAGGCTCGCAGGCACTTTTCAACATTATGGTAGCCTGCAACGCTTTCCCTAACACGGGTATTTCACTGCCGTTTTTCAGCTACGGTGGTACTGCACTGATGATACAGCTTGCAGAAATGGGTATCATGCTCAACGTTTCACGTCAGTGCATCAAAAAAAAGTAAAGAGGTATTAGTTCTATGCTCAGAGTTTTACTTGCAGGCGGAGGTACGGCAGGTCATGTAAATCCTGCTCTTGCCATTGCGGAGATCATAAAAAAACACTATCCTGACGCTGAGATAAGCTTTGCGGGAAATCCTGAAAAGCTTGAGGCTAGGCTCGTGCCTGCGGCAGGATATAAGTTCTATCCTATAAAGATAGAGGGCTTTCAGAGAAAGCCTAACTGGGTGAATCTCAAAAGAAATATCCATGCGGCAGGGTGTCTTGTAAAGTCAGGAAGCACTGCAAAGAAGATAATAAAGGAAGCAAAGCCTGATCTTGTTATAGGAACCGGGGGCTATGTTTCAGGACCTATAGTTAGAAAAGCCGCTAAAATGGGCATAAAGACGGCTATTCACGAGCAGAACGCTTTTCCGGGCGTGACAAACAAGATACTTGCAAAGTCTGCGGACGTTGTTATGCTCACTGTGAAAGAGGCAGAAAAGTATATGCCCGAAAATGCTAAGACGGTGGTGACAGGTCTGCCTGTAAGGGGAGCTTTCAACACCATGTCAAAGTCGGAGGCAAAAAAACAGCTTGGCTTTGATGAAAATGAAATATGTGTGCTTTCAACAGGCGGAAGTCTGGGTGCGAGAGTGCTTAATGAGAATATCGCAAAGCTTTTGAAATGGTATCAGGACAATGATGTTAAGGTGTGTCATATACATTCCTACGGCACTTATCAGGGATATAAGGATTATCCTGAAAAGCTCAGGGCTATGGGTATAGATATCAACAACAGCAGACGTATCATAAAGGATTATATCAATATGCCTGTGGCAATGGCTGCGGCTGACCTTGTTATATCAAGGTGCGGAGCAGCTTCGCTGGCAGAGCTTGAAGCAATGGGCAGAGCTTCTGTGCTTATCCCGTCGCCTATGGTGGCTGAAAATCATCAGTATTACAACGGCATGGTATTGCAAAACGCAGGAGCAGGCTTTGTTATCGAAGAAAAAGACTTGACGGAAAAGCTTTTCATCGATACTGTAAAGGGGCTTATAGAAGACCCTGAGAAGCTCAGACAGTGCTCGGAAAACGCTGCAAAGCTTCATGTTGCCGATACTGAGGACAGGATATTCAAGGCTTTAGAGCCACTTATTAAGGGATAAGGAACGCAAAATTTAAGGGGATAAAATAATGGATAAGAATTACAGACAGTATAACAAGAGGGCTTCAATGGACAGCATTGAAGTGCCTGATGTTGACAAGATAAAAAAGCTGTCAGATAAAAAGTTCAAGGGCAGCGGAGTGAACCGCACCGCCGACGAGATCTTTGACGGAGAAAAGTTCAACAAGGCAGGGGAGTTCGACCGTGCCACAAAGACTTACGATGACCCTACCAAGCACAAGGAAGAGGACGATGAGGACGATTTCCTTGAGGACGCTGCGGCTATGCCTGCGCAGGCGGTGAAAGGTCTTAGCAAGGGAGTAAAGGTGGGAGATTCATATGTAAAGCGTAGCAAGATAATAAAGACAGTTGTGGCTGTTATTATCGTGCTTGTGCTTATGGTGTTCTTCTTCCCACCGCTGTTTTTCAACGACGCAGACAAGAGCGTGGTTAGATATGACGACAACGTGTTCAAAACAATGGGTATGACGGATTTTAAAACATATGCGCTGTCAAATTATTCTGTATACAACGAAGAAGCTTTTGGTTCTGAGTTGAGTTCAAGCTACCGTTTTGCAGATATAGTGTTCAATATCAAAAACCCGTCTCCTTTTGAGATAAAGATACCGCAGTATGAGATCAGCCATGTTTCTTCTGAATATGACAATGCGGTATGCTATGCGACCAGCGTTACAACAAACAGCGACGGCGAGGTCATAGGCGACACTGTTCCTCCGTTTTCCAGCAAGGAGGTCACTGTAAGGATACTTGTGAATATTACTGATATGGACGATAGTACGTTTGACGATTGCGTTACTGGCATGATACTTTCAACTAAGGATATGAAAAAGAAGATAGGCAAGGACTCCTATCTGCCTTGTTTGCCTGCTTTTATGCCTGTTTCAAACGCTACAGAGATATATATCAACAAATAGCTTTAACCTATATGGGCGGTCCTGCATAAGATAAGTCAAAACCTTAAAAGGAGCGACGCTTATGCAACGGCTTATCATTCAGGGAGGAAGCAGGCTGAACGGAGAGATAACCGTTCAGGGAGCAAAAAACGCAGCTCTGCCGCTGCTGGCAGGGTGTGTTCTTATAAACGGAGAGATCAGGCTACATAACTGTCCTGCACTTTCGGACGTATTTGCGGCTTGTCGCATTCTGTCGGTGCTTGGGGCAAGGTGCAGCCGTGAGGACGGCTGTGTTACTGTGGACGCAAGGGGCGCTGTAAAGACCTTTGTGCCAGATGAGCTTATGAGAGAGATGCGTTCGTCTATCGTTTTTCTGGGAGCTGTTCTTGGAAGAACAGGTGAATGCAGGCTGTCATTCCCGGGAGGGTGTGAGCTTGGTCCGAGACCTATAGATATGCACCTGTGCGCACTTAGAAAAATGGGCGTCAGGATAAACGAGGAGTATGGCGTGCTTAGCTGCACCTGCCCGAGAGGGCTTAGAGGGGCTAGGATAGACCTTTCGTTCCCCTCTGTGGGAGCGACTGAGAACATCATGCTTGCGGCTGTTCTGGCAAAGGGCGACACGGTGATATACAATGCGGCAAGAGAGCCTGAGATATGCGATCTTGCGGAGTTTCTGAACTGCTGCGGTGCAAGGATAAGTGGCGCAGGGGGCGGAACGATAACAATAAGCGGTGTGGAAAAGCTACACGGCTGTGAATACTCTGTCATGCCCGACAGGATAGTTGCGGCGACTTTTATGAGTGCGGCGGCGGCAACAGGCGGTGAGATAGGTCTGCTTGGGGCAAGGGCAGGGGATATCCGTGCGGTCATACCTATATTTGAGCAAATGGGCTGTCAGGTATTTCTATATGAGGACAGGATATTTATAAAAGCACCTAAACAGCTAAAAGCTGTGCGGACGGTGAGGACTATGCCTTACCCGGGATTCCCTACGGACGCTCAGGCGATAGTCACGGCGGCACTTGCTAAGGCAAAAGGCACCAGTGTGGTGGTGGAAAATATTTTTGAAAACCGCTACCGCCATGTTGACGAGCTTGTGAGAATGGGTGCGGATATAAAGACAGAGGGAAAAGTGGCTGTTATCGAGGGCGTGAAGGAGCTTTACGGAGCAAAAGTCCGTGCGCCTGACCTTAGAGGCGGTGCGGCGTTAGCTGTGGCGGCGCTTTCGGCAGAGGGAGAAACATCTCTCACTAATATAAAGCTTATGGACAGGGGCTATGACTGCATTGAAAATGCTTTTACGCTTCTGGGCGGAAACATAAAACGTGTAAATTACTAGCAGTTAGGAAAGAGAAAAATGAACGGAACTTACAAGGAAAACAGAATGAACTCACAGCGGCCTGCGGCACGTCGGCAGACAGTGAATATGCGCAATGTGTATGTTGCCAGCTTTTTTGCGGCTGCGGCGCTGCTGCTGGTGCTGAGTATGTTTTTGTTTTTTAATGTGTCGGAGATAAAAATAGAGGGCGTTACCCTTTACGAGCAGGATCAGATCCTTGGCGTGGGCGGCGTTTCAACGGGACAGAACCTTGTGAGGACGAATACGGATATAGTTGAAAAGCGTTTGAAAGATACTCTTGTGTATCTTGATGATGTCAAGGTCACAAAGAAATTTCCGTCAACACTTGTTATAACCTGCACAGAGGCCGAAAAGGCGGCTGATATCGAGTATAAAAATTCATACTATGTGCTGTCTGCTTCGGGAAAGATACTTGAAACGAAAAATCCTGCTCCGACAGGGGATATACCTGTTGTAAAGGGCTTTGAGCTTAAAAGTCTTAGTCAGGGCGACAAGCTTGCTTCTGAGGATTCATTTAAGGCGGATATCCTTAAAGAGCTTCTGAATGAACTTCATGACCTGAAATTTAAAAATATAGACTCTATTGACCTGACCACCCGTTCGGATATTAAGCTTATGTATGACGGCAGGCTTGAAATAAAGCTTGGAAGCTCGGTGGATATGGAATACAAGCTTACATATCTTAAGGCGGTAATTGACAAGAGCATTACTGACGATTACGAGGGTACGCTTATTTACAATGGTGCTGACAGCGGCATTTCGGCTATTCCGAAATCGCAGGACGAGTCGTCAAAACCTGACGACACAAGCTCTGCAAAGCCAGATGACAGCAGCAGTGCGGTATCGGCTGATACTAATATTGATGACGGCAACACATGGGACAGTGATAACTCATGGTCAGGGGACGATAGCCAAGGCTACAGCGACGATACCAACGCATGGGACGGCAATGATGATGCTGACAATGCAGGCACAGATCAGTGGACAAACGAGAACGGAAACACCGACTGGGAATATGATAATGGCGGCGATCAGGGCTATACCGACAATGGATATGCTGACAACGGCTATGTGGACGATCAGACGAACACAGATTGGTAAGGGTCAGGATAACTAATTGTATAGTATACACAAATGAAACTGAAAAATCAGTCGTTTTATTGATAATTAATAAAAAGTTTATAATGGTTTCATTTAAGTTCTTTACTTTTTGACAAAAGTATGATAATATATTATTGTATCTATTTATGTGCATATTCGGCACATAGGCTTTTTTGCATTTTATTTTTGATTTGATAAATTGATATGTAAAAATACGGAGAAGTATGAAAATTCGCTTTTAGGAGGAGTTCTATTATGGGTTACGAGTATGTTGAAGAGCCAGTCGTAGGCGCAAAGATCAAGGTAATCGGTGTCGGTGGCGGAAAGATTTTTGATACAGCCAAAGCTGTTGCTTACTATGTAGAGAGTCCGGTTATCGTATGTCCTACTATCGCAGCAACAGATGCTCCTTGTTCTGCACTTACTGTAGTTTATACAGATGATGGTGTATTTGAAGAATACTTATGGTTACCTGCTAATCCAAATCTTGTATTAGTAGATACAGATATTATCGCAAAAGCTCCTGCAAGACTTTTAGTTTCCGGTATGGGCGATGCACTTGCTACATATTTTGAAGCAAAAGCCTGTCAGGCAAGTAATGCAACAAGCTGTGCAGGCGGACATATCACAATCGCAGCAATTACATTAGCAAAAGTTTGTTACCAGACGTTAATTGAAGAAGGCGTAAAGGCAAAACTTGCAGTAGAAGCAGGCGTATGCACAACAGCAGTAGAAAAAGTAATCGAAGCCAATACATTATTATCTGGTATGGGATTTGAGAGCGGCGGATTAGCTGGCGCACATGCCATCCATAACGGACTTACCTGCATCAAAGACTGTCATCATTTATATCATGGTGAAAAAGTTGCCTTTGGTACTTTAACACAGCTTGTTTTAGAGAATGCAGACGAAGACTATTAGATGAGGTAATCACATTCTGCATGGACGTAGGACTTCCTACAACTTTCGCAGATTTAGGAATCGAACATCCAGATAAAGATGCCCTTATGGAAGCAGCAACCTTAGCAGCTTCCCCAGACGATACTTTAGGAAATGAACCATTAGAAGTTACACCAGATAAAGTATATGCGGCAATGGTCGGAGCAGATGCTTTAGGAAGATATTATAAGGGATTATAGTGATTTACTGAATCTTATTTTAGCCCAGCCCTCCTGTGTTGGAGGGCTGGGCTTTTTAAATTTCTGCTTTAATCAGGTACTTTGCTTCCAGCGGTCGTCTGTTTTTTGTTATCTTTTAAGAATATTCCAACCGAATCTGGCTTCCTTTCTGTGACAGATCCGATGGAGTCACCAGCAGTTTCAGAGGAACTCTCGCCTGTATCGTCTCCACATGGCTGATAATACCGATACTTCTCTTTTTGGACTGTAGTCGTTCTAAGCTATTCATAACGGTATCTAGCAAGTCATCATCAAGGCTGCCGAATCCCTCGTCTAAGAAGAAGAATTCGAGAGGAGCGGCACCATTAAGCTGGATGGAAGAGGAGAGCGCCAGTGCCAGGGAGAGGGAGGTAATAAATAGTTCTCCGCCGGACAAGGTATCGGAAGGGCGGACAGCTCCTCCATTTTTATTATCCCGGATGATAAATTCTGCGGAATCATTGATTTCGAGGGCATAGCTGCCGCCAGATATTTTTGATAGAATGACAGAGGCTTCTCTGGCGATATAGGACAGTTTTGACTGTGCAACATATTCAATAAATGCATTGCCTTTGAAAAGCTGTTCTAATTCTTTTATCATATCTTTTTTGTGGGATTCTGTTTCCCATTTCTGTTCTAATTCCTCTTTTTTGGCAAGGTCTTTTGTCATGGTTTCAATTTGGTGTGTTAAGAGGAGAATAGAGGAGTCTAATTCTTTTATCTGCTGTTTTATGTCTGCCAGTTCTTCTTTTTGGCGAATCCATTCACTTTCTTCGATTTCTTTTTTTCCGAGTTTCTCCTGAAGATAGCGTATGCGTTCCTCGTTTTGCCGCACATCATCATAATAGGAAGTAATGTCTTTCTCTAATTTTGTTAACTCTTTTTCTTCCATGTAGTAAAGCTCGGGCTGGTCTGTTTTGGAAAAACCAAGTTCTTTTTTCTGAGTAAGATAAAGTTCCTGTACCTGTTTTAAGTGTGTCTCAGAGGAACGGCTGGTACTTTGACAGGAAGTAAGTTCCTTGTTCTTTTTCTGTAGTTCTTTTAAGCTTTGCTGATAGTCTTTCTCAGTGTGTTTTAAGGCTGTGTTAATTTCCTGTTGCCGTTGTTGATTTTTTGTGATTTCTGAAACAAAATCCATATTTATAGAAAGTGTTTTTGGAAACTTTTCTGTTTGTTCTGCGATAACTTTTTCACAGTTTTCGATATTGGCGGTGAGGGAGGAACTCTTATTTTCTAAGCCTGCAATTTGCGCTGAAAGAACTTTTATATCCGAACGGAGTTTTTCTAAATGCTGTCTTTGTTCTTTGATCGTTATTTCTTTCTGCTGGTGTTCTTGCTCTTTCTGACGAAGAGTTTCTAAAGCGTTTGAAAAATTCTCGATATTATTATCTTTTCGGAGAGTGAGAATCTCTTCTGCATAATTTTGCAGGGCAGAGTGCTGTTCTTTCAAAGTAGCGGCTTGTCTCTCGCATTGTTCCTTTTGTCGCCGCAAGTCTCCC
>ERZ772885.1754-NODE-1754-length-12311-cov-4.850441_pt1 | contig 12311 bp, 9 predicted proteins | sample MGYA00580580_ERZ772885 | MGnify/ENA primary metagenome ERZ772885 (study PRJEB29015, sample SAMEA2737673) | human gut metagenome | biome: human gut; feature: human-associated habitat; material: faeces | place: China | collected 2012 ...
AGGAGCGAATAGTATATTTTGATGCAAGAACAAAAATACATTTGCAGAATTACTTGAACAGTCGCAAGGACGATAATCCGGCACTGTTTGTATCATTAAAAGCCCCTTATGAGAGATTAAAAATCGGTGGTATTGAAGTGCGATTACGAAATTTTGGAAAACAATTAGGTCTTAGTAAGGTACATCCACATAAATTTAGACGTACTCTTGCAACTATGGCAATAGATAAAGGAATGCCTATTGAACAGTTACAGCAGCTTTTGGGACATAGAAAAATAGATACGACTTTGCAGTATGCAATGGTTAAACAGAGCAATGTTAAATTGGCTCATAGAAAGTACATAGGTTAGGAGCAATAAAATGAAATATAGAAAGTTAATGGATTGTTGTGAATTTATCTCAGATGGTGACCATTTACCGCCACCTAAAAGCACAGAGGGAATACCTTTTATTACAATATCCAATTTTACGGGGCAAAACAAAATCTCGTTTGAAGATACGATGTTTGTTCCGAAAAGTTATTATGATAAGTTAAGCGAAACAAAGAAAGCACATAAAGGAGATATTTTATATTCAGTGGTCGGTTCTTTTGGCAAACCTGTTTATGTGGATTTTGAAATGCCTATGGTGTTTCAACGTCATATTGCGATTCTAAGACCTAAAAGTGATGTGAATGGAAAATATCTTTATTACACAATGCTTAATCCTCAGTTTTATAGAATGGTGGATAAGTTGGCTATTGGGTGTTCTCAGAGGACGGTAACTTTAGATACTTTGCGAAATATAGAAGTAAGTTTACCAGATAAAGATATTCAAGATAAAATAGTTGGAGTTTTATCATTGATTGATGAGAAAATAGACATCAATAATAATGTAAACGATAATTTAGAGCAGCAACTTATGCTTTTATATGATTATTGGTTTACCCAATTTGATTTCCCTGATAACAACGGTAATCCTTATCAGACTTCCGGTGGAAAAATGGTTTGGAATGATACTTTGAAGCGTAATATTCCTGAAAATTGGAAAGTTCAATCTGTAAATTCAAACTGTTTATCTTCCATAATAAAACCCGGAGTCGAAATCTTTAATACAAAAACATACCTAGCAACAGCCGATGTTAAAGGTACTTCTATTTCAACAGGAACTATTGTTGATTACGACGGTAGAGAAAGTCGCGCTAATATGCAGCCAAGTATAAATTCTGTATGGTTTGCTAAAATGAAAAATAGCATTAAACATCTTTGCCTAAACAAAGAAATGCAACCTATTATTTCAAGCTCTATTCTTTCAACGGGATTTTGCGGATTACAATGCAACGAAATCAGTTTTGAATATATTGCTTCTTATGTTTCAAATGCATATTTTGAAATTCATAAAGATATGCTTGCTCACGGAGCGACTCAAGAAGCTGTAAACAATGATGATTTAGCAGGCGTTCACATTATTATTCCTGAAGATACAGTTTTACGTGCTTATCACGAAGCTACTCAAGCTATATATGCACAAATAAGTAAAAATATTTGCGAAAATCAAGAACTTGTTAAACTTCGTGATTGGCTGCTGCCTATGCTGATGAACGGTCAGGCTACTATCAATGACTGATACAATAAATTATCGTTTAACACAATGTGTCGGTATTTTATTGAAAAGTATAATGAAATTATAGAAATAATATTAATATCTTAACGGATTGGCGTTGAAATAGCAAACGACAAATGGACACTATAAATAATATTTTTATTATATTAGAATTGGTGATTGTTGCAGTATTTTCAATAATTTAGAATGTGAAATCTTTGCTTATATTTGTGGCTGGAATAATTATTTGTTAGAAATTACAAGTGACTTAATATTTAAGAAATTTTATGTAATCAATGCTATTGAGATCAGCTGCAGGTAAAACCATTCGACGATGGATGAAAAAAAATAGAAAATGATAAAATATGCCAATGAAATTAAATTGTAAAAGATACTTCTGATAAAGTTTTTATTTTAGAATATTGATTGACTAGGAAGAACATGATGGACAAAAATGTTCTTAATATGGACTTCAGGTTCTTAAAAAAACTGTAAAAAATTAAAAAAAGGTGTTGCGGCGGTATTTTTTTGCCGTTGCTTGAAGTTTTATGTGATTTTTACTGAGATTGTTTCATCAGTGTAATGATCTGGAGCAATATTTTGTGGACTCATTATCGTATATTACTTCAGGTAAAAGATAAAATAGCTTGTGATTGGTGTGTGAAAGAAGCCATATGAATACAGTGTGTCAAGATTTGGCAATGGAAAAGGCGTGCTTTTTGTATCAAGAAGTACTAGAGTTTCCGTGGGGAGAATTTCCATGACGCTTACGGATTGGAGAAATTCCATATCAGTAAGGTGATCCGATTAAAAAATAAAGAATTGGGTCGGTTGGCTCGAATGGATTCAATTGTGAAAACGTTGAAATTTGTGTCATGATGGTGAATAATAGACAATGGGATGAGGAAAAACAAAGATAGTAATTCATGTTTGTGGGTTATATGTAATTTTTTCATAGTATACAAAACACTATCATTATTGGTTTTGACTAACATTAGGATACACATCTGAGGTTCATGTTTTCTATGGAGTCGAATTCATCAGTTATAAAATTAAAGAATGTCTATTTTTTTCAAATTATTAAAATTTGCATTGTTTAATAGAATAAAACCATTGACAATGGAGTATAAGTATGGCACTATTATGCCATAAAGGAGATGGATATTATGCCGCAAATTATACCGATTAGAGATTTGAAAAATATAAGTGAAATATCCGCAATATGCCATAAATCAGACGAGCCTATATTTGTTACTAAAAATGGTTAAATCAGACGAGCCTATATTTGTTACTAAAAATGGTTATGATGATATGGTCATTATGAGTATAGAAGCATATGAAAAAATATCATATATCAATGACATTTATAAAAAAATTGAACAAGGTGAAAAGGCTATTTCTGAGAACAGAGTGATTAATACCAAACTGTCTGTTGATTCACTTAGGAGTAAGTATGAAATATGAAGTTATTATATCAGAAGAAGCTCATAACGATATAGACAGTATATTATATTTTTAATTTTCTAAAAAATCCAATAGCTGCAACTATTCTACTTGATAAAATTGAAGAAATATATATTGATCTCGCGGATAATTCTTTTATGCATGCTGTTTTGACAAATGTTTAAGAAACGAAAAATACAGAAAAGTTGTTATGAATAAATATATTTTAATTTATCGAATAGATGAAGAAAACAATATTGTCTATGTTATACGTTTTTTCTACGGAGGACAAAATTACATTGATTTAATATAGTTAAAAACCGCCTAAAAGCAATATGCAATGGGCGGTTTTATTATTGTAACCATTCTACTACTCTATATGGATAGATTGTTTTTAGGCGGGAGGTGACTGTAAAAGATAAAAAAATTTTATAATAAAAGAAGTTGAATAGATGTGAGGGAATAGAAACTATGTGGTCATATCTATACCATTTGCAGATACGATTAATATAAATATGAAATTAATAGTGTAGATAACGATATAATAAAATAATATTTGAGGATAAATAGAAGACTTGATGGTGCTGCTGAAATGTAAAAAGAAACAAAATGTTTAATTTTTGCATTTCGTATTGATAGCTTAGTGGACGTGTGTTATACTATATGTGATATTAATTAAACTCATATGATGTTAGGATGATGAATATGGTCAAATCAGTAATTCGTATAAAAAAGATTACTATAAAAAATTTGAAAAATGTTGCAAATGGAAGTCTTCTGTTTGACAATCACAGAAAAAATTATAAATCCAGCGTTCTTGGGTTATATGGACAGAACGGTTCGGGTAAAACGGCATTAATTGACGCTATAGCTTTGCTGAAATTTGCTCTTTGCGGTAGACCGATCCCTAAACAATATGCAGATTTTGTGAACGTTGACGCAGATGCAGCTACATTGGAATATGAGTTTACTGTTAAAGATACCGATAAAAAAGCAGAGTATAATGTAGGTTATTCATTTAGCTTAAAAAAAGAAATAGAAAAAAATACGGTTAATGTTGATGATAACAGTGTGGAACTTTCTGAAGAAGAAAAAACGGTTATTTTTGATGAGGTTTTAAGTTATTCATATGAATGCGGAGATAAAAAAATTAGAAAAACGGCAATTGTCGATACCAGAACATCAGATGTTTTTTTACCTAAATCAAAATATACTGTATTGACTGGGAATGAAGATGAAAAGGATTTATTTGTAGCGAAGAAAATTGCATTAGCGACATCCAGATCGTTTGTGTTTTCAAAAGAATTATTAAATTGCATAAGGAAAAACTGTGAAGAAAGATATCATGTTTTTTTGTTTAATGCATTAACTAAATTTGGAAACTTTGAACTGTTTATTATTAATACAAAAAATTCGGGACTTATTAGTTTTGACGAATTACCGTTATTTTTTAAGTGTTCAAATAAAAGCGGAAATGCAGTTGGCAATTTGCCAATTCCGTTAAATGATTCAGGAGTAATACCTGAACAAGCATTTGAAGTTGTAAATAATGTTATTAAAAATATGAATATAGTGTTGGAACAGCTTATTCCGAATTTAACTATCGGTATAAAAGTAATCGGAACTCAAACCATGAAAAATGGTGAAACTGGTTATATAATTGAATTAATTTCAAAGAAAAATAAAAAAGAAATTGCATTGCGTTATGAATCGGAAGGAATAAAAAAGATTGTATCTATATTACAGCTTCTTATAGTTGTATATAATAATGATTCAATAACGGTGGCAATCGATGAATTGGATTCGGGAATTTTTGAGTATTTATTAGGTGAAATTTTAAGAATAATTTCAGAAAAAGGAAAGGGGCAACTTATATTCACATCACATAATTTACGCCCATTAGAAACTATAGATAAGGGATTCATAGCGTTTACAACAACGAATGTCAATAACAGATATATACGATTCAGTAATGTAAAAAATAATAATAATCTTAGAGATTTTTATTACAGAGATATTATGTTGGGTGAACAAGATGAACCGGTTTACGAAACTACCAATAACAATGATATAGCACTTGCATTCAGAGAGGCAGGTGATATTAGTGGCTCGTAAGAAAATCGTTTTTGTAATAGTTGAAGGACCTTCTGATGATGAAGTTATTTGCACAATGCTTAGTAGGATATTAGATAAGAATGAAGTGTATGTAAAAATAATTCATGGTGATATAACAACTCAAAATGGTGTGACAAATTCAAATATACTTGCAAAAATAGGCGCTATGGTTCAAAGTTATGCCAAAAACAACCATTTTAAAAAATCTGATTTTAAAGAGGTCATTCATATTGTAGATATGGACGGTGCATATATAGGTGACGAACACATATTAGAGGATAAAGATGAGGTTAACCCTATTTATAGTTTAGTCAATATAAAGACTGATGATAAAAGTAAAATAATCAACAGAAATATACAAAAATCCAACATATTAGATAAATTATCATGTTGCAAAACTGTATGGAGTACAATCCCTTATTCATGCTACTATATGTCATGTAATTTAGATCATGTATTTTATAATAAGATGAATAGCAGTGATGAAGATAAAGAAAGAGATGCTATTAGATTTGTGAAAGAATATAAAGATAAGATAGATGAATTTATAACTTTTGTAACGAAATCTGATTTTTCTGTTGTTAATGGATACCGTGAATCGTGGGAATACAAAAAACAAGATTTGCATTCCTTAGAGAGAAATACAAATTTTGGACTGTATTTTTTGCGTGATAATGAATGTTTGGATAAATAATATTAAAGTGATGAACGAATGAGAAAGAATAACAAATTGTTACAGATAAAAGAAATATTGTAAATTTTTTGATGACATTAAAGAATGAAATGCTTTATGAGCCCTTGTGGATAGATTTAATGATGAACGATTTCATAAATGAGATTAGTAGTATAATACAAAATGTGGGCTATATGAGCCCGGTAGAGTACAGACATAATCCTGGATTAACATTATAAAATAATCCAAGAATATGTCCACAACCTCGACTCATTTACAACTCTAAACTAATTGATATTTTATTTTATGATTACGAGCGTATTCTTCTGTATAGCTTCCCATACTGCATTGTATTAAGAATTTATCGTGCATTTCAGCAAAAGCATTTTCACCTATGTTTGTTATAGAGTCAGGAATTGTCATATCAAGAATTTTATAACACTTTTTAAATGCTTCATTTCCAATAGATTCAATTCCGTCTTCTAATTTAACTTTTGTGAGATTATTACAGTTAGCAAAGCAGCTATCTGGAATACGAGCAATAGTTTTAGGGATCGTCAGTTCTACAATGTTGTTGCAATCGGAAAATGCTCCTTCATCAAGAAAATAAAGAGAGCTGGGAAAGGTTATTTGTTTTAAGCCTGTTCGTGCAAATGCGTATTTTCCTATTTGCTGTAAGTTCATTGGCAACATTAAAGTTGACAGATTATTACACCCATCAAAAGCATAATCTGAAATTTCTTTTAAGGTTATAGGCATAATAACTTGTGAAAGATTCAAACATTTTTGAAATGCTTGCTTGCCAATTACTATATATCCGTCTGTTATAATTGCTTCTTTTAGAGTGGAGTCAGCAAAAGCGGATTCGCCTATTTCTGTAACTTTTTTTCCGTTGTATTTGTTTTGAAAAATTACTGTATTATTATTTTTCCCATTAAAAGAAACTACTATATATGAGTCATTAATTTCTGATTTACCATAAGTGAATAAATCCGTATATACAAAGGATCCTTGTTTTTCATTTGTAATTGCAGGAGCGGAAGTAGTATTATAATCCACAGGTTTTATTTCACAATTTTTTCCTAATACATTTTTTCCATAGTCAATACACCAAGTAGCAACTGCCCAATCCGCATTTTTTCTATTAATACCGTATTCATTCATAAGTCTTTTTACGAATCGAAAAGCAAAAGCATTACTAATTCTAACAGTATTTTGTAGTTCTTCGTGTATTTTCATGTCGTATAAGATTAAAAGAAGATTGGCTTGCATCGGCTCATTTGGAAAAGAATCTTTAACTAGACCATAGAATACTTTTTTGTTATATATTTTGTCATGGTACGAACTGAAAAACTGTGTTAATATATTGTCGAGCACAAAAATCCACCTCTCGTTTTTTTATTAATCAACACCTAATGCTTTGAATACAGCTTCCTGTGGTGTTGTATAGAATATAAGGTTAAATGCTCCAACCAAGTCAGACGGAACAGAGCCTATATCCTGTGCAGAAGTAATAGGCAATAAAACCTTTTTAGCACCGCTGTCCAAGCAAACCTGAAGAACATTTGACAAATCTTCTGCTTTTAATATTGTACCACTTATACTAATATCGCCTAAGATAGCAATGCTACTTAATGTAGGTTTGTTGAGAGCAGCAGAACAAATTGCAATTAATGTAGGTAATGTCATATATTTAGACATACCAACTCCGTTAAGATCTTGATAGTTTATAATATAGTCTTTTGTTGTGGTGCTTATAGCACCACTAATTGAAGCACTGTTAGCTTTTAAATAATCAAATGCTGTCTTTGTAGCTTCTTTAACTTCTCTGTCTGTCCCAATACCTGTACGCTCAAATTTGCCATTTCCAGGCAATACTTGTGTTTCGAGCCTGAATACACCAATCATACCGCCTTTTCCTCTGGAAACAGTATAAATCTGTCCTGGATGGCTCATTCCTTCAGGAATCAGTTTGCCGCCACCTTGCTCAGGTACGCCAACATAATATTCTTCAAATGTTTCGTTATCTATGTATGAGAAATTTACATCGTAGAACTCCATACCGCCAATTTTTTTTAGCTGTTCTTTAACTCTACGCCTCATTTCTAAAGAAATCTTTACAATTTCCTCGATTTCTTCTTTTGTGAATACTCCATCAGGATATAATAGCTTTGTGAATCCCGAAATCATTTTTCTGACAGCGATAGTATCACGCTGATTTAAGTTACTTCCAAATTTAAAGTATTTATCGCAAGCATCGCCATAAGGTTTTTTTCTCATTTCACGGAGATATTCAGATAGATAGTCAGTGATAAAGCCATAATCATCAGTAAAGAAGTCTGGACGATATTTAGGAATTTCCCAGCCGGGAATATAGCAATGTATGCGGTCAAGGAAAGCTGTATCATAAGCTATAGCATCAGGAAACGGCTCAAAAAGATGTGATGTTTTAAGAAGCACATCAACATCGTGATTTATGTTACCAACGAAAACCATAGAAGCTGATGCTGCCTTTTCTTCTTTACCACGAGCGAATGACCCTGAAGCCATATAGTCTTTCATTATCTGCACGCCATCTTTATCTTTAAAGGTAATTCCAGCAACTTCGTCAAATGCAACACAATCCCATAAACCAACCAAGCCGATCTGTTTGCTAGCCATATTGTAGAACAAATTAGCAACAGTAGTTTGACCCCCTGAAACAAGAACACTATTAGGCGATATTTCTTTGTAAATATGAGATTTACCAGTGCTGCGAGGTCCAAGTTCACAAAGATTAAAGTTGTTCTCTACAAGTGGTATCATACGGGCAAGAAGCAACCATTTTTCTCTGTACTTAAATTTGTCAGGCTCCATACCTGTAGAACGGAGCATAATATCCATCCATTCGTCTTTCGTAAATGCTTTCCTGCCGTTTTTGATTTCGTCAAGGTCTATGTGAGGCATCTGTATAGGTGTGAGCTTGCGAACATGAATTGGTGTAGTGTTCTTTTTATCTTCTTCAATAAATTCATATTCAAGCTGCATTATACACCAAATACCACCACAAAGAAGTCTATCATACTTTTGCACATAATTAGGGTGGATAGGTATTTCCTTTATTCCCAAATTTGAGAACTCGGCTTCATATCTATCATCTTTGATATTTAAATGAGCTGTTATTCGATCTATTACTGTATAAGCTCCACGTTCTCTCAAAATAGAGAGTATTTTTTGTGCTTCATCAGGACGAACATAGTTGTCTGACAAGATGCGTTTCACATTATTTACGCCTTCTTCAATAATAACAGGGTCATCAGAATTGCAATATTGACCAAGCAAATATTCAAGTACATATATAGGAACATTTGCACCTTCTTTAATTGATTTTGTTAAATCTTTTCTTACAATCCTGCCATCAAAGTGTTGACGAAGCTTTTTATTAATGTTTTCTGTAACGCTTAAGTCTTCAGTGGAATCATTGTCGGCAGTATATTCTTCATTACGTTCGTTGTTTGCAAAATCTTCCATAATCTATTCCTCCGTGAAAAATTTATTTTTTTTAGTGCCAATTAAGTTCTTTCCCGATTCTGTCTGCTATTGTATATCCAATAACTGCCCCCAAGTAATAAGGGGTTTTTGTAAAAATTCCTGTTAAAGCAATAATAGTTACTACAGAAGTTCCTGTCCATATAGGGTATTGTTTATTTTTATTCTTTTGGAATATGTGCAGTAAATATTGTATTATCAGCGTTAAGATGAAAAAAACTATACCATAAACAAAATAATTCATAAAAGTACCTCCGTATTAGAAACCAAAATCATCGGCAAAAGCTATATCCATAATAATTTCTCGTCTTAATACTTCAATATCATTTTTGTCATCATAAGCCACAAGATAATATTTGTGCGATTTGTTATATTGCTTGTTCTTAAATGAGAATTTCAACCTGAATACACGTTTTGTAGCATCGGTATCTTTTTTGTCAGCAACATAGATGTTCTCATTAGAAATTTTTTCGTTATCATCTGATATAAAAAAGATACGATAAGTAGTTTTTTTCACAAGTTCGCCTATAGGCTCTGTCTGTATAAAGTCAAGAGTTGTTATAAGATTTGTAATCTTATTGGTTAGGCTGACAAGAGAAATCTGTGCAGTAGTTGTTTCTTTTGTTCCTCTTTCAAATTTAACATCAATTACAGGAATGATAAGTTCATGCGGTGATGAGCCACCGTGTACAAAGTTTTGACCGCTACCCGGAGCTTTAAATATATCAGTTCCCAAAGGATATGATACAAACATATCCTTATTGTTTGTACTTGCAAGAGGAAGCGAGAGAACGCCACTTGAACCAAGCGAATTTTCTGAAACTGCATATCGCTGACCGTATTTGCCTGATGATAACATACTATCGCTGATCTTATCGCTTTCACTTAATTTATCACGTTTGTAGATAAATCCGTGGTCAGCTGTAATAATAAAGCGGCAGGTATTAGCCTGTGATGAAATTTTACGCATAAGGCTATGAATTTCCTCGATAGCTTCTTCACAAGCAATAAAAACTTCATTTTCGGTATTTAATCTATCTCCACGAGCATCTATTTGATTGTGGAAAATATAGACAACCTCTTGATTTGTAAAAATTTCTCGCAACTCATCTCGTTTCATATTGCGAATAGCATCAAACCATACACATTTACTATTAGGTTTGTATTCTTTCAAGATGACTTCTCTTTGCTCGGTTGAAGTGGTAGGTTTCCCATCAACCAACACATCAAAGTTTTCGTTATATTCTATTGTCTTGTGTGGTAGAAGTGCAGCCATACCAAGTGCAGTATATGATGGCAAAACACCTTGCATTGCTGATATTTCTGCGGTGCATTTTTCATCATAAGACAGTTTTTCAAATAATGTTTTAGCAACATCGTATCTTAAAGCATCAGAAACAATAACCGCTGTGCGTTCTTTGTTGTTTTTTACTTTGTAAGAGAAGAAGTCTGTCTGTGAACGAAGGCTTGTTTTTCCTTGTGCCTCCGCAAATTCTGTATTCCAATTTACAGTGATTTTATTTAAGTAATCATTAGTATAAATGTTTTCTACAAGTTCACGAAGTTTTTCAAATTTAGTTACATCTTCGATACTGTCATAATAATAGTAGAAGTATCTGTAGTGTGTATCAACTTTATAGAATCGCTCTGTATATGCTTTGATTATATTATCAATTTCGCTTTGTGGCTGATAAAAGCTGTTAGAGATAATATAAAAGGCATTTTCAATAACAAAATATTCATTTTTGTATTTGTTTCCAAAATGTTTTTTTCTTCGATCAGCACAAAGTTCAGGGATTGATTTGCCGTTAAGTTTTGCACCAATATCTTCAAGTTCAAGTTTTTCAATGAACCATTTAACAAGGAGTTCGTCGACTCCGGCAAAAATGCAACAATCAGTAATTGCATCAATATCAAATTCAGCTAAATATTTTTTACAGTTTATTGCATTGTATGTTATGTCTGAAATCTCATCGAAAAGAGAACTGTACAGATAGCTGTTCATTAGATTATCCATAAATGCGATAATATTTCCCGACTTGTACGAAACAAATGGTTTCCAAGCCTGTGGTATATCGGTATGAATACTCTTTGAAGCATAGGTAACAAACATAGTAATGATGAGCTTTTCAAGCGTAGGCTTTGAGTCATTGTAACCGAAAGCTAAATCAGCCTGTTGCCAAAAAACAGTAAGTAAATCATACTTTTCAAATTCGGCAAGGTATTTATTATCAACCAATCCGTCACTTGTTAAAATCGAACGCAAAACCTCCTCGAATGAGGCGGTTTTATTCTTGCAAAGCACACTCATCAAAGCGACTTCAATCGTGCCTCTGTTGAAGTTCTCAATTTCCAAATCATAAAACTTCTGTGTTCTCTCTTTATTCGCAAAGAACTTAATATAATGCTGAATAACCGGCTTGTATCTTTCGTTAATGCCCAAATCAAGTGCGATGAGAGATGCACGGTCGGCGAAAAATTCTTTGGAATATCTGATAGTATCAGCAAGATGATTATTTCTTATGTCCGGTTTTGCAAACGGTGCGTATACAAGATAATTTGTAGTTGTGTCCTCGCGTTCCAAAAAATATTTGATGTAGAACTGGTTGTCCGGCTCAAGATGTAGAACCTTTGCGTTTTCCAACTCTATACTGTCAATATCTTCCTCAAACTCTGCATTAGCGTCATACCAAAACACAAGTTTACGGACATCACTTGCAAACTCGCTATTTAATTTATCTGTAATTTGTTTTAAATTTAGTTCTGCCATAAGCATCCTCTATTATTCTTCAATTTCTTTCTGAATTTCCTCTATTGTTCTTGCATTGACATATCATTCCTCATATCTTCGCTAAAATTTGCATTTTCTCTCCGTCGACAGTCTGTACTTTTTCGTAGTTGACCTTAACTCCGTCGTCAAGGTCGATGTCAATACGAGAAAGAGCCAAGTGAGCAATTTTAGCATCGTAGT
>ERZ772885.1759-NODE-1759-length-12300-cov-3.773459_pt1 | contig 12300 bp, 10 predicted proteins | sample MGYA00580580_ERZ772885 | MGnify/ENA primary metagenome ERZ772885 (study PRJEB29015, sample SAMEA2737673) | human gut metagenome | biome: human gut; feature: human-associated habitat; material: faeces | place: China | collected 2012 ...
GCAGCGGCGTTTGAGTTTCAGCTGTTTGATGCGGTGCCGTTTGAAGAGACGGATGTTCTGCCGCAGATGCTGGTGACAGAGCAGAAGATTTACCGTTAAGCCAATTACGATAAGACAACACGAGGAGGAGACGAGTATGATGAAGCTGGAAGAAATCGGAACGAGAGCCCGCCAGGCGGAGCCTGTGCTTCGAATCATGGAGACGGAGAAGAAAAACTGTGTGCTGAAAAAAGCAGCGGAAAATCTTGTGGCAGACGCCGAAACGATTATCGCGGCCAATGCGCTGGATATGGAGCATGGAAAAGAAAAAGGCATGTCTCAGGGACTTCTGGACCGGCTCTTTCTGGACAAAAGCCGGATTGAAGCAATGGCAGAAGGCATGTGTCAGGTATCCGAACTGGACGACCCAATCGGGGAAGTGCTGGGAATGAAAAAACGCCCGAACGGTCTTCTGATCGGACAGAAACGTGTTCCGCTCGGTGTTGTCGGCATCATCTACGAGGCACGCCCAAATGTGACGGCGGATGCATTTGCACTCTGCTTCAAAACGGGAAATGTCGTGATTTTAAAAGGCGGAAGCGATGCAATCCACTCGAATACGGCGATTGTTGCCTCTCTTCGGAAAACACTGAAAGAGGAGCAGGTGCCGGAAGACGCCCTGCTTCTGATCGAAGATACCTCCCGCGAGACGACGGCGCAGTTTATGAAGATGAACCGCTATGTCGATGTCCTGATCCCACGCGGCGGCGCCGGACTGATCCGCGCTGTCGTGGAAAACAGCACGATTCCGGTGATTGAGACGGGAACCGGAAACTGCCATATCTACGTGGATGAGACAGCCGATCTTTCCATGGCAGTGGATATTATTCTGAACGCAAAAACACAGCGCGTCGGCGTATGTAATGCGTGTGAATCGATTGTGGTGCACGAAAATGTACGTGAAAAACTGCTCCCGGTTCTGGAGGAACGATTAAAAGAAAAACATGTGGAAATGCGCGCAGACGAAAAGGCAAGAGAATACATGCCGGAAGCAGAAGAAGCGACAGAAGAGGACTGGGGAAAAGAGTATCTCGACTACATCGTGTCCATCAAAACCGTCTCTTCCATCGACGAAGCGATTGCACACATCAACCACTACAACACAAAACACTCCGAAGCAATCATCACCAACAACTACACCCACGCCCAGAAATTCCTGGACGAAATCGATGCAGCCGTAGTCTATGTCAACGCATCCACCCGCTTCACCGACGGCTTCGAATTCGGCTACGGCGCCGAAATCGGCATCAGCACCCAAAAACTTCACGCCAGAGGCCCAATGGGACTGCTGGCGCTGACGTCGATTAAAAATATCGTATACGGAACGGGACAGATCCGAAAATAAAAGAAGAAAGATCCGATGGAAGGGGAGTGCATTTACAGCAAGAAAATGCGCTCCCTGTCTTTGCGCACGTCACAAAGCCATCTGACCATATAAGAAATACATAGAAATCGAGGAAACGTTATTATGAAAAACGAAACAGAAAAAACAGTCATGCGCGGAGAACTGGCACTTTTGATGGTTGTCGTCCTGAACAGTCTCGGCGTTCTTTTGATGCTACATTCCGGGTCCGGGATTTCGGCGATTTCGAGTGTTCCGTATGCATTTCGGAAGGTGATGCCGTGGCTTACGCTTGGAACGTGGACGTATATTTTCCAGGGACTGCTCGTCTGTACGCTGATGCTTATGCGGAAAAAATTCGTCCCCACTTACCTGTTCAGTTTTGTGGTCGGCTTTGTGTTTGGAGAACTGATGGATCTTCACGAGCTCTGGATTACACGTCTTCCGGTAAATCTGCCGCTGCGCGTGCTCTATTTTGTGCTGAGCTATCTGATTCTCTGTTTCGGTATTGCGCTTTCAAACCGCTGCAAGCTCCCGATTGTTCCGACGGATCTGTTCCCGCGTGAAGTATCTGATATCACGAAAGTGCCGTATTCCAGAATTAAAATCGGCTTCGATGTGACCTGCCTTATGGTAACCGCATTGCTCACCTTCTTCGGACTTGGAAGAATCGAAGGTCTTGGAATCGGAACGGTAGCAGCTGCTTTTACGATGGGAAAAGGCATTGTGCTGATGGGAAAACTGCTGGATAAAAAGTTTGCGTTTGTCTCCGTTTTATCACCGGAAAGACCGTAAAATGCAGGGCTGATATTTGATCGTAAAAAATTAGAAAAAAATGTAAAATCCTCTTGAAATCAAGGGGATTTTACTATATAATGAGCAGGACAAAAACAACTGCAGAGTAAGTTCATATGCGTAAAGTGCTCCCAGGATAGAGAGTAGCCAGGGAGACGAAAAGAGAAAATCTTGCGGTATATGAATTGCATCTCGCTGCAACAGAAGATAGAGACAAGAGATTATCTCCTATTGTAGTCAGATATCTGTAAAGGAGGTAATTTTTTTATGCAGAAAAATGCAAATGAAACAGCAAAAGAAACAAAAAACATGTTTCTGCAGTCAGCAAAAGAGCTGAAAGCAGTCACAACCCTCGCAGCCTGTGCCATGTTCGCAGCGCTGGCGATGATTCTGAACCAGGTAGCATCGATTGATATCGGGCCTTATGTCCGCATTGGATTTTCCGGAATCCCGAACCGCCTTGTCGATTACCTGTTCGGACCAGTGACAGGATGTCTTTTCTCCGGCATTCTTGATGTCGTAAAATACTTCCTGAAACCGAGCGGCCCGTTCTTCTTCGGATTCACCTTTAATGCGATGCTGGCATCTTTTATGTATGGATGCTTCTACTATCGCAAAAAACTGACCATCAAACGTGTGCTTGCAGCCAAGTTCATCGTTATGCTGACTGTCAACGTACTGCTGAACACCCTGTGGCTCAGCATGCTGTATGGAAAAGGAATCATGGTGCTTCTTCCGGCACGTGCCTTAAAGAACCTGATTATGTGGCCGATCGATTCCATCATTTTCTACAGCCTGACGAAGTTGATCGAGCAGACCGGCGTCTTCCGCATGTTCCATGCAAGAACCGCTGCACAGGCACAGAGATAAAGAAAAATTCAGACACCATCAAAACGATACATTTACCAATCTGCAGAAAAGGTACTGTCCGCCAGAACAAAAAGGAAGCGGATGGGTTTTGTCGGAAAAGAAAAGCGAAAAAGAACTGCGGCAGGAACTTCCCCAAAAGGAAGCCTGCCGCAGTTCTTTTTGTATGAAAATCCCATCAGGCGGACAGCGATTTTACTGATATCCGTGATCTGACCAGTCCTGGTTTTTGATCCGCTCGTAATCCTCCTCTGTAATCGGAAGAATCGTTCCATGTTTGTAGCCGTATGGGAACGAGAAGGAAGCATCAGAACGAACAAATTTTCCGGAAGCAAGGCTGTCTGCAACAAACGGCACATATCCCTGGCCGGCACCCGGAACGCCGTAGTAGTCAAGGAACAGACACCATCTGCTGTCATCAAGCTGTACTGCGGTCGGAGCCTCATAGAGACCGCTCTCTACATCTTTCATGCTCTCATCGAAGCTTTCCATCCGCACATACGGGCCGGCCGCATGGTCGGAGCGGAGCAGAATAATTTTCGCCGGATTGCTTTCACTCTTTACGAAAAGATAATAAACCCCATTCTCTTCATAGATCGCCGAATCAATCACGCCGCTGTCCTCTTTTTCGTACAGAACCTGCGGAGCTGAAAAATGAACAAAATTCTTCGTTGTGCTGTAATAGATTTTTTTGGGACCGTAATCGTTTGCTGCATGGGAAGAAGACCAGTGCAGAACGTACTCACCGTTTTCTTTATCGTAAATCAGATCCGGTGCCCAGAGGCAGCCGAAGTCATCATCACCGATTTTTACAAGACGCTGGTCGCTCCAGTTTACGAGATCCTCTGATTCCCAGACGGAGAAATACTTGCTGCCGTTTCTGCCGATCTCATCCCAGGAATTGTGATACTGATTCCGCATACCGTAAGAAAGACTCAGGTCAGTGGCGAAAATATAATATTTCCCGGTTTCTATGCTGTGAGTGATAGTAAAGTCGCGTACACCCTTATCTCCATAATACGCCCAGAGAACAGGAGCGCCGTCGTTGACAGCTTCCCAGTGGAAACCATCGCGGCTGATGCCGAAATAAACCTGTTCGCCGTCCGGTATTGTTTTTTCCCGAAAATGAACAAATAAATATGCCTGTGCCATAAAATAAAACTCCTTTATGCATATGTTTGGATGAAAAATTCAGATGTTCTGTTTTTCAGGCCATACCTTATACGGTTCCATTATTTTGTAAGACGGATCACATTCCAGCTGTGTTTTCCAAGAACGGTGTGCATTTTTCCATTCTCCAGTTTGGTGGCATCGGAATGGGTCGGAGCAACGTGGTTCGGATCTGCTTCGGTGTTGACCGCTTTCATATCGTCGTTTGTCAGCACGATGTGCTCAGCCAGACGGCATCCTTCGAACTGACGCAGATCGCAGGAAACCTCCATATCCTCATCCAGGCTCTTGTTGACTGCAAAAATGGTCAGTGCATCGTTTTCCTCATCCCAGATGCAGACAGAATCGAGATACGGAGCTTCGCCGTACGTTTTGCTCTCGTAAACCGGTGTCAGAACCTGTGTATTTAAGACGGTTCCGCGGCCGTATACGCTTGCATGCATGTATGGATAGAAGATCGTCTGACGCCATGCACCGGTATCGGATGTCATGATCGGAGCGATAACGTTGACAAGCTGTGCGAGGCAGGCAATCTTGACACGGTCTGCGTGGCGCAGGAGTGTGATCAGCATGCTTCCGACGAGAAGTGCATCCTCAAAGTTGTAAACATCCTCAAGCTGATGCGGTGCGCGTACCCATTTCTCCAGCTTCTGATCCTGCTCATTGCTGTGATACCATACGTTCCACTCATCGAAGGAGAGATTAATCTGTTTTTTGCCGTGTTTTTTTGCTTTGACTGCATCACAGATTGCAACTACACCGGAGATGAAATCATCCATGCCCTTGGAGCTTGCCAGGAAATCGACAGTATCATTTGCATAATTTCCGTAGTACTGGTGTAAAGAAAGGTAATCCACCTCATCATAGCATTCGTCCAGAACCGTATATTCCCAGGAACCGAAGGTTGGCATCGTAAGATTGGAGCTTCCGCAGGCAACAGTTTCAATCGTCGGATCCATGAATTTCATCAGACGGGAAGTCTCTGCTGCAATACGTCCGTACTCAGAAGCGGTCTTATGTCCCATCTGCCACGGTCCGTCCATCTCGTTGCCGAGGCACCAGAGTTTGATGTTGTGTGGATCTTTGTAACCGTGGGATTTTCTCAGATCACTGTAGTAGGTGCCGCCCTTGAAGTTGCAGTACTCCAGCACATTTTTTGCGTCTTCCGGTCCGCGGGTTCCGAGATTGACGGCCATCATAATATCACTGCCGGCTTTTTTCGACCAGTCCGCAAACTCATTCAGACCGAATTCGTTTGTCTCAATCACGCCCCAGGCAAGATCCGGTTTTGCAGGCCGTTTGTCTTTCGGACCTACGCTGTCTTCCCAGTGATAGCCCGAGACAAAGTTTCCGCCCGGGTAACGGACGATCGGTACCTGAAGCTCTTTGACAAGATCCAGGGTATCTTTTCGGAAGCCCTGCTCGTCGGAGAGAGCACTTCCTTCCTGATAGATGCCTTCGTAAACGGCGCGTCCCAGGTGCTCGATAAAGGAACCGAAGATTCGTTTGTCAACTTTTCCGGTGAGAAAATATTTGTCAATGATAATCTCTGCTTTTTTCATACTTAAAAATCCTCCTGTTAAAAGAAATGTTCGTTTTCAGACACGATCCAGAAAAACAAAGGATCACAGGCGTGTCTATGATTTTATTCCACCGTTTCGCTTTCGCTTTGGATAGTTTCAATTTTAGCAGGAAGATAGAAAAAAACCAGAGATTTTTGTCCGGCAAATTTGACTTTTTTTCCGGTTTTGCGGTAAAATAGGGAGAAGAAAAGAAAAGGGGAAACGAGAAGAATGGAATTTTCAGTTCATATTTGTGAATATAATAGATCCAACGCCGATTATGAGACGATATATCGGCCGGAGGGCAGCGGGGACTATCTGTTTCTGTTGTTTAAAACGCCGATGAAGGTGTATGACAGAACTGCGTTTTTCATTGCACAGGAAAATGCCTGCCTTTTTTACACGCCGGATCACGAGCAGCATTATCAGGCTGTTCAGAAGTTTCGCAACAGCTATGTCCATTTCTGGTGCGGTGAGAATCTGGGTGAAACGTATGGAATTCCGCAGAATGCTGTTTTTTATCCACAGAACACGGAAGCAATTGATGAGCTGATTCGCCTTTTGCAGAGGGAATACATTGTGAAAGATCCATACGCAGTGGAATATGAGGAAGCACTGGTTCGTCAGATGATGATTACGGCATCGCGCGGTATGCGGCTGTACAAGAAAGCGGCAGAGGAGCCGGCCGGACTGTATCAGGAATTCCAGGAGCTGCGCCTTAAGATGTTGAGCCATTATGAGAAAGACTGGACGACAGAAAAGCTTTGCCAGATGGCCAATATGGAAAAAAGCCAGTTTTATTCTTATTATAAACAGTTTTTTAGCAGCACCCCGCACAGCGATCTGATTGAAGTACGGCTCGACAAGGCGAAAAATCTTTTGACAAATCAGGCACTTTCCATCGGACAGACCGCGGAAATCTGCGGTTTTTCCAATCTGTCTCATTTCAGCCGCTATTTCAAACGCCACTGCGGATGTTCTCCGCGGGAATGGCAGCAGCAAGACGGAAAAAGCATAAAATATAAAGTGAAGTTGCAGGAAGATGAGAAATGCTATAGCTTTTCCCAATAGCTTATGCTAAAATATTCAGAAGATGTTGGAGTCAAAAGGTACTTTGGCCATGATATCTTCAGAAAAAGTAAGAAAAAGGGAGAGCAGTATGAAAAAGAGAGAGTCATTTAACAGTCGGTGGGGATTTATCCTGGCCTGCATCGGTTCTGCAGTTGGAATGGGCAACATCTGGATGTTCCCTACCCGGGTTTCCTTGTACGGAGGAGGTTCCTTTCTGATTCCGTATTTCCTGTTCGTTGCACTGATCGGCTTTACCGGTGTGAGCGGGGAGATGAGTTTTGGCCGTGCCACAAGATCCGGTCCGGTTGATGCGTTCGGTTTTGCATGTGAAACGAAAGGAAAACGAAAAGCCGGAGAGGCGCTTGGTCTGATTCCGGTGCTGGGTTCCCTGGCAATGGCGATCGGTTATACGGTTGTCATGGGGTGGATTTTCAGGTACATGATCGGAACCTTTACTGGAAAGACACTGTCAGCTGTGAGCGTAGAGGATTTTGCCGGAGCGTTTGAATCCATGGCATCTGCGTTTGGAAACAATTTCTGGCAGATCGTAGCTCTTGTGGTTGCGATGGTCATTCTGGCATTTGGTGTTGGTAAGGGAATTGAGAAGGTCAATAAGGTGCTGATGCCTGTTTTCTTTCTCCTGTTTGTTGCACTTGGTATCTATGTTGCCTTTCAGCCCGGTGCAGCGGATGGATACCGTTATATTTTCCGTGTGGAACCAAAAGCACTTGCAGATCCGAAGACCTGGATTTTTGCACTTGGTCAGGCATTCTTTTCCCTGTCTGTAGCCGGAAACGGAACACTGATCTATGGTTCCTATTTGTCAGATGGAGAAAATATTCCGGCCGCCGCCGGAAGAGTAGCATTTTTTGATACGCTCGCTGCTATGCTTGCTGCGCTGGTTATTATCCCGGCGATGGCAACTACGGGAGCACAGTTAAATACAGGAGGACCTGGACTTCTGTTCATTTTCCTTCCGAATTTGATAAAGTCTATGCCGGGTGGCGCGCTGATCGCAATCGTTTTCTTTGTCGCTGTCTTTTTTGCCGGCCTTACCTCTCTGATTAACCTGTACGAAGCACCGATTGCAACGGTACAGGAAAAATTTCATCTCGGAAGAGTAGCAGCCTGCGGTGTGATCGGGGTTATCGGTGTGGTCGTATCTCTTCTGATCCAGGGCATTGTATCCCAGTGGATGGATGTTCTGTCGATCTACATCTGCCCGCTCGGCGCCGGCCTTGCCGGAGTCATGTTCTTCTGGATCTGCGGAAAGAAGTATGTGCAGTCCCAGGTAGACAAGGGAAGAAGCAGCAAATTCACGGATCTGTATTATCCGATCTGCAAATATATCTACGTGCCGATCTGTGTGCTGGTTCTGATTCTCGGAATCGTGCTAGGCGGAATCGGCTGAAACAATGTTGATAGAAAACGCGCCTGTCGTGCGGAAAAAAGATCCGGCGGCAGGTGCGTTTTTTGATAAAATTTTTCAAATATATAAATCCGATTGAAATACTCGGAAAAAAGGTCTACAATCGGAGGCGAAAACAGAGATTTTAACCTCGAAGCAAAATAAGGAGGATATCAATATGGGAAAAAATCTTTTAACAGTGAAAGATTTAACGGTAAATGTAGAAGAAAAAGAGATCCTGCACGGCGTCAATCTTACGATTGGAAAAGGGGAGACGCATGTGCTGCTTGGACCAAATGGTACCGGAAAGTCGACGCTTGGCAATACGCTGCTCGGCAATCCGAAATATAACGTGACACGCGGCGAAATCTGGTTCCAGGGAAAGAACATCACAGAAGAGCCGGTCAATGAACGCGCCAAAATGGGACTGTTTCTCTCGTTTCAGAATCCGCTTGAGGTGCCTGGCGTAACCTTAAGCTCTTTTATCCGCAGCGCCGTCGAGTTAAAAACCGGCAAACGGATGCGTCTGTTTGAGTTCCGGAAAGAACTGGAAAAAGCAATGGAAGTTCTGCAGATGGATCCGTCGTATGCAGACCGTGATCTGAATGTCGGATTTTCCGGCGGTGAGAAAAAGAAAGCCGAGATCTTGCAGCTTCTGATGCTCGAGCCGTCCCTTACCATTCTCGATGAGACCGACTCCGGCCTGGATGTCGATGCGGTCCGCACCGTTTCTGCCGGAATTGAGGCATACCGCAGAAAATGCGGAGGAAGTCTTCTGATCATCACGCACAGCACGAAGATTCTGGAATCACTGATGGTGGATCAGACCCACATCATGGTGGAAGGTGAAATCGTCAAAACCGGCGATGCATCTCTTGTAGAGGAGATCAACCGGGACGGATTTGGAAAATACGAAAAGTCACTGGCGTAAAACCGAAGGTACAGAAAGGATGAAAACGCTGTGAGAGAAAAAAGTTATGTAGAGGATATTGACCGAAGCATCTATGATTTCAAAGACGATGAAAAGGATGTCTATAAAGTAAAAGCCGGCCTGACGCCGGAAATTGTACAGAAAATTTCGGATGAGAAGAAAGACCCTGCCTGGATGCAGTTGTTCCGTCTGCATTCTTTACAGATCTACAACCAGATGCCGATTCCGGATTGGGGTCCGTCGATTGAGGGTCTGAACATGGATGACATCGTAACGTATGTCCGCCCGAATACGAAAATGAAAGCAAAGTGGTCCGATGTGCCGGATGACATCAAAAATACGTTTGAGCGTCTCGGCATCCCGCAGGCAGAGCGGAAATCACTCGCCGGCGTGGGCGCACAGTATGATTCGGAGCTGGTCTATCACAACGTCCGCGCGGAAGTTGCGGCGCAGGGTGTTGTCTATACCGATATGGAGAGTGCGCTGCATGGTGAGTACGCGGATATGGTGCGGAAACACTTTATGAAACTGGTGAAACCGACCGACCACAAATTTGCCGCACTGCACGGAGCCGTCTGGTCCGGCGGTTCGTTTGTCTATGTGCCGAAGGGGGTTTCCGTGGAAATCCCGCTGCAGTCGTATTTCCGTCTGAATGCGCCGGGCGCAGGCCAGTTCGAGCATACGCTGATTATTGTCGATGAGGACGCGGACCTTCACTTTATCGAGGGCTGTTCCGCACCGAAATACAATGTGGCCAACCTCCATGCCGGATGTGTGGAGCTGTTTGTCGGAAAGAATGCAAGACTCCGTTATTCTACGATTGAAAACTGGTCGAAGAATATGTACAACCTGAACACGAAGCGCGCGCAGGTCGAGGAGGGCGGAAAAATCGAGTGGGTTTCCGGTTCATTCGGCTCCTACGTTTCCTACCTGTACCCGATGAGCGTGCTGAAAGGAAGAGGCGCAAAGATGGAATTTACCGGCATCACGTTCGCCGGTAAGGGCCAGAATCTCGATACCGGAGCGAAGGTTGTCCACAGCGCGCCGGATACGAGTTCCTATATTAACACGAAATCGATCTCGAAGGACGGCGGCATCAGCACCTTCCGTTCGTCAGTCTCTGCAACAAAAGCGGCAAAGAACACGAAATCAGCCGTTTCCTGCCAGTCTCTGATGCTCGATGATATCTCCCGGTCGGACACGATTCCGGCGATGGATATCCGTACAAAAGATGCGAACATCGGCCATGAAGCACAGATCGGAAGCATCAGCGATGAAGCCGTCTTTTATCTGATGTCGCGCGGCATGACGGAAGAGGATGCGAGAGCGTGCATCGTCAGCGGATTCGCGGATGATGTTTCAAAAGAACTGCCGCTGGAGTACGCGGTGGAGATGAACAATCTGATCCGCCTCGAGATGAAGGGCAGCATTGGATAAGGAGGCCAGACACATGGAAGAACAGAACAGCATGAAAATCAACCAGCTTCCATCGAAAACGTGGTACTGGCTGGGATTAAATGATACAAAAGTAAAATGGGCGGCGGGTGCGCCGTGTGAAATCTGCGCGGAAGAGCTGTCTGCGGATGATGAGATAACGGGTTTTCCGGAAGCTATGAATACCGGGGCAGGAAAAGAGACGGATGTCCTTTTTGCACCGGAGCAGACGAAAAACTGGAGTGTCTCTGCAAAGGAGGGGCAGACGAAACAGGTCACGCTTTCCATCGGACAGGGAAAAGAGAAGGTTTCATCCGGAAAGATCCGCGCGGCGGCAGAAGAGGGAGCTTCCCTTACCGTTTTCGAGGTATTTGAACCGGCACAGGCAGCGGGACAGCTCGCGGTGCGGACAGAACTTTACGCGAAAAAAAACAGCCGCATCCGGCTCGTGCAGGTGATGATGCGCGGTGAGGGACAGGAGCTTTTAAATGATGTCGGATGCATCTGCGAGGAAAATGGTGCACTGGATCTTTTACAGGTCGTTGTCGGAAAAGGCGATGTCTATGACGGTATCTGGACCGAGCTGCAGAAGGATCACGCATCACTGCAGGCAAAAATCGGCTATCTTCTGCAGAATCAGCAGAAATTTGATGTCAATCTGAATGTGCGCCACTTCGGAAAAGTAACCGAGAGCACGATCCAGGCAGACGGAACGCTGATGGATGCGGCGGAAAAGATCTTCCGCGGCACAATCGACTTTGTGCGCGGTTCGGCAGATTCCGTCGGAGCAGAGACAGAACAGGTATTGCTGCTCGGCGATGATGTAGTCAACAAGACGATTCCTGTGATCCTCTGTGCAGAGGAAAACGTACAGGGAAGCCACGGCGCGGCAATCGGAGAACTCGATGAAGAGACACTGTTTTACTTCGGTGCGCGCGGCATGGACCGTACACAGGCAGAAAATACGATGGCGCGGGCGAAACTGGAAGCAAAAATCCAGAAGATCGGCGATGCGGACATCGAACAGAAAGTAAAAACACAGCTTGCGGAGGTGCTTGACCGTGACAACAGATAACATCAGAAAAAATTTCCCGCTTCTGCAGCAAATGGACACGATCTATCTGGACAACGCGGCGACGGCACAGCGCCCGTCATGCGTTCTTGCTGCAGTACAGGAATTTTACGAACAGAAAAATGCAAATCCTCTGCGAGGCTTCTATCCTTTAAGCCTGGAGGCGACGGAGAGCTATCAGGAGGCAAGAAAGACCGTACAGGAGTTTATTCATGCAGAAGAGCCGGAGGAGATTATTTTTACCCGGAATACAACGGAAAGCCTGAACCTTGTGGCATACAGCTATGGCCTGAACTTTTTAAAGGAAGGCGACGAGATCGCTGTAACAATCATGGAGCATCACAGTAATCTGCTTCCGTGGCAGATGGTGTCGCGTATGACTGGGGCGAAGCTCCATTATCTGGAATGTACCAGTGAGGGCGAGCTGACCGATGAGGAGCTCCAAAAGGGCATTAATGAGAGAACACGTCTTGTGGCTGTTGCGCAGGTATCGAATGTGCTCGGCTGCGTGAATCCGCTCCAGAAAATCACGGAGATGGCGCACCGCGTGGGAGCCGTTGTCGTTGTGGACGGCGCCCAGAGCGTTCCGCATATGCCGGTCGACGTACA
>ERZ772885.1764-NODE-1764-length-12286-cov-5.122230_pt1 | contig 12286 bp, 10 predicted proteins | sample MGYA00580580_ERZ772885 | MGnify/ENA primary metagenome ERZ772885 (study PRJEB29015, sample SAMEA2737673) | human gut metagenome | biome: human gut; feature: human-associated habitat; material: faeces | place: China | collected 2012 ...
TGACATCCTTGCCACCGATGAGGATGCGGCCCTTGTTGACCTCTTCCAGGCCGGCGAGCATACGAAGGGTCGTAGACTTACCACAGCCAGAAGGGCCGACGAGGACGAGGAACTCGCCATCCTTGATATCAAGATTCAGATCATCCACGGAGGGCTTATCGTTGCCCGGGTAGATACGAGTGACGTGGTCGAAAACGACTTCTGCCATAATTACTAATCCTTTCAGAGGCAGGTACGTGCCTCACGATCCGTTGTAAAGGGATTTGTTCTTTACTGTGCTTCCGCCCTCGCCACCGACGTACAACTTTGCTTTCGGAAACTGCAAGCTTCAGCGTTTACTTTTTTCCGGTTCAGTGAAGGTTCTCTTCGTTGAGCCGAGAACTACTATACACGGACCGTGGACCAAGGCAAGTGGCGTGTCTGAAATGTAGTTAACTTTATGGGCGTTTCTGGGGGTGTTGTGTGGTTTGGCCCATGACACGCCTGTTTCTCGAACGTGCGAACCGGCACGCCCGACGTAGAGCAGGTCTGCTCTTCCCGGACTGATGGATTCCATCAGTCGCCGACTAATGCGACACAGACTCGAAGGTGACGCCGTTGCGGGCGGCTTTGCGCTCGGCCTTGCGCTCCTCGGCGTTTTCGATGCGCTGGATGCGCAGCTGGCGCCAGTCCTCGCGCATGTCGCGGAAACGGTCGGCCAGCGTTACGTCATCGTTCTCGGCATCGCCATCAGTACTGCTGCCATCGGCCTTACCGAACGTGCCATCGGCCACCTTGGCGATGCCCAGCTTGAGCAGTCCGAGCAACTCACGCAACGTTTCCGGTACGGGCTCATCGCCCTCATCGGCGGACTTGGTCAGGCCCTCGATGCGGCGACGAAGCGCGTCGGCGTCCTCGGGATCGATCTTGAGCCCGGCGATCAGCGACTGGCGCATGGTCTCGTAATCGAGGTTGGCAAAAAAATTCAGCTGTTGCAGCGTCATGAAGCCCTTGAGCTCGGGGAATCGGTGGACGATGTATTCCTCGCGGTCGTCGGCGGCGCGGGTCCAGTCGCGGGTGAGCTGCGGATCCCAGCTGGCGGTAATCGACCCCTCGCGCATGCGGTAGTGGTACAGCGCCTTGGGCAGACGGACCACGCGCGTGGCCTCGCCGATCACGTTGCAGATACGGGAGAGATCCTCGATTTTGCGCCCCACCGGGAAGGAGAATCCGGTGCCCTGATAGGTGGAGGCGGGTGCCAGGAAGGCCCAGAAATAGCCGTCGATCTCAGCCTTGACCTGCTTTTTGATGGCCTCGACCGGGGTCAGAACCTGCACCTCGGTGAAGTCGTTGTGGCGATAGTTGGACAGCAGCGGCTTGTTGTTCTCGGAGATGGTGTCGAACTGGAACATCACCAGATCGGCATCGTATTCACGCATGGCATTCAGGCAGTCCTCCACCAACGTGGGGGCCACGGTATCGTCGGAATCGGCGAAGTATATGTACGCACCGGTGGCCCCGGCGATGCCGGTGTTGCGGGCGTCGGACAGGCCGCCGTTGGGCTTGTGAATCACGCGTATGCGCGGGTCGCGGGCGGCCCAGGCGTCGCACATGGCCGGGCAATTGTCGGGCGAGCCGTCGTCGACCAGCAGAATCTCGAGGTTGCGATAGGTCTGCGCAACCACAGACTTCACGCATTCATCAAGGAATTTCTCGACCTTATATACCGGGATGATGATGCTGACCAACGGCTCCTGTTCCATATCTCCAGCGTAGCGCCGCCGCACGAACGCGGCGGCGCTGCGGGTTCGCGGACCGCGAAACCCTTAGAAGTCCCAGTCGTCGTCATCGGTTTCTTCGGCTTTGCCCATCACATAGGAGGAGCCGGAGCCGGAGAAGAAGTCGTGGTTTTCGTCGGCGTTCGGGCTCAGGGCGGCCAGGATCGCGGGGTTCACATCGCAAATCTCAGCCGGGAACAAAGCCGGGTAGCCGAGGTTCATCAGCGCCTTGTTGCCGTTGTAGCGCAGGAACTTCTCGACGTCATCGGTCAGGCCCACGCGATCGTACAGCGACTGGGTGTACTCCACCTCGTTGTCGTACAGCTCGTTGAGCAGGTCGTATGTGTAGTCCTGCAGATCCAGGCGCTCGGCATCGCTCAGCTGGGCGATGCCCTTCTGGTACTTGTAGCCGATGTAGTAGCCGTGGACGGCCTCATCGCGGATAATCAGACGAATCACGTCAGCGGTGTTCGTCAGCTTGGCGTGCGCGGAGAAGTACATCGGCAGATAGAAGCCGGAGTAGAAGAGGAAGGACTCGAGCAGGGTGGAGGCCACCTTGCGCTTGTACGGGTTGTCGCCCTCGTAGTAGTCGAGCACGATCTCCGCCTTCTTCTGCAGAAACTCGTTGTTCTCGCTCCAGTCGAATGCGGCATCGATCTGTTCGGTGGAGCACAGGGTGGAGAAGATGGACGAGTAGCTTTTGGCGTGCACGGATTCCATGAAGGCGATGTTGGTGTACACGGCCTCCTCGTGCGGGGTGAGCGCGTCCGGAATCAGGGAGACGGCGCCGACCGTGCCCTGGATGGTGTCAAGCAGGGTCAGGCCGGTGAAGACGCGCATGGTGAGCGTGTGCTCGTCCTCGGTCATCTTCTGCCAGCTGGGGATGTCGTTGGAGACGGGGACTTTTTCGGGCAGCCAGAAGTTGCCGGTCAGGCGGTCCCAGACCTCAAGGTCTTTCTCGTCTTCGAGGCGGTTCCAGTTGATTGCGGAGACGCGGTCGATGAGTTTCAGCGGTTTGCGCGGAATGGAGATAGGTGCCATGAGTAGTGTTCCTTTTACTCGTTGTCGTTATCGTCGTTGGATTTGTTTTCGAACTCCTCCGGCGCGGTCAGCCGGAGCAGTGCTCTATAGACGGTTCGTGACATTGTTGGTTCCTTAGATGGTGGAGCCCCCCTCAGTCCGCTTCGCGGCCAGCTCCCCTCTCTGAGGGGAGCTGTCGGCGTTAGCCGAGTGAGGGGAGTAACAACGGCTCTCTGGTTGTTCAATGCGTGCGGAGACCGCCGTCTGAGGCCGAAGGCGTACGAAGGTACGTCGAGTGCCGAAGAAAGGCGGTATACGCTCCCTCGAACGATCAGAGCATGCAGGAGACGCAGCCTTGGACTTCAGTGCCTTCCAGGGCTTGCTGGCGGATGCGGATGTAGTAGAGGGTTTTGATGCCCTTGCGCCAGGCGTAGATCTGGGCCTTATTGAGGTCGCGGGTGGTGGCGGTGTCCGGGAAGAACAGCGTCAGCGACAGTCCCTGATCCACGTGCTGGGTGGCCTCGGCGTACGTGTCGACGATGGCCTTCCAGCCGATCTCGTAGGCGTCCTTGTAGTACCCGAGGTTGTCGTTGGTCATGTAGGCAGCCGGGTAGTACACGCGCCCGATCTTGCCTTCCTTGCGAATCTCGATCTTGGAGGCGATCGGGTGAATCGAGCTCGTGGAATGGTTGATGTACGAGATCGAGCCGGTGGGCGGCACGGCCTGCAGGTTCTGGTTGTAGATGCCGTCCTTCAGAATCGCGTCGCGCAGGGCCTCCCAGTCGGCCGCAGTCGGGATCGCGATGCCGTACTGTTCGAACAGCGCACGGACCCGTTCGGTGCGCGGAGTGAGCGAACGACGACCATCGGTGTACTTGTCGAAGTAGTTGCCCTGGCCGGCCGGCTTGGCGTAGTCGCTCGTAGCGAAGCTGGCGAACGTGCGGCCATGCTCCACGGCGAGCGCGTGCGAGGCACGGTAGGCGTGGTAGGCCACGGTCATGAAGTACATGTCGGTGAAGTCGAGGCCCTCTTCAGAACCGTACTGGATGCCTTCGCGGGCCAGGAAGCCGTGCAGGTTCATCTGGCCGAGACCGATGGCGTGGCCCTCCTCATTGGCGCGGCGAATCGAAGGCACCGCGTTGATGCTGGTGTGCTCGGCCACCGAGGTGAGTGCGCGGATCGCCGTCTCCACCGTGTGGCCCAAGCCGCCATCCATCGTCTTAGCGATGTTGAGCGAACCCAGATTGCAGGAGATGTCGCGGCCGACATGCGCATACGTGAGGTCCTCGTTGTATGCGCTCGGCTCCTGAACCTGCAGGATTTCCGAGCACAGGTTGGACATGGTCACGCGACCTTCGATCGGGTTCGCGCGGTTGACCGTGTCCTCGAACACGATGTACGGGTAGCCGGATTCGAACTGCAGTTCGGCGATGGTGGTGAAGAACTTACGGGCGTCGATGTAGGTCTTCTTGATGCGGTCGTCGGCCACCATCTCGTCATAATGCTCGGTAACGGAGATGTCGGCGAACGGCTTGCCGTACACGCGCTCCACGTCGTACGGGCTGAACAGGGCCATCTGGGCCTTCTGTTTGGCCAGTTCGAACGTGATGTCCGGAATCACCACGCCAAGAGCCAGCGACTTGATGCGGATCTTCTCGTCCGCGTTCTCTCGCTTGGTATCCAGGAAGCGCAGGATATCAGGGTGGTGGGCGTTGAGGTACACCGCGCCCGCGCCCTGACGTGCGCCGAGCTGGTTGGCATAGGAGAAGGAGTCCTCCAGCAGCTTCATGACCGGAATCACGCCGCTGGACTGGTTCTCGATGTGCTTGATCGGGGCGCCGAGCTCGCGCAGGTTGCTCAGCAGCAGGGCCACGCCACCGCCGCGCTTGGAGAGCTGGAGGGCCGCGTTGATGCCGCGCGAAATCGACTCCATGTTGTCTTCGATGCGCACCAGGAAGCAGCTGACCGGTTCGCCACGCTGGGCCTTGCCGAGGTTCAGGAAGGTCGGGGTGGCGGGCTGGAAGCGGCCGGCAAGCATTTCGTCGGCGTATTCGATGGCCTGCTGCTCATTGCCGGCGGCGAGCTCCAGGGCCACAGCGGCGCAACGCTGCGGGAAGTCCTCAAGATAGAGGCGACCATCGAACGTCTTGAGCGCGTAGGACGTGTAGAACTTGAACGCACCAAGGAAAGTGCCGAACTCAAAGCCGGCGGATTCCACGTGCTCGTAGATGCGGTCGAGGAATTCAGCGGAGTACTGGTTGAAGACCGCAGGGTTGTAGTACTGGTTGCTGATCAGGTATTCGAGACGCTCGGCGGTGGAGGCGAACCGCTTGCTGTTGGTGGCCACGTGCCCTGTCACGTATTCGCGTTCGGCGGCCTTGTCTTTGTCGAACTGGATCTTGCCGTCGGCGTCATAGAGGTTGAGCATCGCGTTGAGCGCGTGGTAATCGTGCGCCGGGTCGTACTGTTCCGCTGCGGTGTCGGCAGTATTGTCGAGCGGCAGGCCGGTGGCGGTGAGGTCAGTCATTGGAAATCCTTGGAATATGGCAGAAGTGTGTTTACTCAGACAGTTGCTCCCCTCAGTCAACTTCGTTGACAGCTCCCCTCGGAGAGGGGAGCCAATACCTCGAGGGGGTCAAGATTTACTGTTCGGTGAAGAAGCGGACGAGGCCGTTTCGCACGGCGGCAGTGTCTTCCGGGGTGCCCATGAGTTCGTAACGGTAGAGGTAGGGCACCTTGCATTTGGCGGCGATGATGTCTCCGGCGGCACAGTAGGCCTCACCGAAATTGGTGTTGCCTGAGGCGATGACGCCGCGAATCCACTCGCGGTTGGCTGGATCGTTGAGGAAGCGTTTGACCTGAATCGGCACTGCTTTCTTGACCACGCCGCCGCCATAGGTGGGCACCATGATGACGTACGGTTCGCGGACGTTTAGCGCCGGGTCGGCGGCCCGCAACGGGATGCGGTAGACGTTGATGCCTTCGTCCTGCAAACGGCATCCGGCCACGAACCGTGCGGTGTTTTCGGAGGCCGACGAGAAGTAGACCAATGCGCCGATCGTCTTGCCTTCGGCCGCGAATTCGGGCTGGCTCAGACTCACGCGGACACCGTGGCGGCGGCGCGGTTGTCGGCGGCCACCTGCTGGGCGACTTCGCGAATCAGGTCGGGGCGGTAGCCGGTCCAGGAGTTGTCCGGCGTGATGACCACCGGAGCCTGCTGGAAACCGGCGGCCTGCAGCTGCTCAAGGGTGGAGGGGTTCTGCGTCAGGTCCACGGTTTCAAACGGCACACCCAGCTTGGTGAGCTGGCGCTTGGTGGCATCGCACTGCGGGCAATGCGGCTTGGTGAACACGGTGACGGTCATGGCGACTCCCCTTGATGTGGTTCTGATGAACAGTGAAGCGAAGGCCATATTACAGCGGTGTGATTTGAAATCAAGGCACTATATGTAGTGGCGCGTGTCACATAACAAACCTAGATATAGGGTTTTTCATTGATATTCCGCCATTCCCATGCACCCCCGAAAATCGGCGTGCAGCGACCCGCCCAATCACATGTGGCATTGTTCACATTTGCGTTTGAACCGCTCTTCGACTGATCCTCAACCGCCCTGCAACCGCCATCTTGAGTTTCGAGGGGCTGTTTTGACCCTTTCCGGAGATCTATCTCCGTTTCGAGGGGCTGGTACTCAAGTAAGCGCATCCCCAAAATGGCGGAATGACGGTGGGGCGAAGCCGTTTATACCCGTGTTCTAGCGGGCCACCAGCCCCTCGAAACGGGAGTAAACCTCTACGGAAGGCCAAATCAGCCCCTCGAAGCGGAGAACGGATACCTCGGCACCCCGTGTGGAGCCAGAAGGCCCGGCCGGATGTCCAAACGAGCATCCGGCCAGGCCTTAAAAGTAGTTGTTCAGTTATCAGAATCGATGCGGCGCGATACTACTCCGCGTCTTTACGGCTCCAACAGATCTTCGATGCGGCAGCCAAGCGTGCGGGCCAAAGCGAGCACGGTGGAGACGGCAGCTTTGCCAAGGTCTTTGCGGCGCTGCTCGTACATTTGGATGGAGCGCAGGGTAACGCCGGAGCGGCGGGCCAGCCCGGATTGGCTGAGTCCGGCGCGCACGCGGATCGTGTGCAGCCGGGAGTCGCCCTCGGTGCGATTATGGGCGGCCCGCTCGTCGTACACGTCGACGAATCGGCTTTCGTCGGCTTCGTGCAAAGCCGGGTAAAGTCGCACGATATCGCCGAACGGCAGCACGTCGAGAATGTCCGAGAACCGCACTCCCCTGGTCCATTGGCAGTATGCGAGTACCCATCCGGCCCAGTATTCGGGTGTTGAGCCGGCGCGCAGTGCGGCTGGCGGCATATCGAGAATGCGCGCCCAACCGGTTTGCCGCATGATTTCGGCCACCAGCTCCTCGCCGGACATGCCACACACGTATTTGGGCGTGCCTCGCCCGAAAAGCGCGGCCGCCTCGGAGGTGGCGAAGAAGTCCATGAATAGGCCGACCGGCAACCCGCAATCGTTCAGCGCATAATCGAAGGCGCCGGCCAAGTTGGCCATGGCGTCCGGCAAGTATGTCTCATCATAGGCGGGGATCATCGTTGGTCACTTTCTCGCGGATGATGTCGCGCATGAACAGGCCGTCGAGATCGGCTTCAGCGCTGTTGCGACGGTAGGCTTCACGAGCTGTGCGGTCGCGCTCGTTGCGCAATACGTGGTAGGTCGAAGCGCGGGCGATTTCGCAGCCTTGGAACCGCAGCGCCGCGAATGCCTGAGGACTGGTGAGTACGATCTGCTTGCCGAGCTCACCCAACCGCATCGCCTCGGCGAGTTGGTCGAGGGAAATCGCGTTATTGACAAAAGCGCGGGCGAACGAGAAATACGAATCGTCAGCACGATATCCGACGATGACGTCAGCCTGACTGGCATCCGGCAGAAACACTTGTTTCAGATATTCGATGCCTTGCGCGGCGACGGCGGTGGTCGGCTGGAAACGACGGTTTTCGACCAGCATGGCCAGCCAGTTCAGGATGGTGTAGGGCGGCTGGGACAGGTCCAGGAAGAGGAGCCCGTCCGTGGTCAACGTGTACCGATTCGCGAAACCGTCATCCAGTCCCGCGCACGCCCATTCCTTGGCCAGCTCGACGCTGCGCGTGCAATAGAATCCGCGGCCATAATCGTTGTTCGGCTTGACCAGCCCGTATTCAGGATGCTTGATGACATGCGAAGAGCCATGCCACAGTTCGATCGATGCGGTCTCCATTGGCCGGCTCCTTCTCTCTCCTTACATATTCTTGATTATATCACTGTGGTGATAGTCATAAGGGAAATACGAGATGAAAAATACCGCTGTATACGTTCGTACACAACGTGAAATGTATACGAACGTATACAACACTGATGTCCGGAGTCATGCTCCGCAGTGGCGCAGCGGACGCGCCACTGCAATCGGAATATGGGACTGAAGACGTGGAAGAAGTGGACGGACTGGCCGCTGATGGTGCTGTCCGTGGTGTTTCTGGTGGTGTATTCGTGGGAAATTCTCTCCCGCACGCATATCGCGCTGTGTGAAACCGTCATCAACGTGATCTGGGTGGTGTTCGTCGTCGATTATGTGGTCTCGCTGTGGTTGGCCGACGATCGCTGGCGGTGGTTCAAGCACAACCTGTTCACGCTGCTGACCATCGCGCTGCCGATGCTCCGGCCCTTGCGACTGTTGCGTTTGCTGACCGTGCTGCACGTGCTGAACCGCACCTCCGGCATGGCGGTGCGCGGGCGCATCACCGTATACGCGGTCGGCGCGGTGGGAATGCTCATGTACGTGGGCGCGCTGGCCGTGTATTCCGTGGAGCGCGGGGCGTCCGGATCCACGATCACCGACTTCGGCACGGCGTTGTGGTGGGCGTTCGTGACCGTGACCACCGTGGGATATGGCGACTTCTCGCCGGTCACCTTCCAAGGCAAGATCATTGCGGTGGTGCTGATGTTCACCGGCATCGCGTTGATCGGTATTGTGACGGCCACGCTGGCTTCGTGGATCGTGGATCAGGTCAATCTGGAGACGGATCGGCGCGAGGACGCTCGGGAGAAGGAAGTGGCCAAGGAAGCCGCGCAAGAGGCTATTGCGACATCAGCCAATCCCGAAATCGACCTATTGCGCGAGGAAGTGCGTGAGCTGACCGCTACGGTAGCCGGTCTGCGCACCGAACTTGAGCGACGTTGATTGGCGAAGCGGGACAAACAACGATTCTGCCAAGAAGGTCCGCGTCAGTTGTTGTCACCGCGGATTGCGGCAGAATCATTGTCGCCACGGCTGTTTTCTTCAGTCGGCTCAACCCAACTTTTGATAATTTTTATTTTTTTGATATTTTTGATAATTTTTATTTTAGGTTGATTCAGCGAGGAGGCGGTCCACATGAAGGCAAAGGAAAACCCATTCAAGCCAACGGCAGGAGGGGAACCGCCCCTGCTCATCGGCCGAGGCAAAGTTATCCGCGATTTCGAGAAAGGTCTCGATAACGGAGTCGGTGCCCCAGGGCGCATTATGCTCGTCACCGGCGCTCGTGGAACCGGAAAAACCGTGATGCTCACTGTGTTCGGAGACCGGGCCAAAGCGCGCAGATGGGATGTCATCGAAGAAACGGCCTCTGCCGGACTATGCGAACGCCTTGTTGATGCCTTACGAACCGGGCGAGGGGCCCTTGACCACCTCACTATCCGACCATCGTTGACTTTTGCTGGAGCGGGCATCGGCCTCGGAGAAGCCGAACTATCCCCGAAGCGTATGCCCGAAACGTTGAGAAGTGCCATTGCCGGACGGTTGGATGCGCTTGAGAAGCGCCATGCTGGGTTGCTTATCACCATTGATGAGACTCAAGCGGCTGAGCGATCCGACATGATTGCCATCGCCACTGCCATACAGCATCAAATCAGGGAACGACGCAATATCGCCATCGTGTTCGCCGGTCTCCCACAGATGATTTCTGATTTGTTCAATGACGAAGTCATCACGTTCCTACGTCGCGCGAAAACGAACATGCTCACAGATATTCCTCTTGATGAAGTGCGCGATGCTTTCGCCACAACATTCCGCGCCTCCGGCATGTCCATCACCGACGCTCAATTAAGCACTGCAGCCAATGTGACAGCCGGATACCCCTATATGATTCAACTGGTTGGCTACCATATCTGGGATGCCGCAGACATGCGGGACTCGGATACCATCATCGACGCTGATGTTACGGCAGGTATCGAGGAAGCACGTATTGACCTTGATAACGCCGTGTGCATCCCGGAGTTGCAAGGCTTATCCAAAAACGACCGTGAGTATCTCGAAGCCATGGCAGCGTCAGATGGTCCCTCTCCCACCGTGAATGTTGCACAGCGCATGGGCAAAACGCCTAACTATGCCGCCACCTACCGCAAACGCCTCCTTGACGCCTTCGTTATCCGCGAAACAGAACGAGGCGAAGTCGATTTTGCCGTGCCCTTCCTGCGCGAATACTTGCGTCGGAATCAGTAATCGGCACAATGCACAGTATCGATATATTCCGTTCCATATAATGACTTTTCGCATTCAGATACACAATGGACGGCCTGTTGAGTAGCACTCAGCAGGCCGTCCATTCTATTTAGCTATTCAGTTATCGGAGACACACCTCAGGCCTTGACCGGAGCGTCAGCGGGAGCCGATGCCGCCGCGGCCAGTTTGCGGCGCTTGAGGTACTTCATGATGGTCAGGACCATGCCGCGGAAGCCCCACTCGCCACGCAGGACAGTGTTGAGCAGTCCGGAGTGGGAACCGCCCCACTCCATACCGATGTAGTTGAAGGCGCTCATCACGGCACCCGCGCCGCCCTGCTTGACGCTCATCTCGAAGGGCTTCAGGTAGATCTCGCGAATCGACTGCTCGTTGGCCCAGGTGGCGAGCTCGCTCAGTCGGTTGGTCTCCTGGTCGTTCAGCGCGAAGTGCTTCATGAAGGCGTACACGCCCTTGGCCTGAGCGCCAGCGACCTGCTGGGAGGCCATCACGCCGAACAGGTAGCCGTCTTCGGAGAAGTATTCGAAGGTACGACCGGCGAAGTCGCGGCATTCGAATCTGATATCGTTATCGATTCGATCAGCGGCTCACGATACTGCCCTTGCATCGCTGTGCCACTGTTGAATGTGCCCGGCTGGCTCACCTTTGGGTCACCGCCGACACATCCTTGATGCCGATGGTTATAGAGTCGCAAATTCACGACTGGCGCACCTGCCCACGCACCTATCCTGTCATTTCGAGCGCATAATTTGCTACCACATCCGGTCAGGGCAATCGACCTTAATGGCGTAAACGGCACTTCTCAATACGTAAACGGCACTTATTCTTGGCTCCCCTCTCAGAGAGGGGAGCCAAGAAATATCAAGCTCGGCCTCCCAGGAGAGAGCCAGAATAATGCACCAGCAAGGCATTAGGATGGAGGGCATGAGCGATTTGAACGCGTTGAATCTTGAGCCCGGCGAAGTGGTTGGTGGGTATACGCTGATCTCCCGGCTCGGCTCAGGAGCTATGGGGTCGGTGTGGCGGGTGCGCGACGACGGCGGCACCGCCTATGCCATGAAGATTCTGCGCGACTCCCTGACCGACGAGTCAGTGGCAGGCTCCGGCTCTGCGTCCACGGCCCTGCACGACCCCGACCTCAAGCCCGATGTCACGCCGCGCGAGCGCCTGCGGCGCGAGGCCATGGCCTTGAAGAAGGTCAATCATCCGGGTGTGTGCGGCATCGTGGATATGGAACTCGACGATACGTTGGCGTTCATCGTCACTGAACTCATCGAGGGCAAGAATCTTAAGGATGATGTGGCCGCCAATGGCCGGTATGTGGGCGACGATCTGGAACGCTTGGCCCGCAAGCTCATCGAAGCCACCAAAGCCGTACATGCGGCCGGCATCGTCCATCGCGACATCAAACCCACCAATGTGATGGTGTCGGCCGCCGGACCGGTATTGGTCGATTTCGGTATCGCGATGGGCGAGGGCGAAAGTCACGTGACCCGCACCGGCCTAGTGATGGGTACACCCGGATTCATCGCACCCGAGATTATTGACGGTGCCGAATCCGACGACGCCACCGATTGGTGGTCGGTGGCGTCCGTGCTCGCTTTTGCCGCAACCGGCGCGCCTGTGTTCGGCACCAAGCCGATGATGGCGGTACTTGAGCGCGAGGCCTCGGGCAACGCGAATCTTTCCGGACTACCGGCCGGCACATTGGCTGCCTTCCGTTCTGCACTGGACCCGGATCGCAGGGATCGTTGCACGCCGGATCAATTGCTGAATGCCATCGCCTTGGATGCGTTGAATCCCAACGCTTGGCAGGGCGAGCAGGCGGGACCGTTCGCCGCGGGAGCCGTGGCTGGGCAACCGGCTGCGATCGTTGCCGAAGCCGCGGAGGCGATGCCCCCTTTTGGCGCGGCCGGCGGCGTTGACCGCAATAATCCCCGAACCATCTGGCGCGCGGCCGAGGAAG
>ERZ772885.1785-NODE-1785-length-12098-cov-3.882670_pt1 | contig 12098 bp, 8 predicted proteins | sample MGYA00580580_ERZ772885 | MGnify/ENA primary metagenome ERZ772885 (study PRJEB29015, sample SAMEA2737673) | human gut metagenome | biome: human gut; feature: human-associated habitat; material: faeces | place: China | collected 2012 ...
TCTGTGTCTCTCTGACACTTAATACACCAAACAGAGCCTTGACGTCTACGATACCGATACCTCGCAGTTCGATAAAATGTCTCGTAATATCCGGTGCCGTTCCTACAAGTGTCTCATCACTGACTCTGCGGATTTCAACTACATCATCACTGACAAGACGGTGTCCACGTTTGATCAGCTCCAGAGCCGCCTCACTTTTACCGATTCCGCTTTCTCCCATGATCAGTACTCCGACACCATATACATCAACCAGCACACCATGGATAGAAATGCATGGCGCAAGTTCTACATTCAGCCAGCGGATAATCTCTGCTGTAAATTCTGATGTCTTCTTCTCTGTCTGGAACACTGGAATATTAGCCTTTTCTGCCATTTCAAGAAGCATTGCCTCCGGCGGAAGGTTTCTGCAGAAGATCAGACATGGAATCTTGTAAGAAAGCAGTGTTTCATAAATCTTTTTTTTCTTAACTTCATCTGTCATCTTCTCCAGGAATGTGTACTCCACATATCCTATGATCTGCACACGTTCGGAATCAAAATGTTCAAAGAATCCGGTAAGCTGCAAAGCCGGTCTGTTAATGTCTGGTATCTCAACTTCTTTTTCGGAAAGATCTACATCCGGTGTAAGATTTTTGAGATTCATTTTTTCAACGAGTGTTTTTAATTTTACTTTATTCGCCATATTCTTTTACCTCACACGTATTAAAAATCTGATAGCCCTATTATACCATACTTAAGTATCCTGGTGAAAAAATTTATACACTTCCTGCGCAGATTTTTCATTCATGGACGGCAGCTCTTTCAGATCATCCACTGTTGCATTCCGGATTGCTTCAATATTTTCAAAGCTCCGCATCAGGTCTTTTCTTCTTGCAGGTCCCACTCCCGGAATATCATCCAGTATCGAATGCACCTGCCCTTTACTTCTTAACTGTCTGTGGAATGTGATTGCGAACCGATGCGCCTCATCCTGTATTCTGGTGATCAGGCGAAAACATTCCGAATTACGGTCAATCGGTAATTCTACATTATTGAAATACAATCCTCTGGTTCTGTGATTATCGTCTTTTACCATTCCACATACCGGGATCGAAATGTCAAGTTTTTGCAATACCTCTTCTGCAATATTTACCTGTCCGCGTCCACCATCCATCAGTATAAGATCTGGAAATACCGTAAATCCTCCCAGCTCTTTTCCTTCTTCCTGTTCTCTGAGACCATGGGTAAATCTGCGCGTCAGCACCTCTTCCATACTGGCATAATCGTTCGGGCCCTGCACAGATTTAATGCGAAACTTACGGTAATCGCTGCGCTTTGGCTTTCCTTTCTCATAAACAACCATGGAACCTACGGACTCAAATCCACTGATATTAGAGATATCAAAAGCTTCCATTCGATTAAGACCTTTAAGCCCAAGCCAATCTTCCACTTCATGAACCGCTCCGATCGTTCTGCCTTCTTCCCTTCGAATACGCTCACGGTCCTTCTCCAGAACCATTCGCGCATTCTCCCATGCAAGTTCAACAAGCTTTTCCTTGGTTCCTTTTTTGGGCACAACAATACGAACTTTCTGTTTTCTTCTGGATGTCAGCCATTCCTCAATAACATCCGCATCTTCTATCTCTGTCTGCAGTGTAATCTCTCCCGGAATAAATGGTGTACCGGCATAAAACTGCTTTACAAAACTGGACAATACTTGTGACCGGGTATCTCCTCTGGCCACTCTCAGATAAAAATGATCCCTTCCAATCAGCTTGCCATCACGCATAAAAAACACCTGAACAACTGCATCCTGTTCTCGCAGATCAAGGCTTTCATCCATATCACACGCTATGATATCTCTGTCTTCTTCTCCATATGCTGTAATCTTCTGCCGCTCGCCGATCTTCTGGATACTTCGTATCAGATCTCGAGCTTCTGCAGCATCCTCAAAGCGCATTTCTTCAGATGCTTTCTGCATTTTTTCAGTGAGTTGATCGATCGTTTCCTGAAAATCTCCGTTTAGAAAACGAATGACCTTCTGGATATTTTCTTTATAGGCACGCTGATCCGCATGGCCGGTACACGGGCCCATGCACTGTTTCATGTGATAATACAGGCATGGACGGTCCTTTCCACAGTCTCTCGGAAGGTTCCGATTACAAGAACGTACCTGATACAATTTACGTACCAGTTCTATGACATCTTTTACAGCGCCACCACTGGTATATGGACCAAAATAACGGTTCTTGTCTTTTTTCATTCTTCTGGCGAACAATACCCTTGGATAAGCCTCCTGAACAGTCACCTTAATAAACGGGTAACTCTTGTCATCTTTCAGCATGGTATTGTATTTCGGTCGATGTTCCTTGATCAGATTGCTTTCAAGGACCAGGGCCTCCAGTTCAGAATCTGTAATGATATATTCAAATCTGGCTATGTGGGTGACCATCTGCTCAATCTTGGCACCTTTGTTACGGCTACTCTGAAAATACTGCCGCACACGGTTTTTAAGGCTGATCGCTTTTCCTACATAAATGATCTCATCCCGTTCATCGTGCATCAGATAGACACCCGGTTTCGCGGGAAGTTTTTTTAGTTCTTCTTCAATCTGAAACATATTACTCCTCAGAATCAGATTCGTCGTTGTCTGTTTCAGTCACATCAACAGCAGAAATTTCATGTACAGGTTCTGCCGGTGTTTCTTCCGCTGTCAACCCTTCTGTATTTTCCACTGCTGTCCTGTCGGCAGTCGTCTGTACTTCATCCGGAAGGTCATCCAGATTCTCCGGAATCTCCAGTCCTTTCTCAACCGCACGGAAGATCTTCATAAATTCCTTACCAGTGATCGTCTCTCTGCTGATGAGATATCCGGCAATCTTATCCAGTGCCTCTCTGTGCTCATTCAGAAGTCTCTTGGCTTCTTCATAAGAATAATGCAGAAGCTGCATAACCTCATGATCAATCTCTGTTGCAGTATCATCACCACAGTTCAGCACCGCACGTCCTGACAAATACTGATTTTCCTGAGATGCCAGTCCCATCAGTCCAAATTTCTGAGACATACCATACTGTGTGATCATTGCCCGTGCGACTTTAGTTGCCTGTTCAATATCATTGGCAGCACCGGTAGTGACCGTATCAAACACAATTTCTTCTGCTGCACGTCCGCCCAGATATCCGACCAGCATTGCTTCCAGTTCTTTCTGGGTATTAAGATATTTTTCTTCCTCAGGTACCTGCATAACATAACCAAGTGCTCCCATAGTTCTCGGCACGATCGTTATTTTCTGCACAGGTTCTGCATCTTTCTGTAATGCATTGACAAGCGCATGGCCAACTTCATGATAGGAAACTATTTTTCTTTCCTGCGGGCTTAAGATACGATCTTTCTTCTCTTTACCAACGAGTACAACTTCAACAGATTCCTGAAGATCTTTCTGCGAAACAGCTCTGCGGCCATTTTTGACAGCAAGGATTGCAGCTTCATTGATCATATTGGCAAGATCCGATCCCACAGCCCCTGATGTAGCAAGCGCAATTGCTTCCAGATCGACCGTTTCATCCAGCATGACGTTTTTGGCATGGACTTTGAGAATTTCCACACGTCCTTTCAGATCCGGGCGATCAACAATGATACGTCTGTCAAAACGGCCAGGACGCAGAAGTGCCGGATCCAGTACTTCCGGACGATTGGTTGCCGCGAGGATCAGAAGACCTTTTGAAGTATCAAATCCATCCATTTCCGCAAGCAGCTGATTCAGTGTCTGCTCACGTTCATCATTGCCTCCACCGTAACGTGAATCACGGCTTTTACCGATTGCATCGATTTCATCGATAAATACGATACATGGTGCATTTTTCTTCGCTTCTTCAAACAGGTCCCTTACTCGGGATGCACCTACACCAACAAACATCTCTACAAATTCTGAACCAGAAAGTGAAAAGAACGGTACATTCGCCTCGCCTGCTACTGCCTTGGCAAGAAGTGTCTTACCTGTTCCCGGAGGTCCTACAAGAAGCGCTCCTTTCGGAAGTTTTGCACCAATTGCAGTGTATTTCCCCGGATTATGCAGAAAATCCACAACTTCCTGCAAAGATTCTTTTGCTTCTTCCTGTCCTGCAACATCTTTAAATGTCACTCCGGTTTCTTTTTGAACATAAGCTTTTGCCCTGCTCTTACCAACACCCATGATGCCGTTTCCACCTTTGTTCATCCGCCGCATAAAAAACATCAGCATAAAAAACAGAACTACTGTCGGCAGTAGAACACTGATCATGGTCGAAACAAATTCTCCCATAGCATCCGGCTGCTCATAATGGAATACGATATCCGTTCCCTCCAGACGTTTTGTAAGGGCGTCTGCATCCTCCATCTGGTTTACTTTATAACTTACCTTCTGGTAGTAGGATTTCTGGATCTTAGGTACAACAGTCAGCACACCTGACTGAAGAGTAACTTCTTTTACCTGATCCTTCTCTACCATTTCGATAAATTTATCATATGTGATCTCACTGGACTTGTCGCTCATCATATCTGTTACAAAGCTCAGGCATACCAGTGAAATCAGCAGACAAATCAAAAAAGCCAGAACAGACTGGCGGTTTTTATTCGGTCCCTGATTGCCAGGATTGTTTCGATTCGGACGGTTTCGATCCGGCCGATTGTCCATCTGATTGTTCATTCTTGTCCTCCTCTTGTTATCTTCTTTATTATAAAGATATTTCCTGTATAAATCAACTGAAAAACTGTGATTGTTTGCAGTACATTACTTGCCTGTGAACAGTAAGTGTAGTATACTATCAACGTAATAGCCGGAAGTTTGTTCCGGCTAAATGTGATGGGAAAGGAAAACGATAAATGAAAATTGGATTTGATAATGACAAGTATCTGACCATGCAGTCCGAACATATTCGTGACCGCATCAGCAAATTTGACAACAAACTTTATCTGGAATTCGGCGGAAAACTTTTTGATGATTATCATGCTTCCCGTGTTCTTCCAGGCTTCGAACCTGACAGTAAGCTACGTATGCTCATGCAGCTGAGCGATCAGGCAGAGATCGTTATCGTTATCAGTGCTGCAGATATTGACAAAAACAAAATGCGAGGAGACCTTGGTATTACTTACGATGAAGATGTTCTGCGTCTGATCGATGCCTTTACAGAACGTGGTCTCTATGTAGGCAGTGTATGCATTACACGTTATGCCGGTCAGGAAAGTGCTGATCATTTCAAGAAACGTCTTGAAAAACTCGGCATCAAAGTATATTTCCACTACAGTATTCCCGGATATCCAAGCAATATCCCTCTTATCGTAAGTGATGAAGGATATGGAAAGAACGAATATATCGAGACCACAAGACCGCTGGTAGTTATCACTGCACCAGGACCGGGAAGCGGAAAAATGGCAACCTGTCTTTCCCAGCTGTATCACGAATACAAACGCGGAGTAGCTGCCGGTTATGCCAAATTTGAAACATTCCCAATCTGGAACATTCCGCTGAAACATCCGGTCAATCTGGCATACGAAGCAGCAACTGCTGACCTGAATGATGTAAATATGATCGACCCGTTCCATCTGGAAGCTTACGGCGAAACAACGGTCAACTATAACCGTGATGTGGAGATTTTCCCGGTTCTCCAGGCAATGTTCGAAAAGATCATGGGCGAGTGCCCTTACAAATCACCTACTGACATGGGTGTAAATATGGCCGGAAACTGTATCGTAGATGATGAAGCCTGCTGTGAAGCATCACGTCAGGAGATTATCCGCCGCTACTATAAGAGCTGTGCAGCGCTTCTCACCGGTACAGGTACAGAAGAGGAAATCCGTAAGATCGAACTGCTTCTGAAACAGGCTCATGCCTCTCTGGAAGACCGTAAAGTTGTTCCAGCAAGCCTTCAGAAAGAAAAAGAAACCGAAGGTCCTGCTGCCGCTCTGGAGCTGCCTGACGGACGTATGATCTTCGGCAAAACTTCTGAACTGCTCGGTGCCTCCTCTGCCCTTCTTCTGAATGCATTGAAAGAGCTGGCTGGTATTCCTCATGAGAACCACGTAATCTCACCAGAAGCAATACGACCGATTCAGGAATTAAAGACGCAGTATCTCGGAAGCAAAAACCCACGTCTTCATACTGACGAGACACTGATCGCACTTTCCGTCAGCGCAGCAAATAATCCGGAAGCACGCAAGGCACTGGAACAGTTACCATCTCTTCGTGGCTGCCAGGCGCATACCTCTGTCATGCTGTCTTCTGTTGATATCTGGGAGTTCCGCAAACTTGGCATTGAACTGACCTGCGAGCCAAAATTTGAAAAAGAAAAAATATATCATTAATTCAATCAACTTTCATCAGATTCCAAAAAATCCCCGGTACCGTAATGGTATCGGGGATCTTTATATATATGCTTCTGAGATTTAGTCTTCGTATCCGTTCGGATTCTTCTGCTGGAAATTCCAGGAATCTGCACACATATCTTTGATATCGTACTCTGCTTCCCAGCCAAGTTCTTTCTTTGCTTTGGTCGCATCAGAATAACATGTCGCAACATCACCTGCACGACGTGGTTTGATAGAGTAAGGAATTTTGATTCCTGTCGCAGCTTCAAAATTCTTAACGATGTCAAGGACGCTGTATCCTTTGCCTGTTCCCAGATTATAAATGCTGAGTCCGGAATTATCTTCCAGTTTCTTAACTGCTTTTACATGTCCCTTTGCAAGGTCAACTACATGAATGTAATCTCTCACTCCGGTTCCATCCGGTGTATCATAATCATTACCAAATACTCCAAGCTCTTTCAGCTTACCAACTGCAACCTGTGTGATATATGGCATCAGGTTGTTCGGAATACCGTTCGGATTCTCACCGATAAGACCACTCTTATGAGCACCGATCGGATTGAAGTAACGAAGAAGTACTACATTCCATTCCGGATCTGCTTTCTGGATATCTGTAAGAATCTGTTCCAGCATGGATTTGGTCCAGCCATAAGGATTGGTACACTGTCCTTTCGGGCATTCTTCTGTGATCGGAATGATTGCCGGATCGCCATATACAGTTGCCGAAGAGGAGAAAATAATATTTTTGACACCGTGTTTTCTCATCACATCTACAAGAGTAAGTGTACCAGCAATATTATTCTCATAATATTCCCAAGGTTTTACAACAGACTCTCCGACTGCTTTCAATCCAGCAAAATGTATACAGGAATCAATGTCTTCCTTTTCAAAAACTTCATTCAGTCCTTCACGATCAAGAATATCTTTTTTATAAAACTTCACCGGCTTACCTGTGATCTTTTCTACTCGTTCCAGGCTTTTTTCACTGGAGTTGCTTAAATTATCCAGAACAACCACATCATATCCTGCATTCTGCAGCTCTACCACTGTGTGACTTCCAATAAAACCTGCTCCACCTGTTACTAAAATTGCCATGATTTATCTCCTCCTGACGTTTGCTTTAGTTCTGCTTTATTTCGATGTCATTGTATCATCATTCTTTTTTTTTCACAATATATTCCAGAAGTATCCCTCAGATTTTACTAAAACTCCCTCAGATTTTACTATTACCAGAATATTTGTACGAATTTTATTTATCCTGCATACCTGCAATTCTGCATTCTTATGTTTGTGCAATCTGTCATTCCATATTTTTATGCAATATATATTATTTTTTTTGTGATTTCGGGCCTTTTTTATACATTTTTATTGACACTGTCTGGTATAAACGATATAATCAACCTAAATTCTTCGTGCTAACCACGAAACCAAACTGACGATTCTGTCAGTTTCACCAAACAAAAGGGAGGACTTATCTATGAAACGAAAAATCGCATTAGCTATGGTACTGGCAATGACCGCATCAATGGCTCAGCCTGTTCTTGCAGCAGACAGTAAAACTACTCTGGATGTTATCATCAGTCAGTATGGTACTCAGACTCAGACCTGGTGGACTCAGTTTGAGAAAGATTTTGAAGCAGAGAATCCTGATATCGATCTGAATGTGGAAATTGTTTCCTGGAATGATCTTTATACAAAAGTAAATACACTTGTTGCAAACAACAATGCACCTGATATTCTGAACATCGATGTTCTTGCAGATTATGTGGCTGATGATCTGCTGATGCCTGCTACAGAATATGCTTCTGAAGATCTCCAGGCAAAATTCTTCCCGGCATTCTGGGAAGCAAGCACAATCGATGATACTGTATACGCATTACCGATCCTGGCATCCTGCCGTGCTCTCTTCTATAATAAAGATATCCTTGATGAAGCAGGCGCTACCGTTCCTACTACATGGGCTGAAGTTCAGGAAACAGCACAGAAGATCAAAGATAAATTCGGTGATGACGTTTATCCATGGGGTATTGATATGACAACTGACGAAGGTCAGGCTGCATTCTCCTATTATACATGGAATAACGGTGGTGGATTTGTAGACGAAAACGGTGACTGGGCTCTAAACAGTGACAAGAACGTTGAAGCTCTTAACTTTGCAATCGGTCTTGTAAACGATGGATATACAAACTCTGACCCGGCCAACGAAACACGTTATGATCTTCAGGATATGTTCGGTGCAGGAAAAGTTGCTATGATGATCGGACCGAACAACATTCCTACTTATCTTTCTGATGGCGGATATGATATCAACTACGATGTAACTACTATCCCGGCTAACGAAGGATGTGACTCTGTTGCAATGGGTGTTTGCGACCGTCTCGAGGTATTCAAAGATGACTCCGCTGAAGATCAGGAAGCTCGTACAGCTGCCATCAGTAAATTCTTCGACTTCTTCTATGATGACGAACGTTACGCTGATTACATGGTATTCGAGGGATTCCTTCCTACTACTCAGACAGCAGCAGACCTTCTTGCAAAAGATGATGATACTTTCGCATCCTGGATCGATATCCTGCAGAGCTGCAACTTCTACCCGGCAACTAAGACCGAATGGGCAGATGTTAAACAGGGCGTAATCGAAGTTGAACAGAACGCACTTCTCGGTGATGACGTTCAGACACTTCTGGATGACCTTCAGGCTGATATTGCCGGCTGATCATCTTCCAATTAAATGTAACTTTACCGGGAGCCGGAACATTAGTGACCGGCTCCCGCTTCTTTTGAAAATTTCTGTTAAAAACTTCTCAGAAAATTTTTAACAAATGATTTGGTGGTGTTATTATGAAAAAAAAGAAAACTCTGGCTGCTCTGGAGCCCTATCTGTGGTTGCTCCCAAGCATCCTTCTTATGACAATCTTCATACTCTTTCCAATCTTTGAAGTATTTCGTACTTCAATGAGCGAAGTGAGTAAGGCCGGACTTGTAAAAGGCTTCTGTGGATTTGACAACTTTGCAAAAGTCCTCAGAGGTTCTACCTTTAAACTGGTTCTCAAAAATACACTTGTATGGACCATTGCCGTTGTTGTGATCTCTACTGTGTTTGGTTTTATCCTGGCACTTGTACTGAACAACAAGTTCCGTTTCCGTAAAGCCGTTCGTGCAATTATTGTATTCCCATGGGCTACTTCCCTGATCATTCAGGCAGGTGTCTGGAAATTCATCATTGATAAAGATTACGGTGCACTGAATACACTTTTAATGAAAATCGGTCTGATCTCCAGCCCGGTAAACTGGACTCCTACCCCTGGTGCATATTTTGCATGGGAAATTTTTGTAGGTATCTTTGTTACCGTGCCATTCGTTACCTTCTGTGTACTTTCCGGTCTGCAGAGCATTGATAACTCTTATTATGAAGCTGCAACTGTTGATGGAGCAAATTACTGGCAAAAACTGTTTAAGATCACACTTCCGCTGGTAAAATCTTCTCTGACTGTAAGTACTGTGTTGAATATTATTTATGTATTCAACTCCTTCCCAATTATCTGGACCATTACCAAGGGTGATCCGGCAAGCCGTACCGATACCCTTGTTACATACCTTTATAAACTAGCCTTCTACAAAGGCAAATCCGGTGAAGCAGCTGCAGTCTCTGTGATTGGTTTCCTGATTCTGTGTATCTGTGCTTCTGTTTATATGGTACTTTCACTGAGAAAGGAGGATGAAGACTAATGAAAAAAACACGTGACACCAAAAGCATACTCCTTCGAGTTCTTCTTTATCTTTTTGTAATTCTGGTGGTATTGGTTACATTGTATCCATACTTTGTTATGTTCACAACAGCAGCCAAAAGCCGTGCAGAAATTTATTCCACCGATGGAACGCTCCTGCCAATCCACTGGTTGTGGCAAAATTTCAAAGACATCTGGACTCTGGCTCCACTTTCGAGATACTTTATCAATTCACTGATCGTTGCAGGTGGTTCCACTCTGATCGCGATCGTATGTGGTATCCCGGCAGCCTATGCACTTGCACGAATGAAATTCAAAGGTAAAAAAATCTTCCTGGGAATTGTCATTATTTCTCAGATGTTTGCACCGGTTGTCCTTCTGGTAGGTATCTACAAAATCATGTCCACTTTTGGCATGACAGACAGTCTCGTAGGGCTGGTATTTATCAATGCAGCATTTAACCAGGCATTTGCAATCTGGCTGCTGCGCGGTACCTTTATCTCCATTTCTCCTGAAATGGAACAGGCAGCTACCGTAGACGGCTGTGGAAAGGTTTCTGCCCTGATCCGTATCCTTCTTCCTGTAGCAGCACCTGGTATCGTTACTGCCCTGATTTTCGTATTCATCAACGCCTGGAACGAATATACCGTTGCTCTGACATTGATTTCTACAGATGTCCTGAAACCTCTGACAGTCGGTATTACAATCTTCAATGGCTACAATATGGTGGAATGGCAGTATCTGTTTGCATCCTCTCTGTTTGCAACAGTGCCAGTTATTATTCTTTTTGTCGCAATCGAGAAACACCTTGTCGGCGGTCTTACTTCCGGTGGTGTCAAAGGCTGATATGCACACTAAAAAAGCTTCGGAGCTGTTCACAAAGTTCCGAAGCTTTTTTATTTGATCATATTTAATATTATTTATATTTCTGAATGATTGCATTCATCTGCGGCAGTTTTTCCTGCATATCTTTAACAAGAGTAAGCTGTGTCCTGCAGCGGTCAAGGTTGTGCCCCTCACGATGAATACGGAAATAATGATCACCTTCCAGATGATCAGTCAGGAAACGGATTCCATTCTCAAATGTCATAAGAATCGCCCCCATCGGCAGCATGTCGATTTCTAAATCGGTCAGTGCTCCTCCACATCCTTCAATAAATCCCCTCGCATATACATCAAAAAGATGAAGATCACAGGATACCTTTGAAAGATCCTGCTCATCTTCCAGCGCAGTACTTGCTCCAAAACGAATAGAATCGCCAAAATCATTTGCAGTAAGGCCAGGCATAACCGTATCCAGATCGATGACACAGATTGCTTTTCCTGTCTCATCGTCAATCATGATATTGTTCAGTTTCGTATCATTATGTGTAACTCGAAGAGGAAGTCTTCCATCCAGCTGCAGATCATACAGTGCATGTGTCAGTTCTTCTCTTTCGAGAATAAAATCAATTTCTTTCTGAACAGAAGCAGCTCTTCCACAGATATCCTCTGCAACTGCTTTCTTAAATTTCTCCAGACGATCCGGTGTATTATGAAAATCCTTGATCGTCTCATGCAGAGTTTCTGCCGGATAATCCGCAAGAAGTCTCTGGAAATGTCCAAAAGCCACTGCACTCTGATAAAAATCATTATCATCCTTTACTGCATCATAGCAGGTCGCACCTTCTATAAAGAGATATACTCTCCAGTATTCTCCTGTAGAATCTACAAAATACGGAAGGCCATCATTACTTTTTACCAAAGTAAGCGTCTCTCTCTCCGGATCTCCGCCATTCTCGATGATCTTTTTACGAAGCCAGGCAGTAACGCCGCTGACATTCTCCATCAGTTCTACCGGTTTCTTAAAAATACTCTTACTCATTCTCTGCAGAATATAACGTTTTGTTCCCTGTGGTGTCTCGTAGGTCAGTCTGTATGTATCATTAATATGTCCACTTCCATATCGGATACATTCTTTCAGTTCACCCGGCAGTTTAAATCCATCAATTGCTTCGTGCACTTTATTACTGGTCTCCACTTATGCTTCCTCCCACAGTTTCTGCGGA
>ERZ772885.1787-NODE-1787-length-12093-cov-12.313879_pt1 | contig 12093 bp, 9 predicted proteins | sample MGYA00580580_ERZ772885 | MGnify/ENA primary metagenome ERZ772885 (study PRJEB29015, sample SAMEA2737673) | human gut metagenome | biome: human gut; feature: human-associated habitat; material: faeces | place: China | collected 2012 ...
GCGGCAACCAACAAATAAACTATTGAGATTATATTCCGCCTGCAGAATGCTGCTAATTGGAGAATCTCTAGTTCTTGAGGGACAACAACGAAAATTTTTTCGTTGTTGTCCCTCAAGTGGTTCTGACGTCATTCACTATTTCAGCTGATAGTGCAAAATTTATTTTTAGAATTTAGAGTTATTGCGTCATTGCAGTGTTACTGCATCACTGCTATTGCACCAACTGTCGTCAACAATGCCCCCGTCTATAGGCAATGAAAGAATACAAAAGATGTATGTGCAGATGAGGGGGTTACCTGTGTTTGGCAATGTTGATAAGCGCTTTCATATTGGTTATTCCTACTTCGCTTCTTTTAAAGAAGGTCTTGCGCGATAGATTTATGGAGCTTGTTCAAGACATGAGAATTGCATTTATCGGGCATAAGCGTATACCTTCTCGTGAGGGCGGTGTTGAAATTGTGGTCGATGAGCTGTCTTCGCGTATGTCGGCACGGGGGAATCGGGTTGTAGTATACAATCGCAAGGGCCATAATGTGGCCGGAGCTGAATTCGATAATACCGTCAATGCTTCAGACAAGCCATTCTCATATCAGGGTGTTCAAGTCGTTCCCGTGACCACGATTGATGCCAAAGGCATGGCTGCGCTGTCTTCCTCCTTCTTCGCCACGTTGAAGGCGATTGCAGCGAAGCCCGACGTGATTCACTACCATGCCGAAGGTCCGTGCGTGATGCTCCGACTGGCGCATTGGGCGGGAATCCGCACCGTTGCCACCATCCATGGCCTCGACTGGCAGCGTGCCAAGTGGGGTAGGTTCGCTTCCACGTATTTGAAGTTCGGCGAACGTACTGCGGCCAAGTGCGCGGACGAGGTTATTGTGCTCAGCCGAAACATGCAGGAATACTTCACGAAAACATATGGGCGCGATACCAGATTCATCCCTAACGGCATAGAACGCAAACAGCTGGTTACGGCACAGGAGATCACCAGTGAATATGGTTTGCGCAAGGATGATTACATTCTGTTCCTTGGCCGTATCGTTCCCGAAAAAGGCGTGCATTATCTGATTGACGCGTTCGGCAAGCTTGATACGGATAAGAAGCTGGTTATTGCCGGTGGTTCCTCCGATTCAGAGGAATACTATGAACAGATCAAGCAGATGGCGGCGAAGGACCCGCGCATCATACTGACCGGCTTCGTGCAGGGGCATATGCTGCAGGAACTGTACAGTAACGCGTATATCTATGTGTTGCCGAGCGATCTTGAGGGCATGCCCATGAGTCTGCTCGAGGCGATGAGCTATGGTAATTGCTGCCTGACTTCGGATATCGCTGAATGTACGGAAGTGGTGGAGGATAAGGCTGCCTCCTTCGCGCGTGGTTCCGCGGATGCGCTGTACGAGGTGTTGGATGAACTGATCCGACACCCTCAGAAAGTCCAGAAGTATAAGGATGAAGCTGCTGATTTCATTACCGGCAAATACAGCTGGGACTCTGTAGTGGATCAAACTCTGGCTTTGTACAAAGGCGAGAAGGGCGGTGAATGATGCGCATTCTGCTGGTCAACAAATACTTCTACCGCAAGGGCGGTGCTGAAACATATTTCTTTGCCTTGGCCGAAGGCTTGAAGGCGCTTGGACACGAGGTGGCGTTCTTCTCCATGAAGCACCCCAATAACGAGCAAAGCTATTGGAACAAGTACTTCGTTTCCGAAAAGGATTATGTAGGGGAGATCTCTGCATTCAAGAAGGTGCAGGAAGCCTCCACGTTGATCTACTCGTTCGAGGCAAAGCGTAAGTTCGAGGCACTGCTGGAGGAGTTCAAGCCCGACGTCATCCATATGAATAATGTGCATCGCCAGCTCACGCTGTCGATTCTGGATGCTCCGTATCTGAAGAAGCACCATGTACCGGTGGTATATACGGCGCACGACTATATTCTGCTGTGCCCGGCCTACACCATGGTGAATGGCAGGGGAGAGGTCTGCGATGCCTGCCTGGATAGGCATTTCTCGCACGCCACCAAGAACGTATGCGTGAAGGGATCGCGAGCGAAGAGTGCCTTGGCCACTATGGAAGCGGAATTCCTGAAGCTCCACCATTCATATGACAAGATTGATCTGATCATCGCGCCTTCGCAGTTCATGAAGAATAAGCTCGATGAGGGCGGCTTTGCCGGCAAGACCGTCGCGATGCAGAACTTCCTGACCGATTCGCAGATGGCGATGGGTGCTCGGGTGGCGAACACGCATAAATTCGAGGATACGCAGGCCGGAGCAAGACCGTACTTCCTGTTCTTCGGTCGCCTTTCCAAGGAGAAGGGCATTCTCACCTTGGTGAAGGCATTTCTGCAGGCTGCGGGGCTCGCTCAGGGGAGTGCCAATGCGCAGAGCGATGATCAAGATGTCCAAGTGCTTCCTGATGTGTGGTATCTGCACATTGTAGGTGACGGGCCGGAACGCGGTGCCATTGAACAGCTGATAGCCTCGGCTGGCCCGCAGGCCGCCTCACGTATTCACCTGTTGGGATATAAGAGCGGCGAGGATTTGCAGCGAGAGGTCGGCAATGCCCGTTTCACTGTGCTGAGCTCTGAGTGGCGCGAGAACATGCCCTATTCCGGTTTGGAATCCTTAGCTGCCCAGACTCCGATTATCGGTGCCAGGATTGGTGGCATTCCGGAATTGGTGGAGGAAGGCAAGACGGGGTTCACGTTTGAATCGGGGAATGCTGTGGATTTGTCTAATAGCATGCTTAAATGCGCCGCAGTTAGTGCATTGAACTATTCAGCCATGCAGCATTCTTGCTGTGAATATGTCAACGCAAGATGTCTGCAAAATGAGTATGCATTGGCATTGATTGATTTATACGAGAGGGTGATTCAGCGATGACGAAGAAACATAATAATCTTGGCCGGATTGTTCATCGTGCTTCAGAAGAAATGTATGCAACGCAAAAAATTGCTGAAGTGGCTTCGTGGCCCGAAGCGATCAATACTTTTCGCGCAAAATTAGATATCCAGGTAATGAATCACAATGGATATAAGGAATCGGACGCGGTCAAGAAGCGGTTGCTTCGTAAGCACGAAACGGTTCTTAAGTATCTTGAGAACAAGTTCGGTGATTTTTACGCTGCATACGACTACCGGGCGCCTCTTCCGGAGGTTGATCCGGCGTTAGAGAATAAAATCTGGATGTGCTGGTGGCAGGGTCTGGATAATGCTCCGGAAATTGTAAAGGCCTGCATTGATTCTGTTCGGCGTAATGCGGGAAATCGGGAAGTAATTATAATTACTGAAGAAAATGTGTCTAAGTATATTGTTTTCCCTGATTGGATTTTAGAAAAGGTAAAAAAGGGTATCATTACAAAGACCAATCTATCAGATTTATTAAGACTAAGTCTATTGGCATCATATGGCGGCATATGGCTCGATTCCACTTTTTTCTGTACTGGCACCCTCGATAAAGCGGTATATAATGCTCCAATGTTTTCAATTAAGAGGCCTGACTATTTACATGCCTCTGTGGCAGGGGGAATGTTCGCCGGCTATTCGCTTGGATGCGATTTAACGCATAGGCGTGTATTTGCAACAATTCGCGATTTCTTTCTTAATTATTGGCAAAAAAGTAATTACATGATTGATTACTTACTTGTCGATTATTTAACAGTTCTTGCTCAGAGGTATGATTCATACATAGATCAAGCTTTTAAACAGATCAAGCCAAATAATCCGATGTGCGATGAATTATTCAAAATTCTTGATGAGCCATATGATGCGTTGAAATGGAAAATGTTGACGAAAGACACTGATCTTTTCAAGTTGACGTGGAAGCAACAGTTTAAGACATCTTCTAATCAGCAAGAGACTTTTTTTGGAAAGATTTTCAAGCAATAGGGAAGATGCTCAGGTGAGCGCAAAATCAATTTTACTCTTTTTGATAAGCGTTGACGATAAACTTTTAATACGGAGAGCTTTTCTACTAGGATTTTGGATGAGGTAATCGTGGAAAAGATTATACATTATTGCTGGTTTGGGCGGAAACAGCTTTCGCAGCATGCTTTGGATGTAATTGAGACATGGAAGAAATATGCTCCTGGATATGAAATTAAATGCTGGAATGAAGATAATTTCAATGTAAATGACCATCCATTTACAAAAGCAGCTTATGAATCAGAGAAAATGGCTTTCGTAAGTGATTACGTCAGATTCTGGGCTGTATATAACTACGGTGGAATTTATATGGATCTTGGAAGTGAGTTAATTAAAGATATAAGAGGTCTTGTTTCTTCCTATAAGTGTATTTCTGCAATCGAAAAGAGCACGTGCACTGTTAATAGCGGACTTTTTCTGTCGTGTGAAAAGCATGATTCTTTGGCTGGGGAAGTGCTTTCAAAATATGATGCATTAGAGTATGTGGATTCCGATGACTTCAGATTAAAGCATACTGTTAATGAAATGTTTACGCAGCTTCTAATGGAAAAAGGATTCCAAAAAAAGGATGAGAAGCAGTCTATTGGGAAATGGACGATATTGCCTTCTGATTGTTTCAATCCGCTTTATGGCATAGGAGGATTCCATATTAAGAAGAATACGTATAGTATTCATCAATATACCGCTTCATGGAGAGATCCAAAAGAAAGATATAGGGATCAAGTGACCCATCGTCTTGCCTTTTATGTGGGACATCGTGCTGGAGAAGTGCTATCGAGGTTAATTGCAGAGTTTAAGTTTGAGAATATGAGCGATGCTTTTAGAAATCTTTTCTCTAAGTTAGCTAGTCATTCACACCGATAAAATTTTTGCTCGGCATCTTGGAACTCACATGAATAATGTTCTTCTCATATCTCTATTGAAGTAAAGGAATATGTAATGCTAAAAAAAGGTGTTCCTCAAGTTTCGGTCATTATTCCTGCATATAATGCGGAAAAATATATTGAAGAATGTGTTCTAAGTGTTCTGAGGCAGAGCTATCAAAATTTAGAGGTAATTGTCGTAAATGATGGTTCATCAGATTCGACTCTGTCTATTTTGCTGAATATGCAGAAGCGCTTTCCTTCGATAGCTGTTTTCTCTAAAGATAATGAGGGCGTTTCTGCAGCGAGAAATTTTGGGATTAGCAAAGCGCACGGGAAGTATGTTCTACTTCTTGACTCGGATGATGCATATCTGCCTGATTCTGTGTCTTTGCTGGTTGAAACGGCTGAACAAAACAAAGCTCAGATGGTGTCTTTCAATTTTGAGACTTTATTCCCAGATGGATCTATGGGGGAAAGGCCAGTCGAGTATTCTTTTCCAGATGTAAAAACGAGTACCGGTCAGGAATGCGTTGAGTATATTTATGCTGAACATATAGGTTATTTTTCTTGGGCTTTTATGTATGATCGGCAGTTTCTTGTTGATTCGCATATTTTGTATCCTCAGGGGTTTGCTCTTCTTGAAGATGCCCTCTTCTTGAATAAGATTCTGCGGCAATGCAGCCGTGTTGCTTATGTGAGCAAGCCTTGTTACAGATATCGTATTACTGAAGGGTCCCTTTCTAAAAGAACCTCGTTCGAAACGGTTGATGGTGCTTTCAAATCGTTGTCCGAGATTCAACGAATAGCGCATTCGGAAGGTTCCTCCATTAAATTTGATGCACATATTGTGCGTTTATATCTGTATATATATACTCTCTTGATTGATTGTCCGGCGTCAAAGGAAAAAAGTAATTTACGCCATTCGATACGGAGAAAGGTGCTAGAGACTTGTTCGATGCGTGCTTATCAGAATCTCAGTCTGTCTAACAGAATCCAGTTTATATTATTGAAGGTTTACGCATTAGACAGTGTACATAATATCAAACATGGCATTAAACATTTTATAAAGAAATGTTGAATCTATCTAAGTAGATATGAGTTTGCATATGCCTATATTAGATATTATCTGACATAAGTTATTTGGAACGAATTAAAAAATGGAGGTTTTATGGCAAAATATTCTGATGCGCGTAATGTGCAGTTGGTTATTGCTTTGTTGAAGAAATACGGAATCAGGAATGTGATTGCATCTCCGGGTACCACGAATGTTCCATTTGTGTATAGTGTGCAAAACGACTCTTTTTTCAGAGTACTTTCTGCTTTTGACGAGCGCTCTGCAGCATATATGGCTTGTGGTCTTGCCGGAGAATCAGGAGAGCCGGTCGTACTTTCATGCACAGGTGCCACAGCCTCTCGTGACTATATGCCAGGTCTGACGGAAGCTTTTTATCGTAAACTTCCTGTTCTTGCTCTCACTTCTATGCATTTCACTGAGGACATCGGCAATCTGTCTACGCAAATTCTTGATCGCTCGGTTATTCCAAATGATATTGCTCGTTATCACACTTCTCTTGAGATGATTGAGAACGAGAGAATGGCCAAGGATGAGGAACTGCGTATCAATATCGCTTTATCTGAGCTTACTCGGGATGGCGGTGGCCCAGTAGTAGTGCAGCTTATCACTGATGGTAACTACACATTTGGCGCTTCCTCGCTGCCGGAGGTTCAAAAAATTAATCGATTCCTTCCGGAAGGAGTTGATGAATGGCCGGAGTTATCCTCAAAGAGTAAGATTGCTGTGCTTCTTGGAGCTCATCGTACTTTCAGCGCTGCGGAGTCTGAAGCATTAGAACATTTTATTGAAACGCACAACGCAGTAGTCTTTTCTGACGTCTCAAGCGGTTATCGTGGTAAGTTCTCATTTGGTTCAGCACTTTCTTGCATTCAATTGCAAGATAATCCTGCGCGCTCTGCATTTAACCCCGACCTTGTTATACATTTAGGTGAGATGACGGGGGATTACAATACCATGGGCTTCCTGACTGGAACTCATTGCCCTGTTTGGAGAGTATCTCCAGATGGAGAGTTCCGTCAGCATTTTGCTAAACTCGAAAATGTATTTCAATGCACAATTGAATTTTTCCTTTCTCACTATATTGGGGATGAATCTGTCGAATCAGAGTACCGCTCTTTATGGCGTAAATATGATGCTCAACTCCGAAAGAATATGCCGGAATTCCCGTTCTCAAATATCTGGATAGCGCAGCAGCTATCTCCTATGATTCCTGATGGGTCGGTTGTTCATCCAGCAATTTTGAGCTCGTTGTCCAGTTGGGATTATTTCCCAATGTCAAAGGACATCCATTCGAGTGCGAATGTTGGTGGATTCGGTATTGATGGATGCATGTCGACATTAATCGGAGCAAGCTTTGCCACAAATAAACTTTGTTTCTGCATCACAGGAGATTTAGCTTTCTTCTATGATATGAATTCATTGGGATGCAGAGAAATCGGTTCGAATGTTCGTATACTTCTAATTAATAATAACCTTGGAATGACCTTTAAATTGTCCAATCACGTAGGTAGCCGGATTGGTAAACCCGCTGATTCGTTTATTGCAGCGGCTGGACATAACATCTCCGCAAATGGCATTGATAAGAAACACTCGTCAGCGCGTGCGTGGGCGGAGTCTCTTGGATTCGAGTACTTATGTGCATCTTCGAAAGACGAATTCAATGCTATTAAAGAGCGCTTTGTATCGCAGGATGCAAAGAAGCCTATTTTGTTCGAATGTTTTACGCGTGAAGAGGACGAAAGAAATGCAAGGGATTTCATCGATTCCATTGATGATCGTGTCGATTCAAAAACAAGGATTAAAAAAATAGCCAAAACGATACTGCCGAAAACAGTGATTGATTCACTGAAAGCCATTAGACATTAATTGATTCACGAAAGGAAATGGCTTTTTGGGTAAGTACAAAAATCTGCTGGTAAATATCGGCCTGTTTACGCTGAATACCGTATCGACGAAACTGATCACGTTCTTACTGGTACCGTTGTATACCTATTTCCTTACGACGGCGCAGTATGGTGTGACGGACATGTCATTGACCGTGGCTGGCTTGATTACACCGGTCCTGACCTTGTCCATCGGCGATGCCACAACGCGGTATATCATTGATGATCCGAACGATAAGAAGCAATACATATCTGTCGGATTCTGGGTCACACTGTTCGGCTGTCTGCTCATGCTTCTGTTGCTTCCACTGCTAAATTTGCCGATATTTGGCGGTCTTGGAAACTATGAATGGCTTTATCTGGCATATTTTGTCTCGTCCGCATTCAACGCATATTTGGCGAATGTAGCTCGCGGTTTAAACCAGATAAAGCTCATCACCTGGGCATCCATTGCATCGTCCCTTGCATCCGCATCTTCGGCCGGCCTGCTTATCGGATTGCTTGGCTGGAAGGTTGAGGGATACTTCGTTTCCTTGATCTTCGGAGGATTGGTCGCGGTCGTTCTGTATCTCATATTCGGAGGTTCTTGGAAATATGTGGCCTTTCCAAGCAAAGAGCGTGATCGGCGGATCCTTAAAAAGATGCTGCTGTATTCCGTGCCGTTGATGCCGAATGCCATTTTTTGGTGGGTCGGCACGAGTGTAAACAGGTTTTTCATTACCAGCATGCTTGGTATCGGAGCATCTGGCTTATTCGCTGCGGCCAGTAAGATACCTAACGTAATGAACATGGTTTCGTCCACGTTCTGGCAGGCATGGAGTTTGTCCGCATTCCAGGAGTTCAAGAAAACGGATACTGGCAAATTCTACAGCAACGTGTTCGCTGTATTCCGTACATTCTGCTTTCTTGCGGCATCGGGACTCATGCTGCTGACTCCTTGGCTCGCTTCATTGCTGTTGCAGAAAAAATTCTATGATTCATGGCCTATCATACCAATTCTTATTCTGGCGTTTTTGTTTAATGTATTCGCGGGATTTTATGGGACGGTATTCACCGCGAGCATGAAGACTCGGCACTTGATGACATCTACTGCTGCAGCGGCGATTGTGGTCATCGTGCTGACTTGGCTGCTTATCCGTGTTATGGGTCTACAAGGTGCTGCATGGGCTATGGTCGGCAGTAATTTGGTCATGTACGCCATACGTGTGGTTATGGCCAATCAGATCGTCAAAATCGACGTGAACCGGCCACTTATGCTGGCGAATATTCTGCTAGTATCTGTGCAAACATGTGTATTGGCGTGGCACCCGACTGCGTATATGTTGGTATCGGCTGTGCTGTTCTTGGCTGTGCTCGTGGTGTCTGCCATAGACATCTATCCGTCTGTGAAAACCCTGTCCGTCGCGGTTAAGGGCAAGGGTTCAAGGAATAATCACGGAAAACATGTTAGGGAAATGAAGATTTGAGGAGATGGATAAAATGAAAATTGGAACAATCACTTTCCATTGTGCATATAATTTTGGTTCCGCTCTGCAAACTTATGCGTTGAGGAAATATCTTACTGATCTCGGGCATGATGTGCACGTTATTGATTATCGTAGTGAGGATTTCCGGAATTACTGGATTTTCCGAAAATACGGTATCAAATCGTTTGCCGTGGATTTGCTGTTCCTTCCGGGCAATCTACGCAGACGCAGCAGTTTCCAGACTTTTTGGCACAGGCATTTTAATCTGACTAAGAATACTTACGAAGGCACTGACGCAGACCTGCAGATGGCTCAGGATTTGAACGACTTTGATGCGTTTATTTGCGGAAGCGATCAAATCTGGAATCTGGATTGTACTCGCGGTCCTGTTCCGCCGTTCTTCCTTTCATTTGCGCCTAACGACACCAAGAAAATCGCGTATGCGCCAAGTATGTCACATGCCAAGTTTGTAGAGAAGAATTTCACCGCAGAAGACAAGAAGAGGATTTCCGGTTGGCTAAATCGTTTTGACTCGGTATCCGTGCGTGAGATTTCTGTTGCTGGGCAGTTTCAGGACTTGACGGATAAATCCATCGTCGAAACGCTTGATCCGACGCTTTTGCTTGATCTGAAGGACTATCGGCATATTCAAGCACCCGAACTCCAGAAGAGGCTCAAAGAAGGCAAGTATATCTTTGCCTATACGCTGTGGCCGAATAAAGACATGGTGAAATATATTGATGAGCTCGCAGCAGAACGAAATCTGACTATCGTTTACTACTCGAGGAATCCAATTCATTATAAGGCGCATTCCATCAACGTGTGGGGGATCGGCCCTGCTGACTTCCTCACGTTAATCGACAAGGCCGCGTGCGTAGTATCTAACTCATTCCATGCCACGGTGTTCTCTATTCTTTATGGAAAGCCTTTCCTTACGTTTGGCACCGAGAAGAGCAGCTCTCGTATGAAGACTCTTCTCGCTAGGCTTGGATTGCCTGAAGAGCATTTGTTGCCGCCTGATTTCGAAGACGGAACGAAGATCAAGCCGTTTGTGTCCAATCTGGATGTCGCACGGCTCAATGAACTGCGCGCGACATCCGAGCAATTCCTTAAAATGGCGTTAGCATGAAATGAATAGATGGGTGCTTACCACCGTCTGTCCGATTAGGATTTGAGTGTGAGCTATCACATGACATTTTATTTTCATGTGGATTTTGCTGATACTATTTTCATCCCATAATATAATTATGGTTTAATTTGAATAAATCTAATTTGAATCCAGTGGACTCCAATACGCTCACACTCAAATCTTTGCCATCTGTGTGTTTTAAAATTGTTTTCTTTGTTTAAATAATTACCTAGCTGTATAAATTACACTTGTTCTGTTTTTCTCTTGTTGTTTACTTTATTTATACATTTGTGGAAGAACTGAGCAAATAGCATTTATATTTGTGTGAAAACCAAAGGAATTGAAATGAAATCGTCGCTAATTCGTTAAGAAGGATGTTTTCCGCTGAATTGTCGTGGGAATAATTTTCCATGAGTCAGCATTCTTTTCGGTTTTGATGCACCTCATAGAAGCCTTGATGGGAGAGGGGATGGTGGTGAGCAGAAGAGGGAATGCAGTCAACGCTGAGAATGCTCCCCATTCTGATAAACCATAGAAAAGAACAATTGTAATCAGAATCAAGCTTGAATAATCCCTGTTGCGGATCATGGAACGAATGGAGTGAATAAGAATTACGGTAAAGATTAAAGCGCCAATTATACCAAATTCAACAAGAACTCTAACATAGGCGAAATCAAGCCAAAATGTACCCCACTGGCCATCTATAAAAAGAGTTTCTCCTAATTTGTCGAGATAATGTCCTGTTAGATTCACTCCATAGAGACGAATTGCCATTACGGAACCGATGAATCTATACGAAAATGTGCCGGAGATGATTTTTCCTATGAAGCCGGTCTTCCCGGTGAGGTATAAGGAGAAAATGAGGATGCCGATAATTGCAACAAGATATGGTGCAAATCGTAGTATTTTCTTTTTGAAAAAATCAATCTTGTCAAAGAAGAGAATTAAGAGAGCGTAGATAACGAGCACAACGCAACCGGTGACGCAGTTCGGGAAGATGTAAAGAAATGCGCTTGAAATAGCCAGGATAGCTATAGAAATTGGAGAAGACAATTTGCTTATGTATATGAAACATATAATCGTGAATGCAAATTGAATTCCGAAATTGTTTGGTTGGAGAAAGAAGAAAGTATATCTAGTTCTATCTCCTGTGTTATATAGACTAACGTTTATGAATTTGATTTTTAAAGCTAGAAAGTATGTTATAATGCATGAGGCTAAAATGATTGATTGTACAGTTAAAAATGTATTTAATAGCTTCTTTTTTGTGCTTTGTGTGGTGGCTGCGAAGAGAAGAAACACGATTAGTGTGGTGTCTCGAGTCAATAGCCAAGTGTTAAAGGTGAATAAAAAAATAAGTATTAAGAAAAAAGATTTTTTTTGAAAGAGGACAACGCTAGAGACCGCAATTATGCCTAAAAGTGTGATACTGGACTTGCTGAGGGGAACCAGAAAATCAAAATCAAGCAGACTGGCATATTTGTTTATTAAAAGAATTATGAAGCCAACAATGATGATAATGTGACTTACTCGGATTTTGTATATATCCTCTATCGTGGTTTTCATGTATCTCATTTCAGGCTTGCGCGCAATGCTACAACTCTCTCAATCTATACAAAAGATAAAATCTGTCAGGGACATAAACGAAATGCTGCATCGTAAGCGTTGATATTCTTGTTTGTGTTATTGGCAGTTCATTCGTCTCTCCGTGGGCCCAACTAGAGTTCAGTTTTTCCTACTACTGAATGGT
>ERZ772885.1801-NODE-1801-length-12006-cov-3.620115_pt1 | contig 12006 bp, 9 predicted proteins | sample MGYA00580580_ERZ772885 | MGnify/ENA primary metagenome ERZ772885 (study PRJEB29015, sample SAMEA2737673) | human gut metagenome | biome: human gut; feature: human-associated habitat; material: faeces | place: China | collected 2012 ...
AAAGCTCCGACAAAGAAGATCCCATTCTTCAACTTCGAGGTTCCGACAGAGCTTCCGGGCGTAGATCCTGCAATCCTTGACCCACGTGACACATATGCAGATGCTGCAGAGTGGGAGACAAAGGCTAAAGATCTTGCTGCAAGATTCGTTAAGAACTTTGCTAAATACGAAGGAAATGCTGCTGGTAAAGCACTTGTTGCTGCTGGTCCTCAGTTATAATTTCATATTAAATAACAAAATCCAGGGGCTGCCGTTTAACGACAGCCCCATACTTTTATCTATACCTAAAACTACTACGAAACGAGATGATGAAACATGAGTTGGTATAACGAAGCTATTTTTTATCACATTTATCCACTTGGCCTTACCGGTGCTCCCAAACAGAATGAGTACACAGAACCGGTACATCGCCTGAACACTCTTCTTCCATGGATCGACCATATCAAAGAAATCGGATGCACAGCCCTGTATATCGGACCGCTCTTCGAAAGTGTCGGCCATGGCTATGAGACAACAGATTACAAGAAACTGGACTCCCGTCTCGGAACAAATGAAGATCTGACTGCTTTTGTCAAAGCCTGTCATGAACAGGGCATCAAAGTAATCTTTGACGGAGTATTCAATCATACCGGACGCGATTTTTTTGCATTCAAAGATATTCAGCAGAATCGTGAAAATTCCAGATATCTGAACTGGTATTGTAATGTAAATTTCTGGGGAAACAATGAATACAACGATGGATTTTCCTATGATAACTGGGGTGGATACAATCTGCTTGTCAAATTAAACCAGAGAAATCCAGAAGTTCAGGATTATATCTGTGATGTGATCCGTTACTGGGTTTCTGAGTTTGATGTAGATGGAATCCGCCTGGATGCTGCCGATGTACTGGATTTTGATTTCATGCGTGCGCTCCGCCATACTGCAGAAGAAGTCAAACCGGATTTCTGGCTGATGGGCGAAGTAATTCATGGAGATTACAGTCGCTGGGTAAATGGAGAGACTCTGCACAGTGTTACAAACTATGCTCTGCACAAAGCACTTTATAGCGGACATAATGATCACAACTATTTCGAGATCGCCCATACGGTAAAATATCTCCAGAATATGGGAAATCTGGATCTTTATAATTTCGTTGATAACCACGATGTAGAAAGAATCTATACAAAGCTATCCAATAAGGCGCACTTTACTCCGGTTCATATTCTGCTCTATACCCTTCCGGGCGTTCCAAGTATTTATTATGGTTCTGAGTTTGGGATCGAAGGACGTAAAGAACGCTCTTCCGATGACAGTCTGAGGCCGGCACTTAATCTTGAAGATTACGAATCTGCCCTCAGTGATAATCCTTGCACTGCTCTCATTGCAGCTCTTGGTAAGATCAGACAGAATACACCTGCTCTGAGCTATGGAAGCTACACAGAACTGCAGCTTACCAATCGTCAGTTTGCATTTGCACGTGATCTGGACAGCGTGCGTGTGATTGTGACTGTCAACAATGACGACAACGATGCCTGGATGAATCTTCCTGCCGGAAATGCTGTTGAATATATTGGCACACTGACCGGGCAGAAAGTTTCTGTAGAAGGTGGACACATCAATGTACGCGTGGGTGCAAACAGTGGCGAAATCTGGATACCATCAGAAGAAACATCTGTTCCTGAAACATTTTCTGAAAACAAGAACCCTATCGTCGAAGAAATACCTGTTACTCAGGAAGAAGTCCAGGACGAAGAATCTACAGAAAACATAACAGCCTCAGCTTCCTCTGTACCGGAAGCTGCAAGTACAAAAGGAGACACCGATAGAACTCCTGCCTCTGCCGAAAAGGAGCCTGTCAATTTCGATCCGAACAAAGCTCCGGAAGACATGTCCACCGAAGAGCTCCAGGCTGGCATCCTCGCAAAGATGGCAAACAACGGTCCCGTCACCGATCAGATGAAGAAAACAGTTTATGACAATATATGGCACGATTCTCTGGTCAACTGGTTCAAGAGCTTCTGCTGATTCATATTATAAAAGGCATACTGTATCGCAAATCGACAATTCTTTCTTAAGCGATGCAAAAAAAGAGGAGTATCTCACACAATTTTCGTGTGATTACTCCTCTTTTCTTTTATATTGCTCTGTTATGCACATTCCCCGTCAGTCTCTGTCGCAATTCTCCACCGAGCATCGTCACAAATACACTTACTGCAAATACAGAAATGCATCTGTCCAGATAATCTGTCAGAAACTGTACTGCAAAGATACTTCCGGTCAGTCCAAGCGGTGTTTTGGAAAGAAGCTGGACCAGAATCGAAGATCCTGATGAGGTCACACCTCCAAACAATACTGCATTAATCACAGAACTTACAATCGTTCCCGGTACAGTGATCAGTGCTGCAGCAAACAACACTTTTACTTTCTTTACGGATAACTTACGAAAAACAAGTCCACTCATGATACCTGTGATCATACCCACAGGTGCAAAATACAACGAATAGATATCCACTGTCATACCCATAAAAATTCCACTGATCAGGTTCGGCAGCATACCAAACCACGGTCCCAGAACTGCGCCTGTCAGAATAGTTCCAATGCTGTCCAGATAAACCGGCAGTTTCATAAAGAGTGCAATCTGTCCCCCGACAATATTGATTCCTACTGCCAGTGCCACCAGACAGATCTGGTAAACATTGATCTTGTTTTCTGAATAATCTTTTTTGTTTCTTTTCATTGTTATCTTCATTCTGTCACCTCTTTACAGCTCATGCAGAAGTTTAAATTCATCCTTCTTCCATCTGCTTCCATCATTTTTTCTGAGTACACGTTCCATAAAAAATGCAAAAAATCTTTCAGAATCTGTTTCTGTAAGAATCCTGCTATTCGGTTCTTTTTTCCAGAAGTTCATAGAATCTACAACAGTCTGACCACGACAAACTCCGTCAGTTGCAACGACTGTAAAGCTATCAAATCCATCGCACATGGATCGGTCAATGAAATATGCCACTGCCAGTGGATCATTGATCACGCAACCAATAATCCCCTCCTGTTCCCAGTGAAAATCCATATAAAATCCTGTGATCTTACGAATAAATTCTCCCATCTCCGGATCCAGGCGGCACATATATTCCAGCCTGTTCGGTGTCAGGACAATTTCACGCGTCACATCCAATCCAATCATATGAATTTTGCTTCCTGCCTTTGCAAAAAGATCATACACAACGGCAGCTGCATCCGGATCACACCAGTAATTATACTCAGCTACCGGCGAACAATTTCCATGACTCTTGAAACTTCCTCCCATGGATACCATCTCTTCTACATTAGCGATCAGTTCCGGCTTTCTCGAAAATACTTTTGCCAGATTCGTCATCGGACCAAGTGCGATAATGGATATTTTTTCTCTCTCCAGAAGTTCTGTCAGAAAATCAACCGCATTCTTCTTCTCATATTCACTTTCCACTTCCGGAAGAAAGCTTTCTCCAAGTCCATCCATCCCATGGGTATCCCTCGCATCAATGTATTCTTCCCGGAGCGGAACTTCTTCTCCAATATAGATTGGAATATCCATTCTTCCAAGCTGCTTCAGAACCTTTCGCGCATTAGCCGCCCCCATATCAGATGGCACATTACCTGATACTGTTGTGATTGCCAGAATATCAAGTTCCGGAGAATTTGCAGCAAGCATGATTGCAAGTGCATCGTCAATTCCCGGATCACAGTCTATAACAATTTTATGCATAAAAAAACTTCCAACCTTTCCTTCTTCCAGGTGATTTTTATAAAAATCCTCCACAGAAAAAGGTATCGACGATCGGAAGATACCTGCATGACCTAGTTTTTTATACTGGGAGGGTTTCGAACCAGTTATGAAATTTATAAAACATTTCATAAAAATCTACTTATGAAACTTTTTGTAGTATAACAAAAAGAACTCCGGAATGCAAGTATATTTTTACATTCCGGAGTAAAATTTTAGTTACTGTGTATGAAATAAGTATTTACTGATTTTATTCAAATAACTTCTTCACCATATCCGCGTCAAAAATCACAGAAGATACATGATTTACTTCAATCTGATACAGAGCATTTGCAGCAATGTGTTCTGCCGCCTGTTCCAGATCACGGATACCAGTCGTATCAGCAAACTGCTCGATCACTGCATCAAGTCCATCCGGAGCCACTACGCACTCTTCTTCTTTGAGGCTCATGCGTTTCAATACTTTCGGAAGTGCAAATTTGGAGAAAATAACTTTCTTTTCTTCTGCTGTGTAATCCGGAAGTTCAATGACCGCAAAACGGGACATTAACGGAGCACTGATCTGTGCTTTGTCGTTGGCTGTCGCAATCGGATAAACACCGACAGTCGGAACCATACATTCCATATAGTTATCTGTAAATCCAAGGTTGTCAAGGAGTGTCAGAAGTACATCCGCCGGATTACCATTTCCCTTGCCATTGGTTGCCTTATCCAGCTCATTGATAATAAATACAAGATTGGACTCGCCTGCCATGGAAAATGCTTCCATAATGATTCCAGGCTTTGCATTGGCATAGACACGGGAACTTCCGGTAAGCTGCTCCGGATCATTAATAGAACTCATATCCAATGTTGTCCACGGAAGCTTCAGGATACGTGCAACTGCGTAAGCAATCTGGGATTTGCCGGTTCCTGCCGGACCAACCAGAAGCAGCCCGTATGCCGGAAGTGTATGCGTACGGTTAATCTGAATGATCGTCTCAATGATTCTCTGTTTTACTTTTTCCATTCCATAGAGTTCTTCATCCAGAATACGGCGCGCCTCTACTGGATCAATGGATTCAAAATAGTTATTTTTCCACTGAATATTCATCATAATGGACAGTGCTCTCTGTGCATGTCTGCGTTCTTCCTGCGACACCTCATGAGATTTCGCAACAGCAAGGTTTCTTCTTGCCCAGAGACGGATATTATCCGGCATGGTCCTTCCTGCACAGGTCATAAAATCCGTGATGCTCTGAATACTGGTCAGCTTCATATCATCGCCGTCCTCATCTTCCTCATCTCCATCCGGAAACTCTGTCGGTGCATTACTTGCCAGAAGACGTTCGATCATAAACTGCAGGAATCCATCTTCTGCTGAAAGTTTTCCGGCTCCTCCAAACGCAGTTTCACGAATCTTATAGATTGCATATCCATCTTCTGTATTCTGTCCAGATAATCGTACACTAATATGGTTTTCGCCCAGCCATTTTACGAGGCTCACAAAACGTGCATCAATTTTGAGAATATCTGCCGGGAAAACACCGTCCTGTTCTTTGAATTCAAAAGAAGATTTCTGGTTTGGATTGGAAAAGACACCACAGGAATGATGCTTCCACTGACGACTATTATTATCAATGATCAGGATCGGTTTCTCCGGTGACGGTACTTTTTCATTCGACTGGAACGTCGTATAAGTACATTCCGGATCTTTCTTTTCTGTTTTGATGTTGCTGAAATCAAATACTGGCATAATAAACTGCTGCTCCTCTTTTATTGTTTGTATTGTTGCAATGATTACCATGAATCTGTAATCACTTATCTGTCTTTAATTCTGATAAAACTCACCGCTGCACACATTATAGATTCCCCGTGGAGTAACGCGTATCTCTGGAATGACCGGCAGAGCCATAAAGGACAGAGTGATAAATGGCGCCATAGCATCCGGCACACCCATCTCGTGTGCCTTGCGGATCATTCGTTCCAGTTTTCTATGACTGTACTGAAAACCTGCATCACTCATCAGTCCCATTACCGGAAGTTCCAGTGTATCATATACATGATGATCTGCAACCAGTGTATAACCGCCCTGCGTACGGATCAGTTCCTGTACAGCAAGATACATATCTTCATCATTGTCACCAATTACAATAATATTGTGAGAATCATGGGATACACTTGACGCAATTGCGCCACTCTGAATACCAAATCCACTCACAACACCGACACCTGTTTTTCCAGTTGCTTTGTGCCTTTCAACCACCGCAATCTTCTGGTACTGTTCATCTGCGGTGAATACTCCCATTTCATGAAGTATCTGTACATTTTTACGGACAGTTGTAATTTCACCTTCCTGCATTCCGACTACATTGAATATACCATCCGGAGATTCCAGCCGCAAGTCTTCCTTTGAGAATTCTCCAACATGAACTGTATTTTTCAGTTCTGATGGACATTCTTTTACAATGATCTCTCCGTCCTGATCAATTTTTCTGCCCTTATAGTAAACATCCTGGATCGTCATCTTTTCAAGATTATCCACAACAAGCAGATCTGCCTGATATCCAGGTGCAATCGCCCCAAGATGTGTTAATCCATAACATTTTGCAGAATTGATGGTTGCCATACAGATTGCATCTATCGGATTCATTCCGAGTCCGATAGCCTTACGTACATTATGGTCGATATGACCTTCTTTTTCAATATCTTCGATATGTTTATCATCTGTACAGAAGCAGAATCCCTCTCCATTCATCTGATTCTCTACGATTCCATTCACAATTGCTTTCAGATTTCTTGCAGCACTCCCTTCACGAATATGTACGATCATGCCATTTCGACGCTCTCTCATCGCATATGCAAAATCTGAACATTCATGATCTGTAGCAATTCCGGCCATCGCATATGCCTGCAGATCCATATCAGAAAGAAATGGTGCATGTCCATCCCTGACTTTATCACTGAACAGTTCCAGTTTCTGGTGCATGGCTTCATCACCCTTTACAACTGATATGTAGTCCATGACTTCACCCAGTCCGAGAATTCTTTTTTTTGAAAGATAAGGTTCCATATCCTGTGCAGTAAGCGTGCATCCATTATCGTCGATCGCAGTTGCCGGAACACAGGATGGCATCATAACAAAAACATTGGCATCCACGTCTTCTGTCTGATTCAAAATATAATCAATGCCCTTTAATCCGGACACATTGGCCGATTCATGTGGATCTACGATAAACGTTGTCGTTCCATGCCTGGACGCCACTGTTACCAGCTCTGCCGGAGTCACAAGTGTAGATTCCAGATGCAGATGACTGTCTATAAATCCCGGACAGACATACCTGCCGCCCAGATCTGTTTCTTCTTCACCCTGGTAGTTTCCGATTCCAACGATCATTCCATCCTGAATCGCAATATCACCTTCCAGGATCTCTCTGGTAAAAACATTCACAATACGGGCATTTTTCAGTACAAATTCTGCTTTTCTCAGTCCACGGGTTACTTTTGAACATTTCTGATATTTCTGTAACTCCATAAAGCCCACACTCCTTTTTATTACTGCCATTTACAGCAGTTCTATTTTTACCTTATTCAATTATTATCTGTGAAACTTCCGGCAGAAATTTAATCCAGTTTAATCCCGGAAAGTGCCTGTGCAAACGCATTGTTTACTGGTTCTGCTGCTTCTTTCTGCTGTTTTTTCAAATATTTCTGTACGTCTCTTTTGTTGACACCGGCTCCTTCTTTGGCTCTTCTGGCCTGGAAAGATGACAGTTTCTCTTTATATCCACATGCACATACAAATGTTTCTTCTTTGCCTTTGACCAGCATCTCCATTCGCTTGTGACATTTCGGACATCGTGCATTTGTTGTACGTGAAATCGTCTCTCTGTATCCGCATTCGCGATCCTGACATACCAGCATCTTACTGTTCTTGCCATTTACTGCAAGCATTCGTTTACCACAGTTCGGACAGATCTTATTCGTCAGATTATCATGACGGAAGGTTCCCGTTCCTGTCTTGATCTCACCAACGATCTCCTCGGTATATTCGCGAATTCCATCAAGAAAGACTTTCTGTTTCAGTTTGCCTTTGGATATATCAGACAGTTTCTTTTCCCAGTCTGCTGTCAGTTCCGGTTTCTTAAGATCTTCTGGTACAAGGTCCAGAAGCTGTTTTGCTTTGGAAGTCAGATAGATTTCATTGCCTCTCTTTTCCATAAGGAAGGTGTGGAAAAGTTTTTCAATAATATCTGCTCTGGTGGCAACTGTGCCAAGTCCACCGGTTTCTCCCAGCGTCTTTGCTGCTTGTGTATCTTTTGAGGACATATATTTCACCGGATTCTCCATTGCCGCCAGAAGCGTTGCCTCAGTAAAATGTGCCGGCGGCTTGGTCTTACCTGTTGTCAGACGAACACTGTCTATCGGAAGCTTCTCTCCCTGTTTCAATACCGGAAGCTTCTGGTCTTTCAGTGTCTGCTCTTCTTCGTCATCGTCCGTGCTTCCGCCTTCGTAAACTTCTTTCCAGCCAGCACTCACAACCGTCTTGCCACTTGCCACAAAACTCTGTCCCGCTGCCTTCCCTTCCATGGAAGTCTGTTCATATTCAAATGGAGAATAAAGAACACTCAAAAATCTCCGCACAACCATATCATAGATTTTGCGCTCTTCATTTGTCATATGATCCAGCTGTACAAACTGCTCTGTCGGAATGATCGCATGATGGTCACTGACCTTTTTATCATCCACGAAACTTCCGTTTGTATGGATTGGTTTAGTAAGCAGCGCACCGGCAAGTTTTCGATATGGGCCGGTTCCACAGGCTTTCAGTCTCTCTTTGATCGTCGGGACAACATCCTTGCCGATATAACGGGAATCCGTTCTCGGATACGTAAGTACCTTATGATTCTCATATAATCTCTGCATGATATTGAGTGTTTCTTTTGCGGAAAATCCATATTTCTGGTTTGCTTCCCGCTGCAGAGTCGTCAGATCATAAAGTCCGGGAGCCATTGTTTTCTTAGGCTTTCTGTCCACAGATACAAGTTCCAGATCCGTATTGGAAATCTTCTTCTGGATCTCCTCCGCACGCTCTTTCTGAAAAGTTCGATAGCTTCCGTTCTTCGCATCTTTCCAGGTCCACTGTATTCCACCAGCCTGCAAAGTTACTCCAAAGTAATCCTCTGGTTTAAACTTACGTATTTCTTCTTCTCTTCTCGCAATGATTGCAAGTGTCGGTGTCTGTACACGCCCGCAGGAAAGCTGTGCATTATGTTTACAGGTCAGCGCTCTTGTTCCATTGATTCCAACCAACCAGTCTGCCTCTGCTCTGGCAACTGCCGCACGATAAAGATTATCATAATCTCTGCCGTCTTTCAGATTGTGAAATCCGTCACGAATTGCTTTATCGGTTACTGAAGATATCCACAGACGGCGAATTGGTTTGTGACATCCGGACTTATCCAGAATCCAGCGGGCAACCAGTTCTCCCTCTCTTCCGGCATCGGTTGCAATGATGATATCACCGATATCTTTTCGGAACAGCTGTGTCTTCACTGCCTGATATTGTTTGGAAGTCTGTCGGATAACGACAAGTTTCATTTTATCCGGCATCATCGGCAGAGTTTCCATATCCCATTTCATATATTTCTTATCATATTCTTCCGGATCTGCAAGTGTCACAAGATGTCCCAGGGCCCATGTTACAACATATTCTTTGCCCTCAAGGATTCCGTTACCCTTCTGGGTACAATGGAGTACTCTTGCAATATCCCTTGCTACAGATGGCTTCTCTGCTATTACCAATGACTTCATACTTCTGCCTCTTTCTCAGGTTATTATCCGTTGCTGTCTGTTTTCCCAGCAAGTTTTCAGTTAAATCTGCTTTGATGTGAGTATATCATATCCCAACAAAAAAAGGAAGGTATGTCACCTTCCAATCTTATATCCTACGCCACGCACTGTTTCAATCAGATCTCCGGCGCTTCCCAGCTTCTGCCTGAGTGTCCGGATATGTACATCCACAGTTCTGCTTTCACCATCAAATTCATATCCCCATATCTGATTCAGAAGCTGTGTCCTTGATAAAACCATTCCGCTGTTTTTCAGAAGCAGCACTAGCATCTCATACTCCTTCAATGTCAGATTAACAGGTTCCTGATCCACCGTCACTATATGTCTTCCCGGACACAGATACAGGTTTTCCAGATGATATTCTTCTGCGCCTTTATCCTCTGCCCGACGAAGCCGTGCCTTGATACGTGAGATCAGCTCCATCATACGAAACGGCTTCGGGATATAATCATCTGCACCGCTGTCCAGTCCCATGACCACATCATATTCTGTGCCTTTGGCCGTCAGCATGATTACCGGAATCTTGCGTGTGTCCGGTCTGGTACGCAGTTTTCGTAAAATCGATATTCCGTCTTCTTCAGGAAGCATGATATCCAGAAGGATCAATGCCGGCACTTCTTTCTCCAGTTCTTTCCAGAACAGGGACGGTCGTTCAAATCCTTTTGCATCCATTCCCTGACTCTTTAATGTATATACTACAAGTTCACGAATACTCTCATCGTCTTCTACAAGATAGATCATTTATTTCCTCCTGCCTGTCTGTTTCTTCACAAACAGGTTCTTTTTTATCTTTTTGCAAAGTATAAAAAATGAACGTTAAATTTCCGACCTGCACAGTGTTAAATGTTTGTAAATTTCTGTCGAACATGCTATGATAAACGAGAACATAAGGGAGGAACTCATGTACTATTTTATTATAAATCCCAACTCCCGTTCCGGCAAAGGTGCTCTGATCTGGAGGGATCTGGAGAACATTCTGCGTGAACGGAATATTAAATACCAAACTTTTTTTACAGAATATAAAGGACATGCTGTTAAGCTTTCTGCTTCCATTACTGCCTCGATTCCGGAAGATAGTCAAATCAAGCTGATTGCCGTTGGCGGTGATGGTACGATACAGGAAGTCCTGAGCGGAGTAAAAGATATTTCCCGTGTCATTTTCGGCTACATTCCCACCGGATCCGGAAACGATTTCTGCCGCAGTATGAAACTTCCACAGGATCCTATGAAGGCACTCGAACTGATTCTTTCCGATAAACGTCCACATCTGATGGACGTTCCTCATATTTCCTGTGGTTCCAGCAGCAGTCGTTTCGCGATCAGCTGTGGAATCGGTTTTGACGCAGCGGTATGCCATGAAGTTGGCGTCACTCCTATGAAAAAAGTCCTGAACAAAATCGGCCTCGGCAAACTGGTCTATCTCTTTGTCGCATTGAAACAGTTGCTTTTCCTGAAGCCATCTTCTATGACACTGCTCATGGATGACAATAAAAAAGAAGAGTTTTCCAAAGTATATTTTACTGCCATCATGAATCAGAAATACGAAGGCGGTGGATTCAAATTCTGTCCCGATGCCAGTCCTTCCGACGGCTATCTGGATGTGATCGTTGTAGACAGTTTGAGCAAGCCCAAAGTATTATGTTGTCTTCCAACCGCATTTTTCGGGAAACATACGCATTTCAATGGTATCCATATTTTCCGCTGTAAAAAAATTGATATCCACAGTGAATTCAGACTGGCCGTACATAAAGACGGAGAATCCGCCGGTCTCCTGCATGATTTTTCTGTATGTATGGAACCGAAACAAATCAATATGATCTCATAGAAGTAATTTCTGTAACGCAAAAAACTTCCCCATAAAGGGGAAGTTTTTTAGTTGAATCCATAGAATTTCTGACATACTTTATAAGCAGCTACGAACATTTTGCGTCCGCCTCTGCCAGGAAGATTGGCTGCACGTCCCAGAATACTGTAACGCAGTTTATGATACAGCCAGAGATCCTGTTCACGAATATACTCCAGCATTTCTTTTTTCTTATCCAGTGCTTCCTGAGTACCTGCACGTACCAGCATGATCGAGGACACGGTCGTAATGATATCCAGATAGCTGAGCATATATTTCTTAAGATGTTTACTGTCAAACTGACAATTATGGAATGCGTCCGCCATCAATTTATTGACACGGATCTGCTGGTCAATTCTCTTAATCATCACCTTTTCATTGACAGACTGATCATCTCTTCCGATAAAATAACGATAAAAATTGACATCCAGATAGTACATATTCTTCACAAACGGAAGCGGCTCAAATGCAAACAGGTTATCCACATAGAATGTATGCTTCGGCAGTTCCAATCCACATTCGTGAAGCAGTTTTGTACGATAAATAATAGAATGCATCAACAGATATTTGCCTTTTGACATATGCA
>ERZ772885.1803-NODE-1803-length-11997-cov-4.255652_pt1 | contig 11997 bp, 9 predicted proteins | sample MGYA00580580_ERZ772885 | MGnify/ENA primary metagenome ERZ772885 (study PRJEB29015, sample SAMEA2737673) | human gut metagenome | biome: human gut; feature: human-associated habitat; material: faeces | place: China | collected 2012 ...
TTGCGCCGGAAATTCGTTTTCCGCTCTCTGCATCTATTTTTTCAATTGTCAGATGTGTTCCATCATTTTCGACCGTCACCGACAGTTCCGATTTACCGTCAATTTTTCCGTTTTCTACCACAAATTCCCGGCATGTGCTGTCCAGCAGAAAGCCCTCCGGAGATGCTGTCTCCTGATAGTACCAGACACCGTCCAAAAGTCCCGTCAGCTCAATTTTTCCATTTACATCCGTCTTTTTTGTCTCATCAAAACTTCCATCTTTCGTCCAGATATGAAAGGCTGCTCCCTGAAGCACTTTTCCGTCTCCCTGACTTACTTTCTGCAGAACAAAACGGTTCTTCCAGTTTGTAAACGTCAGTGTGATCTGTGCGTTTTGTTCCCCGATCGTTATTTTCTTTTCCGTCGGATCCAGCACATATCCATTTGGAGCCGCCGTTTCCCGCACAAGATACGTTCCGTACTCCAGCCCGTTTTTGAACGCCTCTCCATTTTCATCCGTTTTCAGCACAGCTGCTACCGCCTGATCCGGAAACAGCACTGTTCCGTTTACCGTTGTAATTGCTCCGCTCGCAATCACCTGATATGTTGCACCAGAAAGTGCTTTCCCTGAGTTTTCTTCCGTCTTTTTTATCTTCAGTGAGCCTGTTTTTCTTGTGTTTTCTGCCTCCAGATGGATCGTCTGCATGCCTTCCTTGTCAATGGAAAATTCCTGCTCCCAGCTTCCTGCATAACCAGCTGGATTCTTTGTCTCCACAACACGGAATTTTCCATTTTCACTGTCTGTATCCAGAATTCCCTCCAGCAGATAAGAACCCGTTTTTTTCACCCAGTTCATCTTTTTGAATTCACTCCAGGTGTTGTTTTTCCAGCGGTACACGGTAAATTCTGCACCCGAAATAGCTTCTTTTGTCTCTGCATCCATTTTTTTCACTACAAGATCTCCTACTTTCGACAGATGACAGGGAACGTTCGCTGTGTAACCAAATTCCGAAGTATTCCACGGCACAACAGTTATTCCCGTTTCCCGGGATGCTCCATGCCAGTTGTTGTACGTACTGGAAGTATCGTTTACAAAATTATCCGGCCATTTTTTCGGTGCTTTCACTCCGCCGCCGGGACCAGTTACCGCGTCGTTAGTGCCTCCATCATAGAAAATCATCGTCTGGGAATTTCCTTCAAAGGTAAATGTAACCCAGCCTTCCGAATTTTCCGGAGTTGTTCCACCGTCCGGCTCAGAGCCGCGTCTTGCCGACCAGATCGCTTCTGTTCTGGCATCGTAGACGATTCTGGCATCTGCCTCCTTCGTCAGATAGATATGTTCTGTCTCATCAGCCAGATAAAAGCCCTGCTTAAAGTCCAGATCTGAAAGTGTAAAATATCCTTTCACATTCAGCGGATTTCCTTTACTGTCGTAATAAGCAAACCGTACCTTGATCCAGAGCAGACCTTTAATATCAATGACCGGCTTATTGTGGTCAATCGCCACGACTACCGCATCCACGTCCTCATACCCTGATGGTACAACCGTGTTCTGCCAGTCTTCCAGCCAGATCCGCATCGTTACATTTTCCCCGTGGCACTCTCCAACATTCGTATATTCCGCATACATTTTTCCTTTTTTCGACTCCAGCGGCGTGAAGGAACGGAGATTACTCCATCCCTTTACATCGGCCGCCGGCCACCATGTGGAACAGCATTTCGAATGGCTCTCTCCGTTTTTGCAGAACAGATTGTCCCAGGTACTTCCATCTGTACTTCCAAAACGGATTTTTGTCTCACTTCCGATCAGCGGGGTAAAATCATATCGGCCGTCAATAACAGAGTCCGATGATACAACTTCTCCGATTCCGGCTTTCGAAAGAGAAGGAAGACTCGTAAGACTCGAAGCCAGAACATCTTCCCGAAAACAAAATCCCAACAACAGCAGAATTCCTGCGATAAACCAGAAGCTTTTCTTTGCTCTTTTCATTCTTTCCTCCTTTCAGACCGGCCCGCGGTAAGAAACAGGAAGGCTCCTGTCACGGCAATTCCAATGGGGACCGCTGCTGACGGATCGCGCAGACCTGTTTTTGGCGCGCTGTGCCAGATAGAGGGGCCTTCTTCCTGCGGCAGATCTTCTCCTTCGACAGAAAAAATCCATTTTACCCCGCTTTTCCGAAGTGCCCATTCATTTCCAAGTTCTGACGGCACACGGATTGAAAAACAGATTTCTTTCCGTTCATCTGGACTGCATATTCCAAGACTTTTTGCTGCCCATAGTCCCTCACTCTCTAAATCACCTTCATAAATCACGCTGTCTCCCTCTCGTATTTCCAGTTTCACCTTGGAAAGCAGTTCTTTTTCTGTTTCACTGAGTTCTTCCGGAAGTTCCGTCCGCAGAAAAAATTCTGCACGGCTTGCTGTCGTGTTCACCAGTGTGAACGTATCTTCCCATTCATCTCCCGGCATCAGCACTGGAAAGTTCCGAAAGAAATTGTCGGGTGCCAAGATCAGATTCCGCGCTGCTCCTTCGTACGAAACGGTGAGGAAGCTCTGCTGCGAAACCTCCGAAACGGTATTATCCGCCTCGTGGACACACTGTTCAATTTCCAGTTCTTCTCCCCACGGAGCTTCTGCCGTAAAATCCGGCGTCACATTCGCTGCCTGTACGGCCTCCGCCTGGATTTCAACGGACAGCACCTGTCCCTCCGCCTCACTGGTCCACGCAGATGGAATGGTGATTGTACGGAAAAAATCGACAGATTCCTGCTTTCCCAGCACTTTTGGATAATAATAATACTCTCCTGCTTTCAGCCAGACGTCCTCGATTCCCCCAAGGTCCTCTTCCCCCAGACGGTAATCCTGCGTTTCTTCCTCATCAAACACAGGCTTTACCCGGACATAGCATGGTTCAGCATAATTGGTGATCCGCGGAATTTTTGAAATCACCTGGGAAGGCAGTACAATGCCGTTTTCCGGTCCCTCATACTTCTTTTCTCCATCCCCGTCTTCCTCATATTCCCAGATTCCAATATTTACATCTCCGACAGCTATTTTGTTAATGGTCTCAACACTGCTCCGGTAATATGCATACGTTCCGCTGATTCCCATCAGAAGACTTGCCGCCGCACATCCGATCCTGACGCGTTTTCCTTTCATGTCTGACCACCTCTCTCATAAGCATCCCATGCCTCCCGATAGCCGTGAAATACCATATTCCCCTTCTGGATCTGCACCGATTCCTCATAGACCGAAACCTCAAGTTCTTTCTGTTCCATTTCTTTTGCAACGCGGATTCCGGTAAACAATTCCGTCGTGCTTTCGCCTTCTGAAACCGGTTTTTTGTAATAATAGTAGTCATCTTCTCCTTTTACCCAGTTTTTCGTATCAAGTCCCTCAATCGCTTCAATTGGTTCACTGAATATAAGTGCCGCACGAATATAGCAGGCAACGGAACCTTCATTTCTGATTTTTACTCTCTTTACCACACTTTTCCCTGGCGGTACGGGCGTCGGTGTCGGAAATTCTTCATCGATAGTACTTGTATTATGTCCGAACACCATACGATTCCAGACATTCTCGTGATCTGTAAAATACGCCGAAGTTCCCGGCAGCAGCCAAATGGCTGCCGCCATCGTACACCCGGCCGCACCCGCAAGGAAAAACAGCCGTTTCGTCTTTTTCTTCATCTTTTGTCCCCCAGAAAACTGCTTAAATTCCAGGTGCTTCTGTCTGTTCCGGCTCCGACTGCGGTGCCGTTACCTGCCCCTTCTGCCCATTATTCTGATTTACATACTTCTCCCAGGCCTTTGCTGCCCGCTCGGCAGCTGTACTTCCCTCACCGGTATTCAGCGCCTGGATTGCATAATAATTGATCGGAATATCGACCTCTTTTTCATCCAGCTGCCCTTCCACGATATTAGCTGCTGTCACGCTCGTAAATAAAGGATCCGTCGTTTTGCCAGCTGCGAGCACTTCATTGTAGAGATATGTATATACCATCGAATTGTTCTGTTTTTTCTTGTACATCAGCACCCATTTTTTCGAAAGCTGATTCATCGAAAACAGTTCCGTATCGACGGCTGCCCCGCCGTTTAAACGGTTTCCGGATGTATCTGCAACGATCACTTTTGCGATTGGTATGGAAACATCCATATAGACGTAAGAATCATTTTTACCTTTATTTTTGATACGCGGGTCCTTCGGAATCACCTGGGTCGGCACAATATGATTGGTCTTTCCGTCCGGATCCGGTGCGTACGATGGTTCATTTCCTTCGATATCTACTTTTCCCACAACAAACTGGTTCGTCACAGAATCCTTATCCGTCAGATACGCCAGTGTTCCGCCCGCTGCCAGGGCTCCTGTCAGAAGCAGTGATGCTGCCCAGAATACGATTTTCCGCTGTTTTTTCATAGATCAATTCCTCCTGTTTTCCTAAATAATTTTGCTAATTCTTTTTATAACTTGTTTTCCTGCATGATTTTTCTACCGTGCCAAAGCTGCCGGATTGTAAAAAGCATCACCGCTCCCACGGTCAGAAAAAAGAGTGTTCCTCTCTGCCGGAGCCAGACGATACCAAAGCCAAGCCAGGGAAGAGCTACGATCACATTCCCGATCACCTGTTTTTCCAAAACGATGCCTGCATCTTCCTCCGCGTTGGCATCCCCCTTAGTACAGTATCCTTCCTCGCTCTTTTCCACGATCCGGTGTGTCACCACCATATTTCCTCTCCGGTAGGTAATCACATCCCCCGGATTCCATTCCTTCTTCCGTCCATCCACAACCACAACAGATCCCGTCGGGATCTCCGGTTCCATGGACCCGGACAGTACGACATAGGCGCAGAAATACTGCATCAGATACCATCCCGCCGCCAGAAAAAGGAAGGAAAGAAAGCCCTGCAGCCCCAGTTTTCCTTTTGCTTTCATTTGCTCCCTTCCGTCGATGCGGATATCCAGACTGTCATTTTTGCACGCAAAAAACAGAGGATAGCATTTACCCTCTGTCTCAGAATATCCCTGTTTCATTTTCTCTAAAGTTCTTGTAAAAGTGATTTAAACTTACCATAGTCCGGGCGAAAGCGCAAGCATTGTCTGCCCGTTTAATTCTAAATTTTTTCTAAAGCCTGAAACGCAGAAAATTTTCAGAACTTTTCCCGGATCTTTTTTTCTCCAAACTCAAGCCGCTTTTCCAGCTCCTGCCCATTTTCTGCCCCAAGGATTTTTCGCATTACACTCTCTTCTTCCCGGATTCCTTTTCCGTGAAGTACGCCGTATGCGCCGGCATCACTTCCCGCCGCAAGCACAACGTCCTTTTCAAATGCGAGCTGCAGACCTTTTTTCTGCGTCTCAAAAATCCACGCCAGCGTTTCAGCCGGATATCTGCCGTTCTCCAGAAGATTCGAAACCGTCACAATTGTCGGCACCCAGATTGTTGCATGCTCTGCCATACAGCAGATGCTCTCTTCATTCTGAAAGTTCCCGTGTTCAACCGAGTCCACGCCTGCCTCTGCCGCATCCATCACAGCCTGTGCACCGTTCACATGCGCCATCACAGAAAGCCCCGCATCATGCGCCGCAGCTGTCATTGCAAAAACCTCTTCCCTGGAAAGCGGCTCACTGGTCACATGCCCCTTTGTCGCGAAATCCAGGATTCCCGTCGTCATGATCTTGATAAAATCTCCGCCCGCACGGCGTACTTCACGCACAAGCGTACAATACTCTTTCCAGTCTGAAAATGCGCGTCCGACAATTTTTCCATAACGGCCCGCCCTGTGAATCGCAAAAACCGGTGTGCGGTATGTGATCCCGTACTCCGGCGCAAGGCTCCGTGCAAGAACACCCGCCCCGTACGGATCTCCGCCGTCACGCACATAGGAAATCCCTGCCTTCTGATACGCCGCCAGATGTTCCCGGATCAGATCCTCCCGCGGGCCGTTTTCATGCGCTGCCGCCGCCTTTTTGTAATCCACACCGTCCATAAAAATATGGGCATGGCATTCTGCTGTCACCATTTTTGTTTACCGCCTTATCTCCGATTCCACCACAGCTTCTCTACGGCCCATTTTCCAGTTCTGCTCCGAGAGATACAGATGATATCCACAGCCGTTTTCTACTCGCCAGTCATAGTAACTCTTCTGTGGCACGCCGTACTGCTCAAGGATACTCATGATCGTGCCTCCGTGCACCACCATCGCCACGTTGCGGTAATGGCGGCGGATACACGTATCCACCATCTTGTCAAAGCCGGCGATGCAGCGGTCCTTGAACTGCTGCGGGCTCTCACCGCCCGGAAAGGCAAGCGTCGCCATGGAATCAATCCACTCCTGGTATTTCGGATTATCTTTTAATTCCTGATAATTTTTGTTCTCAAACTCACCAAAATTGCACTCTGCAAATTCCGGGATTTTGACCTGTTTGGCGTACGGATACAGAATGTCTGCCGTTTCCAGACACCGTTTCAGCGGGCTGACGAACAGAAGCTCAACGGTATCCATCGTCCGCTGTTCCAGCTCTTTTTTCCCTTCCTCACACAGTGGTTCATCCGTCACGCCGATATACCGTCCTAATGTATTGCCATAGGTTTTTCCATGGCGGATCATTGCAATTTTAATCATGTTTTTCCTCACCTTTCAGCAGGATTCCGATTCCGCACACCACACGGGTTACCGAATCAGCCTTTGCTGCCAGCTCCGTACAGATGCGCCCCGTCTTTTCCCGCCATTTCCGGTCGAAGGGTTCGATCGGAACCACTCCGTAACCGAGTTCATTCGTAACAATGCAGATTTCCGGATTTTTCTGCAGCAGTTCTTCCAGTTCCGCTTCCGGTGCAGTCCCGGTCTCCTCTTCCAGAAGGAGCCATCTGCGGACCAGTTCCTGAAAATCATATACGCCGGAACATGCCGACAGCTCCTCTTTCGAAACTGCTGCCCCATCGGCCCATCCTGTTTCTTTTCCGGTCATCTTCTTTGCAAAGTTAAGCTTTCCCTGAAAAGCCCCTCCAATTACTAATTTCATTTCCAGTTCTCCATTCCAAGAGAAAGTACCACAAGAGACAGGAGCTGTGCCAGCTCACAGAGCGAAAGGAAATAGCCTGCGAGATCTCCTGTAATTCCTCCAAAATACTTACTGCTTTTCCATTTATAATAACAGAATACCAGTGCCGATACAACCAGTACATCCAGTGCCGCCCAGACGCAGAACGAAGCTGAGAGCGCCGTCACGGCAAAAATCGTCACAACAAGCACCGCCGCCGTTCTTTTTTTCTCTGCGCTCATGCCAAACGCTGCCGCTGTTCCTTTCGGATTGGCATTTGGAAAAAACGCGATCGAAAGACCGCTGAACGATCTCGAAACTGCGAAGCCAAATGCATACGCCGGAAAAATCTTCCAGACAAGTTCTCCGGCTGCGCCCGCGTACAGTACAAAATACAGACATCCCATAATAATCGCAAATGCTCCGGCGTGCGGGTCTTTTAAGATTTCCAGTCGGCGCTGTTTTTCTCTCCAGGAACTTAACGCATCCATCGTATCCAGATAGCCGTCGAGGTGAATACCGCCCGTCACCAGAACCGGAACTGCCGTCAGCACTGCAGCCCGCAGCATGCTTCCCGCGCCAATCTGCTGCAGCAGCCAGAAAAGCACCGCCGAAACTGCACCGACAGCCAGTCCGACCCACGGAAAGAAACACAACGCATATTTCATGTTCTCTTTTTCCCAGTCTGCCGGCGGCATCGGGATTTTCGAGTACATGGCAAACGCCACTTTAAAGTTATTCCATATCGTTTTCATCTTATTCTTTTTTTATTCTGACGGGAATCCCATACACAACCTCGGTCACACAGTCCGCCATCTCTGCCAGACGTACATTAATGTTTCCCAGGATCCGCTGGTATTCCATCGTCTCCTCCTCATATCGGTATCCGTCCGAAAAAATTTCATTCGTCACCAGAACCAGATTCCGCGCCTGATGGGCCAGACGGGAAACGCCCGCAAGAATTTCCTCCTCCGCCCGCGCTTTTCCCGCCCCGGATGGATCAAATATTTCATTTGCCGTGAGATTCGACATACATTCGAGCAGCACATCGCTTCCCGGTTCCAGCTCCACTTCTTTTAAATTCGTATAACACTCAATCGTCGAAAACTTCTTTGCCGCGCGCATCTTCCGGTGGCGTGCAATACGCGCCTGCCCTTCCGCACCGAATGGCTGCATCGTTGCGATATAAACCCTCCGTGTTCCGCCAAAATCCAGAATACACTGCTCCGCATACGCCGATTTTCCGCTGCCGCTGCCGCCTGTAACCAGATGTATCATCGTTTCACCTGCCTTTTTTAAGTCAGCGGCACATACGTTTCGATCTGTGCCTCGTCAAATGTCGCCATGCCGCAGTATACGGCATTTGCCTGATCCAGAATCGGGAAAAGCATGATGGCGCCCGTTCCCTCGCCCAGACACATATCGCAGTGCAGGAAGGCTTCTTTTCCAAGCTCTGCAAGCAGCAGATGCGCCGCCGGCTCCTTCGTGCGAAGCGATCATATAGTCCTTTGCAAACGGTGCAATCCGTGCAGCAAGAAGCGCTGCCACACAGGAAATAAAGCCGTCCATCACAACCGGAACGCCATGTGCAGCCCCTGCAAGAAAGACACCCGCCATGCCGGCAATGTCAAAACCGCCGACCTTTGCCAGCACATCGATGGGATCGGACGGATCCGGCTGATTGATGGCAATTGCTTTTTCAATCGCTGCAATTTTCCGCGCAAGACCTTCACTCGAAAGCCCGGCGCCCCGTCCCGTCAGTTCCGGAACCGGCTGATTCAGGAAAACGGCTGCCATTGCACTGCTCGTCGTCGTATTTCCAATGCCCATCTCACCGGTTGCCATCAGCTGATAGCCCGCCGCAATTTTTTCTTCCGCCACGGCGATTCCTGTTTCAAGCGCACGAACGGCCTCTTCCCTTGTCATCGCCGGGCCTTTTGCCATATTTTTTGTTCCATACGCAACTTTATACCGCGGAACCTTCGTATCGCGCGCCATTCCGATATCAATCGGAAACAGATCCGCATGCGCGCCGCGGCAGAGAATGGCTGCTGTCGCCTTCTCCTGCAGAAAATTTTCCGCAACTGTCGCTGTCACTTCCTGACCGCTCTGCGTCACGTTTTCTTCCACAACGCCATTGTCCGCACAGAACGTCAGAAGTGCTCTTTTTTCAATCGAAATCTCCTCTTTTCCGGTGATTCCGGCAATCTGGATGAGCACGTCCTCCAGCTTTCCGAGGCTGTGGAGCGGCTTTGCAATGCCGTCCCAGTGAGCCTTAGCACGATCCATCGCCTCTTTCGAAAGCGGATGGATCTGTTCGATTGTTTCCTGTAATGTCATCTTTTGTTCGCCCCTTCTTTCGATATGACGTCCGATCAGCTCTGTTTTTTCACCCAGTTCACAAAGAAAATATGGGAATCTTCCCGCGCTGTTCCGCTGGAAGTTGTCCATTTATAGGTGTATGTATATGTCACACATTTTTCTTTATCCATATTCAGATTTTTAAATGCTTTCGGAGTCATGAAATATAGATAATCAAAATCATCTCTCGTATCGCCAAAGCCCGGGATCACACGCTTTGTGCCGTTCTTCAGATATGCATCCATGATCGACTGGGATTCATCCACTGCACCGTAGGCTCCATTATTTTTCAGCTGATTGATAATCGAACTGCTCTGCTCCGCAATTCCCGTCAGATAGTTTGTCAGACTTCCGTTCCGCGCCGGTTCAAACTGCTGCTGTTTATAAATCGCGGTGCGGAGCGAAATATTCTGTGCCGCCATCCGGTTCCGGATGACCATCGCAACTGCCGTCATACCTGTTTTTCTCTGGACACCCGCCTCCGCACTGCAGATAGCCGCAAAGAAATCACGGTCACTCACAGGCGGATCCGTGTAATACTGATGCTCCATCGTATAATATTTTCCGCTTACGCTGTCCTTTGCACGCACATACTGGCTCGAGCCGAGAATGCACACTCCGTTTTCGTCAAAGCTGTAGTACCAGTTGCTGCTGTTCTTTTTCAGCAGAGCGTAATACGATTTTACCATCTTTCCGTCGCTTCCAAAGTAATACCAGCCCGTCTGCGGATCACCGCTTACCATCCGTTTCTGTGCATTGAGCCACTGGTTCTTTGCCATGCCTCCCCAGTCTTTAAAGTAATAGGAAGCGCCGTTGATAGTCCGCTCTCCCGTCACCATCACGCCGTTGGCATCGGCATAGTAACTGTTGTTTAAATGCGTAAAGAAGGTATTGCGGTACATCGCACCATTTTCCCGGAAGTAATACCACTGGTTCTCTTTCGAAAGCCAGCCCGTCACCATCTTTCCATCCGCATCGGCATAATACATTTCACCGCCAAGCTGGAAAAAGGTACTACGGTACATGCCGCCCCAGCCCCGGAAATAATAATACGTACCATTGATTTTCTGCCAGCCGGTTACCATCTTTCCATCTGCATTCACACGATATGTATTGTTGTCATATTCAAAAAAGCGGTCAAAATACTGCTCTCCGTTTTCATCAAAATAGTAATATGTACTGCCCTGCTGCAGCCAGCCGACGGTCAGTTTTCCATCTGCAGCCGCATGGCAGACACTCGTTCCGTTTTTGATGAATGCATTCTGATACATGCCGCCCCAGTCCTTGAAATAGTACCAGTCACCGTCGATCTGTTTTTTTCCGACAGCCATCTTTCCGTTCTCATCGGCATAGTAAAGTGCACTTCCTGTCGGTGCTTTGAAAAAGGTGCTGCGGTACATGCCGCCCCAGCTTCGGAAATAATACCAGGTTCCATCCTGCAGCAGCCAGCCGGTCGTCATCTTTCCATCCGTATCAACATGATAAATATTATTTTTATGCGTCAGAAAGGTGTTTTGTGCCATGCCGCCCCAGCTTCGGAAGTAATACCAGATCCCGTCAATCTGTTCGAACCCGGATGCCATTTTTCCATCCGCATCAACATAATACGTATTCTTGTCATACTCAAAAAAACGATTCCGGTACATCGCGCCCTGATCATCAAAATAATAATACACATCATCGATCAGTTTCCATCCGGTCGCCATTTTTCCGTCCGCATCAGAATAATACGGTACATTTTTCACGGTGTAAAAGGCATCCCGGTAAACACCGCCCCAGCTTTGGAAATAATACCAGGCTCCATCAAGTTTTTTCCAGCCGACCGCCATTTTTCCGTCATTATTCAGGTAGTAACGGTTCTTGTCGTACTCTCTCCAGGCTCCTTTGACAATGGTACCATCCGGATCCTTAAAATACCAGATCCCGTTCTCATTCACCCATGGGTAATAGCTTCCAGCCTGCACGGATACCGCCGTCTCTTCGGGATTTCCGCTCTGTACTTCTGCCGCCGGAAGATCCGAGGCGGCATTTTCCGCTGTCGAATCCGGCGTCTCCGTTTCTGTCATCTCCGGCGTATTTTCGTCTGTGGTTTCCGCCTCCGATGTTTCTTCTGTTTCTTCCTGTGTAACAGCAGAAGCCTCATTTACCAGACTCTGCTCTGTGCCTGCTCCAAATACGTTCGCAGCACTGACAGCGGTTGTCACGCAGGCTGCCGCCAGTACTCCCCTGATTACTTTATTTTTCATTATTTATTCTTCTCTCCCTGCAAAAACAGGCAAAGCCTGCTGTGTGCTCTGCCTGTTTTAAAATTCTGCTCCTGCTTTATCTTATTTCAAAAACGCCCGAACAGTCTCCGGCATCTGATCTACATCACACTCTGTCGTATGAAGCACCGGTGCAGTACGGATTTCTTCGATCGCACGCGGAATCTCGGTATTGGCAAGTGCAGACAGCTTGTCTACCTGCTCCAGTACCGGAAGGGTGTCATACTCCGGTGCAATCGCTGCAAGAACGCTGCTTGTAAATTTATACGGGCTTGCGGTAGATGCGATGACGGTCTTGGTTTCGTCATAGGTTTCCTCGCGGTATTTTCCGTATACAGCCGCTGCAACCGCGGTAT
>ERZ772885.1804-NODE-1804-length-11996-cov-4.700695_pt1 | contig 11996 bp, 10 predicted proteins | sample MGYA00580580_ERZ772885 | MGnify/ENA primary metagenome ERZ772885 (study PRJEB29015, sample SAMEA2737673) | human gut metagenome | biome: human gut; feature: human-associated habitat; material: faeces | place: China | collected 2012 ...
GCCGGCGTGTGCGCGTTGCGCCCGCTCATGACGGCAATGGGCCGCTTTTGCCCGGCGCGGAACTTTGCCGCCGCCGTGCCGATGATGCGCGCCTCGCGCCGCACGTCGGCAAAGGTCACCGCACTGTCCTCATCGAGAAAAGCGGGTTTGTCCGGACAGGCTGCGGCGGTGACTTCCAGCCAGTCGAGCACGTTGGTTTCCATGCTTGCCAGCTCCTTTCCGATAAATGTCCATAATCGCCTTATCCTATCATGTTTTTCGCGCAAAAACAAGACGGAACGTGTCATATTTAAGAAAAAGGTAAGAATGTGGCGCGCCGTTTTTCCGTGCGCTGACACCCGGCTCTGCCCGGGCGGTTTGCCCTTGACGCATCCGTGCCGGAAAAGTACAATGGAAACCATCATCAATCGGCGCTTCGCAGCACGACGCAATGGGCGCGCCCGCGGCATATTCGCAGCCGGATTTGTCTGCTATTGCCAAAAACGCGCCTGGAAAATTGTGAATATTTTTCCTTTCGCATTTATGGCGCGTATGGTATACTTTAGGAAATCGCGCAAAAAATTCCGTATGTGGTTCCGACGTATTTTGCATCTGTCGTGTGCTATGATCGTTCCTGTTTCCGGTTTCCGGACACGGGCCGGTGTCTCCGCGGAAAGGAGGGGGAGTGCAGCGGGGCGGAAAGGAAGGTCACAGATGTCAAAGAGAGTTCAAAAGGTGTGGAACGCTGTCACCACCGTGCTGGTGATCCTGGTTGTCATTCTGGCGCTGCTTCTGGTGGGCGTGCGGCTGGTCGGTCTGCGGCCGATGTGCGTCCTGTCCGGCAGCATGGAGCCGACGTATCACACCGGCTCGCTGATCTATGTCAAGCCCTGTGCGCCCGAGGACGTGCAGGTCGGTGACGCGATCACCTTTGTGCTCAATGAGGACTTGGATGTCGTCACACACCGCGTGATCTCCATCGATGCGGAAAACGAGCATTTCTACACGCAGGGAGACGCGAACGACGCGCCCGACGGCGCACCTGTCTATTTCAAGAACCTCATCGGCCGCCCGGTGTTCACCATCCCGTATCTGGGCTATGTTTCGCACTGGGTGTCGAACCCGCCCGGCATGTATCTGGCCATCGCGCTCGCGCTCGTGCTCATCATTCTCACGTTCCTGCCGGACATGCTCCGCAAAGCGTCGGAGGCGGACGCGCGCGACGCTGCCCGCCGCGCACAGGCGGACAAGCCAGGCGATGCCCCGGATGCCAAAAATTCCGGCGAAAATATGAGAAAATAATGGTTTTGTGAAATATTTTCGCCCGTTCGTGCATTAACTTAGTGATTTCTGGCAGCACCCGGCACGGTGCTGTTGGACATAGGAAGCTTTGAACAAAATTTAGGGGAGGAAAACGTTACATGAAGAAGAAAACTCTGACCGTCGCCATCGCGCTTGTGCTCGTTGTGGCGCTGGCGGTTGGCGCGACGTATGCGTATCTGACGGCGAAGACCGAGGCGGTTACCAATACCTTTACGGTTGGCAAGACAATTGATGATCCGGAAACCAACTTCATCCTGAAGGAACACAAAGTTGCCTATGATGCCAATACGGCTACTTATAAGTATGTCGACGCCGAAGGCAATGTCACTACTGACAGTTCCAAGTATGTTGAAGTTGCTGGCAATAAGTACAATGAAGTCACACCGGGCATGACCGTTGCGAAAGATCCGTTCGTTCAGATTAAGAAGGCTGTTGAGACTCCGTCTTATCTGTTCGTGGAAGTCTACGGCAATGCTGCTGGCCTGAATTACGAGCTGAACGGCGATTGGGAGGAAGTTACTGGCCTTCAGAAGCAGCTTCCGAATGGCGGTACGCTTTATGTTTATAAGACTCCGATGACTTCTGGCAATTCCATTGGTACCTATCCGATTCTGGATGGAAACCAGCTTACCGTTGATTTGACCATTCCGCTTGCTCAGAATTCCAGCCTGCAATTCAATGCTTATCTGTGCCAGACTACCGGCTTCAGCAGCGCAGCTGCTGCGTTTGATGCCTGCTTTGGCAAGTGATCACCCCTTGCTTTTCCCATGTAATATACGCACAGAAGGCTGTGCGGGAAAATAGAAAAGGAGAAGACTACATATGAAGAAGAAAACCATTCTTGTGGCTGCCATCGCAGTCATGCTCGTCGCGGCGCTTGTCGTCGGCGGCACCCTCGCGTACTTCACCGATACGAAGTCCGCGGACAACACCTTCACCGTCGGCAATGTGAAGATCGACCTGCTTGAGTCCAGCCTGCACCGCGAGAATGCCGGTTACGTCGGCACTCCGGGTGAGGAGCTCAATCCCAAAAATGCTGAGCTGTGGTCCGAAGTTCTTAAGCAGGGGTCCAACAACACCAGCCCGTATAAAGCCGGCGATACGTTCTACACCGATGACCAGATCGAAGCTAACGCTGCCACGTATACGTGTGACGGTGTCGAGCTTGCTCCGGGACAGTCTTACCACAAGATGCCCTATGTCAAGAACACTGGTGCCAACGATGCTTATATCCGCATCCGCGTGATGTTCCCCGCAGAGCTGGATACGGCTGTCCTTAACAGCAGTATGTATACGACAAGTGCAATTAGCCGTGGCGAGTTCACGATGGTGAAAACAGAAAACGTTGAGAAAGACGGAAAGCTGTACAATGTTTATACCTTCACTCGCACTGAGGCTCTGAAGCCCAACGAAATGACCTATTGGAACGTTTGGGGCACTGTTCATATGGATTCCGATGTTACCAATGAAGAGATTGCGAACTTGCTTCCGAACGGCGCGTTCAACGTCCTCGTTGAGGCTGACGCCATTCAGGCGGACGGCTTTGCGAATGCAACCGCTGCCTTCGCTGCATTTGACAAGTAATTCCTCAACATTTTGACCCCAAAGGGGCGGCGAAATCGCCGCCCCCATCGGGGACTCTGGCTCGACTTCAATCCGGGCGCGGGCGGCGGCGCTGCCGCCGTCCGCGCGCAGATTGAAATGATGATCCCACAAAAATTTCCTGCGTGCGCCCTCGGGCGCAGAGAGAGTGAGAACTCGGTACTCAGAAACATCCTATCAGGGAGAAAGGTGGTTTGTGCATGAAGAAGAAATGGACCATCGCAACGGTGCTCCTCTTGGCAGTGGCGCTGCTGGCGGTCGGTACGTGGGCGTACTTTTCGGCCGTCGGCACGGCGGATAACGTCATCACGATGGGCTCCGTCAAGCTTGCACTGCACGACGAGGACGGCGCTGGCCAACCGTTTACGACGGTGAGCGCCATGCCCGGCAGCGCCGTGAAAAAAGTGGTGTATGTGGAGAATGTCGGCTCCGGCGCTTTCTACACCCGCGTGAAGATCACGCCCGAGATGGTCGGCGCCGATGGCGAGATCATCCCGCTCGATGCGAGCGAGCGGCTGCTCACGCTGGATCTGAACGACACGGACTGGATCGCCGGCGAGGGCGGATACTATTACTATCGTGGTTCGGTCGACCCGAAGACCGCCACGTCGAAGCTCTTCAACCACGTCACGTTCAGTAAGGACATGGGCAACGAATATCAGAACACCACGGTGCACATCTACGTCACGGCCGAGGCCGTGCAGACGGCGAACCTCGAAAAGTACGCCGCCAATGATGTCAGAGATGTGTGGAAGCACGTCGGTACGGTCGAAGCGAGCACCTCGAGCACGCAGATCGACCCGATCCCGACGCCCTGAGAAAGGAGGACGACTATATGAAAAAACGCATTCTCTCGCTCGTCCTCTGCGCAGTCATGCTCCTGAGCATGTGCCTGTTCATGGGCGCGGGCGTCACGGCGGACACTGACGCTGCCGACGGCAGTGCGGAGAGCACGGAGACGGTCGTGAGCACGAGCGGCGCTCCTGAGTTTCAGGGCGTCGGCCCGTTCATGACGTATTTCCCCGGCAGCAGTACGGTGAGGAAAGCGCCGATGCTCCGCGCGACGGCAAAGGATACATCGGACGGGGCGAGCAATGCTGTGGATGTCACCAAGACTGCGACGGCGACCGACAAGAAGGATGCAGACGGCAAGCCGATTTATCAGATCGACCTGACCGCAGCTGCCAAGTCGAACATCGTAACCCACACGAAAGCGTGCGACATCGTCCTCGTCCTTGACCGCTCAGGCAGCATGAATTTCTCCCTGGCCGGCAAAGACAATAACAGCAAGGAGCGCGTCAAGGCATTGCAAACAGCCGTGAATGCTTTCCTTACAACGATTCAGAAGAGTTCTCCGACCAGCCGTGTTGCAATTGTGTCGTATGCATCTGACGTTACCATCGACAGCGGCACAAAAACGGCGAGCGGCGCGCTTATTCCCGTCACGGCGGATAATACGGTCAACAGCGCTCTGACGCAGATTGTCAGCGGCTTGTCTACGCGCTGCAACGGCGGTACGCAGTCCGGCAAGGGCCTGCAGCAGGCGGTGAACATCTTCAACAGTGTCTCAGCAAGCGATTCCAACTATGACAACACGCGCGTAACAGTGCTGTTCACGGATGGTAAGCCCGGCAATAACTATTGGTCAGGTGAAGATGAAGGTTATGATGTAGCGCAGCAGTCGGTGCACTGGTCTACCATTCTCAAGCACGCGAAGGGCGGCACCGTCAACATGCAATCTAATGTTAAAGAGCAGAACTTCTTTAACGAGAAATTTGGCCCGTTGTTTGGCACAAAATATGGCGTTTCCAACTATCCGGACTTCCGGAAGGGCAGTGCCAATAAAGACGACTGGAATTGGACGGGCTGCGGCTCCACGGTGTACTGCGTCGGTCTGGGCTTGAAGGCCTCGGAAGGGAAGGATTCGGAAGGCTGCAAGATCAACGAGTATATGTACCGTGTCTCTAGCCACTGCCCGGATGGATCGCATGTGGATAACAACCGTGTCAACGAATGGGAGCTGGGAACGGATTCTTGGACCGGGCTGTACACGGATGCCAGAACCCGCAACCATGAAAACGGCTATTATCTGACAACGGATAATGCGGCTGAGCTTCAAAGAATCTTTACACAGATTGCGCAGCAGACCGGCGAGGCTGTCAAGGACGTCACCATCCGCGATGAGATCTCGGAGTCGTTTGTCCCCTGCGACGCAGCAGGAAACGCGTATACAGTTGGCGACACGATTACATCGAACGGCAAGACCGGGACGGTGCGGCAGGACGCCAACGGCAACTACTACATTGAGTGGACAAACGTCACGCTGACGCCGGAGCAGGTTGACAGCAACAAAGTGGTGACGAAACCGGCAGAAACCTTCCAGAGTACACTGTATGTCAAGCCGCGGGACGGTTTCCTCGGCGGCAACAATGTGCCGACCAACGGCGAAAATTCCGGCGTCTATACGGCGGACGGCAACCAGATCAAGCCGTTCCCGCAGCCGGAGGTCAACGTCCCCATCAAGCTGGATGCGCAGAACGTAACAAAGAATATCTACTATGGCAATCCGGCACCGACACCGGCGGACTTGACCCAGACCGCTGACCTGGCTGACTGGCAGACGGGATATGTAAATATCAATTATACAGTTGATAAAAACACCATTAGCAATAACGAAGATGGCACCTATCAGGTGACCATGACCGTCTCACCGAAATATAGCGGAGACAACGCGGATGGCGCAGTCCAGACGGCGCGAACCGAGACTGTGATGTCCACGGTCAATGTCTACAAGCCGGAGATCACCTTTAAGGATTCCATCATTGACTACAATGCAACGCCGGATTATAAGGATAACCTTGGTGGAGTCGTGTGGAAGCACGAGGGCACTGCTGCCGATCCCGCGAATATGACAGGCGAGGAGCCGGCGCTGGCCTATAGCTATGACCCGGAGGAAAAAGCGCTCACGGAAGATACTTACGTGAATGTGACAGTCTCGGCAAACGACAAGACGCTTCCGGCGGACGTGGTTACGTTCGTGCATACGGCTGACAACGACTTCCCAGGCTGCAGCTTTAATCCTGCTCATGGCCAGTTCATTGTGCACATCAAAGTGTTCAACCTGACGATTCAAAAGACCGCGAAAGACGGAACAACGATCGACCCGAACCAGACCTTCGTGTTCCACGTCAAAGGCAATAATAATGATGTGGATATGCAGGTCGTGATCACCGGCGCGAACAAGCAGGTGATCAAGAACCTCCCGGTTGGCGAGTACACCATCACCGAGGACACGAGCTGGTCATGGAAATACACGCCGACAAGCAAAGACCAGTTTGTCACGACCAGCGACATCAACAACGGCACCGCGACTGTGACCTTCGAAAACGAAAATAAGGGCACCAACTGGCTCACGAGCCTTGCCAAGGCTCTGAACGTGTGGAAGGATAATGGTCAGGCGGTCGAAAGAGACCCGAAGAACTGAATAGGAGGGATGACATATGAAACGTATCTTTAACGGTTCAGGCGGGAGAAAAGCCGCGCTCATCCTCTCCCTGTGCCTGATCTTCGCACTGGCCGTCGGCACGACGCTCGCTTATCTCAAAGCGAACACGTCTCCGGTGACGAACACCTTCACGGCGGCCAAGTCCGACATCAAGATTGATGAGAACGTGGAAAACGGCGAAAAGTCCAGCATCCAAGTTGAAAACATCGGCACGGCCACGTCCTATGTCCGCGTCAAGCTGGTCATGAACTGGGTCGATAAGAGTGGAAACGTCGTCTCCGGCGGAAACCTGCCGGAAGTCACGCTCAACGAGCCCGACTGGTTCATGAAGGACGGCATTTACTACTATACCAAGCCGGTCGGACCGAAAGATTTGACTGCAAACCTGCTGAAAGATCCCATCACGCAGCCGAATGCGCCCGATGGCTATCACCTCGAGGTGACGGTGCTGGCCGAGAGCATTCAGGCCGCGCCGAGCACCGCTGTGGAAGGCGCATGGGCGGTCACGGTCGTAAACGGCGCGTTGACCTCGGCAATCCCGACGGCATAAGGAGGGCAACGGTATGAAACACAAAAAACTTACCATGATCGTCGCCCTCGTGCTGGTGGTCGCGCTGGCCGCCGGACTGGGCATCTGGGCGACGGGCGAGACGAACGTTCCCACCGTCACGTACTATGACGGCTCGGACGGCAACGGCGCGCGCTTCACCTTCACCCACACCGGCGACGGTTCGGGCACGAACCTGTTCCCGAACTTCTCCAACTGCATGCCCGGCGACAGCCTCACGCAGACCATCCGCGTGCAGGCTGACGGCCAAAACGGTGTGCAGGGCGCAAAGATCTATCTGCGCGCCGAGATCGACGGCGACGCCTCCGCCAAGGAAGGCTCCGCCATCTCGTACAACGATGTGCTCGATCACATCGGCATGACCGTGTCGAAAAACGGCGTCGTGATCGCGTCCAACAAGACCGCGAAGCTCTTCAGCCAGCTCGATGCGGCCGATGGCCTCAAGAGCAACGTCTTCATTGCCGAGGTCGGCCCGAAGACCGATCCGGTCGATCTGGACGTGACCATTGATGTTGACCCCGCGATGGGCAATGCGTTCCAGGAAGCGGCTGCGCACATCACGTTCGTGTTCTCCGTCGAGGACAACGAGCTGCCGCCCCCGCCGCTGGAGCTCGACAAGCACGATGCGTATATCTGCGGTTATCCGGACGGCACGGTGAAGCCGGAGCGCCAGATCACACGCGCGGAGGTCGCAACGATCTTCTACCGTCTGCTTCAGGACGAGGCCCGCGAAAATGTGTGGTCTCGCACGAACAGCTACTCCGATGTGGCAAGCGGTGTCTGGTATAACAGTGCGGTTTCGACGTTGACCAACGCCGGTATTCTCACTGGCTATCCGGACGGCACATTCCGCCCGGACGCGCCGATCACGCGCGCGGAGTTTGCGACGATTGCGGCGCGATTCTACCACGCACCGGAAGTTACCGGTGATGCATTCTCGGATATCTCCGGCAGCTGGGCGCGCGAGTATATCAACCGCGCGGCGGCGCGTGGCTTGATCGATGGCTATGAGGACGGCACATTCCGCCCGAACCAGAACATCAAGCGCGACGAGGCCATGAAGATCATCAACAAGGTTCTCTTCCGTACACCGGATAAGGAGCATTTCCTGCCCGATATGATCAAATGGCCGGACAACAGCAACACCGACGCCTGGTATTACACGGATGTGCAGGAAGCGACTAACAACCACGATTACGAGCGCGTGGACAAAACCTCGCCCGAGACGTGGACGAAGATCACGCAGGCCAGAGATTGGAAGGCGCTCGAGGCCGAGCTGGCGCAGAAATATCCCAACCGGTAAGCGCGCGGCGCTGACGGTAAACGAAACAACCATAGCGAACACCCCCTGTGCCACGGCACAGGGGGTGTTTTTGCGTATGGGGAAAAAACGTGCGCCCCGGCGGCTGCCGGGGCGCTGCCGGGGCGCTGACGTAGGGATACATGCAATGCGTGGATGCGTTATCAGCCCAGATACTGCTTGTCGTAGTTGTTCTGGATGCAGGAGATGACCTTCGTGATGACGGTGTTGAACGGGGTGGGCACGCCCAGCCGCTCGCCGTAGCGCGCGATGGCGCCGTTGAGCACGGAGATCTCCGTCTGGCGCTGGTGCAGCACGGCGTCCTGCGCCATGGACGGATAGTAGTTGCCGAGGTTGGCGACGATGTTCGGCTCTTCCTTTTCCATGAGCGGCCAGAGATCGCCGATGCCGAGCGCCTGCGCGACGGCGCAGCCCTCTTTCCACACATGCATGACGATGTCGTGGCCGTAGGGGTCGGCGAAGGTCTCCTTCACCTTCAGGCGCATGACGGCGCTCACGCCGTTATAGCCGCTGTTGGCGATGACTTTCTTCCAGATGTACGGGCGCACATCCTCGTCAAAGCTCGCGTTGCAGCCGCCCGCCTGGAAGCACGCCTCGAGCGCCTTGCCGGCGGCGTCGGCCTTCGGGTTGTTGTGCACGGCGCCGAAGTGCATCTGGATGCCCTTTTCCGGCTTGCTCACGCACACGCCGGGGCCGGCCAGCTCCGTGCCGATCAGGCCGCTGCCGTAGAGGATGCGGTCGGTCTCCACGAACTGGGCGAGCACCTCGTCGTTGCCGAGGCCGTTTTGCAGCGAGACGACGACCGTCTCCGGCCCGATGCAGGGCATGGTGTCGGCCATGACGTCCGCGGTCTGCGTGGCCTTGACCATGAGGATGACCATATCCATGGTGCCGATGTCATGCGCGGTGGCGCTCGTGTGGAAGCCGGTGAGCACTTCCTCGCCCTCCGGCGTGCGGAAGACCAGACCGTCGGCCGCGATCTTGTCCATGTGCGCCTTGTACTTATCGACGAGCCAGAGCTCGGCGCCGCCCTTGCGCAGGTAGGCGGCGAACACGCTGCCGGCAGCGCCGGAGCCGATCATTGCGATTTTCATGCGTTTGCCTCCTTAGCAAACTGCCGGCCGGTTGTTGGCCGGCCGGCAGAGAAAACTCGGGGTTTGAAATTACTTCAGGTACTGCTTGTCGTAGTTGCCCTGGATGCAGCGCACGACCTGGGACAGGACCTTGCACACCGGGGTGTCGATGCCCAGCTGCTCGCCGTACTCCGCGATCTTGCCGTTGAGCACGTCGATCTCGGTCTGGCGGTGGTTGAAGAGCATATCCTGGCACATGGACGGATAGTAGTCCGCGATGTTGGTGACGATGTCCTTGTGATCGTGGGCGATGAACTCATCGGCGTCCATCGGCACGCCCTTGGCGGTCGCGACCGCGCAGGTCTCACGGATGACGCTGTGGAACAGCCACTGGCCGAACGGATCCGCTTCGACCTCGCCGATCTTCAGACGCAGGACGGCGCACACGGTGTTGACGGTGGCGTTCACGCAGACCTTTTTCCAGATGAACTTGTAGATGTTGTTGTCGGTGCCCGGCTCGCCGTCGCGCCAGTAAGCGTCGCAGCCGCCGGCACGGTAGCACTTGAGCATCTCGGCGCAGGCCGCGTCGGTGAGCTCCGAGCGGACCGCACCGCCGAAGTTCATCTGCACGCCGCCGGCCGGGGTGGACACGCAGTGTGCGGGTTCGGGCAGAGCCGTGCCCAGCACGCCGGAGCCGATGATGCAGCGCTCTTTCGGGAAGACCTTGAAGAGGTTGTCATCGTTGCCGAGGCCGTTGATGAGGGAGACGGCGACGGTCGTGTCGCCGACGACAGGCATGGAGTCCTGGATGGCCTGCTCGAGCTGGGTCGCCTTGGTCATGTAGATGATGACGTCGACCTTGCTCTCCGCCGCGGCCGCGTCAGCAGCGGTGGTGTAGGTGCGGAAGCCCTTGAGCTGGTAGTCGTAATCCTTGTAGCCGCCATCTTCCTCCTGATGGATGGTGAAGTGCATGCCTTCCTCGGCGACTTTCTTCATGTGCGCCTCGTAGCGGTCGATGAGGATGATGTCCGCACCGCCCTTACGCAGGTAAGAAGCGAAGACGCTGCCGGCTGCGCCGGAACCATACATTGCAAATTTCATAACTTTTTCTCTCCTTTTCTGATTCTGTTTGCGATATCTTCGGCCGCTGCAGGCGTATGCCTGACGGCGGATTACCGAACGGTGTTGGTGAGGGTGCCGATGCCCTCGATGCTGCACGCGACCACGTCGCCCGGGTGCAGCCACTTCGGCGGGTCAAAGCCCATGCCCACGCCGGCCGGCGTGCCCATGGAGATGATCGTACCGGGGCGGAGCGTCATGCCCTGGCTGAGCTCGGCAATCACGTACGGCACGTGAAAGATCATGAGATCGGTCGTGCTGTCCTGCCGGAGCTCGCCGTTGATGCGGCTCTGGATTTTCTGCGGCCTGCGCACGTCGAACTCGTCCGGCGTGACGATCCACGGGCCCATCGGCGTGAAGCCGTCGAGGCTCTTGCCGCGGTACCACTGCTTATGCTGGTTCTGGATCGTGCGCGCGCTCACGTCATTCAAAATGGTGTAGCCGAATACGTAGTCGAGCGCGTCTGCCTCGCTGACGTTGTACGCCGGGCGGCCGATGACGACGGCCAGCTCCGCCTCATAGTCGAGGTCGGCGACCAGATCGCTGTGGCTGAGAATGTCGCCGCCGGGGGCGACGGCCTCGTTCACGCGCTTGGAAAAGTAGATCGGGAACGTGTCCGGCGCCTTGACGCCCTTGCCGGCGACGGCCTCGCTCTCCTTGGCGTGGTCAAAATAATTGATGCCCAGGCAGATGACATCCTGTGCCGGGGCCGGGATGGGGCTTTCCAGCGTGACAGCCTCCACAGGCAGAGCGGGAATGCCCGCAATGGCCAGCGACAGCCCATACCGCACCTGCGGGGTCAGAAACGGGATGGCCTCGCTCAGGGTCTCATAGCTCAGGCCCAGCCAGCTCAGCGGCCAAACCTGCCGCCCATCCTCCGATAAGATCGCCGGGTCTTCCACGCCGTCCGGCAAACGGCAGGTAATAAAGCGCATACCGCATCCCCCTTCTCAGTGCCGATACGCAATGGCGTTCCGGATACGCTCCGCCTCGGCCTGACCGGCCAGCTGGCGCACCAGTTCCAGTGCAAAGGGGATGGCACCGCCCAGCCCATAGCTGGTGGTGATGTTGCCATCCACCACGACCTCTTCATCGTGGACGATGGCACCGGCCAGCTGATCCTGGAAGCCAGCGTGGGCGGTGGCGTTCCTGCCCTCCAGCAGGCCCAGAGAGGCCAGGATGCTGGGGGCGGCACAGATGGCGGCCACCTTCCGGCCCGCCTTGGCAAAGGCGGCACAGGTCTCGGTGACCGTCTTGTTGGCGGCAAGGTTGGGTGTGCCCGGGATCCCGCCGGGCAAAACGACCATGTCCACATCGGAATAATCCACTTCCTCGGCCAGCGCATCGGCGGTCAGGTGGATCTTATGGCTGCTCACCAGCTCCCTGCGGCCCATGGCAGAGGCCACGATGACCTCCACCTTGGCGCGGCGCAGCAGGTCTACCACCAGCAGCGCTTCACACTCCTCGGTGCCATCGGCAAAAAATACAACTGCCTTACTCATCTTT
>ERZ772885.1805-NODE-1805-length-11980-cov-6.001677_pt1 | contig 11980 bp, 10 predicted proteins | sample MGYA00580580_ERZ772885 | MGnify/ENA primary metagenome ERZ772885 (study PRJEB29015, sample SAMEA2737673) | human gut metagenome | biome: human gut; feature: human-associated habitat; material: faeces | place: China | collected 2012 ...
CCCTGCTCAACCGTTCCGGCGTCAATACCGCCATCAACACCCCGGTGTCCGACCGCGAGCTTGCAGCCCTTACGCGTTCCGCAGAGACGCTGAAGGAAACCGCTGCCCAGTTCGGCTTCTGATAAAAAACGCGGTAACGGAGTGCTAGCTGCGTTACACGGAATTCGACGTACCTCTGTACGCCTTCATTCCGTGCGCCTTGCTGTCACATGCGTTACCGCGTTTTTTATTGTTTTCTGGCGGTAACGGAGTGCCAGCTGCGTTACCGCTTTTTGGTTGCTTGGGTATTGACAGGCGATTGATCAGTCGTTAGACTGCAAAAAGAAATAAAGGAAACCCCGGCCTATGGCTGGGGTTTCTTGCGTTTTGAGAGCAATGAAAATGGTATTGAGAAACAATTTCAATAAGTTTCTTAATCGGGCTGAAAGATTAAGCATATGGCACATGACCACGCACACGGATCGATAGCGAACACAGGAGCGGAACATCAAAAACGGCTCATGATGTCGCTCGGTCTCACCTCGACGGTATTCATAGCGGAAGTCATCAGCGCGGTCATCACAGAATCGTTGGCGCTGCTCGTTGATGCCGGACACATGTTCACCGACATGTCCGTACTCATCGCATCAACCGTCACCGCAATACTGATGCAACGCAAGCCCAGCAACAAACGCACCTGGGGCTGGGCAAGGCTCGAAGTGCTAACAGCGGCAGTCGGAGCCCTCATCCTCCTCATCGTAGGTATCTATGCGCTTGTGGAAGCCGGCATGAGACTTTTCGGCGGATCTGCCGACGAAGTAAACGACGTGCGATTGCTGCTCTTCATGGGCATACTCGGCCTCGCGGCCAATATCGGATCAATCTTTATCCTCGCATCGCAAAGCGAAGACAACATGAACATGAAAGCGGCATTCCTTGAAGTCATGAATGACGCTTTAGGGTCCGTTGCCGTAATCGTATCGGCAAGCGTGCTCATCTGCACCGGCTGGGCCGGATTCGACGCTGTGGCAGGTGGCATCATCGCACTCATGATGATCCCGCGAGCCATCAAACTGTTGCGCAACGCGGTTCGCGTGCTTCTCGAAGAAACCCCCAACGGTCTTGATCTCGATGAAGTGCGTTCCCACTTGGAACAAGTGCCGCATGTTGTGGCGGTACACGACATCCACGCGAGCATCGTATCCACAGGCATGCCGATCTTCATGGCGCATGTTGTGGTCGAACAAGGACTCACCATGAAAGAAGCGGCGGAAATACTCGCACAACTACAAGATTGCCTGCGCGAACATTTCCCCGTATCCGTACCTCATACCACCTTCCAACTCGAACCGGAAGGATACAGTTCGACAAGCAAATCCGAAATGCATTCCTAAACATTCGTAAATGACCGGTGCGTTTACCGGAAAAGAATCGCGCCCACAAAGATGGAGTCTTTGTTTATGGCTTCATCTTTCTGGGCGCGATCTCAATGGCGTTGAATAGTCTAACGTCAGATTTTGCGGAGCACGGTGACCACCTTGCCCATGATCTCAGCATGCGTGCCATCGATAGGGGAGTAGGCGGGATTGTGCGGAATGAGCCAGACATGGCCATGATCCTTGCGGAACGTTTTCACCGTGGCTTCATCGTCGAGCAGCGCCGCCACAATATCTCCATTTTCCGCGGTGTTCTGCTCGCGTACCACCACAAAATCACCATCGCAGATAGCCGCGTCAATCATGGAGTCGCCATGCACTTCAAGCATAAACAGATTGCCGGTGCCAGTGAGACGTTCCGGCAGACGCATCACATCGTCCACATGCTGCTCGGCGGTGATGGGCACGCCTGCCGCGATGCGTCCCACCAAGGGGACATCGCGGGAAGCCATGATGGATCCGCTGGAATCAGATTGGCTCGGGAATGGGATGACCTGCGCTACTTTGCCGGGCGAAACCTCGTCATCGTCGAAACTCACGACTTCGATGGCTCTGCCCTTGTTCGCGTTCATGCGAATGAAGCCCTTGTCGTCAAGCACTTGCAACTGGTGTTTGACGGATGACGGACTTTTAAGCCCTGCGGCTTCGCCGATTTCGCGGAATGAGGGAGCGAACCCCTGCTCGACGAGATGTTTTTTGATGGCGCCAAGCACCTTGCGCTGACGGTCGGTCAGCGTGCTTTCATCCGGACGCTCGGCATCCTTTTTGGGCGTGAATGGGACGGTGCTCACGGTGGGCTCCTTTCAGGTCTTAGGCAAGCATAACGCGAAACGCCGAGAAAATCAAACATCTGTTCGAGGTGTGTCTGCAATTATCGAACATTTGTGCCATACTCAGAACATGCGTTCGATAGAACAGCTGTTCGAGAAGGAGTGGCGTGATGGATCGTGTGCCGAAGGCTCATGGCGTTGATTTCAAAGTCTGGGCGGATCGACTGGCCGTGATCATGATGCTGATGGTGCTTGCATGGTGTTTGGCTGGATTGATGATGCCTGCACGCGCGCAGTCAGATCCCGGAGCGACGCCGGTGGTGGTATATACCGTCCAGCCGGGCGATACGTTGTGGGGGTACGCTGCGCGTATTACGCCTGATGGTGGCAATGTTGCGGATACTGTGGACGAGCTGGTACGCCTGAATAATCTGGATTCAGTATCGCTTCGGGCCGGTCAAAGACTTATCGTTCCCGACGAGGTATGAACCCGCGCAAGATTGGCCTAGTTCAATGGTTCAGGCTATTCTTGACACCATGCATTGCCCTTTTTGTCAGAATCCAGATACCAAGGTGGTCGACACCCGCATCAGCGATGACGGCCATTCCATCCGTCGTAGGCGTGAATGCCCGAAATGCTCCAAGCGTTTCACCACGCTAGAGACCACTATGTTGTTGGTGGTGAAGCGTTCCGGCAACGTTGAGCAGTTCGATAGGAACAAGGTGATTTCTGGTGTTCGCAAGGCATGCCAGGGCCGTCCGATCAAGGAAGACGATTTGAAGGCTCTTGGCCAGCAGGTCGAAGAGGATCTTCGTGCCCGAGGACTGGCTCAAGTCAAATCCGACGAGGTCGGCAGGGCCATTTTGAAACCGTTGCGTGATCTTGATGAGGTCGCGTATATGCGATTCGCCAGTGTATACCAGAATTTTGAGAATCTTGAGGATTTCCAGAACGCGATCGACGAGCTGAAGGCCGATGCGCTGAAGTAGGTTCGAACGGTTGCGAACGCATATGATAATGCGTTTGTTTTGGCTGAAATGGACTTGGTAGCGCAAAACTGGGCGATTACGGCAAACGGCATTAGGGTTCATGCATTGTGGGGTTCCAGCCAATAAGTGATTGGAACCCCACAATGCATTCGTATCCTAGTGGCGTTTGCCGGATTGGGATCGTCAGCTGATCACACGCATACGGATCGTGCCTTCGATGGCTGCGAGTTCGTCCAAAGCTTTCTGGCTGGGGCGCTGGGCCACATCGGTGACCACATAGCCGATTTCGCCTTCGGTGCCCAGTGCCTGTGCCGCGATGTTGATATTCTCTTCTCCGAGCACACGGTTCACCTTGGCAAGCACGCCAGGCAAATTCGCGTGAAGATGCGCGATGCGGAAGTTCGAACGAATATCAGACAGTGTGATCTGCGGAAGATTCACGGACAACATGGTGGATCCCCTGAACCAATAATCCTCAAGACGCTGTGAGACGAACTGTCCGATGGACTTCTGGGCTTCAAGCGTAGACCCGCCAATATGCGGGGTCAGAATCATATTGTCTTCATCCGCAAGGCTCGTCAAAAACTCGTCGCCGCTCTTCTTCGGCTCGACAGGGAACACATCCACTGCGGCGCCCGAAATGTGGCCGGAGTCCAAATGCTTCTTCAGAGCGTCCAAATCAGCCACAAAACCGCGGGAAAGATTGATGAAGATCGAATCCTGCTTCATATGCGCGAACTGGTCCTCACCGAAGAAACCGGTATTGGACTTGCGGCCATCGACATGCAGTGTGACCACATCGGACTGTTCGAGCAGTTCGTTCAGCGTGGAGCAACGATGGGCATTGCCCATGGCAAGCTTCTCTTCAATGTCGTAGAACACCACGCGCATGCCAAGTGCCTCGGCGATGACGGAAAGCTGAGATCCGATATTGCCGTAGCCGATGATGCCGAGCGTCTTGCCTCGCACTTCATGAGAGCCGGAAGCAGACTTGTCCCACATACCGTGCTTCATATGATGGGTGTGCGCAGGAATGCGGCGCATCAGGCAAATGATGTCGCCGATAACCAGTTCCACCACGGAGCGAGTGTTGGAATATGGGGCATTGAACACGGCGATGCCGTGCTTGCCCGCATAGTCGAGATCGACCTGATTGGTGCCGATGCAGAAGCAGCCGACGGCCGTGAGCGTCGGACGTGCGTCGATGACTTTGCTGGTCACGCTGGTTTTGGAGCGAATGCCCAGCAGATCAACGTCTTCCAAGGCGTCGATGAGTTCATCTTCGTTGAGGGCGCCCCTGAGACACTCGACTTCGAAGCCGTGGTCACGCAGTGACTGTGCCGCGTCAGGATGAATATTTTCAAGTAACAATGCTTTAGGCATGGTTCCTACCTTATAGCTTGAGCAGTTTTTCGTCTGCATTTGTCCGGACTATAAGCAGACGTTGTGTCGGTCTGGTCATGGCGACGTATAAATCGGCTGCGGCCACAATGCGTGAGGGGGCATTCTCCTCGATGCTTCCCGGCTGCACCACCATCACTGCGTCGTATTCCAAGCCTTTCACCATTTGCGTGGAACAAATGGTGACCTGTTCATCCCAAGAGCTCTGCGCATCGAGACGGTCGAACTCCTTCGCCGTCAATGTTTCGCGAAGCTGTTCGTACACCCGCCTGCGCAACGGCTTGACCATATCGTCAGGTGCGATGATGGCCACGCGTCCGGTGCCATCGGAGGAGACGAATGCGCGGACCAGATCGACGGTCTGCTGTGCCACGGCATCGGCAATCAGACTGTCGTCGGCCAGAGTGAGGCGCTTGACCGAATCCGGCACGCCACGCACCGCATTGACGGTGGAGATGTACAATCCCTCCGTTGCCGCGAAATCACAGGCGAGCTGCGACACTTCCTTCGGATTGCGGTAATTAATCGTCAATTCGTTGAGTTGCCAATTGTGGGGTCCGAACAACGGATCCATCATACGTCGCCACGAACGGGTGCCGCCCAATGCGGAGGTTTGCGCAACATCGCCCACAATGGTGAACGAACGCGACGGGCAACGGCGGATGAGCATGCGCCAATCCATGGCGGTGAGTTCCTGAGCTTCATCGACAACGATATGCCCATATGTCCATTCACGGTCTGCGGCGGCGCGCTGCGCGGTGAGTTCCGCGTCCATCCCGTTGATATTGTCGACCAACATCTGCGAAGTGACGATGCCGGAGCCGATGCCAGCTTGAGCCAGCGTATCTTGCGCGAACTGCTCCTCCTCGGCGCGCTTGGCGTCCAACGCCTTTTGGCGGGCGACCGCTTTGGGATCGGGGCCAAGCAGTTCCATGGCTTCATCCAGCAGCGGAATATCGCTGACGGTAAACGGCGACCCTTTGGGGCGAACCAATGCTTCGATATCGCGTTCCTCAAGCCATGGTGCGAAGCGACGAAGCTGCTGCGGCTTGCAGAACAGTTGGTCGATAAGCCATTCGCCGGTCATCGGCAACCATGCGAGATTCAACGTCTTGCGCAAGGTGTCATTCATGCGCAACTGCTGCATCACATCCGTCAACTCCGCCTGCTCCGGCTCGTAATCAAGCTTGTCCACATAACGGTTGCGCATGGCGATCAACATGCTATGCACGAAAGTTTCGCGTGCTTTGTTGTGCTGCTGTCGCGTGCGCTTGGCATCGGTGATGGCCTGTTCGATATCCGCGCGCACGATGGGCACTGCGAATCCGTTGATGCGGATCGACGGCAATGATGCGGGGACGCGTTCTCGTGCGGCAACGGCATTGGCGATGGCTTTGGACATACGACGTTCGCCCTTCAATTTCGCGGCGAACGGGTTGTCATGCGCCGTCGCGATCACGCCGGGGATCAGATCGGCGATGGTTCGGCTGACCACTCCGGTCTCGCCGAGGGAGGGGAGCACCTGATCGATGTAATGCAGGAAGGTTGAGCTCGGTCCGACCACGAGCACACCGGAGCGTTCGAGCATTCGCCGATGCGTGTAGAGCAGATATGCCGCACGGTGCAGCGCCACGGCGGTTTTGCCGGTACCCGGTCCACCCTGCACCACCACGGCCTGGTTGAGGTCGGCGCGAATAATGCGATCCTGCTCGGCTTGGATGGTTGCCACGATATCGGTCATCTTGCCGGTGCGCTTGGCGTTCAACGATGCGAGCAGCGCGCCTTCGCCGGTCAGAGTGCCGTCCGAAGACGCCTGCCCGACCTGGTCGGAGTGCACATCGAGCACCTCGTCTTCAACGCCGACCACTTCACGGAAGCTGAGTGTGATATGGCGGCGCATTACGATATCGCCATGATTGGAAGGCGTCGCTTCGTAGAACGGACGTGCCGCGTCGGCTCGCCAATCGGTGAGGATCGGCTCGTGGTTTTCGTTGGACAGTCCGATACGCCCGATGTATCTGTGCGCACCGTGGACATCGTCGAGTCTGCCGAACACCAGGCGATCTTCGACGGCACGCAGCTGGGTGAGGCGATCCTCGTACATGGTGGCGAAGGAATCGCGTTCGGTGCGTTGCGTGGGCGATCCGTGCGAGCCGGCAGCACGCACGGTGTCGAGACGGGCACGAGCTTGGGCCCGCAGATCATCCAAGCGGCCGTACGCGCGGCTGACGGCCTGTTGTTCTTCACGCAACTGGGCGGAATAACTCGACATCTGCAATCCCTTCCTCACAAAACTTAGGCACTCCAATGTACCCCGAGGCTTCTACGAAAACCGACGAGGGCGAGTGCGACATAGCGAAGCAAGGATGAATTTACGGTAGTTGATTTGATGCCATTCGTTCAATGTGGGGAAAATCAACCTCAGCATTTGCTGATTTTTTCCATTTATGTGGGGATTTATGGTGATGCGTGGGGTAAAGTGGGGAAAGAGTTTTGGGTCTAGGTGTTCCCGCGCATCATGTAAGGAGGTGTGGCGATGGTTCAAAGCGTTGAAACCGAGCCCTTCTCCGACGATGGTTCGACGCAAGCGAGCGGTGTGATGGCTGGACTGCCTCCGCTGCTGTTGGGAACATACACTCCAAAAATCGACGCCAAAGGACGTATGGCATTGCCTGCAAAATTTCGCAGCCAGCTGGGACCGGGCATGGTGATGGCCCGTGGTCAGGAGCGATGTGTCTATCTGTTGCCCCAATCGGAATTTCGCCGGATCGCATTGCAGATCCAGCGCACATCCATGGGAAACAAGGCTGCACGTGATTATTTGCGTGTGTTCCTTTCCGGCGCGGTTGATCAGGAGCCAGACAGGCAAGGACGTGTGCTCGTGCCGCAGATGTTGCGCGATTACGCGAATTTGGGAAGCGACATCGTGGTGATTGGCGTGGGGACCCGAGCGGAGATTTGGAACAAGCAGGCATGGGAGGAATATCTCGCCGAGCAGGAGCAGGGATATTCCGATATTGCCGATGACGTATTACCGGCGGTGGAATTCTGATGACAGATGTAACGACCATACATCAGCCAGTGTTGCTGCGCGACTGCGTGGATCTGGTGGTCCCGGCGTTGGCGAGGCCAGGGTCGATTGCGGTGGATTGCACGCTTGGTTTGGCGGGGCATTCCACGGCTTTTCTCAAAGCGAGTCCGCAAGCGCGTCTGATCGGCATCGATCGAGACACGGAGGCGCTTTCGCTCGCCACGCAGCGAATGCGGATGGAAGGTCTTGCCGACCGCTTCATACCCGTGCACGCCGCATTCGACGATTTCGCGCAAGTGCTTGATGATCAGGGGATCGACCAGGTAAACGCCGTGTTCATGGATTTGGGATTGTCGAGTTTGCAGATTGATGAGACGGAGCGGGGATTCTCCTATTCTCACGATGCGCCTTTGGACATGCGTATGGACGTGACCCAGCCATTGACCGCCGAACAGATACTTGCTGAATATTCGTTCGCTGATCTGGTACGCATTTTCCGTACATATGGTGAGGAACGCTTCTCCAAGCAGATAGCCCGCGAAATCGTGCGTAGGCGTGAGATTGAACCATTGACCACATCGGGGCAGCTCAACCGATTGGTGGATGAGGTTGTGCCGCAAGCGCACCGTCCTGCGGGAAATCCCGCGAAACGTGTGTTCCAGGCATTACGTATCGAAGTCAACGGCGAGCTCGACAAATTGGCGGGGACGCTACCGCAGATCGCCAACCATCTTGCGGTGGGAGGACGTTTGGTGGTGGAGTCGTACCATTCGCTGGAAGACAAGACCGTCAAAACATTTATGAATCAAGGTCTGAAAGCTGACGTGCCCGCAGATATGCCGGTAATACCCCCGGATATGATGCCGTTCTTCAAAGAACTGACGCGAGGCGCCATCAAAGCGGCCGAGGAAGAAATCGCCATGAATCCAAGGTCGGCCTCTGTGCGACTGCGCGCAGTGGAACTGACCAGACCAATTCCTGAACGCTGGCGAAAACGATTCGGCCAAGGCAATGATTACGCAAGCATGAAACGACAAGGAAGGAGGGGCTGAACGTGGCCGCACCAAGAACGATCGCATCAAACGCGGCTCCCGCAGGACGCCGGGACCAAACCGAAACCGCTGGCACCACTCGCCCTGAATTGCACGTCGTCAAGGGAACGCGGGCCGAAGGCAACAGCGTCAAGCGAGGATTCGAACAGCTCATCACATGGACGCGTACCAGAAGCACTCCATTGTTGCATCTGGTTATCGCCGTGGTGTTCCTCGGCGGATGTCTTCTGGGATCCTTAACGCTGCGTACCCAAATGGTGCAGCATTCCTTCGAGGCGAACCAGATTGAGTCGAACATTACCCGCCTGACCCAAGACGTGGAAGATGACCAGGCCAAGCTTGACGAACTTGAAGCCTCGCTGCCGAGCAAGGCCGAGGAAATGGGCATGGTGCCCCAAAAAGGCGCTCTAACGATTGATCTGAACGGCTACCAGCCAAGCGGAGACGACGCTCAGTGAATCCTTTTCACCGCACTTACGCACGTTTCCACAAGAAACTGCTTACGAAAACCATGGCCATCGGCGTCATTCTGGCGTTGATGGGCACGGCTTGCCTTATTCAATTGGCCAACATCCAGTTGATCAATGGCAAAACCATGGCGCAGGCCGCGGCGCAAAGCCGCACGATTACCGTGACTTTGAAGGCACGGCGCGGCAAAATCATGGACACGAACGGCTCGATTCTCGCGCAAAGCGTGGAGCGCTACACCATCATCGGCAACCCCGAGGAAGCACAGGCCTTCACTCCCACAACCTGCACCAAACAGACCGGAGACAACTGCCATCAGATCGATGGCAAGCCGGTAGGTGCTACCGGAGCTGCGGCGGTAGCTAGACTCCTCGCTCCGGTACTGGACATGGACGCCACCGAATTGGGTGCCATGCTTTCGGGAACAGGCCAATATGCGGTACTCAAAAAAGATGTGACGCCGGCGGTTAAACGCAAAATCTCCAAGCTCAATTTGGGCGGTATCGTCTATGCGGAACTCAGCAACGAACGCATCTATTCCAACGGAACCCTGATGGGAGCGTTGCTGGGAGGCGTCGATGGCGAAGGCAAAGGCGTTGCCGGTATCGAACAAATGGAAAACAAGACGCTGACCGGCGAAGACGGATACCAGGTCTACCAACAAGGCAACAACGGCGTCGAAATCCCAGGAACCATGACCGAATCAAAAGATGCGGTCAACGGATCCGACGTCACCCTGACCATCGATCACGACGTGCAGTGGTATGTCGAAAAAGTACTGAGAGAAAGCTGCGAGAAATACAGTTCGCCATGGGGAATCGCTGTGGTGCAGGACACCCAAACGGGGGATATTCTCGCGCTCGCCGACAGTGACGAGATCGAAGCCGGCAGCGATCAGGCGAAGATGACGGTTTCCAGGGCCGTCAGCGAAACGTTTGAGCCTGGTTCCATCGGTAAGGTCTTCACAATGTCGGGCATGATCCAGCTTGGATTGCATCAGGCGTCAGACAAATTCACTGTGCCTGACGACCATATCACGGTGAACGGGCAGACCTACAGCGATGCGACCACCCACGGTGCCGAACACTGGACCCTTGCGGGCATTCTCGAGCAATCGTCGAACGTTGGCATGATCATCGCAGGGGAGAAGATGTCTAACGAGCAGCGATACGATTTCATTAGAAAATTCGGTATCGGCCAAGACAATAGGCTCGGACTTCCTGGCGAATCGGATGGTTTGCTATATTCGGCCGATCAATGGGATCTGCGAACCCAGAACACCGTGTTGTTTGGCCAGGCTTACACGACCAATGCGCTTCAGCTGACGAATGCGGTTGCCGTGATCGCCAATAAGGGCGTCAAGAAGCCGCAGCGCATCATCAAAACGATCAGCGATGCCGAGGGACATTCCGAAGAGCAAAAGCCCAAGGGCGAGGCGACGCGCGTGATTGACGAGCAGGTGGCCTCTCAGGTGATGAACGCCATGGAATCCGTGTCCGACCATTACTCCCAGTTCATCAAGGTGGATGGTTATCGTGTCGCAGCAAAGTCCGGTACGGCGGAAGTCGCTGGTGCCGATGGCAGACTGTCGTCGATTATCAGCGATTATTCGGCGATTATTCCTGCAGACAATCCTCGCTTTGTCGTCACGGTGGTGCTGAAGGAGCCGCAAGGCGTTTTTGGTGGTCTGACGGCAGGTCCGGTTACCGCGGAGATTGGTGAATTCCTTATGCAGAAGTATGAAGTGCCGGCGTCAAGTCTGCGAACTGATGCTATTCCAGTAACGTGGTGAGTATGCAAGCATGAAGAACGGAGGGGCGGAAAGATGAGCGCGGTCAGTGAGTCCATGAACAGACGAATGACATTGGGTCTGCTTGCCAGTAGATATGGCTTTGACTTGGATCCTACGTTTGCCACTGAAGTGACGATCACGTCCATTGCGGACGATATCGATTCGGTGCGGCCGGGATCGTTGTTCATGCCGTCCGCACCGGTGGATGAGCAACAGTTGCGTCAGGCTCAGACGCTTGGCGCATATGGTGCGGTGGTGCCTCATGCGTTGCGTGGTAAGACGGAAGGTATACAGATTCCTGTGATCTATGCCGAGCCGACCGCACAGCAGTTGGGTAGGCTTGCCAGCGAAATGGCGGGTAGCCCGTCCGATTCGTTGGCGGTGTTCGCCGTGGCGGGAAACGATGCGCAGGCGGTGGACCAGGGAGTGAGGGATCTTGCTGATTTCCTGCATATGCTTGGTAATCCGGTTGGTGTGATCAGCTCGGGCAATTCGCAATCGTTGGAACGATATCTCGATCTGGACTATCCATTATCGATTCTTGACGTGCAGCGTACGATGGCTGTGTGCGCTGAAGACGGTGCTGCTGCTGTGATTCTCGCTTTGAGCGAGGAGACGTTGAAAGACGACGCATTGCAGTCGGTAAGTGTCGATGTGCTTGGTTGCGATGACAATGGTCTAGGCGAAGCCGAGATCGTCAAATCGGTTGCGCGATTTGGATGCGCTGTCGGGAAGCGGACCCATATCGCCGTCCGTACGCAGGAATCCGATGTACTCGCATCGCAAGCGGCAGCGGCATACGGGCAGACGAACAGCAGCGCATTGTCGCTATCCATATCGATGGTGCTTGCGGCGGGTGTACGCAAGGCCAATATCAAAAGCGCGTTGCGCGTATCTCGAGATCTGAACTAGTTTCAATCGGAACGGATACGTAAAGCACACACGATAATCGCAAACAACGTGAACAGTAAACGGAACAGCAACACAGAGGAGAAAACACAGTGAGCAGCCTGACCATGATGCCAATGAGCTTGGAGGAGATCGCCCAGGCGGTTCAGGGA
>ERZ772885.1809-NODE-1809-length-11974-cov-18.413374_pt1 | contig 11974 bp, 7 predicted proteins | sample MGYA00580580_ERZ772885 | MGnify/ENA primary metagenome ERZ772885 (study PRJEB29015, sample SAMEA2737673) | human gut metagenome | biome: human gut; feature: human-associated habitat; material: faeces | place: China | collected 2012 ...
ACGGGAGGAATGATGATGAAAACCTTGAAAGACGCAAAGGTGGGCGAAAACGTCGTTGTGAAAAAGCTGCATGGCGAGGGCCCTGTAAAGCGGCGCATTATGGACATGGGCATTACCAAGGGCGTGGAGATCCATGTGCGGAAAGTGGCCCCCCTGGGAGACCCCATGGAGCTTTCTGTGCGGGGCTATGAGCTTTCTGTGCGCAAGGCCGATGCCGGAATGATCGAGATTGGATGAGCTGGGCCCCGGGCCCCCGGCCCTTCCGGCGGGGGCGTTTTTCCGGCCCGGCGGTTAGGTTTTTCTAACAGCTTAGGAGGGAACTGAGAAAATGGAAATCAAGATCGCGCTGGCGGGCAACCCGAACGTCGGCAAATCGACCGTGTTCAATGCCCTGACCGGCAGCCGTCAGCACACCGGCAACTGGAGCGGAAAAACAGTCGTGTGCGCCGAGGGCAGGCTGCGCGGCGGCGGTCTGACGCTGACCGACCTGCCGGGTACTTACTCGCTGCGGGCGCACTCGGAGGAGGAGCGTGCCGCGCGGGAATTTCTGGTTTCGGGTCAGGCGTGCGCGGTGGTGCTCGTGGCGGACGCGGGCTGTCTGGAGCGCAGCCTCATCCTCGCTTTGCAGGTGCTGGAGGTACAGAAAAACGCCATTCTGTGCCTGAATCTCATGGATGAAGCCGCGAAAAAGGGCATTGAGATTGATGCTGACGCGCTCGAGCGGGAGCTTGGCATACCGGTGATACCGTGCGCCGCACGGCAGGGAAAGGGTCTGCACGAGCTCGAAGCCGCGATACGCCGAGCGGCGGCAGGCGAAAATGAAACGCACCCGACCGCCATCCGCTATCCGGCGATGGACGAGGATTTGACGGAGGAACAGAGAGACGATATTGCAACCGCAGCGGCGGCACTCCGCGCGGAGGAGATCGCGCTGACGTGCGTCAAGCAGCCGGAATGCGCCTGCGCGCGGGATGACCGAGCGGACGATGTGATCCTCAGCCGGAGGTTTGGCGTGCCGCTCATGCTTTTTCTGCTCGCAGGCGTGTTTTACATCACTCTATTCGGCGCAAACGTGCCGAGCGAGTGGCTGAGCACGCATCTTTTGGCACTCGGCACACCGTTTGCGGGTGCGCTTGCGAAGCTGGGACTGCCGCCGTTTTTCGTCTCGATGCTGACCGACGGGCTGTGGCGCGTATTGGCAACCGTGGTCTCGGTCATGCTGCCGCCGATGGCGATCTTCTTCCCGCTGTTCACGCTGCTCGAGGACGCAGGCTACCTGCCGCGCGTGGCGTTTCAGCTTGACCACGCCTTCCAGTGCGCGAGAGCGAGCGGCAAGCAGAGCCTGACCATGTGCATGGGCTTCGGGTGCAACGCCTGCGGCGTAAGTGGCTGCCGCATCATCGACTCGCCGCGGGAGCGGCTGATCGCCATCCTCACCAACAGCTTTGCGCCGTGCAACGGACGGTTTCCGCTGCTTATTTTCCTGTGCTCGGTGTTTTTCGCGGGCAGCGCGGCAGGCGGCGCGCTGCTGCTGACCGGCGTCATCGCGGCAAGCGTGGGCTTGACGCTGCTCGTGTCGCGCATGCTCTCGGCAACGGTTTTGCGCGGAGAGGCGGTGTCGTTTGCGCTCGAGCTGCCGCCGTACCGCATGCCGCAGATCGGGCGCGTTATCGTGCGCAGCGTGCGCGACCGGACGCTGTTCGTCCTTGCGAGAGCCGCCGCCGTGGCGGCTCCGGCGGGCGTGCTCATCTGGCTGCTTGCCAATGTGCAGATAGGGAATACCGCTATCCTGTCGCACATCACGGCATTTTTAGACCCGGCAGCGCGGGTGTTCGGGATAGACGGCGTGATACTGCTTGCGTTTATCCTCGGCTTTCCGGCGAATGAGCTGGTCATGCCGCTCATCGTGATGGGCTACCTCTCATCCGGCACGATCGTCTCCGGCGTGGACTTTGCCTCCTTCCGCACGCTGCTGCTGGCAAACGGCTGGACGGTGCAGACCGCGCTCTGCACACTGGTGCTCACCGTGGCGCACGCGCCGTGCTCGACAACCTGCCTTACCATCCTGCGGGAGACGCGCAGCGCAAAGTGGACACTGGCGGCGGTGCTGATTCCTGCGGGAATCGGGCTTGCCCTTTGCATATTGATACACTGCATGTTTACGCTGACAGGCTGAAAAGCAGGCAGAAAGTGCGTTTTTTTTTTTTTTTTTAGGGTAAAACGTGTGAAATGTTAAAAAATCTGCATTTTCAAAACAAAATAGCTTGCATAAACCTGTAAAGAATGTTATCATACTAATGGATTATTTTAGCGTTATCCCTGCCGGTTTTCTGCTCTGCAGACCTCGGCTTTTATGCATGCAGATGCATGCAGGAACACGATTTGTTTTATGCGGCCTGTGATCAATCAATCACGGTATCTATTGCTTGACCGGCAGGAGGTTTTAGCACGAATGAAAGAGAAAAGCACGATTTTGATCGTAGATGATTCCGAGCTGAATCGCACGATCTTAGCCGATATTCTTGGTGACGAATACAATTTTATCGAGGCGGAAAACGGCGCACGCGCGATCGAGCTGCTGCGGACGCACACCGATATCGACCTTATCCTGCTGGATATGGTCATGCCGGAGATGAACGGCTTTGACGTGCTGACCGCGATGAACAACAACCGCCAGATCGAGGATATCCCGGTGGTGATGATCTCGGCGGAGAACGGCATCGAGCACATCGAGCGCGCGTATGACCTCGGCGTTACCGACTATATCAGCCGCCCGTTCGACCGCATGGTCGTGCGCCGCCGCGTGGTCAACGCGCTGATACTGGCCGCCAAGCAGAAGCGGCTGATGCGGCTTGCCGCCGAGCAGATTTACGAAAAAGAAAAGATCAGCGACCTGATGATCAATATCTTCAGCCATATTGTCGAGTTCCGCAACGGCGAGAGCGGCCCGCATGTGCTGCACATCCGCACCATCACCGAGGTGCTGCTGAGCCGTCTGGTGCAGAAGACCGACCGCTATTCGCTGACGCAGGAGGATATTCAGCTGATCTCGAGTGCGTCCGCGCTGCACGATATCGGCAAGGTCAGCATTCCGGATGAGATCATCAACAAGCCCGGCAAGCTGACAAAGGAAGAGTTCGAGATCATGAAGTCGCACACGACGGTCGGCGCGGATATCCTGCACGGCCTGCCGTTCTCGAATGAGGAGCCGCTGCTCAAGACCGCGTATGAGATCGCGCGCTGGCACCATGAGCGCTACGACGGCCGCGGCTATCCGGACGGTCTGACCGGCGAGGAGATCCCGATCGCGGCGCAGGTCGTTTCGGTTGCCGATGTGTACGACGCGCTGACAAGCGTGCGCTGCTACAAGTCCGCGTATGACCACGAGACCGCCCTGCGGATGATCGTAAACGGTGAGTGCGGCACGTTCAATCCGCTGCTGCTCGAGTGCCTGCTCGATGCGTCGCTGCAGATCAGGGAGCGTCTGCGCGAGGCGAACGAGGGATATATGCACAGCACGGCGCACACGCAGCAGCTTTCGACCGAAATGATGCTCAAGCGGGCGACGCCGCAGGTCGGGCGCTCGATTCAGGCGCTCGAGACCGAGCGTATCAAGACCGACTTCTTTGCCAAGCAGTCCTGCGGCATTCAGTTCGACTATGATGCGGCAACGCGCACCATCTCTGTGACGGACCACACGGATACGCTGCCGTTTGCCAGCCGTCTGTATGATGCGGCGGATACGGAAAAATTCACGATCTTCAGCAAGGATGACCTTCACCGCCTGGAAAACGCGCTGTATGTTACCACGCGGGATGCTCCGGATGTCAGCATGCCGATCACCCTGCGGTTTCCGGAGAACGGCTGGGAACACGAGTACATGCTCGCGGCTCGTGCGCTCTGGTCGAGTGACGCCAAGCCGCGGTATCTCGGCGCTGTCGGTCAGTTCCGCGAGATGCAGACCGATATCATGCTGCCGGAAATGGCGCTGCTGGATTCCGGCGCTGTCACCGGCAGGCAGCTTGCGGCTTCAATGGAGGGCATGAGCCGTATTTTTGATGTGGTGCGGCTGGTTGATCCGAAAAGGGGCGAAATCCTGCAGCTGAATGCGGACGGCACGTTCTCGGACCGCGTCCTGCCGTGCTCTCCGGTGTGGAATCACGGAAAAAGATGCAGCAGATGCATTTCCTGCCGCTGCATGGAGGACAAGACGCACATGAGCAAGCTGGAGCTTACCGACGAGTGCGCGTATCAGCTGATTTCGCGCTATCTGGTCGTGGACGGACGCGAGTGCGTGCTCGAGCTGGGCAGCAGGCTCAGCGACAGCGTTTGGGTGACGAGCGGCGGACGGCAGTTCCGGCTGGATGCCTCGCACGGAGAGGATTTTTATCTGGATCCGGTGACAGGCGCGTACGGGCGCCGCTACCTCGAGGACCAGCAGCCCGAGCTGGAAAAGGCGGAGGCACTGGCGGTGATCGACATTGACAACTTTAAGAAGATCAACGACGAATACGGCCACCTTGCGGGCGACGCGGTGCTGCGGCACGTTGCGAATGTCATTCTCGCGCGCGTCAACACAGCGGACACACTCGTCCGCTACGGCGGTGATGAATTTGTGCTGCTGCTGTCGCATATCCCGCCGGAGAAATTCCGTTCGATACTCGAACGCATTCGGGGAGCCGTGTACACGACCGAAATACCGCAGTACGAGAATATCCACCCGACCGTCAGCATCGGCGGTGTGTATCAGGCGCATCCGCTGATCGAGGCCATCCGCCGGGCGGACAAGCTGATGTACTGGGCAAAGCAAAAGCGCAACGACGTACAGACCTGAGGAGGAGTACATACATGAATCTGGAAGAGTTTTACGCACAGATCGGCGGCGATTATGCGGACACGCTGCAGCGCCTGTGCAATGAGAACATGGTGAAAAAGTTCGTGAAGAAGTATCAGGACGACCCGACCTGCGCCGACCTGCACAACGCGGTTCTGCAGCAGGACTGGGAAGCTGCCTTCCGCGGTGCGCATACCCTCAAGGGCGTAGCGCAGAACCTCGGCTTTGAGCGGCTGTATCAGGTCAGCGCTGTGCTGACCGAGGCCATGAGAGGCAATAAGCCGCTCGAGGACAGGAGCCTGCTCGACGCCGTGGAGCAGCAGGATGCCGCAATTCGCAGAGCGATTTCGGAGCTTGAGTAAAAGCAAAGGACGAACCGTTTGGTTCGTCCTTTTGAGACTGTCGAAAAACTTCGTTTTCCGAACAGTCTCTCGCTCGAAACCACGCTTTCGAGCGAAACCGAAGAAAAACCGCGCCCTACGGGCACATTTTTTCTTCCCTTGTATAAATTCCGAGATACATGCTCCCGGAATTTATGAATTTGCTTCGCAAATTCTATTTCATGCGTGCTACCGCACGAAGCGTAAAAATTAAAATAATACTTTTTTGACAGACTGAAACCGCTCTTTCGAGCGGTTTTTTGTTATTTATCGGCAAATCGGAACCAGAACTTCGGTCCAATTTCGGTATTCTCCGCTCCGCAGGTGAAGCCATGCAGATCGAACACGGTTTTCGCGATGGACAGTCCCAGTCCGTCGCCTTTTGCGCTACGCGACGGATCGGCCTGATAATACGCTTCCCACAGCCGCGGCAGCGCGTCCGCCGGAATGGCTTCGCCGGTGTTTGTCACCGAGAGCACACCGTCTGCGAGGTACACCATGATGCAGCCGCCCTCCGGCGTGTGCTGCACGGCGTTCTCGAGCAGTGCGTCCAGTGCCCGCGCAAGCAGTGCCCTGTCTGCATTGACCTCAAATTTGTCCTGTGCTGCAAATTCGGTGCGGATGGTGGAATCGGCCGGCAGAGCCGCCTGCAGGCGCTCCTGCGCCAATTCTGCCAGAGAGAACGCAGTTCGCCGCAAAGCCTTTGCGCCGGTCTCCAGTCTTGACAGTTCGAGCATCTGCCGCACACTGCCGTCCATCCGCTGCGCCTGCTGCTGAATGACACCCAGATAGTGTGCCTGCTTTTCCGGTGCAAGGTTATCACCGAGCAGCTCTGCGGTGGCGCTGAGCACGGAGAGCGGCGTTTTCAGCTCGTGTGCGAGTGCGGCAGTCGTTTCACGGCGTACCCGCTCTACACGCTCCTGTTTGCGCCAGACGCGCAGCTGCGCACCGGACAGCACTGCCGCGCAGAATAGCGCCAGCACCAGACTGAACGCCCATACGGGAATCAGTACCGGCAGCAAGGCTTTGAGCGGATATCCTTCCGCCGCATAGGACACCAGCACAGCGCCGCTTTCCGCAAACGGACAATATCTGATCGTCCGCCGGTACGTTCGCACGAGCCACAGCTTCTCGACCGTTTGGCTGCTGTTTGTGCGGCTCGGGTATTCTGCCCATTCCCGCAGCGCCTGCCGCGCGGGCGAGGACAGGGATTCCGCAATCTGTTCGGTCGTGGCGCCGTTCGGTCCGGGGCACACCAAGCGACTACAACTCATGGTTTTCAGCGTCAGACCTTTCACCTGCTCCGCGTCATATGCGCATTCAATCGTGCGCACCTCTCCGGTCGGCTCCCAAGTGCCGCTCTTGGTCGGCTCGATCGTGATGGATTTCAGATAGGCGTCATCGCGGTATCCGGGCACGCTGTCCGCCCACGCCTCAAAGGTCATCTTCGGCAGCGATTCTATTTTCGACTCGCCTGTGCCCGCACCCGCAAGAACCGCCTCGCACACCTCGCGCGGCTGACCGCTCATATCCACGCGGTACAGGTTGTCTCCCTCGATCAACTCAAGCCACCAGCGGTTGCTTTGCAGAACTTTGCCGGATTTCAGGTCGGTGATAGCGGTCTCGATGATCTGCAGATTGGGCGGGTCTGCGCTGTCCGCTATGAATACCGGCTTGCTCAATCGTCTGCGCAGTTCCGTCTCGTCCGTCGTGTCATAGCTCGAGGGATCAAGCAAAACATCGGTATCCTCTCCCATCAGCTTGTCCGATTTGCTTTCCATTTCCGCCAGCATGAGCTTTGCACGCTGCTGCGACAGCAGGACGGTGAACACCGCCATCACTGCCAGCCAGAATGCAAGGAAGCCCGCGCCGATTCGTGTGAAAAAGCTCCAAAAGGTTCTACGTTTGGTTTTCATCTCCGTCCACCTCCAGCTTGTAGCCGCGCTTTACCACGGTTTTGATACAGTCCGCATGCGGACCGAGTGCTCGGCGCAGCTTTTTGATGTGCCCGTCGATTACCCGGTCCGTGCCGTCAAAATCCCAGCCCCACGCAAGGTTCAACAGCTCGTCACGCGTCAGCACGCGGTTTTTGCGCTCCATCAGCGCCCGCAGCAAAGCAAATTCCTTGGGCGGCAGGTCGATGCGCCTGCCGTCCGCTGTGACAATCCCCCGTTCCGGGTCGAGTGACAGGGTACCCGCTGTCAATGTATTCCCGGCATTGAGGCCCCGCGCCCGCCGCAGAAGCGCCAGTGCCTTGGCGTACAGCACCGCCAGCGAGAACGGCTTGACCACATAATCGTCCGCGCCGAGGCCGTAGCCGTGCAGCTTGTCCTGTTCGTCCTCGCGCGCCGTGACGAACAGAATGGGCGCGTCTCCCTGCTGCCGTGCTGCGCGGCACAGCGCGAAGCCGTCCGTGCCCGGCAGCATGATGTCGAGCAGCAGCAGGTCGAACCGCCGGGTTTCGATGAAGTGCAGCGCCGTGTCGCCGTCCGGCGCAGGCACGACCTTGAAGTCGCCGCCGCTCTTCGCGGTGAAGTAGTCGGTCAGCACCTCACGCATGGCCTGCTCGTCCTCGGCCAGTAAGATCGTTGCTTTCATGCTCTCTCCCTCCTTTGATTACAGTATAGCATGACCGTCTGCCCTTTTGATGTTCTTTGCAAATTTGGCCGAAAAAAGTTTTTCAAAAAAATTTGAAAAAAGATGTTGACATTATAGGGTTTTATTGATATACTAAATGAGCGTCAGAAAGACCCGCGGGTGTAGTTCAATGGTAGAATGTCAGCCTTCCAAGCTGAACACGTGGGTTCGATTCCCATCACCCGCTCCATTTTCTTCGAATGGGTTTGTCGGAATTGATATGCGCCAGTAGCTCAGCCGGATAGAGCAACTGCCTTCTAAGCAGTAGGCCGGGGGTTCGAATCCCTCCTGGCGTGCCATTTCCGTCGGCTGCAAACTTTATATGGTGGGTATAGCTCAGTTGGTTAGAGCATCGGATTGTGGTTCCGAGGGTCGAGGGTTCGAGTCCCTTTACCCACCCCATATAACCCTGTGACGCGCTGCGAACGCAGCGCGTTATCTTTAGGGTAACGCTGTTTCGAGCAAACGAATACGGGGGCGTCGCCAAGCGGTAAGGCATCGGCCTTTGACGCCGACATTCGCTGGTTCGAATCCAGCCGTCCCTGCCATTACGGCAGATTTTGAATCCTTGGATTCGAAAGGCGGCTCTTGGCAATATGCCGGTGGCATATTGTAACCGCTGTGGCTTTTGCCGCAGCAAAAGCGAATCCAGCCGTCCCTGCCATTACGGCATACAACTTAATTTCATACTCAGCGCAAAACTTTTTTGACCTGACCCAGTAGCTCAGTCGGCAGAGCACCTGCCTTTTAAGCAGGGTGTCCGGGGTTCGAATCCCCGCTGGGTCACCAAAATGGAAGTTTAGCTCAGCTGGGAGAGCATCTGCCTTACAAGCAGAGGGTCACAGGTTCGAGCCCTGTAACTTCCACCATCAAGCACTTACGAAAGTAAGTGCTTTTTCTTTTTCTCTATTGCAGCCGGGTTCGTCATCTGCCAACCGGCAGAGGGTCACAGGTTCGAGCCCTGTAACTTCCACCATCAAGCACTTACAAAAGTAAGTGCTTTTTCTTTTTCTCTATTGCAGAGGGACTTTGCTAGGCGCACGAGGCGCGTATGCGCTACGCCCTATCCGGGCGGTGAGTTTTTCGCTGAACCTCATCGAGGAGTTGCGCTCTGCGGAGCGCGGAAACTGCCGCTTCCGCGGCGGGGACAAAAAGGAAGGGACACCTGCGTTTTCCCTTCCTCTTTGAACTCCTACCTTTCCCCTGTTTGTTAGTCTGGCGCAGACCAGAGACCGGCGACCGCTCCGAAAAAGGGGAACGGCAGTCGGGTTACTCTTGCGTGTCTTTCTCGACATATTCGCAGTTCACAGACAGCGTACTGCTACACATGCGGTTTAATCTCCGCAGGGGCAGCCATTGACCGCCACTCCCCCATCCCAAACAAAAAATGCAGAGGCAGGAAAGCAATTTTTCCTGCCTCTGCTGTGCCCGGTAAAACGATACTTGCTATATCATCTGTGGTTCGCGGTTTACCGAAACGAATAATTTACTTTTCAAGCTCGGTCCAGTCACGAGCGTCGCGGATGGTGGTCCACTTCTCGTACTTATCGTCCTTGCTCTTATCCGAGTATGCGTGGCTGTTGGTAGCCTCCTGCACAGCGAGATAGTACCATGCGGAAGCATCGGAATTATCCGGCCACTTGATCATGCTGTCGAGCAGATCGCTGCTGTTCTCGGGCAGACGATTGAGTACGCGGTTAACAAGCGTCATAGCCTCTGCGCGGGTGATATACTGGTTCGGACGGAACGTACCATCCGGATAGCCATTGATCCAGCCCTTGTTTGCGGCGATACCGATCTCATTCTTTGCCCAGTGAGATGCGATATCCGTGAACTTCGAGGACGTATCCGTGTTCTTATCGTCGAAGCGAGCGGCGATTGCGGCAAATTCCGCACGGGTAATCGGCGCATTCGGCGCGAACGTGCCATCGTTATGACCCTTCACAATGCCCATCGAGGACAGCGTGGAGACAGCATGGTTAAACCACTGACCGCGCGTCACATCGGACAGGCTGTTGGACTGGGTGGAATTTGCGGTGCGGACTTCCTCGGTCAGCAGACGGAAGAAGATGGTTGCCACTTCTGCGCGGGTGATGTTGCCATTCGGCTCGACGTTGCCGTTCGGGTAGCCGACAATGTACGCAAAGTGATCGTCACCGTTCAGACCGGTCGGTACATCATCCGGAATGTCAACGGTCGGTCTGCTGCTGCCGCCGCCACCGCCGGACGATCTGCGGGTCCATACGCCGATCAGCTTGACATCCTGCTGAATGTCCTTGATCTCGGTTACAACATCGCCAACGCCGTTGATCCGCCAGCCGCTGAACGTGTAGCGGCTCTGCGAGGTGGTCTGTACCGGTGCTACGGTGTAGCTGCCGCCCTTCTTAACCTTGGCTGCCGCCGGTTCCGCGCCTGCGTCAGACGGAACATCGCCAGTTACTTTGTAGGTTACGCTGCAGAGCTGACCGTGTGCAGCCTTGAGCGCCAGTGCATCGGAAACAGCTTCTTTACCAACCGTATATTCGTCAGCGTAGTAGGCATCGCCTTCACCATCGCCGTTCCAACGCTTGTAAGTATCGTCCTCCCGCTTTTCCTTGCCGTCGTGATACCAGCCTACGATCGGGTCGCTGCAGTCGTCCAGAATCCAGCCGTCACCGACAGGTGCAAAGGTAAGAACAGGCGGATTGTAGCTTGCACCATCTTCAACATACGTGGTGCTATAAAGATCATCACCTGCTGTTTGCGCATGATTGTTATACAGCTTTGCTCCATCAGAAACGGTAATCTTTCCATAATTCTGAATACCGCCGCCATACGATGCTTTACTACCATTATCCATGATAACAGTGCCTGCGCCAACATAAACTTCGCCACCGTTTCTGATTGCAGAAACAGCATTGTCAATCAATTTTACAGTTGCATTGTCTGCAAAATTCACCTTTGCTCTATAAGGATTACGCATATTAATGGCAAGAGCGCCAATATAATAGTCATTCAGGACTTCTTCCTTCGCGTTATTGCCAGTACCGGTAATGGTCAGTGTCGTACCATCCTGCACATCGACATTGCCACCCCACAGAAAGATGCCAGCGGAACGATTATCCTCCATCGTCAATGTAGAGCTATTCTTCATTGTCAGAACGTCGGTACCATTCTTACCAGTCATACCCATATCGTTATGACTAATCTCTGCTTGCGAGTCGTCCAGTGTCAATCGGCAACTTACAAGACCCTGATTTTCACAATTGGTGACTGTCAGCGCAGAATTTTCAACATTGATTTCGCAGTTGATAATACCGTTTGCAACACCATTATCTTTGGGATTATCGACTACGACCTCAGAACCATTCTTAATATTTATAATCGAATACTGAACATTGGGTTTCTCTTCATCTGCACCATGTATTGCTGTCCAACCAGCATCTAACACCTTGAGTTTCGAACCATTCAGTACATTGATAGTTGCGTAATTTCGAGCATCAATAATCTGATGCTTGATAATGCAGGTACTTCCATTATCCAGCGTCAGCTCGCCCTCTTGGTTCATGGTAAAAGCCCACGAATATGCAGAAGTCTCTGCATCCGGAAATTCAACCTTTGTATTGTTAAACGTCAGCGAAGCATTGATATTGAGCGCATGGTTTTCGGTATTCTGCTCCGGAACACTAATGGTATGACCATTGCCGTTGATAACAACAGCTTTTTCAATCGTACCAACGGTCAGCGTGCAATCCGCGCCAACCTCAATAACTTCGTCACCCTGTACAGCTTCGATAGCTTTATCCAGAGTTTCATACGTCTGAGTCCCAATCTTCGCAACAAACGGCTGCTCCGCCGCCGGAGTCGTATCTGCCGTATTACCGTTGCCCGAGCCGCCTGCTTCACCCTCCTGCTGATTAGCTGCGGCTGTATCGGCGCTGCCGCCGCTGCTGTCGTCAGTAGATTCCTGTACATTATCGGTGCCGCCGTTTCCCTCAACATTCACATTGTTATTCTCAGCCTGCTGAACGTTTTTACCGTCGCTTACCACGTTTACAATATTATTCGAGGTGTCGGATGCAGCATCGCCGTCCGCGCCTTCCTGCGCCGCAAGCGCGGTAACAGGCAGCATGGTCAGCATCAT
>ERZ772885.1816-NODE-1816-length-11931-cov-3.477939_pt1 | contig 11931 bp, 7 predicted proteins | sample MGYA00580580_ERZ772885 | MGnify/ENA primary metagenome ERZ772885 (study PRJEB29015, sample SAMEA2737673) | human gut metagenome | biome: human gut; feature: human-associated habitat; material: faeces | place: China | collected 2012 ...
TACTCCGGTCTGTATCTCCTTATACATGTGTGAATAAGTAAAGCCCAACATCAATCTGTCTGCCCATTTCTTATCCACAATACCCATCTTACCTATAACCGCCTCATTATGATAGGTATCATTAAAGCGCTTCACACGTACCCTTTTATCTTTATCAATTCTTCCGGTTTCAAAGTCCTCTACCGGTGCGTCCACCTGATAATCATTATCCGAATAGTTTTGAAAAGCATTTATTTCATAAGTAAAGCCGTTTTTGAAAGTTTGTCCGAAATTCACATACGATTTATGCGTATTGAACGACCCGTATGAATAGGAGCCATCCAAAAACCAATTACGTTTCTTCTTATTGGTTACAATATTGATAACACCACCTATAGCATCCGTGCCAAATCCTACAGGAACCACCCCTTTATACACTTCAATCCTATCTGCAAAATTCACAGGAATATTATTCAAGCCAAAAGAGCTCCCTACTCCCTCCTGAGGTACACCGTCAATAAATATCTTCACATGTTTGCCACTGAAACCATCCAACATCAATTGCATATCCGAACCTACCCCACCCGACTCACGGAGTTTCATGCCCGGAGCCTTGGTCAAGGCATCGCTCAGATTCTTCGTGGTGTTCTGGAGTTCCTTTGTATCGACTGCCACAGCATTGAATGCCGACCTCTTCACCCGGCTTACTCCGGTAGAAACGATAGTCACCTCGTCCAGCTGTTGCGTTTCAGGAGCGATGGTTATGTTCAGCTTCATCCGCTCATCATTGACCAGTTTCACCTTTTTCTCCACCTTTGTATAACCTACGGCAGACACCACCAGCGTATAGTCGCCGGCAGGCGCCTTGATGTGATAGAGGCCTTCCTGATTCGTGGTTCCTCCATAACTCGTCCCTTTCAGATAAACAGTCGCAAAATCCACCGTTTCTTTTTCCGTAGAAATGATTCTACCCGAAATCATCCCTCCTCTCCTCTGCGCATGTACAGACAGAGAAGCCAACAGAAGGAAAAACAGCAGCGAGAATTTAAGTGTATATGCTTTCAATTTTATAATAATTATAATGTTGTTAGTAAACCGGTGCAAAGGTCATTATTAACAGCCAGCTGTGCAATCACTTATTGTAGGTAATTATATGGAGTGGATTTATCGTATATATCATATTACGCAATCACCATTGATGGGTATTATCAATAATAAATCTAAAAAAAGAGGAGCCGGGAAATGAAAAACCCCTATTTATAGGTATTGCCCAATATGCCTTTTTGTACGACCTTTGCTGCAAATTAAAACAAGACAACGGACAATAAATTATTAAAGTTTAAGTATGAAAATTGAAAAGATTGTAGCCCGTGAAATCCTTGATTCACGCGGCAATCCCACAGTAGAAGTGGACGTTATTCTGGAATGTGGTGTTATGGGACGCGCAGCAGTGCCTTCCGGTGCTTCTACCGGCGAGCACGAAGCGCTGGAACTTCGCGATGGCGACAAGCAACGCTACGGTGGTAAAGGTACACTAAAAGCAGTAGAAAACGTCAACAAGATAATCGCACCGGCACTGATTGGCTGGTCGTCACTGGAACAGCGTACCATCGACCACAAGATGCTTGAGTTGGACGGCACGCCTACCAAATCCAAGCTGGGTGCCAACGCCATTCTGGGTGTCTCACTGGCAGTAGCCAAAGCCGCTGCCAATTATCTCGATATACCTTTATACAGATATATCGGTGGAGTAAATACCTACGTAATGCCGGTCCCGATGATGAATATCATCAATGGAGGTTCACACAGCGACGCTCCTATCGCTTTCCAAGAATTTATGATTCGGCCGGTAGGCGCCTCTTCCTTCCGTGAAGGCCTGCGCATGGGAGCCGAAGTATTCCACGCCTTGAAAAAAGTGTTGCACGACCGCGGCCTCAGCACTGCCGTAGGTGACGAAGGCGGTTTTGCACCGGCACTGGCAGGAACAGAAGATGCGCTGGACTCCATCATGAGCGCCATCAAGGCTGCCGGCTACGAACCGGGCAAGGATGTGAAAATCGGTATGGACTGTGCCTCATCCGAGTTCTTTAAGAACGGTATCTATGACTACTCCATCTTTGAAGGCGAAAATGGTAAAAAACGTACTGCCGACGAACAAATAGCTTACTTGGAAGATTTGATTAATAACTACCCGATTGACTCCATCGAGGATGGCATGAGCGAAAACGACTGGGAAGGCTGGAAGAAGTTGACCGAACGCATCGGCAACCGTTGCCAGCTGGTTGGCGACGACCTGTTCGTGACTAACGTGGAATTCCTTGAAAAAGGTATTGCCATGGGCTGCGCCAATTCCATCCTTATCAAAGTCAATCAAATCGGTTCACTCAGTGAAACGCTGGATGCTATCGAAATGGCACACCGCCACGGTTATACCACAGTGACTTCTCACCGTTCCGGCGAAACCGAGGACGCCACCATTGCAGACATTGCCGTTGCCACCAACAGCGGACAAATCAAGACCGGTTCTCTGAGCCGCTCCGACCGCATGGCGAAGTACAACCAACTATTGCGCATCGAAGAAGAACTGGGTAACCTTGCTGTCTATGGCTACAAAAGAATAAAATAACCCTTTGTAGTGAATAAGTCATAAAGAGGGAATAGCGTCTTTGGGAAAAGGCGCTATTTTTACTAAAGAATCGTCTATATCTTTGCAAAAGTCATCCCCTACTATCCTCTATAGGAAAGATTCTTTCCAAGATGGTAGCAGGTTAATGTTTCATTGACTAAAGACTATTCGTCCGACAGTCGTTACATTATCGTCCGACATATGTTTAATTATCGTCCGATAGCTGTTGGACGATAATTAAACATATGTCGGACGAATAGTTTTTAGTAAGCAAGAATATAAAATATAGCGGCGCAACAATCATTTGCTCCCAAAGCCTCCCTTTATTATTTACGGAGGCCTTCAAAAACAGTCCTCATTCACGGTTCATCAAACGATGCTCTGCCATCTGCTCGAACTTCGTGCCGGGACGTCCGTAATTGGCATACGGATAAATGGAGATGCCTCCGCGCGGGGTGAAGATACCCGTCACCTCAATATACTTAGGGTTCATCAAATGAATGAGGTCTTTCATTATGATGTTCACGCAATCCTCGTGGAAAGCACCATGATTGCGGAAGCTGAACAAGTAGAGTTTCAAACTCTTGCTCTCTACCATCTTGACATCGGGGATATAGCAAATACGGATTTCTGCAAAGTCCGGTTGCCCCGTGATGGGACAGAGGCTGGTGAATTCGGGGCAGTTGAAACGCACCCAGTAGTCATTGCCGGGATGCTTGTTATCAAATGCCTCCAATACTTCGGGGGCATAGTCCTGACGGTATTCTGTCTTTCTCCCCAAAAGGGAAAGTTGGTCTTTCAATTCTGTCATAGCCATATATTTTTAGTGATACAAGTGTGCCTCATTTAGTAGAAGCCAAAAACTTTTCCAATCCTTCTCTGCGCAACGTGCATGCCGGGCAGTGTCCACAACCATCTCCCGGGATACCGTTATAACAAGTCAGCGTTTCGTGACGTATAAGTTCGAGCACTCCAAGCTCGTCTGCCAGCGCCCAGGTCTCCGCTTTGTCAATCCACATCAGTGGTGTGTGCAGTACGAATTGCTCGTCCATAGCCAGGTTCAGCGTCACGTTAAGCGACTTGATGAAAGCATCCCGGCAATCGGGATAACCGCTGAAATCGGTCTGCGACACCCCCGTCACAATATGATTAATCCCCCGCTCGCGGGCGTAAACGGCGGCTATACTCAGGAAAAACAGATTGCGTCCCGGCACAAAAGTATTCGGAAAGCTGTCTGCCGGCTTCTCCTGGTCCATCTCCATGCCGGCATCTGTCAATGAGTTACGTCCCAGCCGGCCGATAAAGGAAACATCCATTACTTCGAACTCCACACCTGCCTTACGGGCAATGGCCCTCGCCAAGTCCACTTCCTTCTGATGTTTCTGTCCATACAGAAAACTCAGCGCATACACTTTCTTAAATTCACGTTTTGCCCAAAAGAGGCAAGTGGTCGAGTCCTGCCCGCCACTGAATACCACCAAAGCAGTGTCCCTATTCATCTTGTTAAAAGCCTCTCCCCTTGCCCTCCCCCGTAGGGAGGGAAACAGAGAGGGCATTGCTAATTATTTGTTTGACATAATAACTGATTTCCCCTCACTACGGGTAAGGGGCTTTAAATATCGCCTATTTTCCATACTTTATAGGAGATGCCTTCATCATAGACATCACTACCGTCTATCCGCTTAATAGCTTTTACCACACGGATAGTCACAGGCAGTATCAATACCTCGTACATGGACTTCAGCAGAATCTGGATACACATCATCACCAGCAACTCCCGCCATGCAATGATTCCTCCGAACGCCACCGGAAAGAAAATCAACGAGTCTGCCGTCTCACCAACCACCGTCGACCAAATGGCACGTGCGGAGAAATTACGCCCGTTGCTTGCCAGTTTCATGCGGCTCATTACGTAGGCATTCAGAAAAGAGCCCACCAAGAATGCCGTCAGACTGGCTATGACAATACGGGGCGCCATTCCAAAAACGAAATTGAAATGCGCGGCACCATCCCAGAAAGGGGCGGCAGGCAACGCCACGGCTATCAGTCCCAGCATTACCACAAAAAAGTTCATGGCAAAACCGCTCCAGATAATCAGGCGGGCTTTACGAAAGCCCCAAACCTCGGCAATGCAATCGTTGATAATATAAGAAATCGGGAAGACCAGCAATCCGGCTGTTACGGTAATACCAAAAACCTGGATAACTTTAGTCTCAAGAAGATTGGCTGCAATCAAGCATACATTGAACAGAATGCCCAGCAACATAAAAGGTACAGATACTTTTTGTTTCATACTCCTGTTTTTTACGTGGTGTTCTAGAATACACGACCGCTATTCACGGCATCATACATTTTAAATCCGGTTGCAAAGGTACAACAAGTTTTGCAAATGAACAAACAACATATATTTTAACTAAATCCCAAGCAAGACAAAGCTCCTTTTTTTTATTCGAAGTAATTACAGACAGTGCATATTTAGTTAACGAGACTTAAATAAGATTTTCCAAACCAAGAATATTATTTACAATAGTTTTAAAAAAACATAAACCAACAGCATAAAAATCAATATATTAACTGATTTTAGCATAAAATCAAAAACATGCAACCAAGTTTGCTCTCAAACAAGATTTCATTCACGCAAATTTCTTAAGCAAATAAAATAATGGACAACATATTTTAATACATGCGATTCTATATTTTAAATAATGAAAATTAGGATTATATTTGATAACAACAATCCGGAAGCTCTGGAAAGCACATTGATATTAACCAAGAATATACCATATTATATATAGTAACCTTAGAAAAACAATGAATGCCTATGATTTACCCGAAAGCCCCAAGACACTATTAGTGTCATCTTCTATTCAACCTATTTATTTTGAGATCCATTAGCTTAAACAAAAAACATCTATTATGAATGAAAATCGTAAACGAGGAACATCGAACAACAAAATCCTCACAGCAATTGCCATCGCCTCCCTATTTATAGGAAGCAGCAAAATCATGGCAATAGAGACCTACTCGGAAAATTCATTCGGAGTGACAGAACAGATGCAGGCACAAACAGCCCGCGGTATCATTGTCGACCAGAATGGAGAGCCTATCATCGGAGCAAGTATCTTGGAAAAAGGTACTACCAATGGAGTTACCACCGACTTATACGGTAAATTCTCGCTAAACGTAAAAAGAGGTGCCACCCTGGTCATTTCCTACATCGGTTATAAGACGCAGGAAGCCAAAGCAGATGCCAACATGAAAATCACCCTTACAGAAGATTCCGAACTACTGGATGAAGTAGTTGTTGTCGGTTACGGTGTACAGAAAAAGAAACTTGTCACCGGCGCCACTGTACAAGTGAAAGGAGAAGACATAGCCAAGCTGAACACTGTGGATGCCCTGGGCGCTTTGCAGAGCCAGTCACCGGGTGTCAACATCACGCAAAACAACGGCTTCCTGGGTTCGGGCTTTAAGGTGAATATCCGCGGTATCGGTACTACCGGAACCTTCTCCCCGCTTTATGTGGTAGATGGAGTTGCCAACGGTAGCATCGACGGACTGAACCCGAGTGACATTGAATCTTTGGACGTCTTGAAGGATGCCGCTTCTGCCGCCATCTATGGTGCGCGTGCTGCCAACGGCGTTATCCTGATTACCACCAAACGAGGTAAAACCGGCGTTGCCGAAGTCAGTTACGACGGCTATGTCGGCGTGCAGAACCTTTACAAAATCCCTACTATCCTCAATGCCCAAGAGTACATGATGATGCAGGATGAAGCCCGTGTAATGGACGGATTGAGTCCGTACAACTGGGCGACCTATATTCCGGAAAGGGATTTGCAGGCCATACAGAACGGAACATGGAAAGGGACAAACTGGTTGAAGGAAGTGCTGAATGAAGATGCATTGGTACAGAACCACGCAGTCAACATCACCGGAGGAACAGACCGTTCCAGATATGCCATAGGTATTTCATACACCAACCAAGAAGCCACCATGGGAGTTCCCGGCGAATTTCCAGAAATGAACCGCTACAACTTCCGCGTCAACTCGGACCACGTAGTCATGAAAAAAGGCAATCTTGACTTCCTGAAAGTAGGCGAAACCATCAACTACAAATATTCGCAAACGCAAGGTTCATTCGGAACCGGCGGCATTTATTGGAACGGAGTGCACAATATGCTCATCATGAGCCCGTTGATGCACCCTTACAATTCAGACGGGGGCTACTACCTCTATGCAGACCAGGAAAAGGATAACTACAAATGGGATATCTCCAACGGAGCCAATAAAAACCCGATAGCTTATCTGGACTACTATATGAACCAGAACCTAAGCAAGTCCCATTACATGCAGAGCAGCTTCTATGCAGAACTGCAACCCATCAAGAACCTGCGTATCAAGAGCCAGTTCGGTTACATCATGGGAGCCTCCAGTTATCGTTCCTATTTGCCGAGATTCGATTATCTGAGTGCGTCACTCAACAACGCAGAAGACAAGGTTACCCAATCCATGTCTATGTATAACCGTTGGTCATGGGACAATACAGCCAACTACATCTTCAATATCGATGACCACAACATCGACGTCCTGGTAGGTCAGAGTATTGAAAAATGGGGTATGGGAGAAGAAATGAGCGGTTCAGCCATAGGCTCAAACTTCTATGATTTCAAGCACGCTTATTTGTCCAATGTTCCATTGACCGCCAACAGTGTGTCCTCCTTGACTGGCAAGCCTAACGGGGAAGGTTCCATCGCCTCCTTCTTCGGACGTGTCAACTACAACTATCAGGAGAAATACATGGCTTCTGTCATCATGCGTGCGGACGGTTCCTCCACTTTTGCCCGCGGACACCGCTGGGGATACTTCCCTTCAGTATCCGCAGGATGGGTTATCAGCAACGAGTCCTTCATGTCAGGAATCAAATGGCTGGACTTCTTAAAGCTACGCGCTTCCTGGGGGCAAAACGGTAACTGTAATGTATCTACTTTCCAATATCTTTCACTGATAACTTCCAACAACGGATATGGCGGTTATACGTTCGGCGACTCCATGGACCTCATCAGTACCGGTTCATACGCCTACCGACTGACCAACCCGGACCTTACCTGGGAAACACAGGAGCAATTGAATTTCGGTATCGATGCACGCTTCTTGAACAACCGCCTGGGCTTTGAATTCGACTGGTATAACAAAAATACCAGAGACTGGCTGGTTACGGCTCCGGTACTCTCTTCCTTCGGTGCCAATGCAGTGTCCGTCAATGGCGGTAATGTAAAAAACACGGGTATTGAAGTAGGACTCCACTGGAACGACAACATCGGAAAGGATTTCCAATATGGAGCCAACCTGACCCTTGCTCACAACAAGAATGAAGTGACCAAGATTGCCAACAAAGACGGAATCATCCACGGTAGCGGCAGCGTTCTGTGGGAAGGAGCCGAAGAGTGCTTCCGTGCTGAAGTAGGCAAACCCATCGGCTACTTCTACGGCTACAAGAGTAACGGCATATTCCAGAATCAGGAACAGATAGACAACTACAAAGGTCCGAAACTGAACGGCGACAAGACACAGCCGGGTGACGTAATCTGGGCAGACACCGACAATAGCGGTACGCTCGATGCCAATGACCGTACTATGATAGGTAACCCGAATCCCGACCTGACAATGGGACTTTCCCTGAATGCCAGCTGGAAGGCCATTGACTTCTCAATCACTACTTACGGCGCATTCGGCCAGCAGATTCTGAAGTGTTATCGTGACTTCTCCTCCTCACCCTTGAATAACTATACAGCAGAGATATTCCAACGCTGGCACGGCGAAGGTACGTCCAACAAGTTCCCGAGACTGTCCAGCGCTTCCAGCTCCAACTGGAACAGAGTATCAGACATTTATATCGAAGATGGAGACTATCTCAAGATAAAGAACATCACTGTGGGATTCGACTTCAAGAAAGCATTCAAGAAGTTACCGGTACAACAGCTGCGCCTATATCTGACCGCACAGAACCTCTTTACCTTCACCGGCTATTCCGGTATGGACCCGGAAATCGGTTACGGTGGCGACGATTATGGTTGGGCATCAGGCATCGACCTGGGCTACTACCCCAGTGCACGTACCTATATGATAGGCTTAAATGTAAAATTCTAATTAACCGAAGAAATTATGAAAAAGATATTATTCATAGCATCAGCAATACTGATTCTTCTTTCAGGATGCGAAAACTTCCTCGATTCGGAACTTTTGACCGAAAAGACAACCGCCAACTTCCCGGAGACAGAAAAGGATGCCCAAGAGATGGTGACGGCCATATACGCCCATCTGTTGTTTGAAAGTCCTGAAACCTCTTCCCAGTATTACATTGCCCAGTTGGCAGGTGACGACTGTCTGGGAGGCAACCTCTCCTACTCCAACAACTGTGCCACCAACTTCCTTATGTACAGTGGCAATCTGAATACATTTGCCGGCATCTGGGACCGTTGCTACACCCTTATCAACCGTGCCAACAATGCCATCAACACAATGGAGAATGTGAAATCATGGTCCAGCGAGAGCGAACGTAACCGACTTTTCGGTGAGTCCTACTTCCTGCGTGCCATGGCTTATTATGAGCTGGCACAAGTCTTTGGCGGAGTTCCTTTACGCACCACACTGGAAAGTACCAACCTGCCGCGTGCATCCGTAGACGAAATCTACACCCAGATTGCAGCCGACTTGAAAAACGCTATCGAAATGATGCCGGCAAAGATTTATCCGAAAGGCTCAGACATGACCGGACACGCTACAAAATATGCTGCCGAAGCCATGATGGCACGTGTATTCCTTTTCTATACCGGACGCTACGAAAAAAACGAACTCCCCAACGGAACTACCAAAGAGGAGGTCATCTCTTGGATAGATGACTGTGTAAACAACTCCGGTCATAAACTGGTGTCCGACCAACGCAACATCTGGGCCTACACCAACGATGCTACCGAAGACAATACCGAAGGGTTCCGTTACCAATACGTTATCAACCATAACCTGAAATGGGAAGGAAACAGTTCCGACGAAACTTTATTCGCCAACAAGCATAACCTGAAATCCGACTGGACCTATACCTGGTTCTCCAACACATGCGCGCAATTCTATTCACCGTCTGCCGACAACTATTCCAACAAAGACAGTTATCCCTTCGGCACCGGTTGGGGAGCTGGCCCTGTATCTCCGGCTATGGTCAACGAATGGAAAGACTGGGCCGCCAAGCAGACCTATACGGACGGTTACAAGGAGGATCCCCGTCTGACCGGTTCCATATGGTCGTACAAAGCACTTGATCCGAATGTTGCCGGCAATGTGCTGATGGACTGCACCATGGACGAGGGTGAACCGGAATATACCGTATCCTATCGTTACTATGAACAAACCGGCTATTTCCAGAAAAAATACATCAATATCAATTCCTACAATGAAGGCAAAATCGAACCTTTCGGCAAGCAGATGTTCCCCGGAATATCTTCGCAGACATCCCAACAGCTACTCCAAATTGCCGACTTGATTCATATCCGTTTTGCCGACGTCCTGCTCATGCAGTCCGAGCTGAAACAAGACGCTACGGGTCTGAACAAGGTACGTGCCCGCTCCCACTTGGCTCCGGTGGCCTACTCCCTGGAAGCCATCAAGCAGGAACGCCGCTGGGAACTTGCATTCGAGTCCATCCGCTGGTGGGATATCCTTCGCTGGTCGGGTCCTTCGCTTGAGGAAGCCGGTGACATACTCAACAAACAGACCGGGTTCAATATAATAAATGCCGCTACGGTGGTACCGATGGTAAAATTCGACTATAAGAAACGCCTACAAGCAACCCAAGGCTACTGGCCCATTCCGCAAGACGAAATCGACATCTCCAATGGAGTCCTTGAGCAGAATCCAGGCTGGGATGCATCTGCCCAGTTCTCGGATTGGAACAATATGTAAGAGTATTAACCTATAAATAAAGACAATATGAAAGTAACAAAAATATTGATAGCAATGCTTGCTTCAGCCTTCATCGTTACTGCATGCGATCCTATCGAAGACGAAGACTTGCGAGACAAATATGTGACTGATGCCGGTACACCCATAACCAAAGAGGCATTACAAGCCGCCATATCCATTACCCAACCCTTCCCCAACCAAGACGGAGTAGTGGAAGGCGACCAGTATATAGCCCTGAAAAACTCCCGCCCGGACATTGGCGGTTCATGGCACATAGAATGGGGGGGCGAAGGAAGTAAACAAAGTAAGACTCTGGTCACGGACAACGCTACGGTCATCATGGAGTCCAATGCGGACTATTCCATCTACTATATGGGCATTTCCGCCAATCAGATTATCAAGACAGATCCGGTTGTAGTGACTGTGACCAATGTATTCGACGATTGGTCCACTTACTTCACCGGTGCAACCGACAAGAGTGACAAATCTGCCAAGAAGACCTGGAAGTTCCGTGAAGTCAGCTGGGGCTCCGTCTGCAATATGGGGGCTCATGGAGGCTGGAAATATACCAGTGCAGGCTATACTCCCGAATCAAATTTTGCCTGGTGGGCCAATGTCACTGCCGCCGAAGCGGGAGACCAGTCCATGGTATTCGAATTCGACGGAAACAAGATGAAAACCTATGATGCCAGCGGAAACCTGAAGGCAGAAGGTACTTTCTCCTTCACACACGAAAAACCGGAAGACGGAGTACTGGGTGAACTGATAACGAGCATCCCCACCATCGGAGGAAATTATGACGACAACGGACAAAGCGTAGGCAGCAACAAATTCTGGCTGCTGACACTGGATGAGAACTATATCACAATCTATCATCCCGGCAAGTATAGCGGTGGTGTGGATTGGGACGACAGCGGCTGGTATGCTTACTTCAAGACTGAAGCAGGAACCGATTCTGAATAATATGCACTCTCTATGAAAAGGAAACTGCTATTTATAATAGCTACTGTCTTTCTTGTAGCTGCATGTCACAATGACGACTACATTCCCGGACTGCCAGCTCCGGGAAATGAAGACAGCGAGACCGAAATGGCCGAGCAGGTCGCAGGCCGGGTTGCATTGGGCTACGTCACTTATTATGGCACATCCATACCCGATGCCAAATACCTGACCCACATAAACTACGCTTTTGCAGAATTATATGTTAAAAACGGAATTTATGAAAAGTTTGGCTTGCAAGGTGATAAATCCCGTTTTGACAAGGTAAAGAAAATAAAGAGCCAGTATCCACATGTGAAGATATTACTCTCTTTTACCAATAGCGTTTCCAATACTGACAATTCCCAGGACGGAGGTTTCTCCGCCCTGGC
>ERZ772885.1818-NODE-1818-length-11921-cov-25.552082_pt1 | contig 11921 bp, 9 predicted proteins | sample MGYA00580580_ERZ772885 | MGnify/ENA primary metagenome ERZ772885 (study PRJEB29015, sample SAMEA2737673) | human gut metagenome | biome: human gut; feature: human-associated habitat; material: faeces | place: China | collected 2012 ...
GTGTACTCTATTCTAGGCGGAAAGTCAAATCTTAATTTCAATATTTGCAGATGTTCTTCAAAAATCGAGAATAAAATTTAAAATATCAACTTTTTATACGGTTCTCGTATTATTAGAGTTTATTCTGCATACACAATCTCCCTCACCACCACTTCCTCCGCCCATTCCAGTTTAAGAACATTCTTGAATTCCGTCCGACAAAAACGCATTTTCCAGTTCGAAAGACAGTTATTTACTATTTTGACGTTCGATAGCCATAGAAGCATTCGAGGTATTCACGGAATATCTTTATTTGTAGTAAATCCTTTTCAATTGGCATATTTTTTGAAATTTTCAGCTTGCTCCAGCACCTCTTTGTAAACGTCATCAATAGTTACAGGCGGATACCCAAATTCGTCCAAGAGCAGAATAAGGTCAACTTGAAGATTTGCCTTGATGTCATCACGAGTGGACCAATCAGTGTATTTTGCTTTATCGTCTACAACCGTCTTGATCCGCTTTGATAGCTCAATCATTTTATCTTCCGGATACTCAAATTCATGTTTCTTTGCAACAGCTTTGAGGATATCATAGAAAGCTTTTTCCTCGTAGTTGATTCCTAGTCCTTTGAAAGAATCTTTTTCTTTCTTGAGTTCTTCAAGGAGCTTCGCAAGTTGTTCTGCTACATCGTCAAGAACTTCGTTAGCGAAAGCCTCATCACGGCGGCGATTATTGTATTCATCAACAACTCTTCTGAGTCGATCTGAAAATTCCATGCTCATAATACGGTTGACTTTTTTATACTCATCAATTGCTTGAGAAAGAAGCCGTTGTAACACCTTGATTTTCGTATTCGGTAGCTTGATCGCGTTGATTTTATTCAGATACTCATCGCTGAAAATGTCAACAGAGATGTGTTTTCCTGTTTCAAACAGTTCCTCTATTCCATCCGATTGAATTGCACCTTCAAGCAGTTCACGGACGCGAGCATTCATTTGTGAAATATCAGGAGCATCACCCTTTGTGAGTTTGAAAAGTATCGAACGCACAGCACAGTAAAAGTGCAAATAATCTTTCTCTCTATCAGAAATTGCATCGCTTGAACTGCACAGATTAAACGCTTGCTTCATGCGTTTCACCGCAGCCATAAAGCGGGTTTCCAAGTCTTCCGTGAGCTGGACATACTCAACAGCACGATTTAGGCAAGCAAGCTGCTCTTTCGGTGACCCATTGAAGTAATCCGTGCTATTGAAATTGTGGAACATCTGAGCCAAAACATCAAGCTGATCTTTGACAATCGTGACAGATTGTTCGACACCCTCAAACTCATCGCTCTCAAAGTTGGTATACTTCTTGAGGGCAAGATTCATGTTTTTCTTGATACCGATATAGTCCACAATTAAGCCCTTGTCCTTGCCGGTATAGACGCGGTTGACGCGGGAGATCGTCTGAATAAGGGTATGTTGCTGGATAGGCTTGTCGATGTAAATTGTGTCAAGTGCCGGAACATCAAAGCCAGTCAGCCACATATCAACGACAATTGCAATTTTGAAGTTAGATTTTACATTCTTAAATTGACGGTCAAATTCCTTACGATCATCCTTCGTTCCCAGCATTTCATAAAGCTCAGGCGTGTCATCTTTATTTCTCGTCATAATGAGCTTGATCTTCTCGATGGGCTTGAGTTCTTTTTTCTCTTTTTCTGTCAGTTCAACTCCGTCAGGGCAGACCTTTTTCGCTGCCCATTCTGGTCGCATTCCGACAATAATCTGATAAAAGGCGTATGCTATTTTGCGATTGGAGCAGACAAACATTGCTTTTCCTGCAACGGTAGCTCCTTCGGAAACACGGGTCTCATAGTGGTTAATGAAGTCTTCCGCAACCGCGTGAAGTCGGTCAGGATCACCAATTATCGCATCAATATGAGCAACTGCCTTCTGGCTTTCCTCAATCTGATGCTCATTTGCGCCTTCAACAGCACAACGGTCATAATAATCTTCAATTTCTCGAACCTTTGCCTGATCAAGTGTGACCCGCGCAGCACGTCCATCGTAGACAAGGTTGACTGTGATGCCGTCCTTGACCGCCTCTGTCATTGTGTAGGCATCAACAACTGGACCAAAGACTTCGATTGTGCCATCTACGGGAGTCCCGGTAAACCCGACATAGGTTGCGTTGGGGAGAGAATCATGTAGGTATTTTGCGAATCCATAGGTTCGCTCCACACCTTCAGTAGTGACCTTGACTTTCTGATTGAGGTTTATCTGACTACGGTGTGCTTCATCGGATATACAGATTACATTAGCTCTATCAGTCAAAAGCTTCAAGTCCTCAGTGAACTTCTGGATAGTAGTCATATATACGCCGCCGCTTGTCCTGCCTTGAAGTTCCTGACGCAGCTTTTCGCGGGAATCAATGCTCACAACGGTTTCGTCACCAATGTACTTCTTGGATGCTACAAACTGCTTTGAGAGCTGGTCATCCAAATCCGTTCGGTCGGTAATAATCAGGATTGTAGGGCTATGGAAGATTGTACTCCTCATGAGCATCCTCGTAAGGAAAAGCATGGTATAGCTTTTCCCGCAGCCAGTTGCACCGAAGTATGTACCACCCTTGCCGTCTCCTGCTGGTCTGAGATGTGTTTTGATGTTATCAAATAGCTTGACCGCAGCGAAATACTGTGGGTAACGACATACGATTTTAAGATCCTTATCCGAGCTGTCTGGGAAATAGACAAAGTCTTTAATAACCGCCAAGATTCGTTCCTTGCGGAACAGTCCGCTCACCATAGTTACAAGGGAATTGATGCCGTCCAATTCCTTATCGTCAGCCTCAATCTTTCTCCACGCATAGAAGAAGTCATACGGAGAAAAGAAAGAACCATATTTATTATTTGCGCCATCGCTTATGACGATGAAGGCATTATATTTGAAGAGTTCGGGAATATCTCGGCGATAACGCACGGTGAGTTGAGTATATGCGTCCATGATTGTTGTGTTTTCTTTGACTGCGCTCTTGAACTCAAGCACAACAACTGGAATGCCATTGATGAAGACAATCCCGTCAGGTATGCGTAGCTGGTTGTTAATGCCCTCAATTTCAAATTGGTTGACGATCTTGAACACATTTTTCGCTGGCTCATCAAAGTCGATCAACTCAATATAAAGGTCTTTCTTTGTGTGATCTTCACGGTTGAAGATGAAGCCATCACAAATCATTTTGCAGACAGCTTTGTTTGCTTCGTAAATTGTGCCGGAAATAGACTTCAGGCGAAGGATAATGCTATCCGCTTCGCTTGAAGTTAGCCCATCCGCAGCATATCTGCTTAGAAGATACTTCCGCAAGTCGCCAACAAGCAGAACTTCAGAGCGTTCACGGTGGATCTGCTCACCATTCAAATAGATGTATCCTTCGTCTTGAAAAAGCTCCATAATGGACATTTCAAGAGAATGCTCATTAAAATTCGTCATGTGCTTTCTCTTTCTCAATTTCTATAGTTTTAGCACGGTAGGCTTCTTTTGTATTCTCAATAGGGTAAAACATATTTTCGAGTGTTTCGGGTATTCCTCTGCCGTGTGTAGAAATATAAACATCTTCTACCAAATTTGAAATAAAGTATCCAAAGGAAAGATTGTTGATGCGATAAAAAGCATAGTTGGGCTCCTGACGTGGATTGTGTGTGGGCATTCCAGCGTTCCAATACTTTATAAATATATTTTCCCCTAAACAAATGTTATTTACCGTACCGGCACTTTCTTGCAGTGCTCCCGCTAATACTTCCACCCCTCGTCTTCTTTCATACGTATCTATTTCGCTTTCGAATGCAAATACTCCATTAAAGATTCTTTTTCCAATGACTTCTCCGTTATATGTTGCTTTCTGAATCACATCAGAAGCTGCCCGTGTAGTTATTCGCGATTTCACCTCAATTATTCCAAGTACACATTCTGCCGGAGCAATAACAAAATCATCTTGCTTAAATAGGAGGGGGCAGTCGTCACGATACACAATAATGTCTACTTGTTTTGTGATTCTATCTGCATTGCTTACAAAACCCGTTCCTACAGATACCCCATTAGGAAGATGCTGTCGTACAATATGGGATAAGATGATTTCTTTATAGCGCCCATCTTCACCCCAATGGTGATCATCAATAAAATTTCTTACCCTGTCCTTGATTGACAACAGCTCGTTTGAAATGGATTTCTGATATTCTACATAATTCGGCATTTTTATTGTACCTCAGTTTTCTAAAGTATATCTGCGTAGTACCTTTCCTCCACTTTTGTAAAGCAGACTTTTGCTGGAAACATTTTTTCTCCAACTGTAGCTGCATCAACAACGCAGAAAGCCCATTCCAAAAATTCCTTAGGCAATTGAAAGCATTCAGGCTTTCCTTTCAAAAGAATTGTTACCATCGGAATACGATTTTCAGCGATTCCTACTGATAGCACTTCAAATTTCTGTGAACCTTCATGTATCGGGAGAACACACTGCCTACTTGAATCAAAGAACACCTTTCCGCCTCTTTGATTCAAATATGCTTCTTCGTTATAAGGGTTAATTGGTTCAACAGGCAACTTGCATTTTCTTCGATTAAAATACTTCGACAATTGTTCGCAGGCAAAAGCGTTAAAGTATTCACCTTGTAAATCAATGCTACCACTAATTTCTTTAGTAGATTCAAAGTGATTCATAAAATTCAAAAAAGCATTTAGTATGATCAAATCATCAGAGTATATTCCAGAAAACGCCTTATACCATGCAGGTTGCCATACGCAAATGATTTGATAAAGTTTCTTATATAATCTCAACTTATCATTATTTAGCCTAAACCAACCTACGGTTAGAATCTTTTTATGTAGACTTTCATCAAGCGACTGGTAATGTAAAGCATCACACAAGGCCTTCATCAACTTTGCTATAATACCTGCAAGCATATCAGCTATGCGAAGTCCGGGACAATCTGTTGAATGACTTTCTTCCAAATTGTTTAGTCCTACTTCTTGAGCTGCTATTAATGTCTTGCTTTCAACTCCATCGTTGCCTTCTTTATCAATAGTTAACCGATAATTCTGTATATTCTTCTCTTGGAGATACTTCTTAAACCCCATAAAAGACATGTGATAGTCCCAGTCGAGCCGAGGCGCATCAGAAATTTCATCAAGTATAATCAAAGCATCTTGAAAAGCTTTTGTTTCCGCCTTCTTTAATTCCAAGTTACTTTTATTGCATTTTATTCGGTGACGCAAAAATATTTTTAGCTGTTTTAAGAATGATTCTGGAGATTCATATAACGCTTTAATAATCTCATTGGGGCGATATACAACAAGTGCCTTTGTTATGGAATATTTTAATAAATCAGCATCTATACAAGAATTATTATGATAACTGTTAAAAAGTTGCAGTATCAAATATTCAATCTTACTTTCAACAGAAAAATAAATACAAATTTTAGAATCAAAAAGTTCAAGAAAATCATTCACAAATTTTGTGTTTTGCTTGTTCAGCGATGCGAATCCATATTGAAACTGCTTTTGACTTAGTGTTGTACTTTTAATTTCGCCATTTCGATCTTTTCTTCCCGAGTACTTTGCCTCAAAGTCAATATACTTCATTAGGAATTCATCATACGCAGATGGCCACCCCAGAATCATTGTAACAAAATTATCGTAATAATTAGATGCGCTTACGGTATTATAATTGATTTTCCGACTATGTTCAGTCTCGTCATAGTAAAACTGGTACTCAGGCATTCGCAGGATCCCTCCTCTCACAAATGATAATTTAGAAGCAACCTTAGCTGCTTTATATAAAGAATTTTTTACTATAACATCTTCTGATACATTACCCCTTGGTTGGAGAATTGCACCTTTTTCAGATATTGCAACTGTAACAATGGGGCAATCCCCCGAAGGCGATGATTGTAACAATGCGGGCATAGGAGAGCCATTGTTAAATGGACCAACAGAGTTTGGATTTTATTCTCCATCTCCCGTGCAATGGACTACAAATGGTAAAAAACATTGTGTTGAGGGCGATTTATTGTTTTGCGTTCGTGGTTCAACAACCGGACGTATGAATTGGGCTAATCAATCATACGCTATCGGACGAGGATTAGCAGCAATTCATCATAAAAGTGATTGCACCTTAAATTGGTTTGTAAAGGCGATGATAGATAACAGCCTTCAAGAAATTCTTTCAGCAGCAACAGGTTCTACATTTCCAAATGTAGGTAAGGATTTGTTAAATGGCTTTCAGGTTATAATTCCAGATGACAATTCTTTACGAAAATTTGGTGTAAAAGGTCATTCTATTTTCAGTATGATAGGCAACAATGCTAAAGAAATAGATGTACTCTTAGGTTTACAAAGAACCTTGCTGTCTAAATTAACGATTTAAGCCGCTAAATTATCATTTATCCGCCGCTTTAGTTCGATACGTTCTGTGATGGTCTGATACGCCCTCACAATGCTGTGCTGTTTGTCAATAGAGGGGACAGGTAGCTCTACCTTGCACATTTCATCCCAGTCCATTATTTCCCGGACGCTACCGTGAGACTTAAAACGTGCGTAACGATCAAACTCCGGTCTGCTGAACCAGAGCATTAGGTATTCGGGTAGTAGCTCGTTTTCATCTTTCACTTCAAAAACGGTATAGATATTGCTGACAAGCCCCTCATCATAATCCGTCAGAAGAGCAATACCAATTTTGTCTCCACGCCGAGAAGTATCTGGAATGTAGGTAAACTGCCCCCGTTTGACTACCTTGTATTTCGTAAAGTCGGTACCAACCGTGTTTGCAATGGAGGGAATGAACATCTTTTGGACGGAAACACCTAAAAGGTTTTCCTCTTTTCCATCCGTATTCCTGACATCGACTTGGCGAATGAAATCTCCAAGCAGCCTATATCCTTCTTTCATCGTGACACCTCACCCTATGTATTTTCTGTGTGCCAGCTTGACATTTTGCTGTTTAACCATAGCATAGTGCATGGTCGTGTCGATCTTCTGATGCCCTAAGAGCTGCTGGACTTGCTCTATGGGCATTCCTTTATCTATGGCTGATGTTGCCAATGTTCTTCGGAACTTATGTGGGTGGACACGAGGCAGATTCAGCCTTTTTCCCAGTTCTCGAAGCCGTCTTTCTACGCCGCCAATCTGCAAACGGTCATGCGGCGCGGTCAGCGAGACAAACAATGCCGAGCATGTGTCTGTACGGCTTTCCAGATAGTTTTGCAAATGAATTTTCGTCCTGGCATCGAAATAGACGATCCGTTCCTTGCTCCCTTTTCCGAAAACAACGCACTCACGTTCATTGAAGTTGATGTCATCGCGGTTGAGGGCAACCATCTCACCAACACGCATTCCAGAGGACGCAAGAAGATCTATCATCGCAAGATCGCGGACATTGCAGCAGTTGTCCCTCATGATTTCCAATGCCTCGTCGGTGTAGGTTTCCTTGATCACCTTTGCCGTTTTTACCTTGTGAATCCGGCGTACCGGGCTTTTCACAATGTAATCCTCATCTTCAAGCCAAGAAAAGTAGCTGGACAGGATACGGCGGATATTATCTATCGTGACCTTGCTTGACTTACGGTTTGCCTGATACTCTGTTAGGTACTTTCGCAAGTCCTCAGTTACGATCTCTTGTGGTTCTTTGTCAATGCCGGATAGCATTGACACAATGGTCTGACGGTAATAGCTCAAGGTTTTTTCTGAGCAGCCTTCAATGCGTTTTGCGTTGATGAAACAGGCAACGGTATCAACCTTTGCACTGTCTACCATACCTGCGCTGCGGCTCAACTCTACGCCACTCAACACCCCTTCAAGGACACCTTGAAGCTGTTTTAATTGTGCGTTGTTCAGATACGGAAGCATCTGACGCTGCACTTCTCGAATTAGTTGTTCTTTCATTGTCGTATCTCCTTTGATTATTCTCAGAGAACGACTTTTCAGTGGCAGTTCTTGGGGTAAAGCTCTCGCCACTGGTGAGAGTAATGGACGGTAAATGATAATTTAGCGGCTTAATCGGACAGTTTTGCGAGAAGAACGGATCGAAGCTCTTTAAGTTTCTGGATTTCCATTGTATTTGCTTCAATTTGTTCGTCCAAGACGTTCATTTTCCTCTGAAAATCTCTGATCACCTTGGTCGGAGGGACAAGGATTTTCATAGATTGGATGTTGTACATAGGCAACTTTGCTTGAACCGCACCGACTGTCAGTAGGTCAATCTCTTTAATTTGCTTTTTATAGCAAAGTGTGTAATAGAGATAGTCGGAAGTAACCGTATGAATACCTGCGAGTTTAACGCAGTTTTCAGTAAGGTTTGCTTTATCAAGAGAGGAATGAATCTTGCCGAGCAATCCGATTGTACCAACAATCGAAATGACAATATCTCCGGTGTTTACTATATATCGTGAGATGGCTTGATGCGTTTCTTCATCAATATATTGGAATTGGTCTGTGAGGCAGACATAGCGACTTCCTCCAACATCACGAACACGAATATAAGGATGTTCTGTTGGATCATCAAGTAATTCACAGTCGGCAGGAAGGCGTTTGCCACCTTTGACTGTACAGAGGCTATCCAAACGGACGATGCTATAACCTTCGGGAAGCTTGTCACCCCCATAGTAAGAAGCAAATTGATCTTGGAACACTGCTTGTGCAGTTGCTTCTAAATTATCATTTTCCTCTCTCTTCAAAGCAATGCGGTCGGTAATTGCACGGTAGGACTCGACGATCTCACATTGTCTCGCATAGGAGGGAACAGGGAGCTTTATACGGCAAAGATCGTCCCATGTAATTCCGCCTCGAACACTGCCGTCCGTCATGAACCAGCACTCACGGTCAAACTCCGGTCTACGAAACCACATCATCAAATACTCTTCATTTAAGACATCGCGGTCAATAATCTCAAACATGAAATACGCCGGAGAAACTATTGCGGGGCTGTCTTTCTCATAGAGCGCAATCGGAAGACGTTCATCGCGCCCAACGTGCATTGGGTTACAGGCAAACAATCCCTTGCTGATTAGCTTATACCGGCTCAAATCTGTGCCAATTACATTTGCGACGGAAGGCATAAACTCTTTGTCGATGCTTATGCCAAGAACAGTGCTGGTGACTTCCTCGGAGTTCCGATAATCAACAAGCTGAATATGTTTACCAAGGGGTTCATAATTTGATTTCATAACCCAGCTCCTTAAACACGGTCAACAGGTCAGCCTTCGACTTCTCTTCTGCAACAAGCAGATCACGAAGCTCACTTTGCAGCGTCTTCATTTTCGTATCAAAGTCGATGTTCTCATCACGGTTTACAAACTCGATGTAACGGCTCGGAACAAGGGTAAAGCCCTTTTCTGCAACCTCATCGAAGGATGCGCTGTAACAAAATTCAGGCACATTCTGATAAGTTTCTTCATAACCTTCCTGCTGCCATGCGTGGTAGACGCTTGTGACCTTCGCACGGTCTTCTTCTGTCAGTTCAATGTACTTCTTTTCATAGGGGCTTCCCATTTGCCGCAAGTCCATGAAAAGGATCTCGCGCTCACGGTTGCGGAAGCGTTTTACCTCACCGTTTTCTTCAACCACGCGAGCTTTCTTATTCTTGTTCAGAATCCAAAGCGTAACGCTGATATCGGTGGTGTAGAAAAGGTTACGGGGAAGGATGATAATTGCTTCAACAAGATTGTTCTCGATGAGCTGGCGGCGGATTTTTAACTCGGTGCCATCGTCAGATAGTGCGCCGTTTGCAAGCAGAAAACCGGCAACTCCGTTCTGCGAGAGCTTCGAAACAATGTTCAGAATCCAACCATAGTTTGCATTGCTCGTGGGAGGAACCTCATAACCGTCCCAGCGAGGATCATCAATCAACTCGTTATCGGCGCGCCACTCTTTCTGATTAAACGGCGGGTTTGCCATAATGTAATCTGCCTTGAGATCTTTATGTTGGTCATTGGTGAATGTATTCGCTGCCATTTCTCCGAGGTTTGCAGAGATACCGCGAATGGCCAAATTCATTTTGCACAGCTTGTACGTCGTGTTTGTGTATTCTTGACCGTAGATAGAGACCTTCTTCTTATTGCCGTGATGCGCCTCTACGAACTTCATTGACTGCACGAACATACCGCCAGAACCGCAGCAGGGGTCATAAAGAATGCCATCATACGGCTCAATCATTTCGGCAATCAGATTTACGATACACTTCGGCGTGTAGAACTCTCCCTTGCCTTTGCCTTCTGCGAGAGCAAACTTACTTAAAAAATATTCGTAAATTCGTCCAATAATATCATTTTCTTTGTCTCCAGTGTTGATCTTATCGATTTCATCTAACAGAGAAGCCAACTTCGTAGTATCAATGTGAAGACGGGAGTAGTAGTTATCAGGCAAAGCGCCCTTTAATGATGGGTTGGACTTTTCAATAGTATAAAGTGCAGTATCGATTTTCAGTGCAATATCAGATTGCTTGGCGTTTTCCATGATGTAAGACCAACGACTAATTTCCGGCAAAAAAAACACATTATCTTTTGTGTAGAAAGCAATAGTATTAACAAACTTCTCGCCATATTTTTCGATGATGATCTTTCTCTGCGCTTCAAATTTGTCACTGGCAAATTTTAGAAAGAAAAGACTGAGAACAACATGTTTGTATTCCGCTGGTTCAACAGAACCACGAAGCTTATCAGCACTTTTCCAAAGCGCTTCCTCCATCGTGACTTCTTTTTTAGCTTTTGCTGTCTTTGCCATAAAGTTCCTCCACCTTGGTTTTTCGATGTATAAATTCAATTTAATCTAATGGATCTGACAATACTTTTTTCACTTTATTGTTAGGCACGAAGAAAGGACTATATTAAATTTTATTATATAGCTTCAACGTATAAAGTGCAACGTATTTGTTTCAAGTAGGGCTTGAATTTGTTCGAATCACAGTCAATAATTAGTATTGAAAACTGTGTCGCAATAGATTAAAATAGGTTATAGCATAAGTTGATAGGATGGCGTGAAATGGGTCTATTCGAGATTCTAAAGGGTGAACAACCCGGTTTAATAAAGTCTCTTTTGCACTATAAGAACGTAGGGCAGTATGGTGAGTATCTTACAGAGTATGCCCTGCTTAGCCGCAGCATGGAAGGGTACTATGTTGTATTGAAAAATTTGTACCTACCAATGAAAGGAAAAACCACTGAAATCGATTTGCTGATGATTCATGAAAAAGGCATCTTCGTTTTTGAGAGCAAAAACTACAGCGGTTGGATTTTTGGCAGCGAAGATCAGCTAAAGTGGACACAATGTTTCAAAAGCGGTCAGCGCGAACATTTTTACAATCCTATAAAGCAAAATCGTACACATATCAGGGCTTTGGCGACTTTCCTCAATATGCCGGAAGATGCTTTTTCTTCCTATATTGTGTTTTCAGAACGATGCGAACTGAAAAAGATTCCGCTATTCGTTGATGGAGATGTAACCATTCTCCAAAGACAGAATATGCTGTACTTTTTGAAGCGGCGTCTGAAGGACGCACCGATTATTTATTCTCACGCGGATATTGAACAAATGGTTGGGCTACTAGAGCCGTTCACAGAGGTTTCTCGGGAAGAAAAGCAACAGCATATTGAGAATTTACAAACCAAGTGCCCTTACTGTGGCAAGCCATTGGTTCTGCGCAAGGGAAAATACGGTCAGTTTTGGGGATGCAGTGCCTATCCAAAATGCCATTTTACACGCAATGTTGAATAACCTATCTATCTGCTGCACAAACGGATTTTGCTTTTATAATCTGAATCCACTGATGGTCCCCAGCCATACGTCCATTAGTCTTTTCGATAATCAGTAACGGGTCAAAGAAAGGAACATCCATCTCCCGGAGGATGCCTTTCAGACCGGCTCGGCTGGCGGGCAGGCATCTTTCTTTCAAAAATTCTTCAAAATCTGCCCAGG
>ERZ772885.1827-NODE-1827-length-11877-cov-4.069954_pt1 | contig 11877 bp, 12 predicted proteins | sample MGYA00580580_ERZ772885 | MGnify/ENA primary metagenome ERZ772885 (study PRJEB29015, sample SAMEA2737673) | human gut metagenome | biome: human gut; feature: human-associated habitat; material: faeces | place: China | collected 2012 ...
TATATTGACATTGGAATATAAAGGGAGTAAAATGTAATTACATGTGTATATACAGTAGAAAAAAGGGGGATTTTATGAACAGTAAGTTAAACACAAAAGAAGTTATTATGGCAGCATTACTATGTGCTATAGGAATTATGATACCAATGATTTCACCAATAAAGATAGTGCTTGAACCAGCATCATTTACATTGGCAAGCCATGTTGCAATATTTATAGCTATGTTTATATCAACAAAAGTGGCATTACTTGTTACAGTAGGAACAACTATAGGATTTTTTATAGGAGGTTTTCCGATAGTTGTAGTGGCAAGAGCATTAAGTCATTTAGTTTTTGTAATTCTTGGAATGAGTTTAATTAAAAATAAGGAAAGTATTACTATTAAAGGATCTTTAGGAAGTTCATTTATTATAGGAATGATTCATGGTATTTGCGAAGTCTTAGTTGTTATACCATTTTATTTTAATTCATCTTTATCTCCAGCATATTATGATAAAGGCTTTTTACAGGGAGTTATATTATTAGTAGGAGTAGGAACGGTTATACATAGTATGTTAGATTTCTCTTTATCAGTATATATATGGAACTTACTTCCAAAAGGATTTGTAAATAAAATAGGTAAAGAAGAAAAATTAGGTAAAGTGCAAAAAGTCTAGGATATCCTAGACTTTTTTTAGTGTAAATAATCTATGATATAAATCTTTGATAATTATCACCTTAAATTTTAACTAAAACATATGTATAAATTGCACGCTATTGTCATATGGATATATTTAGAATATAAAAATTAATACTTTACATATAACATAGGAGTGATAATTTGAAGATATTAATTATACATGGAAGTCCAAGAAGGGGTAACACGTGGAAAATACTAAACAAAGTTAAAGAAAAAATAAATGAAGAAATTGATGCAGATTATGAAATAATAGAACTTAGTAAAATGAAAATACCAATGTGTACGGGATGCTTTAACTGTATATTAAAAAGTGAAGAAAAATGCCCACACTATGAAAGTATAAAATATATAAATGATAAAATTACTTGGTGCGATGCAATGATAATAACATCTCCAGTATATTCACTTCAAATATCAGGTCAACTTAAAAACTTTATAGACCATATGTCATACAACTTTCATAGACCTAAATACTTTAATAAAAAAGCACTTATAATAACTACAACAGGAGGCGTTAGGGCTAAAGAAATTGCTAATTATATAAAGGAAGTACTTACATTTTGGGGAATAAATACTACTTATAAATTACCAATAGTATATAGAGATAATAATTTAGAAAAATATGATAAGCAAATTGATAAAGTATTAAGTAAATTTATATATACCTTAAAAAATGAAAAAATTAAAGCTCCTACTTTTAAAACTGTTGCAAGTTACAATTCATTTAGGAGTATGTCTACAACATTTTATACTAAAGGAAATCCAGACTATGATTATTGGAAAAATAGTGAACTTTATAAATATCCATATCATCCAGATGTAAATATAGGCAAGGTAAAGAGCGTATTTGGGAATACACTTTACAAAGTTATTTCAAAACGAATGAAAAATAATAAGGATATGAAATATAACGAAAGAAAAATTAAAATTATAAAACGACTGCCTAAAGAAGAGGGAGTTAACTTATAGTGAGTTTAAAGACCTTATAGAAAATTATTTTGTAAAAGATTATGAAGAATTGGAAGATGATTATTACTTAGTGAAGGTTATAAGACCATCTAAGTGTAAGCAAGAGATGTATACTGATTATATAAGAATAATTAAATAAAGGATATAGTAAAAATAAACTTAGGAAATTTACAATCTAATTTATAATTCCTAAGTTTATTTTTATGTAGATAAATTGATAAAATATTTAATTTTATTATCATTTTAAATTATACCTAATTATAGCTTTTTCCTTTAAATACTATATATAGTATTTGAGTATAAAAATACAAAATAAAAATACAATATATTGTGTCAGGATAAAATTTAAAAGAATATAATAATATAGGATAATTTGACAAAAATGATGATAAGAGGTGTGTTTATGATAAAACTTGAAAAAAGAGATGGCACTTATGAAGTTTTTGACAAAAACAAAATAATAAATGCCATTTACAAGTCAACTATAAACAGCAAATATGGAATAGACAAAAATTTAGGGAAAAAAATAGCTGATAATATAGAAAAAATGGTTAATGAAAATAAGATAAACCTTACAGTTGAAGATATACAAGACAATGTTGAGGTTTTACTTATGGAATCTAATAGAAAAGATGTAGCTAAAAATTACATTTTATATAGAGAAAAAAGATCAGACATAAGAAAATCTAAATGGCAAATGGATGAACTTCAAAAATCTATTTGGGCTAATAAATATCAATATAACAATGAAACCTTTAATGAATGGATAGAGAGAGTATCTGGAGGAAATAAAAAAATAGCAAAATTAATAAGAGAGAGAAAATTCTTGTTTGCAGGAAGAATACTTGCAAATAGAGGATTACCTAAAGACGGCATAAAAGTAACTTATTCAAACTGCTATGTATTAAGTCCTCCACAAGATAACTTAGAAAGTATATTTGATACAGCAAAATATTTGGCAAGAACATTTAGTTATGGTGGAGGGGTAGGTATTGATATATCAAATCTAAGACCAAGAGGAGCACTAGTTCACAACTCTGCAAAAACTACTACAGGTGCTGTATCATTTATGGATCTTTACTCTATGACAACAGGGCTTATAGGTCAAAGAGGAAGACGTGGAGCTTTAATGATATCTATGGATGTAAATCACCCAGATATAGAAGAGTTTATAGATTTAAAAACTGATTTAGAAAAAGTAACTAAGGCAAACATATCAGTTAAAATAAATGATGAGTTTATGAAAGCAGTTTTAAATAAATCTATGTATGAATGTAAGTTTAAAGTAAAAGCTGACGGAGAAGAAATAGTAAAAGAAGTTGATGCATATAAGCTATTTATGAAGCTTATAACTAACAACTGGGACTTTGCAGAACCTGGAATACTATTTTGGGACAACATAGAAAAAAATCACTTATTAAGTGAAGATAAAAACTTTAAATATGCTGGAGTTAACCCTTGTGCAGAAGAACCACTTCCAGCAGGTGGAAGTTGCTTACTAGGATCTATAAACTTATCAGAGTTTGTAATTGCTCCATTTACAGAACATGCTATGTTTGATAAAGCTAAATTTAAATCATGTGTCAGAGATTGTGTAGTTGGATTAAATGAAGTACTAGAAGAAGGATTAGACCTTCACCCACTAAAAGAACAAAGAGAAAGTGTATCAAAATACAGACAAATAGGTCTTGGTGTTATGGGTATTGCAGATATGCTTATAAAGCTTAATATAAGATATGGATCAGATGAAGCTATTAAATTATGTGAAGAACTATCAAATATAATGTTAAATGAAGCAGTAAAACAATCAGCATTTCTAGCTAAAGAATATGGAACTTATGAAAAATATAATGAAAAGGCTTTATTTAAATCAAGTTTCTTTATAAATAATGTAAAAGAAGATGTAAAGGATTTAGTAAAAAAATATGGACTTAGAAATTCACAACTTCTTACAATACCACCAACAGGGTCAATATCAACAATGCTTGGAGTAAGTGGTGGAATCGAGCCAATGTTTAATTTATCTTACTTTAGAAAAACAGAAAGCTTACACAATGAAGATGTATACTATAAAGTATATACTCCTATAGTAAAAGAGTATATGGATATAAATGAAATAACTAATGAAGAAGATTTAGGCGATATATTTGTAACTGCTATGAACTTAAAACCAGAAGAAAGAATAAAAATGCAAAAGGCATGGCAAATAAATATAGATGCTTCAATATCATCAACAATAAATCTTCCATATGAAGCAACCGTTGAAGATGTTTACAATATATATGTAAGTGCATGGAAAAATAATTTAAAAGGAATAACAATATATCGTGATGGATGCAAAAGAAGTGGAGTACTTTTAAATGAAAAACCTAAAGAAAATAAAAAAGATAATTCATATGAAGAAATAGAGAAAGAAGAAAAAATAAATGAAGAAGAAACAGAAAAATTTGTATGTCCAGAGTGTGGCAATGAATCTATAATACCTACTGGTGGATGTGGAATATGTCTACAATGTGGATATAGTAAATGTAATTAAAGGAAGGAATATATTTATTAAATTTACAAATACTATTGATGATAAACTTAAACAGGAGGAAAGCTATGAAAGCAAATAAAATGGTAGTTGCAGCATTATCATTAGCATTATCCTTATCAATGGTAGCTTGTAATAAAAAAGAAAATACACCAGCAAATGGTGATAAAACAACAACAGAACAAAATACTGCAGATACTACAAATAATGCAAACAATGATTATGTAGAAAAATACTCAAGATTTTATGGAGATACTTTAGGTAATTTAGGTAATTACAGAATGTATGAAACACCAGAAGCTACAACTGAGTACTACAAAACTAATCAATACCCAGGAAATGAAAAATACGTAGAAGAATTAAAAGCAGCATACAAAGATTCAAGAGATAAAATACAAACATTTGTTGATGATTTAAAAAATGATGCAAAAACAGATGATAAAGAAATTTCAGATATGAATCAAAAGTTAATAGCTGAAGGTGAAAAAACTATATCAAATATAGATGCTAGATTAAAGAATTTAGACAACTTACCTAAGGATATATATAGTAAATCACAAGATGACTTTATAAGAGCAGTTGATGAAGCTACAAAAGTAAAAGATAATACAACAAATGACTTTAACAACTTATTAGATGAAATGAATAAAGCTTTAGGAATAAATCCAAATGCAATGCAAAACCCAGGTACAATGAGCAATACAAATAAAAATACAAACACAGATACTAAAAAATAAATATATAAGCCTATAAAAATAATATTTTTGTAGGCTTTTTTATTAAATTTAAATAATAAAAAATTTTAGGGTTAAGTAATAATTGTATAAAATAACCTTAATACAAAATATAGAAAACTAAACTTTTAATCATATCATAATCATAAGATTTAATTCATATTAATACATTTATAGTATAATTTAAAAACATAAACTTGATAGGGGGAAAATCAATTTATGAAAAAATTAAAGATAACAGAAACATCATTAAGGGATGGACATCAGTCATTAATAGCAACAAGACTAAAAACCAATGAGATAATACCAATACTTGAAACTATGGACCAAGTAGGATATTATGCAATGGAAGTTTGGGGTGGAGCTACATTTGATGCATGTATACGCTTTTTAAACGAAGACCCATGGGAAAGATTAAGACTAATAAGAAAGCATGTTAAAAATACTAAGCTTCAAATGCTTTTAAGAGGTCAAAACTTATTAGGATATAGAAACTATGCAGATGATACTGTAGAAAAGTTTATTGAATTATCTATAAAAAATGGTATCGATATAATAAGAGTATTTGATGCATTAAATGATGTTAGAAATTTAGAAGCTTCAATTAAAGCTATAAAAAAATACAATGGTCACTGCCAATGTGCAATATCATATACTACAAGTCCAATACATACACCAGAGTATTACTTAGAATTAATAAAAACTATGGAATCTATGGGTGCAGACTCTATATGTATAAAAGATATGGCAGGAGTTTTAACTCCATATAAAGCTTATGATTTAGTAAAACGTATAAAAGAAATGACAGACATTCCTATAGACCTTCATACTCACTGCACAGGTGGAATTGCAGATATGATATATATGAAGGCTGTTGAAGCAGGTGTTGATATAATAGATACAGCAATATCGCCATTTAGTGGTGGAACAAGTCAACCACCAACAGAATCACTTTCCTTAACATTTTCTGAAATGGAAAGAAATCCAGGTCTTGATATGGAAAAATTACTACAAGTCGCAGAATATTTCAAACCAATAAGAGATAAATATATGTCTGATAAAATATTAAATCCAAAAGTACTATTAACAGAACCACAAACCTTAAAATACCAAGTACCAGGAGGTATGCTATCTAATCTTTTATCACAATTAAAACAGCAAAATGCAGAAGATAAATATGAAGATGTTTTAAAAGAAGTTCCAAGAGTTAGAAAAGACTTAGGATATCCTCCACTTGTTACACCAATGAGTCAAATGGTTGGGACTCAAGCTTTATTTAATGTGTTAACAGGTGAAAGATATAAATTAGTTCCAAAAGAAATAAAAGACTATGTAAGAGGTAACTACGGTAAATCACCAGCTCCTATAAGTGATGAATTTAGAAAAAAAATAATAGGAGATGAAGAGGTAATAACTGTAAGACCTGCAGATTTAATAGAGCCTGAATTTGAAAAAATGAAAAAAGAAGCAGGGGACTTAGCTAAAACTGATGAAGATGTATTAGCTGTTGCACTATTTCCACAAGTTGCTCCTAAGTTTTTAGAAAATAAATATAATAAAAAGCCTGTAGAAGAAGATAATAAGATTAAATTTATAAATGTAACTATGTAGAAAATAGGTGATAATATGGGTGAAAATTTAAATTTAATGCAAGCTTTATATGTAACAATATCAAGTATGGCAATGGTGTTTTTAATATTATTAGTAATTTCAGGGATACTTAGTTTATTTAAATATATATTTAAAAATGAAAATAATATAAAAAAACCTAATGCTAACAACACATGTAGAGATTTTGTTAATAACAATTCAGTAGAAGATAATTTTGAAATTGATGAAGAAGAAAAAATAGTAGTAGCATTAGCAGCATCTATAATGGCAGGAGATGGTATACCAAATCCTAATCTTCATATAAAAAGAATAACAAGAATATCATAGTGAATTTAAAATATATAAATAAAAACTAAGATAATAGATATCTTAAAAATTAAAATATAGGGGGATTTTAAAATGAGTTCTAAAACATATCATATAAAATTAAATGGAAAAGTATATGAAGTAGAAATAGAAGAAGTAAAAGAAGGTCAAAATGTAGCAGCTACATCTACACCAAAAGAAGAGCCACAACAAGAAGTTAAAAAAGCACAACCAGTAAGTAGTGGAGAGTCTATAACTGCTCCAATGCCTGGAACAATAACAAATATATTAGTAAAAGAGGGAGATAACGTTAAAAAAGGTCAAGTATTAGCTATACTTGAAGCTATGAAGATGGAAAATGAAATAGTAGCACCACATGATGGAGCAGTAAAAGCTATATCTGTAGATAAAGGTCAAAATGTAAATCCAGGTGAGATATTACTTAAAATGGCTTAGTCTATAGGTAAAGGGGGATTTTACTATGGGAGAGATGATAAATAGTTTCATATTAGAATCAGGTTTTGCTAATATGGGCATTAAAAGTATAATAATGATATTAATAGCTTGTGTATTTTTATACTTAGCTATAAAAAAAGGATACGAACCATACTTATTAATACCAATTTCAGTTGGTATGTTACTTGCAAATATGCCAGGAGCAGATTTAATGAAAGCTCCAACTGATGGAGAACTAGGTGGACTTTTATATTATTTATATCAAGGGGTTAACTTAGGTATTTTTCCACCAGTAATTTTCTTATGTATAGGGGCAAGTACAGACTTTGGACCAATGATTGCAAACCCTAAAACAATGCTACTTGGGGCAGCAGCTCAATTTGGTATATTCTTTGCATTTTTAGGAGCAATACTTCTTGGATTTAATGGGCTTGAAGCAGCTTCAATAGGTATAATAGGTGGAGCTGATGGACCAACAGCAATACAACTTACATCAAAATTAGCACCACATATGCTAGGAACTATAGCACTTGCAGCATATTCATATATGGCTTTAGTTCCAGTTATACAACCACCAATAATAAGAGCATTAACAACTAAAGAAGAAAGAGCTATAAAAATGGAACAATTAAGACCAGTTTCAAAAACTGAAAAAATAGTATTTCCTATAGTTGCTATGATAATAGTTATAGGACTTTTACCTACAGCAGCCCCACTTATAGGAATGCTAATGTTCGGTAACCTATTAAAAGAAAGTGGAGTAGTTCCGAAGCTAGTTGAAACAGCACAAAATTCATTAATGTATATAGTAACAATATTTTTAGGTCTTACAGTAGGTGCTACTGCTAATGCAGAGACTTTTTTAACACTTCAAACTTTAGGAGTTACAGCTATGGGACTTGTAGCGTTCTCTGTAGGTACAGCATCAGGAGTACTATTTGGAAAAATTATGTGTAAGGCAACTGGTGGTAAAGTTAATCCAATGATAGGTGCAGCTGGGGTTTCGGCAGTTCCTATGGCAGCGAGAGTTGTTCAAAAGGTTGGGCAAGAAGAAAATCCATCAAATTTCTTACTTATGCATGCAATGGGACCTAATGTTTCTGGAGTTATAGGTTCTGCAGTAGTTGCAGGAATACTTTTAAAATTCTTTATGTAGAAGATAAAAGCTATCCAATTAGGATGGCTTTTTTTATGTATAAGGAAAATGATATAAAATTTTGTAGAGAACCTATGAATAGAATAGGTATCAATAATTTTAGAAGCGAAAAAAGATATTTTGAAATGATTTGCCACAAAGTAGTTTAAGCAATGGATATTATCAAAATATTTATAAAGCGAAGTGAATTTTTATAAACTATAGTTTTAGGATATAATAGTTCATATAGCATTCTTATAAAGAGGTGATAATTTGGATAAGAATTTTTTAAAAAATGATGGACTTTATGTAGCTAAAAATATACTTGGAAAGTTTTTAATAAGAAAATATGATAATTATCAAGTTGTAACTAAAATAGTTGAAACAGAAGGGTATATGGGAATAAAAGATAAAGCAGCGCATGTATATAATGATAAAAAAACTGACAGAACAAAGCCACTATACTTAGAAGGTGGTCATATATATGTATACTTAATATACGGGATGTATCATTGTTTAAATATATCAGCCAATGTTGAAAATGTACCAGAATGTGTGTTAATAAGGGCAGTAGAACCTATAATAGGATTTGATAAAATAGCATTTAATAGATATAAAAAAGATTATGATGAATTAACTAACTACCAAAAGAAGAATATAACAAATGGTCCTGGAAAGCTTTGTATGGCACTAGAAATAGATAGAAGTTTTAATAGTCAGTATATATTAGATAGTGATCTTTATATAAGTGATTTTTACATAGATGAAAATGGAGAAAAAGTATTTGCTGATAATGATTTTGAAGTAGTGGAATCTAAAAGGATAAATATAGATTATGCTGAGGAAGCTAAAGATTATTTGTGGAGATATTATATAAAAGGTAATAAATATGTGTCTGTAAAATAAATAAAAAGACTTTATATGTTACAGAACTTGTAAACTGATATATAGTATGATTATAAAAATATACATTTATAATTGATATATATTGGGAAAATTTAAATTAGAAGGCTAAGTATGGAGAATAATGTAGAAGGATTTACAAAGAGATTTGATAAAAAAGAGACATATTTTACTTTGTGGTAAATGATGATAAAGGAAGTTATTTAACAGTAAAAGGATTATTAGGATAAGAAACAGATAAAAAACTTGGGAAGATGCAGAAAGATACATACAATCTTTCAATGTAGATGAAATTACATATTGTAAGCTTATTACATTAGATGAGTTTGAAGAACATTTTAAGAAATTACGGGCTATATACTTACAAAGTCTTAAAAGTTTAAGTAAAGAAAGAGATGTTTTATGTGAAATAGAAAAATACATAGAAAAGGAATTTGAAAAAACATATAATCAAAATTTATATAAGGATTTGGATGTAAAAAATAAATTAAGCATTAAATTAAGAGTAAAAGAAGCTGCAATAAATGCTAAAAAGGAATTATCCACTCAAATGACAACTACTATAGATATACCTTTCATAACTATTATAAACAACAAACCAGTATCCATTGGCATGGAACTTACAAGAGAAAAATTCAACAACCTTACAAAGGATTTAGTAAAAAATACAACAGAAAAGATAGATGAAGCTCTAAAGGCGGCAAAATTAAAAGAAAAAGAATTTACATCCCAGGCAGTCAGCCCGCCCATTGTGCTGAGTCTGGATGCCCATGAGCAGGAAATGTTAGAGACGTATCTGCCGGAAATCAAAAAATTTGGGTATGAGATCGAAAATTTCGGTGGCAGAGAATATATGATCTCTGCAGTACCGGATAATCTGTACCATATTGACATGAAAGATCTGTTTATCGAAATGCTTGATGATTTTTCCAACCTGACCGGACGGCAGACGCCGGAACTGATACTGGAAAAAGTAGCCACCATGTCCTGCAAGGCAGCGGTAAAGGGAAATCATAGACTGAGCCTGCCGGAAGTGGATGCACTCATGACGGAATTACTGACGCTGGAAAATCCGTTTTGCTGTCCGCATGGAAGGCCGACCATCATTTCCATGTCAAAATACGAAATAGAGAAAAAATTTAAGAGGATTGTTTCATGAAACCACTTGTCATTCTTGCAGGTCCCACAGCCGTCGGGAAAACCGCTTTATCAATAAAACTTGCAAAAAAAATAAACGGCGCCGTTATTTCCGCGGATTCGATGCAGGTATATAAACACATGGATATCGGTTCTGCAAAGGTCATGCCGGAAGAGATGAAAGGGATACCCCATTATCTGATCAATGTGTTAGAGCCATCCGAAGAGTTTAATATTGTCCGTTTTCAGCAGATGGCAAAAGAGGCCCTGCAGCAGATCTATGCTGCAGGACAAATCCCGATTATCGCCGGCGGAACCGGATTTTACATCCAGTCACTGTTGTACGACATAGACTTTTCCAAAGAGGAATCCGATACGGCATACCGTATAGAACTTACGGCATTTGCAAAAGAATACGGGGCGCATGCCCTGCATGAAAAATTAAAAGAAATTGATCCGGTTTCTTATGAAACCATTCATGAAAATAATATCAAACGGGTCATCCGTGCACTGGAATTTTACCATCAGAATCATACGCCGATTTCCGCACACAACGAAAAAGAACATCAGAAAACATCTCCATATCGTTTTGCATATTTTGTACTGACGGACGAACGGGAAAAATTATACCGGCGCATTGATCAGCGCGTGGACTTAATGATGGAGCAGGGACTTCTTACAGAAGTAAAAACGCTGTATGATATGGGATGCCGCAAAGATATGGTTTCCATGCAGGGACTGGGATACAAAGAAATTTTAGATTATCTGGACGGCAGCTGCTCCCTTGAGGAAGCGGTGTATGTGATCAAACGGGAAACCAGACATTTTGCGAAACGGCAGCTTACCTGGTTTCGCCGGGAAAAGGATGTCATCTGGCTGGACAAATCCGAATTTAATGACCGGGAAGATCAGATGTTACAGAAAATGACGGATGTTTTACACGAGAAAGGAATCATACAATGAATCAGTTACTGGAAGAAAAATATAAAGAACTTGGAATTTCCGAGAAAGTTTATGCATTTGGCGAAAAAATCGAACAGGAATTAAAAGAGCGTTTTGAAAAGATTGATGCAAATGCGGAATACAATCAGATGAAAGTCATTGCAGCCATGCAGAAAAACCGTGTGAGTGCAGAATGTTTTAATATTTCGAGCGGATACGGATATAATGATATGGGAAGAGATACTTTAGAGCGGGTATATGCAGACTGTTTTGGCGGGGAAGATGCGCTGGTCCGTCCACAGATCACCTGTGGAACCCATGCACTTGCTTTAACACTTTCTGCAAATTTAAGACCTGGTGATGAACTGCTTTCCATCGCAGGAAAGCCTTATGACACACTGGAAGAGGTCATTGGAATCCGCCCATCCACAGGTTCCCTTGCAGAATATGGAGTAATCTATAACCAGGTGGA
>ERZ772885.1831-NODE-1831-length-11857-cov-20.634977_pt1 | contig 11857 bp, 11 predicted proteins | sample MGYA00580580_ERZ772885 | MGnify/ENA primary metagenome ERZ772885 (study PRJEB29015, sample SAMEA2737673) | human gut metagenome | biome: human gut; feature: human-associated habitat; material: faeces | place: China | collected 2012 ...
GGGGACGGGCGTTCGCATGCCGACGAGCCGGTTTCGTCTGGCTCGGGGGTTGCGGGCTCTGCGGTTGAGCCGGCGGATGCGAGCCTTGTTCCTGTCGCCGCGGACGTTGGGGCGCGCATCGAAGCGCTGGCGAAAGCGTATCAGCTATCGCCGCGCGAGAAGGAGGTGTTCGCTCTGTGGGTGACGGGACATGGCTCGAAGTACATCCAGGAGAAGTTCGTCATCTCGCCGGCAACGGTGAAAACCCACGTGCGCCATATTTACGAGAAGTGCGATGTCCACAACCGCGCCGAACTTATGCGCAAGCTGGAAGAGGCCGGTTAAAAGAGCGACGTGCGTTTAACCGAGGTTCATCAACCATTTTCTCGCCGATCTTCTGTTCCGTTCTTGTTGCGGTTGCTTGCGGCGGTCTCGCCTGCCTTCGCAGCGCGCTCCTGAAATTCAATAAGCAAAACCATCATGGACAAAAAGTGCCTCCATTCAGTAGTTTTTGACCCCAAATTCCGCAAGCCCGGAACGGCGTTTTTTATAATGCCAGGTGAGAGGCTTGCCCTTCGATCTATCCTCGGAAAAGATTACTGAATCGAGGCGGTTTTTGTCCATGATCCTATCGGTAATGGAAAACTGTTGCCAAGCGGGCGGAGAATGAGACAGGGGACGGGCGGTCGACGGCGACCCGTTGGAGCCAGGGGGTGGCCGGCGATCCGTCGGGTCTCGGCCGTACCGGATCAAAAGCCGGCTGGGCGTCCGATCCGGTGGAGCCGTCAAGCTCCGGCTGCGTTCGATTCGGGCCGGTTCCTCCCGTAATGAGCCGTCAGCCCCGTTCCCCCTGCCTCATCCAAAAACGACGAAGCCCTCCGGGTGTCGGAGGGCTTCGCGGCGGTCGCAGGGGGCGTGCTCTTAGGCGCGCGTTGCCAGCTTGCGGTTCACCACGCGCTTGAACATCACGGTGAGCAACACGAGGCCCACGCCGATGAGGACGAGCACGAACACCACCATCATCACCACCATGACGAGGATGGCGACGAGCATGAGTGCTGCCACCATCATCATGACGACGATGATGATGACGATGATGATGACGATGAGCACGAGCACCATCATGAGCATGGCGAGCATTGCTGCCACCATGACCACGACGAACACGATCACGACCATGACGACGATGATGACCATGATGAGCATCATCACGAGCATGGCGAGCATTGCTGCTGCGGCCATCATCACCATCATCATGACCACGACGCCGACGAGATCTTCACCAGCTGGGGCAAAGAGACCGCCCACAAGTACAGCCGCGAGGATCTGGACAGCGCCCTGGAAAAGCTGGACAGCTGCGCTTACGGCATGATCCTGCGCGCCAAGGGCATCGTCGATGGCGGCGACACCTGGTATGAATTTGACATGGTTCCCGGCGAGCATGAGATCCGCGCCTGCGGTCCCGATGTCACCGGCAAGCTGTGCGTCATCGGCTCTGACCTGAAGGAGCACGAGATCGCCGCGTTGTTTCACGTCTGATATTCAAACGCAATTTATCTCCGTGCGGGCAGACCTGCTTTGACCGCATGCTTCACGATTTACCGAAAGGATTTCCACCATGGCAAAACAGATCCCGGTTTACCTGTTTGTTGGTCAGCTGGAAAGCGGCAAGACCAAGTTCATCCAGGAAACGATGGAAGACCCCAACTTCGACTCCGGCGACAAGACACTGCTGCTTGTCTGCGAGGAGGGCGAGTTGGAATATGATCCCTCGCGCTTCGCTTTCGGCGGCGTGCATGTCGCCCAGATCGAGGACAAGAGCGAGCTGACCCCCGAAAACCTGACCGCGCTGGAGAAAAAGTCCGGCTGCGGCCGTGTCATCATCGAGTACAACGGCATGTGGCTGGTGCAGGAACTGTACGACGCCATGCCGGATAACTGGCTGGTGTACCAGTGTCTGGCCACCGCCGACGGCACCACCATCAAGACCTACGCTGGCGACAACGCCATGCGCGGCCTGCTGCTGGACAAGCTGCGCGGCAGCGAGCTGCTGGTGGTCAACCGTGCCGAGGCCGTGAACGACGACGAGAGCCGTCAGCTCATCCACAAGCTGGTGCGCCAGGCCAGCCGTCGCTGCGACATCGCCTATGAGTTCAAGGATGGCAGCGTAGCCTACGATGACATCCCCGACCCGCTGCCCTTCGACATCAATGCCCCGGTCATCGAGATTCCGGAGGAGTTCTTTGGCGTGTGGTACATGGATTGCATGGATGACCCGAAGAAATACGACGGCAAGACGGTGAAATACCTGGCCCAGGTCTGCCAGACCCCGCAGGCCGGCAAGGGTGCCTTTGTGCCCGGCCGCTTCGCCATGACCTGCTGCGTGCAGGACATCCAGTTCGTCGGCATGCCCTGCAAGTACGACGACTATAAGTCGCTGGAGCAGCGCAGCTGGATCACCATTACCGCTAAAATCAACGTGAAGTACCACCCCATCTACAAGGGCCAGACCCCCGATTCCACCGGTCCGGTGCTGACCGCCCTGTCTGTGGAGCCTGCCGAAAAGCCCGCCCAGGACGTGGTCATGTTCAGCTGATTACCTTGTATAAAGGATGACTTCCCACAGTGTGGGGAGATGCCGCAAAGCGACAGAGAGGCCCGACGCGTAAGCGGGTGGCATGGCGCAATCGTGCGGGAGGGATTGCAGCATTACGGTGTAGACCGATTTACAACGCAGACGGGACGATCACTCAGCCAGCCTCGCTGACAGTTCTCTTACAAAGGGAGCTTTTTGCGCGTCACAGTCATAAATCATTCATAATCTATACAATTCATCCCCGGTGATAAAAAACTTATCACTGGGGATTTTTTGCTGATTGTAAGCAGGGCACCCGCGGGCTATACTATAAGCATCCCAAGCAACAACACCCCAAAAACAACGTAAGCATGAAACCTAAGGAGGTTTTTGTATGTATTATTCCAGCGGTAATTATGAAGCTTTTGCTACCCCCAAAAAGCCAGAAGGCGTCGACGCCAAGTCCGCCTATCTGATCGGCAGCGGCCTGGCTGCACTGTCTGCCGCCTGCTTCCTGGTGCGTGACGGCCAGATGAAGGGTGAGCATGTCCACATTCTGGAAAAAGACCCCATCCCCGGCGGCGCCTGCGATGGCTATAAATATCAGGACATCGGCTACGTCATGCGCGGCGGCCGTGAAATGGACAACCATTTTGAGTGCATGTGGGACCTGTTCCGCTCCATCCCCTCCATCGAGGACGAGAACTACACCGTGCTGGACGAGTACTACTGGCTGAACAAGGCCGACCCCAACTACAGTCTCTGCCGTGCCACCGTCAACCGCGGCCAGGATGCCCACACCGATGGTAAGTTCGGTCTGTCGGATAAGGGTGCCATGGAGATCCTGCAGCTGTTCATGACCCCGGATGAGAAGCTGTACGATAAAAAGATCACCGACTTCTTCGACGATGAGGTGCTGAACACCAATTTCTGGATGTACTGGCGCACGATGTTCGCCTTCGAGAACTGGCACAGCGCCCTGGAGATGAAGCGCTACCTGCAGCGTTATATCCACCATATCGGCGGCCTGCCTGATTTCACAGCCCTGCGCTTTACCCGCTACAACCAGTACGAGTCGATGATCCTGCCCATGGTCAAGTACCTGGAAAGCTTCGGCGTGCAGTTCCACTACAACACCAAGGTTGTCAACGTGGCCTTTGACTGCGCCGGCGGCAAAAAGCAGGCTACCCGCATCGACATCCTGCGGGACGGCCTGGAGGATTGCATCGACCTGACCGAGAATGACCTGGTCTTTATCACCAACGGCGGCTGTGTTGAAAATTCCACCATCGGCAGCCAGAACACCGCAGCCCCCTATCGCCCTGAGATCAAGGAGGGCGGCGGCTGGGACCTGTGGCGCAAGATCGCAGCCCAGGACCCCAGCTTCGGCCATCCGGATAAGTTCTGCTATGACCCCGAACTCTCCAACTGGATGAGCGCCACCATCACCACCCTGGACCAGAAGATCGTTCCCTATATCAAGAGAATCTGCAAGCGTGACCCGTTCAGCGGCAAGGTGGTTACCGGCGGCATTGTTACCGTCAAGGATTCCAGCTGGCTGCTCAGCTGGACGCTGAACCGCCAGCAGCAGTTCCGCGACCAGCCCAAGGACCAGCTTTGCGTCTGGGTCTACGGCTTGTTCAGCGATAAGCCGGGTGACTTCGTTAAGAAGCCGATGCGGGAATGCACCGGTAAGGAAATCTGCATGGAGTGGCTGTACCACATCGGCGTACCCACTGACCAGATCGAGGAGCTGGCGGCCAACAGCGCCAACACCGTGCCCTGCATGATGCCGTATATCGATGCCTTCTTTATGCCGCGTGCTGCAGGTGACCGCCCTGACGTAGTGCCCGAGGGTGCCGTGAACTTTGCCTTCCTGGGCCAGTTCGCAGAGACCGAGCGCGACACCATCTTTACCACTGAGTATTCCATCCGCACCGGTATGGAGGCTGTTTACACCCTGCTGAACGTCGACCGCGGCGTGCCCGAGGTCTGGGGCAGCGTGTATGACATCCGCTGCCTGCTGGATGCCACCGTGAAACTGCGCGACGGCAAAAAGATCACCGACATGGAGATGCCGCTGGTAGGCAAGCTGGCGCTGAAGGAAGCCCTAAAAAAGATTGAAGGCACCGAGGTGGAGAAGCTGCTGAAGGAGTATAATGTGATTTAAGCCCCTTATAAAAGGGAACAAGGCCCTGCCGAAAGGCAGGGCCTTGTTGTTTGTGATGTTAACCGCGCGCGGCGATGCACTCGATCTCCACCAGGGCATTCTTGGGCAGGGCGGCGATCTGCACGCAGCTGCGGGCGGGATACTCGTGGAAATACTGGGCATAGATCTCGTTCACGGTGCCAAAGTCGCCCAGGTCCTGCACAAAGACCGTGGTTTTGACAACATTGTCCAGGGTCAGACCGGCTTCGGCCAGCACGGCCTGCAGGTTCTTCAGGGACTGGTGGGCCTGTGCCACTACGCCCTCAGCCAGAGCGCCGGTGGCGGGGTCAATACCCAGCTGGCCGCTGCAGTAGACGGTGCTGCCGGTGTCCACGGCCTGCACATAAGGGCCGAGAGCGGCGGGGGCTTTATCGGATACGATACGCTTCATACAAAACAACTCCCTCTTAATTGGTAAAGCAGCACTGCGCACTTCCCGCCCGCCGGGCGGGAAGCCTGCAGCATTACTTTATAAGATGGCCTTATTGTACGCGCGTTTTTGGAAAATGTAAAGAGATTTATTGCTTTTTGCGCTGGGCGGCCTTCATTACAACCATAACGGCAGCAAACACGACACCGGCGATGGCCCAGATGAACCAGCTGTACTGCGGCTGGCCGTTGCCGTAGGGGCCGAAGGTGTAAAACAGGAAAATGGCTACCACCACCAGCCAGTAGGCGGCAGCAACCGCGCCGATGACCCCCTTGCGGGCCTTGGCGTCGCGGGTGAAGTCACCTTCCTCCAGCAGTTGGTCCATGGCATCGTGTACGGTGCCTGCCCATACAAACGCATACACACCGCAGGCCACCAGCACCATGAGCAGGCAGACGGAGAGCGCGGCTAAAAGGTCGGCATTGCACATCATAGCGGCAAACAGCGGCACGGCGGCCAGTATGCACAGCACGGTGCCTATGGTGTTGGCGCGGTTGTAATGGGCGGCAAAGGCATCACGCCGCTCCCGCACCAAGCCGGTTACGCCATACTCAGTGTCGATGGGCTCTTTTTCGAGAAATTCATACGGCTTTACCGCCGCGCCGCACTGCATAAACAGCACCACCGCCACGGCTACCAGCGCCAGCAGAATGCACAGCCCCAGCCCGGCGGCAAAATTCTCGCTGATGCCAAGCAGGTTATACTCGCTCAAAGCGCACAGCGCCAGCAGTGAAACCGGGCTGAGCACGCACAATGCCGTGGCCAGCGCCATTCTGGGCGCATTGGCGCGGGCTTTTTTCAGATAATCCCCTGCCTGTGTTAGCGTGACCCGGTGCAGGGCAGGGGTGTCATCCTCGGCGGTATATTCCGGTTCGCCCTGTTCCTCTTTTAATAAGTAGTCGGTGGTCACACCGAACAGACGGGCTAACTGCAAAATTTTGTCGATGTCGGGTACCGATTGGGCACCCTCCCACTTGGAGACCGATTGCCGGGTCACGCCCAGCTTTTCAGCCAATTCCTCCTGGGACCAGCCCGCTTTCTTGCGTAAGGTAATGAGTTTGTCAGCAAAGATCATGGGGAAAACCTCCTCTTGGTTGTTCGTGGTTGTTTTACTGTCTGCACTCTACCATTTTTCCCGGTTGCGGGGCAAGAAAGTGGAACTGGAAGTTTGTCAACGGGTAGTTGCAACTGCGATGTATCGTAAATTATTTTCTGCGCGGCAGTGCCAGGGCCGAAAGCAGCACCAACCCGCCCAAAGCGCAAAGTCCCGCCCCGGCCAGGCCGGTCACATCGGCGATCAGCCCGATCAGCGGGCTGGCGGGGATCATCAGCACGCTGTAAGCCATGTTGTCAACGCTGATCAGCGTGGCCCGGCGGTCGCTGGGGATGGCATCATTGAACCGCTGCATCGCGTGCAGGAACCACACGCTCAACGATGCCTGCACCAGCATCGGCCCCACCAGGCAACCCCAGGCAGGCCCGGCCCCGGCCAACAGCACACCACCGCCGCAGACCAGGGCACACAGTCGGTACAGCGGGCGCAATTTCCCGGGATGCAGCCGCCGTGCCAGCGCTGTGCATACCATGGCGGCAGCCGAGGCCAGCAGGGGAGAGACGAACAGCCAGGAGGCATCCCACCCCAGCGTGACCAGCCGCTGCTGTACAAACATCGTGGTCAGGTAGATGGGCAGCGAGATGATGGCATCCGCAGTGATCAGCCGCACCGCCAGCGGCGTAGTGCGCAGCACGGCGGCACTATCTGTGATATGGACGCGCAGCCGGGCGGCTATATCCGCAAAGGGATTCTGCTGCCGCGCAGCTTGGGCCTCGGTCACCAGAGGCTCCTGCAAAGTCAGCGCCGCCAGCAGCGAGCAAAAGCAGATCGCTGCATTGGCCAGGTAAAACCCGGCAAATTGCAGCACGTCGGAGAGTAAACTTGCCAGCGACCCCAGTGCAGTGGCCAGCTTTTGCAAAACCGAGATTTTTGCGTCAGCCTGCAAATATTCGTTTTCCCGTCCGGCAGTTTTCAGGCTGTCATAGGTCAGGGCCTCCAGCGTGCCGGAGATCATCGTGCAGGCCAGCGCTTTCAGTGCCATGGCGGCGCATACAGCGGCCAGATTGGGAGAAAACGCCATCGTTACATCGGAGAAAATTTCAAACACAGCGCTGACGGCCAGATTCAGCCGCCGCCCCAGCAGGTCAGCGGCCACGCCGCTGGGTACCTCGCACAGCAGACTGGTGAGGTGGAAAACAGCTTCGGCCAGACCGATCTGCGCCAGCGTAAAGCCCCGGACGGCCAGCAGCGCCACCCAGACGGCATCGGTCAGCCGCAGGCAGGAGGTAAACGAGTACACGCGCACCGCGCGCAATTGCTTTGGTAAATTCATCGGGAACACCCTCTCTTTAGACATACAAGAAATGGGTGCCCAAAAATAAACGACCCCACAGCAAAGCTGCAGGGTCGATAGTGTACACTTCAACCTTGCTTTGCCGGGTCAGTTTTAAAAATGGGCACACTTCTAGCTCTGATTGCTTAAGGGTTTCCTTTTTTCTGAAAAAGAACACCAAAGCGCCAGCGCATGGGTGTGCCCTCCTTCCCGGTAAAATATAGGGTAACTATACCACGCCTGGTGTGCTTCGTCAAGTACTGCTTGACGCATCCGCCCTTTCGTGGTAAAGTAGGAATAATTTACGAATCACAGGTGAAAATGTGGAAAACTTCAAAAAAATAACAAAACAGCAGTCTCCTGCGCGCACCATCGCCTTTGGCTTTGCGGTGCTCATCTTCATCGGCGCGGCGCTGCTCTCGCTGCCCATCGCGGTGCGCGGGGCCGGGCAGCTGCCGGGGCTGGACGCTCTGTTTACCGCCACCAGCGCTGTCTGCGTGACCGGGCTGGTCACGGTGGACCCCGGCGATACCTTTACGCTGTTCGGCCAGGCCGTGCTGGCAGTGCTGATGCAGCTGGGGGGCCTGGGCATATCCTCGGTCAGCATGGGGCTGGCCATTGCGGCGGGGCGGCGCATCAGTTTCCGCGGCCGCAGCCTGGTGCGGGAGGCCCTCAACGTGGAAAGTTTCGGGGGCATGGTCAAGCTGGTGCGGTCCATTATGGCCATGACTCTGCTGGTGGAGGGCATCGGCGCGGTGGCCAGCTACCCGGTGTTTGCCCGGGACTATTCGCCGCTGCATGCCGCCTGGATCAGCGTGTTCCACGCGATCGCTTCCTTTAACAATGCAGGGCTCGATGTGCTGGGCGGCGGCCACAGCCTGATCCCCTACTGCAATAACCTTTGGCTGAACCTTGTCACCGATGGGATGATCGTCTTGGGCGGCATCGGCTTTATGGTGATGCTGGATGTACTGCGCTGCCGCGGGCGGTTCCGCAAGCTGACGCTGCACAGCAAGGTGGTGCTTTCCACCACGGCCGTGCTGATTTTGGGCGGTGCGATGCTGCTTTGGCTGACCGAGCCGATCAGCTTTTTGGCGGCGCTGTTCCAAAGCATCACCACCCGCACGGCGGGCTTTTCCACCATCGATATTGGTGCCATGACCAATGCCGGGCTGCTGGTGATAATGATCTTAATGTTCATCGGCGCGTCGCCTGGGTCTACGGGCGGCGGCATCAAGACCACCACCTTTTTTGTGCTGATGCAGGAGGTGCGCATCATCTTCTCCAAGCGCAGATTGGGTGCGTTCAGGCGCCGCCTGCCGGAGGAAAGCCTGGCCAAAGCCGCTACCATCACGCTGCTGGGCACCATCGTGGTGTTTGTGGGCACCTTCATGCTCTGCGTGCTGGAGCCGCAGCACAGTTTTGTGCAGCTGCTGTTTGAGCAGATCTCGGCCTACAGCACGGCGGGCCTGTCGATGGGCATCACCTCCAGCCTGCATGCCGCCAGCAAAGCGGTGCTGATCGTCACGATGTTCATTGGCCGCGTGGGTGCGTTCACGCTGCTGTCCCTCTGGGTCTCCCGCCCGGAGCCCAGCGCCAAATATACCGAAGAAGCCATTACGATAGGGTGATATACCCCGAGAGGCCCCCTCTGCAAGGGGGCTCCCGCGAAGCGGATGGGGAGAGACTTTACCCAAAGTGCAACTATGGTGATGTCTCTCCCTCCGTCTGCGCTGTCGCGCAGACACCTCCCTCGCAGAGGGAGGCAGAAAGGAATGATTAGATGAAAAAACAACTGAAAACCGACCTCTACGGTGTGATCGGCCTGGGACGGTTCGGCACGGCACTGGTGCAGACGCTGGCCGAAGCGGGCAAAGAGGTCATCGCCATTGATAAAAACGAGGAGAAGGTCAAGGCGGTGCGCCGCTATACCGACTACGCTTTTGTGGTGGATAACCTGAGCGAGGACGCCTTAAAGGAGACCGGCATGCAGAACTGCGGCACGGTTACGGTGTGCATCGGCGAGCAGGTGGACATCAGCATCCTGACCACGATGCTGGTCATCAAACTGGGCGTGCCCCAGGTCATTGCCAAAGCCGCCAGCGAGGTGCACGGCGAGGTGCTCAAGCACCTGGGTGCCACGGTGGTTTACCCGGAGGCCGACATGGCCGTGCGCATCGGCAAGCGGCTGATCTCGGGCAATCTTTTGGATTACATCGCTCTGGATGACGGCGTCGAGGTGCGCCGCATCGCCGTGGGCGGCAAGCTGCTGGGCCGCACCATCCGCGAACTGGACGTGCGCAAGGTTTACGGCATCAACATCATCGCCGTTGAGCGCGGCCACCGCACCGATGTGGAGTTTTCCGCGGATTATCGCTTTGAAGAAGGGGATACCGTATCGGTAGTAGGCAAGGTGGAAAAGATCGGCCGCTTTGAGCGGGCAATACAGGAATAAAAGGCAAAAAGGCCCCCTCTGAGAGGGGGCCTTTTTATGTTGCAATTAAATATTCAGTTCATGGTACACCGTTCCATCCAGTTCTTTCCACAAAAATTTTCCGCCCTCCAGCGTCAGGTAGCTGTGGGGGCTGTTTTCTTTGGGGAGGGAGACCGAGCCGGGGTTGAGGTAGAGGTTCCCCTCGCCAAACGCCTGCCAGGCGGGCACGTGGGTGTGGCCATGCAGCAAAATGTCGCCGGGCTGCAGCGGCGGCAGGTGGGCAGTGTTGTACACATGGCCGTGGGTAGCGTAAATCAGCCGCTCACCCTCGGTCAGCACCGCATAATCTGCCATGATGGGAAAGTCCAGCACCATCTGGTCTACCTCGCCGTCGCAGTTGCCGCGCACGCAGAAGATGCGGTCCTTGCGCTCGTTCAGCATCGCCAGCACCTCTTTGGGGGCGTAGCCTTCGGGCAGGTCGTTGCGGGGGCCGTGGTACAAAATATCACCCAGCAAAAATAAGCGCGGAGCACCCTCGCGGTCCCAGGCGTCCAACAGCTGATGGGTATAGTAAGCGGACCCGTGCAGGTCCGATGCGATCATCAGTTTCATAAACATCACCTTGTAATTTTATTGTACAGGCTCTTTATAAGAATTGCAAGCCGTGGCTAACCATGTTATAATGCCAAGGAAAGGATGATGATTTTAATGGAAAGGATTCATGCTGAACGTATCGCCCGGGTGCGCACCGCGCTGGAAAGCTGCGGCCTGACCCAGATGATCGTATGTGACCCCAAGAGCGTGTGGTACCTGACCGGCGTAGCCGTGGAACCCTACGAGCGCCTGCTGGCCCTCTACCTGCCGGTAGCAGGCGAACCCACGCTTTTTTTGAATAAGTTGTTCAACGTGCCCAACCCGCCGTGCCAGGCTATCTGGCATACCGACACCGACGCGCCTGTTGAGCAAATTGCCGTCGTGGTGGATGCCGACAAGCCGCTGGGCATCGATAAGGAATGGCCCGCCAGGTTCCTGATCCCGCTGATGGAAGCCCACCCCGCTATGCCGGTAAAACTGGCCAGCGATTGCGTGGATAACTGCCGCGCCTGCAAGGATGAGGCCGAGCAGGAGCTTATGCGCACGGCCTCCCACATCAACGACCTGGTCAACGAGGAAGCCAAGCACTACGTCAAGGCCGGCATGACCGAGCGCCAGGTGGCCGAGTTCATCGACGCCCGGTTCCGCGCCCATGGCTGCGAAGGCCCCAGCTTTACCACCATCGTATCCTTCGGCGCCAACGCCGCCGACCCCCACCACGAGCCGGATGACACCGTGCTGAAAGAGGGCGACTGCGTGCTGTTTGATATGGGCTGTGTGAAGGACCGCTATTGCAGCGACATGACCCGCACCTGGTTCTGCGGCCAGCCCACCGAGAAGCAGGCCGCCGTGCACGATCTGGTGCGCCGCGCCAACGAGGCCGCCGAGGCCCTTATCAAGCCGGGCGTAAAGCTGTGCGACCTGGACGCCGCCGCCCGCGACCTCATCACCGAGGCCGGTTACGGCGAGTATTTCAACCATCGTCTGGGCCACTTCATCGGCCAGACCGACCACGAGAAGGGCGATGTCAGCAGTGCCAACCGGACCGAGGTGCGCCCGGGCATGATCTTCTCCATCGAGCCGGGCGTTTACCTGCCGGGAGAGTTCGGCGTGCGTGTGGAGGACCTGGTCCTTGTCACTGAGACCGGCTGCGAAGTGCTGAACCACAACGATAAGCATTGGGATGTGGTTGGTAAGTAAAGGCAATACCGCATAATTCTAAGTGCCGATACGGCGAGCGAGGTGCGGC
>ERZ772885.1844-NODE-1844-length-11796-cov-4.426710_pt1 | contig 11796 bp, 11 predicted proteins | sample MGYA00580580_ERZ772885 | MGnify/ENA primary metagenome ERZ772885 (study PRJEB29015, sample SAMEA2737673) | human gut metagenome | biome: human gut; feature: human-associated habitat; material: faeces | place: China | collected 2012 ...
AAAGTATAGAGTTCTTATCGCTGCCTAAATTAGCACAAGCTACACATATTCCAATGTCTGAATTACTTCAAGCTCCAGAAGATTTTTTAAATAAAGAAATATCGTATTATTTAATCTGTCGATCGGGGGCCCGTACTTTTCGAGTAACAGAATATCTTGAACATCTAGGTTATGATGTTATTAATGTTGAAGGTGGCATGCTTGAATACTATAGTAAATAAAAAATTCTCTTCTTAAAAGAGAATTTTTTATTTATGGTTATCCTGAGAGTAATAGGTGGTCTAAGTAGGATGTTAACATAATAAAATATATTATGATAATATTTCTAAACTAGGAGAGAGGAGTATTAGAGAGAAAATAGAAAAAAATTTTGAGTTAAAGTGTTTATATAGTCTTATTTAATTTATCGTATAGGGCTAGTAATGAAAAAATAAATAAAGGGGGATATCATGATGGAACTAGATATTCTAAGATTCATTCAGAGTTTTCACACACCATTTTTAGATCAATTATTTGAAATGATAACGATACTTGGTGAAAGTTCACTAATTATCTCTATAATTTTAGGAATATATTGGTGTATTGATAAAACAAGTGGAGAGTATGTTGCTTACTCCTTGTTTAGTAGCTTAATGCTGAATAATACAGTCAAAAATATTGTAAAAGCTAAAAGACCAATTGGTGAAGAAGGGATTCGCTCACTTAGAGTTCATACCGCAACAGGATACTCATTTCCAAGTGGTCATTCTCAAGCAGCAGCCTCAACTTACGGAGCACTATATCTTTTATTAAAAAAATATAAGTATTCTATTTTTTTTATCTTAATTATTATATTAGTTGGATTATCTCGACTATATTTAGGAGTACATTATCCAAAAGATGTTGTAGGTGGGATAATTATTGGTAGCTTAATGAGCTATATTACATATAGATTGTTTGTGAAAGTAGAAAATAGAAAATTACTATATTTATTAACGTTATTGGTATTCTTACCTGCTATCTTTAATTCATCTAGTGATTTTGCTAGATCAATAGGAGGATATAGTGGCTTCGTATTGGGGATATGGTTTGAAATGAGGTATGTCAATTTTCAGCTGAGTAGAAGTGTTTTTAGGCGAACCATGTGCTTTATAATAGGAATTAGCTCCCTTCTTAGCATAAAAATGTTATTTAGCTGTTTTATGGTGGAAACTGATTATGCAAAATTTATAAGCAATATGATTATTTCGTTTTATGGTTTTGGTCTGTATCCATATTTGTTTAATAAGGTTAGCCTAAGGAGTAGAATCAATTAATTTTACTCCTATTTATTTTCGAAAAAAGCATTTGACATTATTCGACAATGATGATAATATAATAAAGCGTTGAACAGCAATAAGAAAAAAAGAAAATAAAGATAAAAAAGTGTTTGACAGAAGTCGACAAAGATGATAAGATAATCAAGTCGCACTAAGGGAACAGGCCCGTTGGTGAAGCGGTTTAACACACATGCCTTTCACGCATGCATACACGGGTTCGAATCCCGTACGGGTCACCATTAAGTGGAGGATTAGCTCAGCTGGGAGAGCATCTGCCTTACAAGCAGAGGGTCGGCGGTTCGAGCCCGTCATCCTCCACCATAATTAAATAAATGCCGGAATAGCTCAATTGGTAGAGCAACTGACTTGTAATCAGTAGGTTGCGGGTTCAAGTCCTGCTTCCGGCACCAGCTGGTGGGGTAGCGAAGTGGCTAAACGCGGCGGACTGTAAATCCGCTCTCTCCGAGTTCGGCGGTTCGAATCCGTCCCCCACCACCACTTTAATCATGGGCTATAGCCAAGCGGTAAGGCAACGGACTTTGACTCCGTCATGCGCTGGTTCGAATCCAGCTAGCCCAGCCAATGATGTCCTGCTAGCTCAGTTGGTAGAGCATCTGACTTTTAATCAGAGGGTCAGAGGTTCGAGTCCTCTGCAGGACACCATTTTTAAGAAATAGGCGCGTGCCTTGAAATAAATGAAATGCCTGGGTGGCGGAACTGGTAGACGCACAGGACTTAAAATCCTGCGGGTGGTGACACCCGTGCCGGTTCGATTCCGGCCCTAGGCACCAACTAAATAGCGCCCATAGCTCAATTGGATAGAGCGTTTGACTACGGATCAAAAGGTTAGGGGTTCGACTCCTCTTGGGCGCGCCATAATAACAGATAATAATGAGTTCGAAGGAACTCTTTTTTTATTTCTTGTATACGAATGTATAACATTTAGGTAGTCGTTTTTATTTATTATGTTTACTTAAAAATACAATTTATCTATAATATGTCATTGATTTTAAATCCTAGCAGCCTAAGCTACTAGGGTTTTTTAAATTTAATTAGTTTTGAATTATGAGCTAAGTGATTTGAAGCGATAAAAGTTACAATATCTCAAGGGATTTCGTTAAATGCTATATTTTATTATTAATTCTTTTTCAATAGGAATAATAGTATACGAACTTATTATGTGTGTTAAAAATAGCAGCTTAGTTTTCAAAATTTGAAGAGTAGCTTGAAGTTCAGAGAAATTAATTTGAAACATCAGATGTTTGAAACACTAAACGAAGTAATAAGTTGTGTATTGAGATAGTGAGCAGAGTTTAAAAGTAATCAATAGTGACCTCTAAAATGATTATTTTTCTATGGATTTCTTAGTTACTGATATTGTAACAGGAGAGACTTAACATCTTTTTTTGATAATATGAAAGGAAGGTGGTACTTATCTAGTAACAGTCAATACTATAAAACCCAAACTAGGATTAGTTTTCTTTTATAATTTAAGAAAGTGTAAACAATTATTATAGCGATCAACTATATATCTTATAGTAAATAGACTAATATATTTATGTGTTTAGTTTGAGCAGAGGGAATTTCTATTTTAATGGCCGTATAAAAACGTGTTTGACGTTCAACAAAGGTAGGTAAACAACTGTTAATTTTACTACGACTCGAAATAGTGGTATCTACTGCTCCTCAAAGGAAAATACCTTGTTGTTACCAACAGAGATGAGAATCCTACTCCCCGTTCCCTACCAGTGGAGGATTTATTCATCTTCTATGAAGGGGGGAGCACATGTCCAAACGTTTCACGTCTTTTTACTTCTTTTGGACGTTGATGAATCGAGGTTCGAATATGTTAAGATTGGGATAACTCATGCATAGATCTCCTTTTTAAGAATTTGGTGTGGTAACTTCATTCAATAACAAATATTCTATTTATGAGCTTTTTTTATATGTCATACTTAATATTATAATTTGTGTTATATAAAAATGAATCATTCGAATACATATAGCAACAAAAGGCAAAGAAACTATTTATTATAATTAATTTCAAAAAAAACAAGAAAGTGTTGACAGGTTTCGACAGCGGTGATATTATATAGAAGTCGAAAGACAGAGGAATTAATCAAATTGAGGTTTTATTCTATATTTCAAAAAGGGTGTTGACAAAAAACAGCACCGATGATAAACTTAGAAAGTCGAAAAAAGGTCCAGTGGTGTAGCGGTTAACATGCCTGCCTGTCACGCAGGAGATCGCGGGTTCGATTCCCGTCTGGACCGCCATTTTAAAAAAGGCTTGGTAGCTCAGTCGGTAGAGCAAAGGACTGAAAATCCTTGTGTCGGCGGTTCGATTCCGTCCCAAGCCACCATTAAGTGGAGGATTAGCTCAGCTGGGAGAGCATCTGCCTTACAAGCAGAGGGTCGGCGGTTCGAGCCCGTCATCCTCCACCATAATTAAATAAATGCCGGAATAGCTCAATTGGTAGAGCAACTGACTTGTAATCAGTAGGTTGCGGGTTCAAGTCCTGCTTCCGGCACCAGCTGGTGGGGTAGCGAAGTGGCTAAACGCGGCGGACTGTAAATCCGCTCTCTCCGAGTTCGGCGGTTCGAATCCGTCCCCCACCACCACTTTAATCATGGGCTATAGCCAAGCGGTAAGGCAACGGACTTTGACTCCGTCATGCGCTGGTTCGAATCCAGCTAGCCCAGCCAATGATGTCCTGCTAGCTCAGTTGGTAGAGCATCTGACTTTTAATCAGAGGGTCAGAGGTTCGAGTCCTCTGCAGGACACCATTTTAAATGCGGGTGTGGCGGAATTGGCAGACGCGCTAGATTTAGGCTCTAGTACCTTTGGTGTGCAGGTTCAACTCCTGTCACCCGCACCATTTACTTTAATAAACTTAGGTAAGATTTTTAAAAGTTTTATCTTTTTTTATTTTTAGAGAAAAAATACCATTGCATATTAAAAAAACCAGTTATTTAATAACTGGTTTTTTTAATGGATATTTTCACAGAATGTTGCTAATCAAATTATAGATAATAGTGATATAGTTTTAGTTTAGACAAGTCTTATGCAAAAGGTCTTTATTATAAATATACGAGATTCTATTGTATAATTTTTAAAAAATAAGACTCTCTTTTATTAATCATCTTCTTGATTTTAGTCTATCCATTATTGATGATTTAATCGACCCTTGCTATTCGATTAAATCCTCTTTTTTATTGTTGAAAAGTGTGGTTGCTAATTTAAGTAATGTAAATTGTTTATATGAAAAATTTTATGAAAGTTTTGAATGAAAGATATAGATTAAACCATTTTTTGTAAATTATGTGATAGAATGATTTTATATGGCAATTTAATTTCCGACTTTGGATTATAAGTATTAATATGAATCATTTAGCTTGCGAAGTAAAGGTTTTCTACTACTAGGGAATGAAATTGAGATGTAATGCCTTTAAGGTATGGATAGAGTAGAGAGTCGAAGTCAGTGATTAATAAATCAAATTAATTATATATAGGGGGATTTAAAGATTAATAAAGAAGTGTAATGGAAATGATAATGCTGTACTTTTTTAAAGAAATAGGATCGGCATAAATAAGAGAATAAATAGTATATGGTCACATAAATGTGTTGGGAGGAAAATTTCATTTGAAATATTTCATACAATTGTATTGATTATTTATATTTTAAAAAAGAGAATTTTTTTGAGTTATTTCTGTTGACTTTATCAGGAAACAAATATATAATAACAATATCAGTAATGATTACTATAATTTAAGGGAGGAAATAATAATGTCTTTAATTAACACTCAAGTTAAAGAATTCGCTGTACAAGCGTACCACAATGGAGAATTCAAAGAAGTTACTTCTGAATCAATCAAAGGAAAATGGTCTGTATTTTTCTTCTATCCAGCAGATTTCACATTTGTTTGCCCAACTGAATTAGGTGACTTAGCAGATAACTACGCTAAATTCCAAGAAATGGGATGTGAAGTATACTCAGTATCTACAGATACTCACTTCGTACACAAAGCATGGGCTGATGCTTCTGAAACAATCGGAAAAATCAAATACCCAATGTTAGCTGACCCAACTGGTACTTTAACTCGTAACTTCGAAGTTATGATCGAAGAAGAAGGTTTAGCATTACGTGGAAGTTTTGTTGTAAATCCAGAAGGTGTTATTAAAGCATATGAAATCCATGATAATGGAATCGGACGTAATGCTGAGGAATTATTACGTAAAGTTCAAGCTGCACAATTCGTTGCTGAGCACGGAGATCAAGTGTGTCCAGCTAAATGGCAACCAGGTGCTGAAACTTTAACACCAAGCTTAGACTTAGTAGGGAAATTATAAGATATAATTTATAAATAAAAAGAGAGGATTTTCCTCTCTTTTTATTATAGGTTTTTAAATTGTGATTCGTATAGTTCAGCGTAGTATCCATTGGCTTTGATTAATTCTTTGTGAGATCCACGTTCAGAGATTCCTTGTCGTGTTAAGACTAGAATTTCATCTGCTTTTTTAACTGTGCTTAGGCGATGTGCAATAATAATGGTTGTTCGACCGACTGTCAATTCATCTAGTGCTTCTTGAATTAGCATTTCAGTGATGTTATCTAGCGCTGATGTGGCTTCATCTAAGATTAAGATAGCTGGATTTTTTAAGAAGACGCGTGCAATGGCAATACGTTGTTTTTGACCTCCGGATAGTTTAACGCCGCGTTCACCTACTGTAGTGTCGTATCCGTTTTCGAGGGACATGATGAAATCATGGATGCGTGCTTTTTTAGCGGCGGCGATCATTTGTTCCTCGGTTGCTTCTGGGTTTCCATAGAGGATGTTGTCGCGGATGTTTCCGTAAAAGATATAGACGTCTTGTTGCACGTGTCCGATGTTTTTGCGTAATGTGTGTAAGTCATAGTTTTTGATATTGGTATCATCGATGAGTATTTCACCTGAAGTGACGTCGTAGAATCTTGGGATTAGTAATGAGATGGTAGATTTTCCAACGCCGGATTCTCCTACGAGGGCGATTTTTTTGCCTGGTTCGATGGTGATGTTGAAGTCGGTAAGGACGTGTTCATCGTTGGCATCGTATTTGAAGTTAACGTGATTGAAGGTGATTTTTCCTTTTGGATTTTCTAATGTAATAGCTTGCGGCTCTGTTTTAATTTTTGGTTCGAGTAGCATAATTTCATAGAAGCGTTCAAATCCTGCCCATCCAGTTTGGAATTGTTGCATGAAGTTGATGAGGCGTTGGATTGGTTTAATCAAGAAGTTAACGTATAGTAGGAATGCTGTGAAGTCTCCTAGTGTAATAGTGTCTTTAGCTACAAGGAGGCCACCAATAATTAGAAGAGCCAAGTTTAGGATATCAATTAAAAAATTATTTCCACTTTGAAAGACTGACATTTGGAAAAGGGCATTTTTCCATGAGTCAGCGTATTGTTCATTGTTTTCGGTGAATTTTTCATATTCGTAGTTTTCATTAGCGAATGATTTTGTTAGACGAATACCACCGATGCTACTTTCGATTTGAGCGGTGATTTCTCCTTGAGTTTGTCTTGTTCGACGGAATCCAACCATCATGGCGTTACGTCTCCAAAGGGAGAAGATAATAATTAAGAGAATGATTGGAAAGATTAAGAGGGTGAAGAGGACATTGATGTTAAATAGGATGATAAAGCTTCCGATGATCATGATAGCAGAGATGAATATATCTTCTGGACCGTGATGGGCGAGCTCGGTGATGTCACGTAGATCGCCAACAAGGCGTGACATGATGACACCGGTTTTGTTTTCGTCATAGTAGCTGAAGTTTAAGGTTTGGAATTTTTTGAAGAGGTCTTGTCTCATGTCGAATTCCATTCGAGCTCCCATGATGTGCCCCCAGTAGTTGACAATGTGGGAACAAATCAATCGAATGATAAATAGAATTAGTAAGAAGAGGCTGATGTTGATCATGGCACTCACATTACGGTTGGGAATGTAGTCATTCATAAATGTTCTTGTGAATGATGGATAGATTAAATCAATTCCTGCCATGATGAGTGCAGCAGCCATATCGATTAGAAATAGCCCTAAGTGTTTTCGATAATAAGATACAAATTTCTTAAACATAGTTTCACTCCTTCATTTTATTAAGTTTACCAAATATACAAATTTTTTCCAATATTTTTATATGGTTATCGTCGGATTTTCATGACAATTAATTAATAATCTTGTTATAATGTTAGATGTATGAAGATCAGCTAGATTAGTTTTGGAGGATGTAGTAGATGAAGCGTTTTGATGTATATATTATTATTGCTGTCGTCGCGATAAGTGGTTTTTTACTTGCAATGTTTATGATGCAATCGAATGATAATCAAGAAGTTATTATTTCATTAAAGGGAGAAGAATATGAGCGTATTGATATAGATGGTCAAGAGCATGTCTTCGAAATTGAGACGGAATTAGGTTATAATAAAGTGATTGTCGATAAAGATGGTGTACATATTGAAGAGGCTGATTGTCCTGATCATGATTGTGTTGAAGTAGGGACAATTAGTAAGGTCGGACAAAGTATTATTTGTGCGCCTCATTATTTAGTGATTGAGATTGTTGGAAGTGCAGATGCTGATTTAGATGGAATAGCTATTTAGGTCGTTATGAATTAAAATGTATAGGGTGGTGGAGCTCGGTGTCAGAGATGATTCGATTAGAAAATGTGACGTTTGGTTATGATGAAGGTCAGACGGTTTTAAAAGATTATAGTTTAAAGATTAATCAAGGTGAATTTGTCACGATTTTAGGACATAATGGTTCTGGGAAGTCGACATTATCAAAGTTATTAGTTGGTTTAATAGAGGCTCAGGCTGGAAAGATTTTTGTAGATGGTCAGCCATTAAATGAAGAGACCGTTTTTGAGATTAGACAAAAAATTGGGATTGTTTTTCAAAATCCTGATAATCAGTTCGTTGGAAGTACTGTGCGCGACGATATTGCATTTGGCCTTGAAAATAAGTGCGTATCGTATGAAGAAATGAACCGCCTGGTTGAGGAGTATGCGACGAAGGTGGGGATGAAGCAGTTTTTAGATCGTGAGCCGCATCATTTAAGTGGTGGTGAGAAGCAACGCGTGGCCATTGCTGGGGTATTAGCTTTAGGTGCTAAAATTATTATTTTAGATGAAGCGACAGCCATGTTAGATCCACAAGGGCGTGAAAATATGATGGAGCTTGTTCATGAATTGGCGCAAGATGAGGATAAGACGATTATTATGATTACGCATCATTTAGATGAGGCAGTGAAGAGTGATCGTATTGTTGTGATGAATGCCGGTCAAATTATTTTAGAAGGAACGCCGAAAGAGGTCTTTGCAGAGAAGGAATTGTTAGAATCAGTGAAGCTAGATGTTCCGTTTGCGGTCAAAGCGTCGTATGATTTGAAGCAAAAAGGGATTTTAAGTGAGATTTGTACAAGTGATGAGGAGTTGATGGGTGAGTTATGCAAATTAAATTTGAATCAGTAAATCATGTTTATAATGCCAATACTCCGATGGAACAGCGTGCACTTTATGATATTAATTTTGAGATTAAAGAAGGACAGTTTTTGTCGGTTGTTGGACATACGGGGTCTGGAAAGTCAACGCTTATTCAGCATATGAATGGGTTATTAAAGCCAAGTAGCGGAAGTATTACGATTGGTGAGAAAGTCATTAAATCAGATGAGAAAAATAAAGGGTTAAAAGATGTTCGTCAGCATGTCGGATTAGTTTTTCAGTTTCCCGAATATCAATTATTTGAAGAGACGGTTGAGAAGGATATTATGTTTGGACCGATGAACTATGGTGTGTCTGAAGACGAGGCACATCAGCGAGCACGTGATGTCATTCAGATGGTCGGATTAAATGAATCTATTTTAGAGCATTCACCATTTAATTTAAGTGGTGGGCAGATGCGCCGTGTCGCAATAGCAGGTATTTTAGCGATGAATCCAGATGTGTTAGTGTTAGATGAACCAACAGCAGGTCTTGATCCTCAAGGTCAACATGAGATGATGGAAATGTTCAATACATTACATAAGCAGTATGGAAAAACGATTGTATTAGTGACGCATGATATGAATTTGGTAGCCGAGTATGCTGAGGAAATGATTGTGATGCATCGTGGTGTCATGAAGTTAAAAGGAACACCACAACAAGTGTTCAAAGAAGTTGAAGTGCTAAAAGAGTGTGGAATTACGTTGCCTATTGCCGCACAAAATTATCATCAGTTAGCGAAAAAAGTCGGATTATCTGTGGATAAACTGCCGTTAACGACAGACGAGTTTGTTAGTCAGATTGAAGCTTTAGTAGGGAGGGGATAGTTGGTGAATGGGATTGTTATTGGTCAATACTTACCAGGTCAATCATTTTGGCATCGACTAGATCCACGTGCTAAGATTGTGGCGACGTCATTATTCGTGGTGGCAAGCTTTTTGATTGATAGTTGGTTATTTATGGGGTTGTTAATTGTGGCGGAGTTAGTCGCCATGACGTTAACGAAAATTCCATTGAATTATTTTATGAGAAGTTTAAAACCTGTGTTTTTCTTTGTAATTTTAACGTTTGTTTTGCAAATAATTTTTAATAGGCAAGGCCAGGTTATTTTTAGTTTAGGACCGATTGAAATTTATGATGAAGGCTTAAATTTAGGATTCTTTATGAGTATCCGATTAATCATTGTTGTGTTGATTTCAACACTTCTAACGTTGACGACGAAGCCGTCTGATTTAACGTTAGCACTGGAGTCATTATTTAAGCCTTTAAAGAAGGTCGGATTCCCTGTATCTGAGTTAGCCTTGATGATTTCAATTGCACTGCGATTTATTCCAACGTTATTCGAGGAGACTCAAAAGATTTTAAAGGCGCAGGCGTCACGTGGTGTGGATATTAGTGAAGGAAAATTTAAAGATAAGGTGATGCAACTGATTTCTCTGCTTGTACCTTTATTCATTTTATCCTTCAAACGTGCCGATGAGTTGGCGAATGCGATGGAGGTTCGTGGTTATGTGCCGGGGCGTCTGAGAACGAGTATTAATCGTTTAAGTTGGAAAGTATCAGATACGGTGCTTGTTTTAGTTTGTGGGGCTCTATTTATTGGAGCAATTATTTTTTAAGGTGGCGAATTATGAAAAGAATTAAGTGTACGGTGGCGTATGATGGAACGTTATTTAATGGTTACCAGCGTCAGCCAGGACAGCGTACAGTTCAAGGTGAGATTGAGGCAGCATTAGAGAAGATTTGTAAGGTACCGATTACGATTCATAGTTCAGGACGTACGGATACAGGTGTTCATGCGTATGGACAGGTATTTCATTTTGATAGTGAGGTTAATATGGATGGAACGCGTTATGTTAGGGCGCTCAATTCGATGTTACCGGAGGATATTTATGTTTTAGATAGCCATGAGGTTCATCCTGAGTTTCATTCGCGCTATCATGGTAAGATTAAGGAGTATCGCTATAAGTTGTCATTAAATACGTATAATCCGATGAAGCGTCATTATGTGTATTATCATCGTCGCCCATTGGATGTGGCGAAGATGCGTGAGGCGATGACGTATTTATTAGGAACGCATGATTTTACATCGTTTTGTGGGAACTTAGATGAGATCAATAAAGAGCGTACGATTTATCAGGCGGAGTTGCTTGATGAAGAGGGTGAGTTAACATTTATTTTTGTTGGAAATGGATTTTTACGATATATGATTCGTATTATGGTTGGGACGCTCATTCAGGTCGGTGAAGGGCGTAAACAACCAGAAGATATTAAAAAAATCCTTGAAATGAAGGATCGTCGTTTAGCAGGACATACGGCTAAACCACAGGGGCTTTATTTACAGCGTGTCGATTATCCAGAGGAATTATTGAAACCTTTGGCGGATATCGAGGAGTAAAATTGATATTTGTCAGATGTTGTCTTTTAAGGTGATAGAGAGGTAAAAAATGAAAATATAATTATAAGGTCTTTGTTTGTTTATCAAAGAGTTTATGTTATAATTTATAGTAGATAGGGTGAAATAAGGGGAGCAACGAGTTATTTGTTGAATTATACAGGAGGCAAATATGGCACTAAAATTCATAAATAAATTATTCAGTCGACAAGATCAACCGACACAAAGCATGATTCAACCTAATGACGCTTTAAATCTTGAGGATCTTTCGAAATATACACAAGTAATTACGAATAAAGAAACTTCAGGGTATAAAGGATTAAAGCGTGCGTTTGATGATAAATTGCCAGTTCAGCTGACAGTGGCTGATGAAAATGGTGAGTCTTTTGTAGTTTCAGGGACAATTTCTCATTATGACGAACATTATGAACAACTTTTAGTTATCACAGATTCAACTTTAAAGCGTGTAGTTTTTAGTCAAATTGTTGACGTTAAAATTGAAGAAGAATAGTTTTTATAGAGTAAAAGAAAAGGGGCTGTATCAAAATGACTAAAACTTCATAGTCATGGAGCTACATGCTCC
>ERZ772885.1848-NODE-1848-length-11780-cov-8.632409_pt1 | contig 11780 bp, 12 predicted proteins | sample MGYA00580580_ERZ772885 | MGnify/ENA primary metagenome ERZ772885 (study PRJEB29015, sample SAMEA2737673) | human gut metagenome | biome: human gut; feature: human-associated habitat; material: faeces | place: China | collected 2012 ...
CCCTGCGTCAGGACAACGCCGACCAGCGGCTGACCCCCATCGGCAGGGAATACGGCCTTGTGCAGGATGACCGCTGGGCAAAGTACCAGCACACCCAGAACATTTTGGAAGCCGAGCGCCGCCGCCTGCACGAAGCGCATCTGCGCACCGCAGACCTGCGCGCCGCCATGGAAGCCGCCGGTCTTGCCCCCGCCGCCGAGGGCGGCATTGCCGAGGAGCTGCTGCGCCGTCCCGAGATCAGCTACCCGCTGGTGGCGGGCATCATCGGCTGGGGAGAGGAGATCACCCCCATGCTGGCGGAGCGACTGGAGACCGAGATCAAGTACGCCGGTTACATCGCCCGACAGGACCGGATGATCCGGGAGGTGGCACGCCACGAAAAGACCCTCATCCCGGAGGATTTCGAGTATGCCGCCCTCACCGGCCTGACGCTGGAAGCCCGGGAAAAGCTTGCCCGCATCCGTCCCCGCAATCTGGGGCAGGCGGGGCGCATCCCCGGCGTTTCGCCCTCTGATGTGGCGCAGCTGAGCATCGCACTGGCAGGGAAACAACAAAAATAATACGAATTTGCGATAAAATAAACGATTGCGCTACCCCAACCACCTGACAGAAAGGAAAACACTATGATCGACAAACAGCGGTTGGAGGAAAAGTGTTCCACATGGAACATTGCCCTCACCGGCACCCAGCTGGATCAGCTGGATGCCTTTGCGCAGATCCTGGTGGACTACAACCAGAAGGTCAACCTGACCGCCATCACCGACCCGGAGGGCATTGAGGACAAGCACTTCCTCGACAGCCTGCTGTTTGCCAGCCAGCCCGAGGTGGCAGGGAAGATGGTGGATGTCGGTGCAGGCGCGGGCTTCCCGGGCATCCCCCTGAAGATCATGCGGCCGGACATTGACCTGACCCTGCTGGACGGCACCATGAAGCGCCTGAACTTTCTGGGAGAGGTGTGCGCGGCTTTGAAGGTCAGCGCCCGGCGGGTGCACAAGCGGGCGGAGGAGGCCGGCCTGGACAAGACCATGCGGGAGCGCTATGACCTGGCCACCGCCCGGGCCGTGGCGTCCCTGCCAGTGCTGGCGGAGTACTGCATGCCCCTCATCAAGATGAAAGGGCACTTTATCGCCATGAAGGGGCCCGGCGCGGAGCAGGAGCTGGAGGAGGCCGCCAACGCCCTGGAGACCTTGGGCGCCGGGGAGCCAGAGGTGCTCTCCCTCTCCCTGCCTGGCGGGGAGGAGCGAAAGCTCATCCTCTGCCAGAAGCTGCGCTTCACCCCCAAGGGCTACCCCCGCCATGGGGGCACCATCTTGAAACATCCCTTATAAGGAGGATACCCCAATGGAACTGATTCTACGCAAGGCGGAAGAGAAGGACCTGGACGGCCTGGACCAGGTGATGCTGGTCATCAGCGATAAGGCCGGGGACCGGGCCACCGTGAAGGAGCTGTTACAGAAGATCAGCGAAGACCCCCAGAAGTATCTGCTGGTGGCCGAGGACAAGGAGACGGGCGCCATCTGCGGCAGCCTGCTGGGCGTGGTGTTCGAGGATATCTGCGACAGCTGCCGCCCCATCCTGCTGGTGGAGAACGTGGCCGTGCTGGAGAGCTATCAGGGAAAGGGCGTGGGCCGGCAGATGTTCCAGGAGATTGAGCGCTGGGGCAAGGAGCAGTGGAACTGCCACTACGAGATCCTGGTCTCAGGCATGAACCGCACCGGCGCCCACAAGTTCTACGCCGCCCTGGGTTTTGAGGAAGTGAAGGGCTTTAAAAAATACCTGTAAAAAATCCGGCCCTGCCGACAGGAATCAACAAACGCCGTAGCTCCCCCGTGGTAGAATAGTCCACGGAAAGGGAGGTACGGCATATGTTTTTTAGGGACAAGCTAAAACTGACAAAGCTGCCTGTCAGCCGCATCCTGCCCAACCCCTCCCAGCCCCGGAAGGTGTTCCGCCAAGAGGAGCTGGAAGCCCTGGCCCAGAGCATCAAGGAGAACGGCCTGCTCCAGCCGGTGACGGTGCGCCGGGAAAACGGGGCCTATTACCTGATCGCCGGAGAGCGCAGGCTGCGGGCCTGCAAACTGGCGGGCCTGCGGGAGATCCCCGTCCTCATCGCGGACTGCGAGCCGGAGGACAGCGCCGTGCTGGCCCTGCTGGAAAACCTGCAGCGCCAGGACCTGCAGATGTTCGAGCAGGCCAATGCCCTGGCAAGCCTGCTGCAGGAATGGCATATCACCCAGGAGGAGGCGGCCAAGCGGCTGGGCATGGCACAGCCCACCCTTGCCAACAAGCTGCGGCTGCTGCAGCTGACCACCGACCAAAGGCAGTTCGTGCTGGACAATGGCCTGACCGAGCGCCACGCCCGGGCTCTCCTTCGCCTGCCCACCCCCGAGGCCCAAAAGGAGGGGGCGGAACTGCTGGTGAAGGAGGGCTGGACCGTCTCCCGGACCGAGCGTTACGTGGAGGAGGTTCTCCGAGACCAGGCCAAGGAGAAGAAGGTCCGCCGGCCTTTGTTCATTCGGGATGTCCGGTTTTTCCTCAATACCCTGGACCATAGTCTCACCGTCATGCGCTCGGCAGGGGTGGACGCCAAGTGCCAGCGGGTGGAGGAAGGGGACGACATCCTGCTCACCATACGGATCCCGAAGGCCAAAGCCCCCAGCGGGCCGGCCTGAGTTTTCCTTGCATATCCTTTCACCTTTGATGGATGTTTCACGTGAAACATCCATCCTTTTTTCCACCGGGAAATTCCCCGAAACTCCCCTGTCCGGCGGTGGAATTCCCTGGAAAAACCCCGGCTTTCTCCCAAATATCCCTTGCAAAGAACCTATGGAATGGAGTATAATTTAAGCCTGCTGTAAGTTGATAAAGCCCGGGAATATGGTAAGACTTTGCTGTGACGGGCAAACCAGGGAAAGGGAGGGAGACCATGGCCAAAACCATCGCCTTTGTCAACCAGAAGGGCGGCGTGGGGAAAACCACCACGGCAGTAAACCTCGGCGTAGGATTGGCTATGCAAGGCAAAAAGGTGCTTCTCGTGGACGCTGACCCGCAGGGTGACCTTACTACCTGCCTCGGTTGGCAGGACACGGACAGCTTGCCGCAGACCCTTTCCAATAAGCTATCAGCGGTAATGCGGTAAGAACAGCAAGACCCGTTCTCCGGCATTCTCAGCCACGAAGAAAAGGTTGACCTTGTTCCGTCAAACCTTGACCTTTCAGCGTTGGAGATGAGCCTTGTGACTGCAATGAGCAGAGAGCGCGTGATGAAAAACTATCTCAGCCAAGTGAAGGACAGATACGACTATGTACTGATAGATTGTATGCCGTCCCTCGATATGATAACGCTCAATGCTCTGACTGCGGCAGACAGTGTAATTATTCCCGTGCAGGCACAGTATCTCCCCGCAAAAGGTATGACGCAGCTTTTATCGACGATTGCCAAGGTGAAGAAGCACACCAATCGGAACCTGACAATCGACGGTATCCTGCTCACGCTTGTAGACGGCAGAACCAATCTCGCCAAAAGTACGGTAGAAGCGCTGCGAGAGAACTTCGGTTGTCGGATCAGGATATACCGGACGACCATTCCCATTGCCGTAAAAGCCGCCGAGGTTTCATCCAAAGGCAAAAGCATATACGCCTATGAGCCGAGCAGCACCGTGTCTAAGGCTTACACAGATTTTACGAAGGAGGTGTTAGCCGATGGCAGGCAGAAAGAGCGACTTCACGCTTCCCACAAACACGCTCGATGATTTGTTCTCTACGCAAGAGGAGCGGGATGATGCTAAGCTCAGTAAAATCCGAGATATTCCCCTTGAGCTGATCGACGATTTTCCCGACCACCCATTTAAGGTACGGGACGACGAGGATATGATACAGCTTGTGGAGAGTGTCAAGGAGCGGGGAGTTATTACTCTGGCTACCGTGCGTCAGAAAGAGGACGGCAGATATGAGCTGATTTCCGGTCACAGGCGAAAACGGGCTTGCGAACTTGCCGGATTTGAAGCAGAACAACGGGAATACCTTGCTGAGTTGCTTAAAGACGAGAACAACTATATTTGGGCGGCGGTGCTTTACGGTATCCGTTACAGTGACGATCAGATTGTCACCGTCGCTCTTTCTCAGGTGGGCAATGTAGGTGGCGAACCGTACTGGTCTTGGTACGGCTTCGGAAGCCGTGTGGAATGGTGTGCTTGTTTTGTAAGCTGGTGCGCCGATCAGTGCGGCTATATTGACACCGGGGTTGTACCCAAATATGCAGGCTGCGTGAACGGCGTCCAGTGGTTCAAAGACCGTGGACAGTGGATCGACGGTTCTGCCGAGCCTGTCCCCGGAATGATTATTTTCTTTGATTGGGATAACAAGGGTTCGTCGGGTCCGCAGGACGGACAATCCGACCACACTGGCATTGTCCAAAAGGTTGAGAACGGTATCGTCTATACCGTTGAGGGCAACTCCAGCGATAGTTGCCGAATAAACCAGTACAGCGTAGGTCACTATGAAATTCTCGGATACGGAGTTCCGAACTATTGATGGAAAATTATGAAAAACCACCGGCTTCTTCACGCAGGAAGTCGGTGGTTTTCTTCTTCGGTTGAGTTTGTACAAAATGAAACACAGCAAAAGGCGGGACACACAGATTTGATAAAATGCTATCTATGCTTGGAGGTGAAGCGAAAATGAAAGAATACGGTTATGTCAGGGTATCTTCCTTGGATCAGAACGAAGAACGGCAGATGGTAGAAATGCGACAGCTTGGAATTGCTGAGGAAAACATCTATAAGGATAAGCAGTCAGGCAAGGACTTCAACCGTCCAATGTATCAGAAGCTGCTTCGTAAACTTAAAAAGGGGGGATGTCCTGTATATTATGAGCATTGACCGGCTTGGCAGAAACTATGAAGAAATCCAAAGCCAGTGGAGATTCCTGACACGGGAAAAGGAAGTTGATGTTTCTGTGATCGATATGCCGCTTTTGGACACAAGGCGTGGCAAAGACCTGATGGGTACTTTCCTTGCAGATATTGTGCTGCAAGTGCTGTCCTTTGTGGCGCAGAATGAACGGGAAAATATCCGAAAGCGTCAGGCACAGGGCATTGCCGCCGCAAAAGCCAACGGAATGAAGTTCGGAAGACCTGTCAAAAAGGCTCCGCCCAATTTTCTGGAGATCGTGGAGAAATGGGAAAGTGGTATTATCAAATCTTATGAAGCCGCCGAGATGTGCGGAATGTGTGAATCAACCTTTTACCATCGACTGCGGGAATACAGAGCAACATTGAACAGCGAAAAAAAATCACTGTAAAAAAGTACACCTAAATACAAAAGCCATAAAAGTGGCTGCGGGAGAATGTTAACGTTCAGCAAAAATGTCACCAAAAATGAATAAGGGTTCTATTAGTGTGAACCCTTTGTTTTTTGTCCATTTCTTGAATGAGATTATTTAAATCTTTATGATCATTTATTAGTACCTGTTTGTTTTTATGTTTTGTACCTATCAATGTACAGTCATAAATAATCCCAATATATTTCATTCTTACTTTATTTTCTAACACAAAATATAAAATTGTAACTTCTGTTGAAGTTCTTATTTTTACTACTTCTCCATTTTTATCATATGGGACATAATAATATCCGTTATAGGAAAACATATTGCCTTCTACTATTTTTCTGGTATTTGAAACAGTGAACACTAGATTCAAATCGTAATTTTCTGTTAGCTCTACAAATTCATAAACAGGATCAATTGGAAGATGTGCAAATTTTTCATTCAGATATTTTATGTAAAAGTCATTGAACCATATATTTAATTGATCGTAGTCTTTTATTTTGAACCTTATAATGTCATTGGGCAATCTTCTTTGAGCTGTACCACTGTCCCGTTCTATCAATCCTTTGGCTTGAGATGTATTAGCGAAAATCATTTCAATGCCAAGTTTATCCATCATAACACCAAATGATGTTATATTACCTTCAGGACTTTTAAAGATGGTATGTTTATCTGAATAAATAGCTAAGGGAATTCCTTTTTTCTTGATAAGAAGTTCCATCATCTTACAATATCCATACATGCATTCGTTTTTGGTAAACCAGCCAGCAAAGATATCATTGGTTGCATCGTCAACGGCCATATGAAGAGTAAAGCGTTGACCGTTGCCAAACCAGTCAAAAGGAGTTCCATCGATTTGAACAAGCATACCAGCTCTAGGACTTTTTTCTCTCAGTAAATGTAAAGGAGAGTCTCTTTTATGACTTCTATGTTTAACGGGAGAAGTCCATTTATATTCTTTATAGAGCCTTTGAAAGAATGAAGTGCTTCTAGGTTTAAGATTATATTTGGATACATCTTCTTTTCTAGAAGGGTTAAAAATAATATCTTCAAGATAAATATCTCTAAATTGTGCTATAGTGATATTGGGGTATAGCTTTTTGAAATTGACAATAAAATCAATTTCATCATTTGAAGCACGATTGTGGGCTGCCAAACCTTTATTACCGTGTTTCAAGGTAGAATCTATACCTTTTTCATTTAAAGATTTAGATAGACGAATAAGCTGTCTTTTAGAATAATTTGTAAGAACAGCTAAATGATCATAAGAAATTTTCAAATCACCATTCAATTTTTTGGACAATAGATCAATAACTTCTTTTCTGTCCAATATAAAAACCTCCTTCATATAACATGATAATGAAGAAGGTTAGAAAAGAAAAATCATGGTGACATTTTCGCTGAATTTTATGGTGACAAAATCGCTGGGTCTTAACAAGTGGCTGCGGGAGAATTGACCGTAAGAAAAAGGTATGATAAAATATAAAAAAGCTGAAAACAGTGGGCTTTGTGGCTTGCTTTTCATCATTGAGGGCGCAAAAAAATCACTGTAAAAAGGTGTACTTTTTTAGAAAGTAGCAGGTGGGGGTAAGCAATTTGCTTGGCGAGATATACCGTGTCACCATGATCGGGCATCGAATCGTTGAGGACTTCGATATAGAAGAAAAGCTATACGATTTATTCAAGAATATGCTCCGCACAAAGAAGTATGTGGAGTTCTATTTAGGCAGAAACGGAGACTTTGACATACTGGCAGCAAGCGTTATTAAACGACTCCAGAAGAATTATCGTAACGATAACAGTGCTTTGATCCTCGTCCTTCCGTATCCAGTGAAGGATTACGAATATTACGAGAAATACTACGACGAGATGGCAGTGCTTCTTTTGGCATCTATTTCAGGAACAATTGCCTATATACAGGTCCACAGCCATATCAGCAACTCTTTTACCGTGGCAAAGTTATCCATTGAACTCAACGAAACATTTGACGGAAAGGATAAAACAAATGTAACTGTTGAGAACACTGGAGATGTTCCCACCTATCTCCGAGCTGCTATCGTAGTCAACTGGAAGGATACTGACGGGACTGTGATCTCGGCAAATGAATCGGAATACTCCATGGCAATGGGTCCTGAGTGGATACAGGGTGCAGATAGCTATTGGTATTGTAAAAAACCAACAGATGCTGGACAACCCTCCCTTGCTCTGATCGTAATCTGCAAGCCGAAAGTTGTAAAAGCAGATCAACACCTCGGTGTAGAGATTTTGATACAAGGGGTACAAGCTGAGCCTGCGACTGCCGTTGAAGAGTTGTGGGATGCGACCGTGACCGCTGATGGTACACTCACGCCTGCGGCAAAAGGAGGGACAGCGCCATGAGGAAGCAAATTCGTAGAATTGTCCCATTGATTACGTTGCTGGCCTGGCTCTGCACGGTAACAGCCTTTGCTGTTGATATGCCCACGGTGATCTACGACAGTGGGAAAGGGACATTTACTTTTCAGAATTTGGACAACGACGGACTGTTTGGAGCTTTTCAAGACCTTATGCCCGGTGATGAGCGAACAACGGAGATTCGTATCGAAATGAAGAATCTCTCTCGTTCCGCAAGGCTATATCTCCGAGCCGAGCCAAATAGCGAAGATGTTGAGGTTTTGAAAACCCTAAAACTGAGCGTTAAGAAAAACGGAGCGACTCTGGACGAAAGCAATGGGGCGACCAGCCTCAACCAAAATGTGCTGCTCGGTACATTTTCGGGCGATAGCACCACCGTCCTTGATATGACGCTGACCGTGCCTGTCACTGTCGGAAACGAGATGGCTCAACAGACAGGTGAGTTGCAATGGATATTCACCATACAGGAGGACGGTGACGACCCCATAGTAGGACCTGTGCCCCCACCCCAAACCGGTGATGATAGCCACATGCTGCTATATATATCAGTGATGCTGGCTTCCGGAGCAGCAATTTGTGCTCTGGTTTACTTTACAAAAAAGCAACGGCGTGAATAGCCCTATATAACCGTCAAACCTCCCTGCGAAAAAGATATGGATGGCAGGTCAAAGTGACCTGCCATCCACGGTTTCCTTATTTTTTGGTGTCCGGAACATACCCGATGCAAGGAGATATACAGGTTATTTAAGAACAGTGCAGACATTAATGGAGGAACTATGAAAAAAAGAATCATCGCAAGTATTTTGACGGTCATAATGCTTATGACCATGCTTCAGACTGCCGCACTTGCGGCAGACGGAGAAGGCACTGAGGCAGTTGCCTCGACCACACCCCAAGCCGCCATTTATCTTGACCAGCAACATGGTGCGGATAGCAATGACGGACTGACGAAAGAGTCCGCAGTACAGAGTATTGTAAAGGCAAATGAACTGGCAGAAAGCAACCATACAAATGACATTTACCTTACCAGTTTTTACAAGATCACAGGAGCAGAAGTTTGGGATCTTGGTGGAAAGACAATTCATCGCTATGGCCTCGGTGGTTATATGATCGAACTCGTCAATGCGTCTGCCTCGCTGACACTGAGTAATGTTGTAATTGACGGCGCGGAGTACACTGTGGAGGCAACACACGCTGCGGAGACCGACTCGATCATCAAGGCGGCGAATGGTGGCACCATCGTATTGAAGAGCGGCGCTGTCTTGCAAAACAATAAAGCAGCTCAGTTTGGTTCCAGTATTTTGGCGAATAATGGCGTCAACATAACGATGGAGGACGGCGCGATCATTCGTAACAACACAAACCGCAACTACGAATTGGGCGGCGGCATTCTGATCGGCAACGGTAGCACCTTTACCATGAACGGCGGCGAGATAAGCGGTAATACGGCGAATGGTGGCGGCGGTGTTGCAATCATCGGCTCAACGATGGTTATGAACGATGGCACGATCTCCAACAACAGCACCTACCGGACATCCGGTCAGGGCAGTTACGGCGCCGGCGTTTATGTTGCGGATTACGCCAACTCAAGCGGCGGCGATACAGTATTTACAGCTAAACCAGCCTCTTTTGAAATGAACGGCGGAAAAATTACCGGGAACACGGCGCTTGACTACGGCGGAGGTGTTCTGACCTTCCCCCAGCAAGGTCAGAAAATTACAATCAATATTAACAACGGTGAAATTTCCGGCAATCAGGTTACGGAGGGGAGTGGCGGTGCATTCGCCGCATTCTTCGGTGTTACTGAGTTGAATATCAAAGGTGGCACATTATCAGGAAATAGTGCTCAGAACTATGGTGGCGGTGTTTTCCTGTATGATGCAACGAATGTAACGATTTCCGGCGGTACGATTTCTGAAAATAAAGCATCGCAGGGTGGTGGCGTATACTTATGGCCCACATCCGCGGTTAAACAGACCAACGGTTCCATTGAAAACAATGTTGCAAATGTAGGCGGTGGCGTCTGCGGTGGTACCTATACCATGACAGGAGGCGTTATCAAGGACAACAACAACTCTCTGACCAAGGAAGCGCGGCTTTCGGCCAGAGGTGACGGCGTTTATGTAGGTACTGCCTTCAATTTGGGAAATGATGCCGTAATCAGCACAAATAATGATGTCTATCTGGTAAAGGGCAGCAGTACTCCCAAGGAAGGCCGGTATATCAATGTGATCTCTCCGTATACGGGGGCAAGCACTGTGAATCCGATCCAGATTCACAGTGAAGATATAACGATTGAAGAAGCGAATATCATCGGTACGCAGCTCGTTCATTATACAGCTGACACAAATGGCGAGACTGCAGCTGCGAAGGCAGATGCAGATGGCATTTTCGTTCCGAGCTGGAAAATGCCGGAGGGTCTGGTCATTGGACAGAGCAAAGAGACAGGAAAGACCGATTGGATGACCTATGTACCGGCTGTCAAGATCCAGTATCAGTGGGTCAGCACAGATAATCCTACCGATGTAACCCCCCCTGCGGACGACTATGTCCGTAACGGAACGGCCTATACGGCGAAGGTACAGCAGGACACCAATCAGGGCTATGTCTTTGACGGCTGGTACACGGATGAACAGTGTACGCTTTCGTATACAGACGGTACGGTTCTGGATACGGATACCACCCTGTATGGCAAGTGGACGGTTGCACGCGGAAACCTGAGCGTCAGTAAGACCGTTACCGGGAATGCCGGAGACACATCTAAGGCGTTCAATTTTACCGTGACACTCGGAAACACCGAGATTAATGGTGTGTTTGGCGAGATGACTTTTGTCGGTGGGGTTGCAACCTTTGTTCTGAAGCACGGCGAGAGCAAGACTGCCACGGGCTTGCCCTCGGGGATTACTTACTCAGTAACTGAGGCAGAAGCAAATCGGGACGGCTACACCACGGTGGCTTCTAAAGCAAGTGGCAGCATCATAAAAAATGATACAGTAACAGTAGCCTTTACCAATACCAAGAACAGCAATATTTCGGAGGGACCGGATCATCCGAATGTGCCGAGTAAGCCCAGCACACCGACAAATTCGCCCGAAACTGGTGACACTTTGAACCTGCGGCTATGGACTTCTGTAATGGGGGTTTCTTTGGCCGGGCTGATTATCTCTCTGGTAGTTGTGAAAAAGAACAGCTATCGTGGCAAACGGATGAAATAATCCAAAGGAGGCTGGGAGATTCCCAGCCATGCTTTGATATGGTTCACTATAATTGCAAGTAAAAGGAGGATTTGATGTGAGAACGAAAGTAATGTCATGGTTGTTAGCGCTGTGTCTAATGGTTGGATTGTTGCCGGCAACCACATTAGCTGCTGCGGCTCCCGGAACAAGCAGCGGTACAGTTATCTATGTATCCGAAAGCGGCGATGATTCAGCCGCCGGCGATGAGAACGCACCTCTTAAAACAATTGGTGCGGCATTTACGAAGGCAGCTGACGGAGATACGATCTGCCTGCTTTCTGATATTCAATTAACTGGAAAGCTGGTTCTGACCGGTGATAAATCAGTAACGCTGGCAGGCAAAGCCGGTGAAACTGCAAAGAAGATTACCTGTCAAAAAGCATCTTCTAGTGACAATTATATGATTGAGGTTGGTGTTGAATACGGCACAGCTACAGCGACGAACCTCACGCTTGAAAATGTGACGGTTGATGCTGAGGGACAGGATATTCGCTGCATCCGTGTTTGCCCTGAAAGCCAACTTATATTAGAAAACGGTGCAACGGTCTGCAACGGACGTGCAGTCCATAGTGATGGTTCAACAGGAACAAATGACTGGGGCGGCGGTATCGTAGTTGATAGCAATGCAAAGCTGATTATGAATGATGGCTCTGCCGTAACCGGCTGCTCTGCTGAGCAGGGCGGCGGCATCTATCTCAGCGGTGAGATGGAGCTGAACGGCGGTACGATCAGCGGAAATACCGCAGTTGGTGATTATTACCGTCCTGGCATTACACAAAGTGCCCATGGCGGTGCAATTCTGATTCGTGCAAATCGTGCTGACTAT
>ERZ772885.1853-NODE-1853-length-11769-cov-6.756616_pt1 | contig 11769 bp, 7 predicted proteins | sample MGYA00580580_ERZ772885 | MGnify/ENA primary metagenome ERZ772885 (study PRJEB29015, sample SAMEA2737673) | human gut metagenome | biome: human gut; feature: human-associated habitat; material: faeces | place: China | collected 2012 ...
CGGTAGCAGCCTTGTACTCCATACCGGTAGCAACGATGGGCTGCTGGGTGACCATCAGAGGCACTGCCTGACGCTGCATGTTGGAACCCATCAGAGCACGGTTACAGTCATCGTTCTCCAGGAAGGGGATGCAGGCGGTAGCAACAGAGACCATCATTCGCGGAGAAACGTCCATGTAATCGACTTTCTCTGCATCAATTTCAAGGATCTCGTCGCGGCGGCGGGCAGACACGCGGGGACGCACGAAGTGCTTGCCCTCGTCCAGCGGCTCGTTGGCCTGTGCCACAACGTACTCGTCCTCGACGTCAGCGGTCATATACTCGACCTCGTCGGTGACGACCTGTTCCTTCAGGTTGCCGTTCTCGTCATAGATCTTCTTGACCTTGCGGTACGGAGCTTCCACAAAGCCGTACTCGTTGATCTTGGCGTAGGATGCCAGATAGGAGATCAGACCGATGTTGGGGCCTTCAGGAGTCTCGATGGGGCACATACGGCCGTAGTGGCTGTAGTGAACGTCGCGGACCTCGAAACCTGCGCGGTCACGGCTCAGACCGCCGGGGCCCAGAGCAGACAGACGGCGCTTGTGGGTCAGCTCGGCCAGCGGGTTGTTCTGGTCCATGAACTGGGACAGCGGGCTGGAACCGATGAACTCCTTGATGGCGGCGACGACGGGGCGGATGTTGACGAGGCTCTGCGGGGTGATCTCGCCGTTTTCCTGATTCTGCAGGGTCATGCGCTCACGGATGACGCGCTCCATGCGGGAGAAGCCGATGCGGAACTGGTTCTGCAGCAGCTCACCAACGCTGCGGATGCGGCGGTTGCCCAGATGGTCGATATCATCGGTGGTGCCAATGTTGTGGCCCAGACCGTTCAGGTAGTTGATGGAAGCCAGAATATCGGCGACCGTAACGGTGCGGCCGATCAGCTGGTCGTGGTTGCGGCGCAGCATCTCCTTCTGCTCTTCCACATCAGAGGTGGTGTCGAGGATCTTCTTGATCTCATCGAAGGAGCAGCGCTCGTTGATGCCGCACTCCTTCACGTCGAAGGAGAAGAAGCCCTGTGCATCCACACAGCCGTTGGTGATGACCTTAATCTTCCGGCTCTCTTCCTTCATGGGATCGTCGAGCTTCAGCACGACCAGATTCACACCGGCATTGTCAGCCTTCTCAGCCAGCTCGCGGGTGATCTTGGCACCAGCCTCGATCAGGATCTCGCCGGTCAGCGGAGCGACCACATTCTCAGCAGCCACCTGACCGGTGATGCGGCGTGCCAGAGACAGCTTCTTGTTCATCTTATAGCGGCCGAAACGAGACAGGTCATAACGGCGCGGGTCGAAGAACAGCATGTTGATCTGGCTGGTAGCAGACTCCACCGTGGGAGGCTCGCCGGGGCGCAGCTTGCGGTAGACTTCCAGCAGGCCCTCTTCCTGATTCTTGGTGGTATCCTTTTCCAGAGTAGCGAGGATGCGCTCATCGTCGCCAAAGAAGTTCAGGATGTCCTCGTTGGTGGACAGGCCCAGTGCACGGCACAACACGGTGACAGGCAGCTTGCGGTTCTTATCGATACGGACATAGAACACATCGGAAGCATCGGTCTCGTACTCCAGCCATGCACCGCGGTTGGGGTTCATGGTGGCGCTGTACAGGTCGTTGCCCACCTTATCCTTGGCATCGCCGTAGAACACGCCAGGAGAACGCACCAGCTGGCTGACGATAGCACGCTCTGCACCGTTGATCACAAAGGTGCCGGCATCGGTCATCAGCGGGAAATCGCCCATGAAGATCTCCTGATCCTTCACTTCGCCGGTCTCCTTGTTCAGCAGACGGGCGGTGACGCGCAGGGGTGCTGCATAGGTCACGTCGCGCTCCTTGCACTCCTTGATGCTGTACTTCGGCTCCTTATCCAGGCGGAAGTCCACAAAGCTCAGTGCCAGATTGCCGGTGTAGTCCTCAATGGTGCCGATATCGTGGAAGACCTCTTTCAGGCCCTCGTCCAGGAACCACTGATAAGAGTTCTTCTGGACCTCGATCAGGTTCGGCATACTGATGACTTCGTCGATGTGGGAGAAGCTCATGCGCTCGGTTTTGCCGAGCTTTACGGGCTTGACTTTCATCATAAAATCAACCACTCCTTACTTTTATACTCTACGGGATGTCGTATACACGGGTCAAATTTGAGCAGACACACATAATTCGACCCGCGTCGAAGGGAACGTTTCGGCGTTTTTCACAAACTTTTCGGTTTGACCCGTCCAGCCGCCGCCTGCGTATTCCCCTTTTTGGCGCACTAGTCCATTATGTGATACTAATGCAGTATACACCCTAAAAGCCTTGCTGTCAAGCCATTTTTCAGATTTTTGCCAAAACAAATTTATTTTTTCTTTCATTTTCGCACGCCCGGCAGCGTGTTGTGTTTTGCTGTTTTAGGGCTTGATTTTTTTATTTTGCACGTTCCTGTTCATAATCCCCTTGTGCAATTTGTCTATCTTTGCCCTTGTGTTTTGGCGTATTACTTTTACAGTCGGATATGCCCGTTTTCCCTTGCGGCCCTTTTTTGTGAAAAAGCAGCTCAGAAAAGCTCGCAGGCTTTTCTGAGCTGCAAATATAAAAATAATGTTTCCTCTAATATTGCCAGAGCGCAAGCGGCGGCAATTATGATCGTTCACTCATCCAGATAATCCCGCAGGCGTTTTGCACGGCTGGGATGCCGCAGCTTGCGCAGGGCCTTGGCTTCGATCTGCCGCACCCGCTCCCGGGTCACATTGAACTCCTTACCCAGCTCTTCCAGCGTGTGCGCCCGGCCATCCTCCAGCCCGAAGCGCAGTGCGATCACCCGCTCTTCCCTCGGTGTCAGGCTTTTGAGCACGCTGAACAGTTCCCGCCGCAGCAGCTGCCGCCCGGCTTCATCCACCGGGACACCTGCATCCTCGTCCTGAATAAAATCTTCAAGGTGGGCATCCTCTTCCTCGCCCACCGGCGTTTCCAAGCTGATGGGGTCCTGCGCCAGCTGCAGCAATTCCCGCACACGGTCCGGCTCCATGTCCAGCTGAACAGCGATCTCTTCCGCGGTAGGCTCCCGGCCATTTTTCCGCAGCAGGTCACCCGTCGTCTTTTTGACCCGGTTGATGCTCTCCACAAGGTGCACCGGGATGCGGATGGTCCTCCCCTGATCCGCAATGGCGCGGGTGATGGACTGACGGATCCACCACGTGGCATAGGTGGAAAATTTGAAGCCGCGCTCCGGCTCAAACTTTTCCGCCGCCTTCATCAGACCGAGATTGCCTTCCTGAATGAGATCCAGAAACGGCAGGCCCCGCCCTGCATAGCGCTTTGCCACCGACACCACCAGCCGCAGGTTCGCTTCGCTGAGCTTCCGCCGGGCATCCTCGTCCCCGGCCTGCGCGGCACGGGCAAGCTCCGTTTCCTGCTCTGCCGTCAGCAGCGGCACCCGGCCGATCTCCTTCAAATAGGCCTTTACCGGGTCGTCCAGCGCCACCCCCTCTGCCGAGAGCTCATGTTCCAGCCTGCCGATCTGCGTTTCATCCAACGCAGGCAGATCCGCTTCCTCTTCGGTCAGGTGCACGCCGCGGGCCTCCAGTGCCGTATACAGCTCGTCCAGCTGCGCCACATCGTAATCCTGTTCGTCCATGGCACGGCTGATCTGCTCCGGTGTCAGGGCATGGTGGCGTGCCCGCGCAGCCAATGTTCTGGCCAATTCCTCCGTTTGCGACAATTTCTGCATGGTTCCTGCTCCTTTCCTCTCCTGCTCCAGCCGGAGGGGAAAGCGGGGGATCATTCTTCTACAGGCACATTTCCCTGCTTCTTTTCGCGCATCGACTGGAGGTAATCACTCAGTTCCTCATTGGACATATGCGCCGCCTTGCCTGCCATGGGCATCCCCCGGGCAATGCGGTCCAGATACAGCCGGATATCATCCGGCGTACAATTCACATCGCTGTATTGTGCCGCAAGATGGCTCAGTTCATTCAGCGCTTCTTCGCTTACAAAAGCGCGCAGCGTGGTCAGGCTGATCTCAATGCCCTCCTGTCGGCAGCGCAGCATGGCTTCAAACAGCTCCTTCTGCTGCGGCAGCACGAACTGCTCTGCGGTCAGCTGCCCCTGCACCAGATCGATATAGTGCGGCTCCCGCAGGATCGCCGCCAGCAGCCGCTGCTGTGCACTGGCAATGCCCAGCGCCTGACTGCCTCCTGCACTGTACGGCACGTTGATCTGATTCATCTCACCGGACTTGAGCGCCTGCTGCTTTTTCTCCCAGCGGTGCTTGCTGCCCGCCCTCTTCACGGCGGTCTCCAGCTGGGTCATGATAGCTGTTTTGGAGATGTTGGTCTCCTCAGCCAGACGCCCCGCATACACTTCCTGCTCGGTAGGGTTGGAGCGCTCTGCCAGCATATTCACAGCTTCCTTCACGTATTCCAGCCGCTGGGCATCCTGTGCCAGATCATACTGGCTGCGCAGACGGCCCAGCCGGAAGTCCAGTGCATTGCCCACACCATCCAGCAGGGCTTTGAATCGCTCTGCGCCATACTTTTTGATGTACTCGTCCGGGTCCTTTGCACCGGGGATCTGCAGCACGCCCACCTTTACCGGGCTGTTGCGGAACAGTTCCAGCGAGCGCAGCGTGGCCTTCTGGCCTGCTTCGTCCGAATCGTAGCTCAGGATCACCTCGTCAGCATACTCGCTGATGAGCCGCACCTGCTCCGGGGTCAGGGCAGTGCCGCAGGCGCACACTGCTGTGTCGATGCCTGCCTGATGCATACTGATCACGTCCATGTAGCCCTCGCACAGCACGAACCGGCGCACCGCGCTGCGCTTTGCGATCTGCAGCGCAAACACCGTCTCTGATTTGTGGTACACCAGCGTTTCCGGGCTGTTGACATATTTCGGTTTGGAATCGTCCAGCACGCGCCCACCAAACGCAATGATGTTGCCGCGCAGGTCAAAGATGGGGGTCATCACCCGCTTCCAGAACAGGCAGTAGATGCGGCCGGACGCACTGCGCTTGAACAGGCCGCTGGCATCCAGCTCCTGCTGATTGTAGCCCTTATCGCGCAGGAACTGATACAGCGCCTGTCCGTCGTTGGGCGCATAGCCCAGCCCGAACCGGACGATAGTCTTGTCGTCCAGACCGCGCCGCCGCCAGTAGGCACGGGCCTGCCGGGCTTCCTCCACGGTGGAGTTCAGGCAGGCGTGGAAAAACCGTGCCGCCTCCTTGTTCATGGAGAGGATGCGGCTGCGCATCCGGCCTGTTTTGTCGTCCTCCTGCGGCTCCGGCATACCGGCCCGCGCTGCCAGCAGCTTAACGGCCTCCGGGTAATCGATGCTGTTGATCTTTTTCGTAAAGGTAATGGCATCGCCGCCTGCGCCGCAGCCAAAGCAGTAAAAGCTCTGGGTGTCCGGGTAGACGTAGAATGAGGGCGTTTTTTCGCTGTGGAAGGGGCACAGGCCGCCATACAAACGTCCCTTGCGCTTGAGCTGCACATAGCTGCCCACCAGCTCCACAATGTCGGTGCGGCGGGTCAGTTCTTCAATGTATTCGTGTGGGATCATGGATCTTTCAAACGACCTTTCGGATTTATAGGACATGCCACTTCCGGGGCACAAACAATTCCTCAAAAGTGCGGATGGCAAATTCATCGCTCATGCCACTGATGTAATCAGTCACTGCGCGTTCTCTGCCCTCCTGATAAGCCAGCTGGATGTAGAAGTTGGACATCCGATCCACATGGTTCAGGTAGTAATCGTACAGTTCCCCGATCACCTTGTCCACCTTCTGCTCTTCCCGCTTGGCGGTCTTGTCCACGTACACGGTGGCGTACATAAAATCCCGCAGCGCAAGGAAGGCTTCGTTTTCCTCTGCGCCCACCTTCACATCCCCATCGCTGTTGGCAAGGATACTGTTGATCATGGTGGTGATGCGGGCAGATTTTGTCTGGCCCAGCACGGCGGTGCATTCCTTCGGCAGGGTGGCTGGGTCCAGCACACCGGCGCGCACCGCGTCCTCAATGTCATGGTTCACATAGGCGATCTGATCCGCCATGCGCACGATGCGCCCTTCCGGCGTTGCCGCCCAGGTGCCCTTTGTGTGGGTCACGATGCCGTTGCGCACCTCCCACGTCAGGTTCAGGCCCCGGCCGTCCTTTTCCAGCTTGTCCACCACACGCAGGCTCTGCATGTAGTGCTTGAAGCCGTCCGGGCACAGCTCATTCAGCGCGCGCTCCCCGGCATGGCCAAACGGCGTGTGGCCCAGATCATGGGCAAGGCTGATCGCTTCGGTCAGATCTTCGTTCAGCCGCAGGGCGCGGGCAATGGTCCGCGCGATCTGCGAGACCTCCAGCGTATGGGTCAGTCGGGTGCGGTACAGGTCTCCCTCCGGCGAGAGGAACACCTGCGTCTTTTGTTTGAGCCGTCGGAACGCCTTGCAGTGCAGCACCCGGTCACGGTCACGCTGGAACACCGGCCGGATCGGGTCCTGCTCTTCCGGCAGCATGCGGCCGCGGCTCTGGTCGCTGAAGGTAGCCCACGGCGCGAAGGTCATATGTTCGATCTCTTCTGTGCGCTGACGTACATCCATACAAAGTCGCCCTCCCTTTTTGTCGCCATTCCCCCTCTCTGTTTCGGCACAGCCGATCCCAATTGCTGCGTCTGCGGCAATTGTAGCACACCCGCTTTGTCGAAGGGGGAAAAAGCCTGTCGGTTCGCAAAATAATGCTTGCTTTTTTATTTTTGCCGCTGCCGGGTTCAGAACGGTGCGTAGAACGGGTCGGATACCGTCACCTGCGCGCTGCCGCGCGTCAGCTCCCGCAGCTGTTCCAGCAGCGGGCCTTCGGTGTGTTCCGGCATCTGCCAGCACAGGGTCACGCGATCCGTGAACTGCGGCGCGGCCTGTTTTGCTCCCGCCGCATCGATCAGCAGCGATGCACGCTCATAAAGGGAGTAATCCACCGTCACGCTCAGCTCCACCACGCTGCGCACCGTGACCACCTCGGCATTTTCCAGTGCACGGGCCGTAGCCGTTGTGTATGCACGCACCAAGCCGCCGGTGCCCAGCAGCACACCGCCAAAGTAACGGGTCACCACCACGATCAGATCCGTCAGGCCGCTGTGCTGCAGCACCTCCAGCGCTGGTGTGCCCGCCGTCTTGGCCGGTTCACCATCATCTGAATAGCGTTCCCGGTTGCCTTCCCGCAGGCGGTAGGCATACACATTGTGGCGGGCGGTGCGGTTGGCCGCACGCACCTGTTCCAGAAATGCAACGGCAGCTTCCTCGCTGTCCGCAAATGACAGCGCCGCAATGAAGCGGCTCTTCTTTTCTTCGTATTCTCCTGTGGCCGTGCCATGGATGGTGCGGTAATCCTCCACTGTGGTTCCTCCTGCATGTTATTCAAAATAAGTATAACATAAATCGTCCGTTGTGCAACCACTGCCGCATACGTTTTTGTGTCAAGGCCAGCTCCCGGTACCGCTGCCCGCATGTCCTCTGCCAGAAAAAAGCGCAACAAAAAATCGGCCAAGCCTTGCAGCTCAGCCGATCTTTTGTCAGAAGAAAGCAGATGATCACTTCGTAAAGAGCTGGATCCACTGATGGCCCCAGGTGCTGGAGCTGTTGTAGTAGTAGCCAACACCCATTGCACGCGCTTCGGGATCCAGAATGTTTGCGCGATGGCCTTCGGAGTTCATCCATGCATTCACGACTTCTTCAGGAGAAACGCTGCCCCATGCGGCATTCTCGCCAGCAGCGGCATCCGTCACGCCGTACTCGCTGAGAACAGTGTACCACTTGGTCCCATTGGGACGAACGTGAGAATTGACGGTTGCGATCTCTTCGGCGCGCTGCTGAGCAGCTGCGGTGAGCTTTGCATCGCCCATGACCAGGGGCTGCAGGCCGTACTTTGCACGCTCGGCATTGACCAGATTCAGAACTTCCTGACGGTAGTTGCTGGTGTAAGAGTTTTCGGGGCAAGAGAAGATCAGCACCCAGTAGTTGTTGTAAACGCCGCCTTCGTAGTGGCCCACGCTCATGGTGGTCGCGTCTGCGTTCAGGATGCGCTCACGGGTAAAATCAATGTTCATCCACTGATCTACCGCTGCATCGGGGGTGGAAACGCCCGCCATGTAGTCCTCGCCAATCGACACATCTTCGATGCCATTCTCTGCGAAGATGGTAAAATCGCGCTGGCCATTGGGACGAACGTAGGAATAAGAAGAGGCCAGTTCCTTAGCGCGCTCCTGAGCCGCATTGTTATGGCTGCTGTCGCCCAGCTGGACCGGCTTCAGGCCAGCCTTTGCGCGCTCGTTGTTTACGCGGCGCAGGAACTCGCTCTGATAAGCTTCGTCCTGAAAGCTGATGTAGGAATTTTCTTCTTCGATGGAGGCAGAAACCGAAGCCTCAGCTGCGTTTGCAGTAACGGGCTTGAGAGATGCAGCACCAAAAACCACAGCCAAAGTCATAGCTGCTGCTGCGATATTTTTCAGGGTTCGCATCTCGAGTTTCATAAGACATCCTCCGCAAGCTTTTGTATATAAAAGCTTTTTTTGCATTCATGTGAATGCGTACTGCAACGCATTTGCAACTATTCCGTTTCAAATGTGTTACTCTTGTGCAACAAGAATATCACAAGAGCATCTCATCGTCAAGGGGTTTCTGTCGATTTTTTGAGAGAAAATGCAAAAAGATCAAAATTTCCCGTTCCGAAATCGTTTCACAAGCGCAACAAGTTCATCCAAGATACCGTGAATTTGTTACGTCCGTGTTGCTCTTCACCGTTTTCAGGATTGTTTCGTCACACTTAACGTGTTGCATTTTATTTTTCTACACCTTTTCTGCAATGTTTTTCATGCATTTTTTCTGTATATTTACTCGATTATATGCATATTTCAAAGTGCAACAGACTTTTGTGTGCGCTTTTCCGTTCCACTCCCCTCCCATCACGCAGCCCTTTTCTGGGCTGCAGCCGGCCTTTGGCTGTACTTTCTGCAACAAAAAACAGCACAGGCAGCCTTTTCAGGGCCATCTGTGCTGTGCCGTATTCCTTACATAAAAAGAAGAGCGGCTCCGAAGAGCCGCCCTCCCACAATTCAGGCTATGCTATAAAAAGATCTCGCTTCAGGCGATCACTGAGCAGCCTTTGCTGCCTCGATCTGCTTGATCAGTTCGGGAACTACCTTGAACAGGTCGCCCACGATGCCGTAGTCGGCAACACCGAAGATGGGAGCACCCTCGTTCTTGTTGACAGCGATGATGCACTCGGAGTCCTGCATACCAGCAGTGTGCTGGATAGCGCCGGAGATGCCCAGAGCAACATAGATCTTGGGGTGCACGGTCTTGCCGGTCTGGCCAACCTGATGGTCAGCAGTCATCCAGCCTGCATCGGTGACGGCACGGGAAGCGCCCACAACGCCGCCGCCCAAAGCGGCAGCCAGCTGCTCAGCCAGCTCAATGCCCTTGTTGACATCCTTGCTGATGCCGCGGCCGACAGAGACGATCACGTCTGCGCCGATCAGATCGACCAGCTTCTCAGCGGCCTTCTCAACGCTCAGGACCTCGGTCTTGATGTCCTCAGCAGCCAGAGCGAATGCGGGCTTCACGATCTGGCAGGCATCAGCCTTGGCCTGATCGAAGGGAGCCTTCTTCATAACGCCGGGACGCACGGTAGACATCTGCGGACGGAAGCGGGGGCAGATGATGGTAGCCATCAGATGGCCGCCGAATGCGGGACGGGTCATCTTCAGGTTGCGGTCTTCCATATCGAACTTCTGCTTGGACAGGTCGATGGTGGAGCTCTCCTTCAGGAAATCAATGTACTTTGCAGTGTCGATGTCCAGATGGGTAGCATCAGCGGTCAGGCCGGTGTGCAGACGAGCTGCGCAGCGGGGGCCCAGATCGCGGCCGATGTTGGTTGCACCGATCAGCAGGACTTCGGGCTTGTACTCGTTGACCATGTCGCACACGACCTTAGCGTATGCATCGGTGGTGTAGTCCTTCAGCAGGGGGCTGTCGCAGACCATGACCTTATCGGCACCATAGCCGCCCAGCTCCTTGGCAATGCCGTCCACGTTGTCGCCCAGCAGCAGGCCGGTGACCTCGCAGCCCAGCTCATCAGCCAGCTTGCGGGCCTCGCTCACCAGCTCGAAATCAGTGGACATCAGTGCGCCCTGGCGCTGCTCGCAGAAGACCCAGACGCCCTTGTATTCGTTAAAATCAGCCATTGTAATCCTATGCTCCTTTCATCAGATCAGGTGCTTCTTGGCCAGGATACCAGCCAGCTGGGCAGCAACATCGTCGCCCTTCAGCATGGTGCCTGCGCCCTTCTGCGGAGGAGTGAAGGACTTAAAGACGTTCGTCGGAGAACCCTTCAGACCGATGGTATCGACCTCGATCAGCGGATCGTCCTTCAGTGCGTTGTAATCAAACACTTCCATCGGCTTGTCGTAGCAGGTGAAGATGCCATTCACGCTCATGTAACGGGGCTGGTTCAGCTCCTTGATGCAGGTCAGCAGGCAGGGAGTCTGCACCTTGACCATCATGTAGCCGTCTTCCAGCATACGCTTCACGGTCAGGGTGTTGCCATCCTTCTGGATGTCTGCCACGTAGGTGACCTGAGGCAGATGCAGCTTTTCAGCGATCTGCGGGCCGACCTGTGCGGTATCGCCATCGGTTGTCTGTCTTCCGCAGATGATCAGATCTGCACCGCCGATCACCTGGATTCCCTGTGCTAACGCATAAGAGGTTGCCAGAACATCCGCTCCCGCAAATTTTCGGTCTGAAAGAATCACGCCCTCATCAGCACCCATGGTATAAGCATCCCGGATCATCTCTTCCGCCTGAGGCGGTCCCATAGTAAGAACGGTTACAGTTCCGCCTGTTTTTTCCCGGATCGCAAGGGCTGTTTCCAGTGCAAACAGATCATATGGATTAGTCCTTGTCTCACCGGACATTCGTTTCATGGCACCGGTTTCCGGATCGATATCAACCTTGGAAGTTGCCGGTACCTGCTTCATACATACAACGATCTTCATTTTCTATCTTCTTTCCTGTATTTTCGCTTTTATTTTTTGCTTTAAAACGTTAAACAACTGTATAAGTATAGCATTAACGTGATGTAAAGTCGAGAGGGTTTTGGTAAATTCTGCACAAAAAAGCATTGAAAAAACTTTTAAGCATGCTATAATTACTCTCCGTTATCAAATAAAGCAGACATATGAATCTTTACAATATCACATCGATCAAGGAGCATATATGTAATGGAAGACATCCGTGCAATCTACAGAATTTTCAACAATCTAAAATATGAAATGGAAAATAATGGATGGGTCTATCAGTGGCATTTAGGCGATGAACCTATAAAAGTAACTCATAAATTTAACCCTCCTGTAACACCTGAAGAATTTCAGCTGTTTGAAAAATATTTTCCCAATATGAAACTTCCTGCCTCATACAAAGCTTTTTTATCCTGCTCAAATGGCATGGAACTTTTTTGCGGAGAGGAAGGCAGTTCTTTAGTCAGCTGTACCATTTATTCTTTAAAAAGAGCGCTCAAAGAAAAGGAATCTTGGAATAGTACGCCTATTTTATCTGATCCGGAGTTTACATATCATCTTCCTGTTCTTTGCTTACAGGACATCGGCGATATAACCATGGATCTTCAGGCTGTATCAGAAGGCAGAGACGATTACCTATGCTATCCAGCTCCAGATACTGATCGTTTTAATATCCCTTTTAATGAATGGCTGGAAAGATATATCGTATGCC
>ERZ772885.1859-NODE-1859-length-11755-cov-4.805556_pt1 | contig 11755 bp, 10 predicted proteins | sample MGYA00580580_ERZ772885 | MGnify/ENA primary metagenome ERZ772885 (study PRJEB29015, sample SAMEA2737673) | human gut metagenome | biome: human gut; feature: human-associated habitat; material: faeces | place: China | collected 2012 ...
AACGGCTCCGCGTATCTGGCACACTGCTCCTCTGGCCTGACGGCCGCCGGAGCATAAGAAGCCCCGCAACCGACATCCATCGGTTGCGGGGCTTCTTGCGTTGAAAGACCGCCCTATCAGGCTTCGGCCGGGGCGGCTTTCGCCTCGTCATCGGCCTCATCCTCGGCCTTATTCAGACCTAGGTCGACCGGCGAGGAGCTGTTCTCCCACGGCTCCTCCCACGGATCGTAATCCGGGTTCTGCTGCTTGTAGATGTACAGGCCAACAAGCGCGGCGAGCAATCCGCCGAACAGCAGCGCGAAGAACTTCCAACCGTTAGAAGACTTGTTCTCCATGACGGCTCCTTTCCCTAGGGATCGTCTGGTCGGTATGCCCATTCAGACCGACTCTGCTCCCTATTCTAGGCCGCTGTTTGTGACGATTGGGTGGAATGACATTCGTGGGCGATTCATCCGCGCCCGTCTGCCCTTGGCCGGCTCGGCATCTTCGCGGCGCGTGGAACGCATCCGAGACCTTCGATACAGTGGGCTGCATGCATATTCCTACACAACGGGAGATTCGATACCAGTGGGAGCGCGGTGGTCCGGTGATGACCTGGGCGCTGATTGTTGCGTGCGTGGCAGTGTGGCTACTGGAGGTATTGTTGGGATTTATTGCCCCGGGCCTGAGGGCTTGGTTGATGTACCTCGGCATGGCGGCTCCGGTCAGACTGGTGGCTGAGCCGTGGACGCTTATCACCTCGATGTTCCTGCATGCGCCGAACTCGCTATTGCATATCCTGTTCAACATGATTGCTCTGTATTCCGTGGGCCCAGTGCTGGAACGAATGATCGGCCACTGGCGGTTCTTGGGACTGTATGTGATTTCCGGCCTTGGCGGCTCCCTGGGACTTATGGTGTGGGCTGCGGTGGCTCCGGGAGGCATCGGCTGGCAGATGGCAGCCTATGGGGCTTCTGGAGCCTTATTTGGCCTGTTTGCATCATTGCTGGTGGTATATCGCCGTATCGGCGCCGATATCCGCTCCATGTTGATCTGGATGGCGGTGAACTTCGCCTTGCCGTTCGTGGTCGGTGGCGTGGCGTGGCAGGCGCATGTCGGCGGCTTTGTAGTGGGTGGAATACTCACATGGCTGCTGGTGGGTGGTGTGCCGGCGTGGCGCGGTAAAAGCCTGAAATGGCGCATGCAGGTGTACGGCTGGGCCATGGTGGTGCTGGTCATTGCGTTGATTCTGTTGTGCAATATGGCCAATCCTTACGGGTGGATGAGTTTCGGCTCCCTGCACTGATATGGCTTGATATGGCTGTAAAAAAAAACGATTGATGCCGGGTATTGCGGAACATGCAGTGCCCGGCATCAGTGTATGTGCGGAAAGCGGCGATGTGGATATCGTCGTTCGGCGAGTGGGTGTGTGCCGTATGAAGATATCCACAGTAATGAGATGCGCGCAATGACGAGTTATCCACGATAATGAGTTATCCACAATGGTGACTTGTGCACAAGTGTGTAGAAAAGTGCATAAGACTGTGGATAACTTATGTGGATAAGTTAGGAATGCCGCGGTATTATTGGGTTTGTTGCAGTGGATAACTCGGGTGTATAACTGTTCCCTTGCTGTGGCGATGTATGCCAAGCCAAAGTTATGCACGAGATATACACCGAGAAACGCCGCTTATCCACCACTTATCCACATGGTTTTCCACATTCGGTGGAAAACTACATGGGTGTGATTCATCCACAGGCTGTGGATAACGTAGTGGATAAGTCGTGGATAAGTGGTGGATAGCTGTGGATGAACAGGCTAAGGCACGAAAAAGGCCGGCCTCCGCATACGGGAGGTCGGCCTTTCGTATAAGAACTAAGAACAACCTAACGATAGAAAAACGATCTACCGATAGATAAGCGCAACGAGTCGGAACTCAGCGCCATCCCATCGTCATCAGGAATCCGATCATGATCAGGGCGAAGCCGATGCCCAGGTTCCACGCGCCGATGTTCGGAATCGGCCAGGAGCCGGACGGGGAGAGGTAGTACACCACACACCAAATCAGGCCGATGATCATAAACGCGCAGAACAGCGGCACGAACCAACGCGGGTTCGACTTGGTGCCCTTAATGGTTTCTTCAACACGCTTGGTGTTCTCCGCCTGACGGTTCATCATGCGCTGCATCTGCGGGGTCAGCGTGGCCTTATCGGCAGTGGCGTTGAGCACGGCCTGCACCTGCTCCATATTCACGCCGTAAGCCGCGTCTTCCTCGGCAGAAGCGTTCTCTGCGTTCTGCTCGGTGTCTTTGCTGGCGGTCTCGTCAGCAACGGTGCTGGATGAGGTCTCGCTCTGCCAGTCCTTCTGGTTGTTCGAGTCGGTTTCGTGCAGCTCTTCGTCAGCCATCAGCATAGTCTCCATTCAATAGGCTAAAAGTCATAATAGTGGCTACACTCGAAAGCGGCGACCAGAGTCGGCAAGAAGACAGGAAATTCATGGCCAGACATGTAGGTAAGCACGGTGCACGGCACTCCCTATGGGGTGGTGTCGCGGTATTCGTCGTCATTGCCTTGACCGGTTTTCTGCTGAGCACCAACGTGAGGGTCAATCGTACGGTTGCCGCCACCAATGATACGGCCGATCTGGTGGAGCAAGGCGTGGACGAGGCCAACCAGCTGCAGCAGGACGTCAGCGATCTGACCAAACAGGTCGCCAATCTTACGGACGCGCTCAAGGCCGATGGCACCGACGGTACTGACAGCACGCAGAACCAAGGCAAGGACTCCAGCAATGTGGATTCCAGCCTGATGCTGCCCGCGCTCAGCGGCAGCGGCGTAACGGTAACGCTGGATGATTCTCCGTTATGGGAGAACGCCGTCAACAACAATGGCACGACCGCCAATATCAACGATTACGTGATCCACCAGCAGGACGTCGAATCGGTGGTGAATGCCTTGTGGGCCGGCGGTGCCGATGCGCTGATGATTATGGATCAGCGGGTGCTGTTCAATTCGGCGGTCATCTGTTCCGGCAACGTGCTGTCGTTGCACGGTAAGAAATACTCGCCGCCATTCACCATTTCCGCGATTGGTGACCCGCAAAGACTTCGCGCAGCGTTGAACGACTCCGAAGCCATTACCATTCTTAAGCAATATGTGACCGCGTTTGGCATTGGCTACAAGGTGGAGAATGCCGAGGACCTTCAGTTCCCCGCTACCGCCGCCTTGCTGCAGCAGTTGAAATATGCCACGGTCGATACGTCAAAGACCACAGATGAGGAGCAGACTCAGCAATGAGACACGGCAGGCACAACAGCGGCGCACCGGCGCCCATTGATCTCGCGTCCGTGTCGGACGTACAGCCCTTCCCCGAGGACGATGCCGCACGAATGGCGGCAGACCCGGCCAACGCCAGTAGGGCAAGGTCCCGTCGTGCCGCAGTACGCGGCGCGTCTTCGCCCCAGCGGAGCCTGATCTGGCAGGCACTCGGCATCTGCGCCGAACTGCTGATTACCGCTGCCGTGATTTGCGCCCTGTACATCGTCTGGCAGATGTGGTGGACCGGTGTCGAGGCGGAGCGAGCCCAGAACGAAACCACCCAGTCCGTCGACTGGAGCGACCCCAGCAACAACGGGGGAACGGTCACCATCGCCAAAGCCCAGGAGGGCGATGCGCCGGTACAGCCGAAAGACGCGAAATATGGCGACTTGATTGCGCAGATCTACATTCCGCGCTTCGGCTCCCAATGGCACCGCAACATCGTGGAAGGCACCACGCTCGAGCAGCTCAATCGCCACGGTCTGGGCCATTACGACACCACCCAGATGCCGGGGCAGGTCGGCAACTTCGCCGTCGCCGGCCACCGCAACGGCTACGGGCAGCCGTTGGGCGATGTGGACAAGTTGCAGGAAGGCGATCCCATCATCGTTCGTACCAAGGATTACTGGTACGTCTACCACTACACCCGGTACGAGATTGTACTGCCCACGGACGTGCATGTGATCGCCCCCAATCCGGAAGACTCCACTGCCAATCCCACCAAACGCATGATCACACTGACCACCTGTGAGCCGAAATACTCCACCCCCACCCATCGATGGATCAGCTATGGTGAGTTGGCGTACTGGGCCAAAGTGTCCGACGGTGTGCCCAAAGAGCTGGCTACTACTGATTCGTCCGGTGCAGTGATGTTCTCCACCACCGAAACCCCCTCGATCGCTTCCCGCATTGGCTCGCTGGACAAGGTGGTATTCGGCGCGCTGGTAGTGTGGCTGGTTCTGTTCATTGCCGCTGCGGTGGCATGGCGCTGGCCGGTGCTGCGCGAGATTCGCGCGGGTGAGCGTCGCCGTCCGGATGCCAGCATCTATGGCGGACTGTTGCGTCTGCAGCCCGGCGTGGCACCGATTCGATGGTTGCTGCTGGCTCTGCTGCTGTTCGCAGCCGCCGCGGCGCTGTTCCAGTGGGGATTCCCTTGGGCCGCCGCCAATATCCCATTCCTACAGCAGATGTCGAACTTCGTGGCAGCGAGCTGACGGCATCCTAGTACTATGGCTTGCAGTACACGTCCCTCAAGGAGAGCCCTATGACCGATTCCGCGCATATTTTGGTGGTGGATAACTACGATTCCTTCGTCTACACGATCGTAGGCTATCTGCAAACCCTTGGCGCCACTGTTGATGTGGTGCGTAACGACGCTATCGACCCAGCCGCGCCGGGTGTACTGGACGGTTACGATGGCGTGCTGATTTCTCCCGGCCCTGGTGCTCCGGCCGAATCCGGTGCCAGTGAGGATATGATTCGCCTGTGCGCGGCCAGCGGCGTGCCGATGTTTGGTGTGTGCCTGGGCTTGCAGGCGCTCGCTGAGGTGTACGGCTGCACTGTGGACCATGCGCCCACCATCATGCATGGCAAGACCAGCTTGGTGGAACATATCGATGACGAGATTTTCGAGGGCGTGGCCAACCCCATGACCGCCACCCGCTACCATTCGTTGGCCGTCGAGCCCGATTCGGTGCCGGATACGCTGGTGGTTACCGCGTGGACGCAAGGCGACCACATTATTCAGGGCGTGCGTGTCAAGGGCAAGCCGATGTACGCCGTGCAATTCCATCCCGAATCCGTGATGACCCAGGACGGCTACCGTCTGCTGGCCAACTGGCTCAAGGTCTGCGGCCAAGACAACGCCGTGGCCAAGTCCGCCGGCCTCCAGCCCAAAGTTACGAAGTAGCTTTTCCGCGCGGCGATACTCTCCCCGGAATGTGTCGCTAGAACGAGGCTTGCGTACTGGTTTTGCGACGCTTCCCGGGATTGTTGCGCTGGGATAGCTCTTTATACAGCAAAGGGGAGGGGCGCAGAAGCCCTTCCCCTTTGTGTTGCGTGTATGTGTTGCGCTATTTGCGTTGCATATGCGCAACACATACACGCCCGGCGCTTACTTGCTACTCACCGGTTCACTCACCGGTTCACTCACCGGTTCCGCCCCCGTTGCCAGTACCGTTGCCACCGTCTCCGGTACCGGTACCGCCGCCAGTGCTGCCGGCCTTCGTGGTAATGGTGACGGTCGATCCCGCATCTACCTGGCTGCCAGCGCCAGGATTGATGCTGACTACCACAGCGGTGCTGCCGGTTGGACCATTGGCCTGAGCCTTGAGGCCCACGGCCTTGAGCATGAGTTCGGCGGTGACGTAGTCAGTGCCAGCGGTGATATTCGGCACAGCGACCTTCTCCTTGCCCGTGGACACCCAAATGGTGATGAACCCGCCCTGTGCGATGGAAGAGCCCGAATCAGGGCTTACACGGGTAATCAGACCGGCCTCCACCGTATCGGAGCTCTCCTGCTCCACAGTGAAGCTGAACTTGCCCTCATACTGCTGTAGCACGCTGTCCTTCGACTGACCGACCAAATTGCTCGGTACGGTGGTCATGCCGGAAGAAACATATATGGTGATGGTGGTGCCCTTGGGAACCGACTGACCGGCGGCAGGATCGGTTTTCGTCACCATATCCTTGGCGATGTCGGCGCTGTCTTCGGTTTTGACGGCGGCGTTCACCTTGAACCCGGCGCTTTCCAGAATGCTGCGCGCCTCTTCCTGGCTGCGTTCCTTGACATCCGGAACCTGAGTGGACTGCGGGCCTGCGGAGAACCACACCTTCACGGCAGATCCCTTGGCCACCTTGGAGCCGGCGTCCGGGCTCATCTTGGTGCAGGTGCCTTCCGGCTCGGTGGAGTCGGTGTCTTGCTTTTCGGTCATCTTCAAACCCAATGCCTCAAGCTTGAGCTTGATGTTGTCCTTGGACGTGGAAGCGTTGCACACCTCAGGGATGGTGACGGTGTCTTCCGAGGACTTGTTGCCGGAGCCGTTCATGGCGAACATGATGCCCACAATGACGAGCACTGCAACAATCGCTGCGATCACCGAACCGATGATGATCTTCTTGCGCTTCTTGGCCTTGGCCGCCGCCGCACGCTGCTGCGCACGGGACTGCAACGCCGCTGAGTTGGCACCATTGGCCGGTGGAATCTGCTCGAACTGACCGGTCACCGGGTTGAATGCTTGGGTGGGTTGCTGATGCGGTTCCACCGGCGTGGTGGGCAAATCACGTTCGGCTTCCTTGCGGGCCTTCATATTCGACAGGTCCGTCAACGGGTTGAACGCGGCCGCCACCGGCACGCCGCCGTTCATGTAGGTCAGGATGTCGGTCTTGAATTCGGAGGCCGTGGCATAGCGATTCTGGCGGTCCTTGGCCATGGCCTTGGCGCAGATCGAATCCCACATCTTCGGCAGCCCCGGCACCACGGCGGATGGCGGCGTGGCGACTTCGGAAACATGCTGGTAGGCGATGGCCACGGCGGAATCGCCGGTAAACGGCGGGCGGCCGGTGAGCATCTCGTAGAGCACGCAGCCGGCGGAATACAGGTCGGAACGCATGTCGACGGTCTCGCCGCGCGCCTGCTCGGGAGAAAGGTACTGTGCGGTGCCCACCACGCCCTGCGACTGGGTCATGGTGGCTGCGGAATCGTCCAGAGCGCGGGCGATGCCGAAGTCCATGACCTTGACCACGCCCTGCTCGGAAATCATGATGTTGCCGGGCTTGATATCGCGGTGGATAATGCCCATGCGATGCGAATAGTCGAGCGCGTTAAGCACGCCCAACATCACCTGTTCGCAGTCGCGCTGGCTGAGTGCGCCGTTGACCTTGATGATGTCGCGCAGGGTCTGGCCCTTGACGTATTCCATGACGATGTATGGCAGACGCTCGGCATCGCCGCTTTCGGAAGAAACCAGTTCTTCTCCCGAATCGTAGATGTTCACGATGTTCGGGTTGTTCATCTGGGCCACGGCGTGTGCTTCGCGGCGGAAACGGGCCAGGAAGATGTCGTCGTTGGCCAGATCGGCGCGCATGATTTTCACGGCCACGGTACGGCCCAGACGGGTGTCAAGAGCCACGTGGACCTCGGCCATGCCGCCACGACCGATGAGCTGGCCAAGCTGGTAGCGTCCGCCGGCCAATGCGGTGGGCATACTGGTGCTCATTGCTTATTCCCTCCCAATCTTGAGGCCGGGGCCTCCAAAACAATGCGTGGCGTGCTGGTCACTCGGCGCGGCAGTCGATTGCCGGACGTGGCCATGGCGGTGTCGGCCATTTCGGTCTGCTGATCCAGCAGACGGCGTTCGATGCGTGCCAGCGTACGGGACACCACCAGCGCGTCTTTCGGGCGATCCAACGGGTCCTTGGCCAGCATTGACATGACAAATTCGCGTAACTGGACGTCCACCGAGTCCGGCAGCGGAGGCACGGGATTGTTCACGTGCGCTGCGGCGATATCGACCGGAGTGGTGCCGGTGAACGGACGATGCCCGGCAAGGCCCTCGTACGCCACTACGCCCAGTGAATAGATGTCCGATTGCGGCGTGGCCTGCTGGCCCTGCGCCTGCTCGGGGGAGATGTATTGTGCGGTGCCCACCACCATGCCGTCCTGGGTGATCTGGCCCTGACCCGTGGAGTAGCTCACACCGAAATCGGTGATTTTCACTTCGCCGGTGTCGGAAACCATGATGTTGGCCGGCTTGACGTCACGATGAATCACGCCGTGCGAGTGGGCCACGAACAGGCCTCGCGCGGTCTGAATCAGGATGGGCAGCAGTTCGATGGGATCCATCGCGCCCTTGCTGTGGAACAGGTCCGCCAACGATTTCGAGGGGACGTATTCCATAATCAGAAAGCCGATGCCGTCATGCTCGTAGTATTCGAACAACGCAGCGATATTCGGATGCGCCAGATTGGCGGAATTATGGGCTTCGGCACGCAGACGGCGTAGCTTGGCCTCGGCGTTGGTCATGTCCGAGCGCAGCGCCTTGATGGCCACTTCACGGCCGAGCTGAATATCGTAGCCTTTCCAGACCTCGCCCATACCGCCTTGCGCAAGACGCGAATCAAGACGATATCGGCGGTGAATAAGCTGTCCTTCGATAAGTTTCACTGCTGCAAAGCCTCCTGCATCATCGCGCGCATGATCGGGCCAGCGGCGAGCGAACCGTATACATCTGTGTTATGCACCAACACCGCGACGGCGATTTGCGGATCGTCCGCCGGCGCGAAACCGATCACCCAGCCGTCGATGGCAGAGTTGTCGGTACCGATTTGTGCGGTACCGGTTTTGGCCGCCACCTTGATGCCGTCGATGGCCAGCTGCGGATTGGCCTCGGACACCACGCTTTCCATCATCGTGGTGAGCTTGTCTGCGGAATCCTTGCTGAACGCATTGGCCATGGTCTGCGGCTTGGTCTGCGAAAGCACGGTGAGATCGGCGGCGCGCACACGATCGACCAGCGTGGGCTGCATCAGTTTGCCGTTGTTGGCGATTGCCTGCGCGACCATCGCCATCTGCAACGGCGTGGCCGTGGTGTCGCCTTGGCCGATGGACGCCAGCGCAAGCTTGTCGTCGGTCGGATCAGAGGGGAATGTGGACGCGGTGGCCGTCATCGGGGTGCCCGTGGATTCGGTGCCGTCAATGGTGATGGTGCTGCCGAAACCAAGCTTGGTGGCCATGTCCGAAACCTTGCTCGCGCCGAGTTTCACGCCAAGCTGGGCGAACGCGGTGTTGGACGACCACGCGACGGCCTCTTGCAGGGAGATCTGCCCGTTGATGCCATCGGCCTGTGCCTCGTCGTTCGGCAACTGTGTGGCGGTTCCCGGCAAGGTATAGCTGGAGCCTGCAGGAATCTTCGTGTCCGTCTGATATTCGCCGGTTTCCAGCGCAGCCGAGGCGACGATGGTCTTGAACGTGGACCCTGGTGGGTACAGCTGCGAGGTGGCGCGGTTGATTAGAGGGCTATTTTGGCCCGCAGAAAGTTCGTTGTAGGCCTGAGACGCGGCTTTGGTGTCATGGGTCGCCAGTTTGTTCGGATCATAACTGGGCGTGCTCACCATGGCGAGGATACGGCCGGTGTTGACTTCGATGGCCACCGCCGCACCATCGCGCGTACCGAGCTGATCGTAGGCAACCTGCTGCAGCTTGGGGTCGATGGAGGTTTCGATGGACGCGCCCTGATTCGTAGCGCCGGTGAGCATGGCCTTGGCCCGCTGCCAGATCAATGAATCGGCCTCACCGTTGAGCAGCATGCTGCGGGAGGCTTCCAGGCCGCGATCGGCGGTCTGGTTGATGGAGAAGAAGCCGGTGACCGGAGCATACAGCGGACCGTTGGAATAGGTACGCAGGTATTTGAATGCGTCGTTGACCGGTTCGGATTTGGCCATGACCGTGCCGTCCGAGGCCAGGATGGCACCGCGGTAGGCACCGAGCTGGTGGTACAGCGATCGGGCGTTGCGCGGATCGTTGTTCAGCGCGTTGGCCCGTACCGCCATGATGATGGTGGACGACAGGCCGAGAATCACGAACAGCGCGACCACGGCGGTGAAAAGCTGACGAAGATATTTGTTCATACGCGAGTGCCTCCGTTAACGGGAGGAAGCGGGGGAATCGTACCGGTAGGCGTGTACGGTTCATCGGCTTCGGCATACGACGGAGTGGTGGTATCCACGATGGGGTCGTCAAACGATTCCGACTCGGACTGCGACGCCGTAGCCGACGCGCTGCGAGGCTGAACGATCGGCTCAGTGGCGCGGGCCCGGGCCTCAAGTTCCTTGTTGCGCAGCACGGCCAAAGCCTCGTACTGGAACGTATCCGAGGTCAGCTCCGGCTCGGGCGCATTGGCCGAATTCGAGATGATGATGAGCAGGGTCGCGAGAATATAGTTGGCGATCAGACTGGAGCCGCCGGCCGCCATATAGGGCAGGGTCAGACCGGTCAGAGGAATCACCAGCGTGATGCCGCCGACCACGGTGAACACCTGGAAGGCCATGGTGAACACCAGTCCGGAAGCGAGCAGCTTGCCGAAGCCATCCTTGATTTTCATGGCGGTGATAAAGCCGGAGGCAATGATGAGCAGGTAGAGCATCAAAATGGCCAGGACGCCCATCAGACCGAGTTCCTCGCCCAGAGAGGCGTAGATGAAATCGGAGTTCGCAAACGTAACGAGCGAAGGATGGCCTTGGCCGAGACCGGTGCCGAGCATGCCGCCTGATGCCAGGCCGAAAATGCCGGTGACCAGCTGCCAGGAGCCGCCGGGGGTCTTGTTGTATTGCTCGTTGCTGAACGGGTGCAGCCAGGCATCGACTCGCTGACCCACGTGGCTGAACATGCCTGCGGCCAGCACGGCACCCGCGGCGAACGCGATCAGACCGATGATGATCCAGCTTTTACGGCCGGTGGCCGTGTACAGCATGGCCACGAACATGGCGACCCACAATCTCGGCGAGGTCGTCGCGGCCGCGAAGCACCTGATGGCGCATCCCGACGCCACGCTGGAGGAGCTCATGCGCTACGTGCCGGGCCCCGATTGGCCGGGTGGCGGCATCATCATCGGGCGAAACGGCATCCGCGAAGCGTACGAGACCGGCCGCGGCACACTCACCACGCGGTCGATGACGCATTTCGAGAACGTGACGGCGCGCAAGAAGGCCATCGTGGTCACCGAGCTGCCGTTCATGGTCGGCCCCGAACGGGTGCTGGAACGCATTTCCGAAGGGGTGAAGAACCGCAAGCTGGAGGGAATCTCCGGCGCCATCGACCTGACCGACCGCCATAACGGCACCAGGCTGGTCATCGAGATCAAGACCGGTTTCGACCCGAACGCCGTGCTCGCGCAGCTGTTCCGACACACGCCGCTGCAGGACAATTTCACGATGAACAACGTCGCGCTGGTGGATGGCCGACCCCACACCATGGGTCTCAAGGAGATGCTGCAGGTGTGGATCGACCACCGCCGCATCGTGGTGCGCCGGCGCAGCGAATTCCGCCGCCGGAAGGCGCTTGAGCGCCTGCACCTGGTCGAGGGCCTGCTGCTGGCCATGATCGACATCGACGAGGTCATCCAGGTCATCCGCACCTCGGATGACGCCGACGCCGCGAAGTCGCGGCTGATCGCGGTCTTCGACCTTGACGACGTGCAGGCGCAGTACATCCTTGACCTGCGCCTTCGCCGGCTCACACGCATGAGCCGCATCGAGCTGGAGGCGGAGCGCGACGACCTCAAGCGGCGTATCGAGGAGCTGGAGCGCATACTGGCCTCCGCGCAGGAACTGGACCGCGTGGTCGTCGACGAAATGGATCAGGCGGTTGCCGAATACGGAACGCCTCGCCGTACCGTGCTGCTGGACGAGGCCGAGGACGGCACGCTGACGCCGGTGACCCCTCATGGAGACGACAGCGTG
>ERZ772885.1861-NODE-1861-length-11751-cov-2.944853_pt1 | contig 11751 bp, 9 predicted proteins | sample MGYA00580580_ERZ772885 | MGnify/ENA primary metagenome ERZ772885 (study PRJEB29015, sample SAMEA2737673) | human gut metagenome | biome: human gut; feature: human-associated habitat; material: faeces | place: China | collected 2012 ...
GAGGATGTGGAGGATGAAGCGGCGGGAGCCTTCTGCTCCTGCTTCTCTGCCGGAGCGGCCTTCTTCGGGCCGAAGGGGCTCGGGCGTCCGTCAGGCAGCGTGCTGCGCGGTTCGACGGCAGGCGCGGCGGCGGGAGTTTCCTCAGCCGCGGGCTTGCCGGAAGAGGCCTGCCCGGAGGGCTTGTTCTCAGCCCCGGCGGCCTTTCTGGGACCGAAGGGACTGGGCTGGCTGGCCTGGGCCGCGTCCTGCGCGGCTTCCTTCTGATCCTGCTGGGCGTCGACGGAATCGATGGCCTCGGCGAGGGCGGCTTCACGCAGGAGGCGCTGATGCTGGGCTATGGCCCTGCGGCGCTCCTCGATCATCTTCTTGCGCTGGGCCATGGCGGCCTCGTACTGGGCCTTGCGCTGGGCCATCATGGCTTCATACTGCTGGCGCTGGGCTTCCATCTGCTTCTGCTGTTCCGCCTGGGCGGCCTCGGCTGCGGCTTCGTTCTTCTCTTCCTCAGTGGGCTGGATGAGGCCCGCCACGCCGAGGTCCTTCGATCTGGGCTGCTGCGGCGGAGGAGCCATCTTCTCATGCTTCGGGAAGTAGGCGAGACCCTGGGCCGTCTTGCCGTCGCCGTCCGGGAAGGAACCGGAATCAACCACGCCGAAAATAAGCGGAACGTTGCCAAGCCAGCGGACCTGGTAGGCGAAGGTGCCTGAGGCATTGGAACAGGTGCCGTACGTGGCCTTGGCCGCGTGCTCGTTCCAGTCCACGCCGGCGAGCGGCGTGGACGCGAAGGCATAGCGTCCGGGCCAGAGCAGGGCCTGGGGCGAAAGCACCACGATGTCGTTCGGGGTGTTCACGCTCTTCGCGAGGTGTTCCATATTGAAGTAGGCCACGACGCAGCCGAGGAAGTCGATGCCGTCGTAAAGCGGCATGGCCACCATGACTTCGGGACCTTCGGGCGTCTGCTGCACGTCGCAGCGCAGGGCGCGGGTGCTCTGTTTCTTGTCCTCGTAAAGGATGGAGTTGAAGTCGAGCTGTTTCGGGGTTTTGCCAGGCACGGTCTCCTGGCCGAGAATGGAGCCGTCGGACTTGACGCCGGCGAAACCGTCAACCCAGGGAACTTCCTTGAAGAAGTTGTCCATCCACGCGCGCGTCGGCGGCTTGTCCGCGTTGGCCATGAGGCGCTCCAGCCTGTGAAGCTGGGTGTCAATGCCCATCATACCCTTCGTGAAGATCTGGTCGCGCTCGGTGAGCTCACCCTTATCATCGTAGTTGATGGAGGCCGGCTGGCTGACGTATTCGTACCAGAGGCCCTTCGTTCCTTTCCACACGTTCTTGACGGGCTGATACCGGGAACATCCGGCTCCCATGACCAGAGCGGCCACAAGGCAGGAAACGCACAGCCCCTGTTTGAAATGTATTGGCAAAATCAAGCTCCCTTAGCTGCGGGCCCTTGCGTCACAGCGTCTGGCAAGGGCATCAATCAGGCTGATCATTTTCGGGTCAGGGTCGTTTTTCGTTTCCGGCGTCACGGTCTCATCGTTCTGGGGCTGGCGGCCGGCCTGCGAGGCCTGCTTCAGCCGCTTCAGTTCGGCGACGCGCTTCTCGTCGGCCTCTCGGTCAGCGGGGGCGGCGGAGGCGGCGAGCTCACTGTAGATGGCCAGGGCCGTATCGTAGTCACCCTGCTCCGCCAGAACATCGGCATAGGAACGCGTGCGGAGAGAGGAAGCTCCCCCGGCCGGCGCGGCCTCGTCCATATCCTCGTCTTCAGCCAGTTCTTCAGGTTCTTCCCCTGCCCCGCTCTCAGATCCGGAGGCAGTTTCAGATTTCTCACTGTCAGCGCTTTCGGGTTCCCCGGCGCCGGCGGCTTCAGTCCCGGGAGCGGAAACGGGCTCCGGGGCGGCTTCTGCCGCGGATACCGGTTCAGCGGCATCCGCGCCGGGAGCGGGTTCTGTCCCTTCGGGTTCCCATTCCGGGCGCGCGGCTGTCTCTTCCTCCGGCACGATCGCGGAGTCCCCGGCCATGTCCTGCTCCAGGCTTTCCAGACCGCGGGCGAAAATCTCCGAGAAGGAGACGCCGGGCCTGGCGAACGAGATTCTGAGAAGGCGCAGGGCCAGGGAGGCGTCCGTGCGGCCGTCAGCGCTGGTGCTGGCCGACCAGGCGGACCAGAATTCCTGGTAGCGCGTCAGGAGCGAGGCGAGAATCCTCACCTGGCGCTGGCATTCCGCGTCCATGCCGAGACGGCTCAGGACGGAGATATAGAAGAGCCGCGCCTCGAGGAACTCCTCGTGACGGGAAACCCCCTCGGCGAGCACGCGGCGGGCTTCCTCGAGCTCCCCTTCCTTTTCCAGCATTTTTGCAAGGGGAAAGAAAATCTTCGAGTTCGGCTCGAGGTCGAGGACTTCCTTATACCATTCAATCTTTTCAGTCATGGGAACTTGCTCCGGATTTGGGCGCGGCATCAAAGAGATACAGGATCTCATTGTCGCGCAGGTAGTGTAAGCGCTGGCGGATCATTTTCTCAACGTATTTCTGGTCGGTCTGCAGAAGCCGGATTTCACGGCTCAGGCTGAGGTTCTCCGCGTCCAGGGCGGCATCCTGCCGCTGGATTTCAGCGTACTCGGAGCGCAGATCGCTATAATCCACGAGTCCCGTGGGACCCCAGATCATGCGGTACAGGAGCACGAGGTTGCACACGCTGAACGAACAGAGAAGAAAGACACGCCAGAACATGTTTACTGCAGTACCTGTTTGCGGCTCGCGCTGAGCGGGCCATCCGCGTCAAATTCGGAGAGGATCCGGGCCGTTACCGACTCAAGCCTCTCAACCTTGCTTTCATCCAGGGACAGGGTTTCGACCCGGTCCATGTACTTCTTCAGAAAATCCAGTTCCCCGCGCAGAACAGTATCCAGACCGCGGGAGTGGAAGTCCTCCTCCATATCCAGAATAGTCGTCAGGCAGTTCTTCAGCCTCGCGCGCAGAAGAATACTCTGTTCCATTAATTCAACCCGGTACCGTTCCCCCCGCCGTCTGTTTCGCCGGCGTGGATTTCCCTGAACGCAAAGATGAACTTGCGGCAGTAGTTATAGCACGAATAGAGGGCCATGAACATGCTGAGATACAGGAAGATGAGGCCGATGAGATGCAGGTTGATTCCGAAGAAGGGGTAATTCAGGATGAGCGGGATGATGGCGCAGATCTGAAGCACGGTCTTGAGCTTGCCGTACCTGTCCGCGGCCATGACAATGCCCTCGTCAATGGCGATGGCCCTGAGTCCCGTGATGATGAGCTCCCGGCAGACGATAATCAGCACGACCCACGCCGGCGCCCATCCCAGATTCACCAGCATAATCAGAACGGAGCAGATGAGTACCTTGTCCGCAAGCGGATCCAGAAATTTGCCCATGTTGGTGACGAGATGGCGGCTTCTTGCGATATGCCCGTCAAACCAGTCCGTAAGAGCCGCCGCGATGAACGCGAGGGCGGCGAGAAAGCAGGTTATCTTGCAGGGGAAATATAAGAGAATAACGACGATGGGCACCAGGAGGATGCGCAGGAGCGTGATTTTGGTGGCGAGGGTGATCATGGACGCGGTACTCCCATTAAGGTTTTCGGCGGACTCTATCACAAAACCCCTGCAGAGAAAAGAAAAAAACACGGAGCAGTCCCGCCGGGCGTGACAGAGAGGAGGCGCACGGAATAGCCCCTCCGGATAGGGGAAAGGCCGCCGCGGCAGGCCGGAAACGCAAAAAGGGGATCTTCCTTTTTCAGGAAAATCCCCTTCTCTGGCAAAACGGAAACGGTTACTTCTTTTCGCGGGCCACGGCCGCGTTGACGATATTGTTGGCCACATTGAGGAATGCGGTCTTGGCGGGGCTTTCGCCGTCTGTCTCGACAACCGGCACGCCGTTATCGGCAGCGACCACGGTCTTCGGGTCAAGCGGAATGGCGCCGAGGAAATTGAGATGCTCGGCCTTTGCGAGCTTCTCGCCGCCGCCCTTCTTGAAGATGTCGATCTCCTGTCCGCAGTGCGGGCAGATGAGGCCGCTCATGTTCTCGATGACGCCGAGGCAGGGAGCCTTGGTAACCTGGATGAAATTGATGCACTTTCTCACGTCCGCGAGGGAGATTTCCTGCGGGGTGGTCACGACCACGCATTCGGCGTCCGGAATGCTCTGCAGAATGGTCAGGTGCTCGTCGCCGGTTCCTGGCGGGGAGTCGATGACCAGGAAGTCAAGCGGACCCCAGGCCACGTCGCCGATGAACTGGCGGATGGCGCCGGCGACCTTGGGACCACGCCAGATGATGGCCTGGTCCTTGTCCTGCAGGAGCGTGTCCATGGACACAACGCCGATTTTGCCGGCGTACATGGCAGGGAGAAGCTGCTGCTTCTCGTTGACTTCGATGGTTGCCTTCTGAATACCGAGCAGATTGGGCACGCTCGGGCCGTGAACGTCCACATCAAGGATGCCAACCTTGTAGCCAAGCTGGGACATGGCGCAGGCAATATTGACAGCGACGGAGCTCTTGCCGACGCCGCCTTTGCCGCTCATGACGAAAATCTTGTGCTTGATGTGGGAAAGAGTAGCGGCGATTTCCTTGTCCTGCTGGGCGATGAGCTCGCTCGGGCAGGTTCCGGACCCCTTGGAATGACAGGAGCCGGCGGAGCCGCAAGTTGAACAGTTCGACATCTGTTTTTCCCCAGTCTCCTTCCCCCTTTCAGGAGGAAGAGCACTGTTTTTGAGTTACGCACGGAAGGCGCGTTACGGACGCCAGCCGTGATTGCCTACCAAATCCACGAATACAGCCGGACCGCAGTCCCTGCTGTACGCGGAGCTGCCCTTGCGGACGACGCACTGAAGCCGCTGGCTGCCAGGACGCTCTCCAACAGGAATAAGCATGATTCCCTTTTCGTCAAGCTGTTCCACCAGCGGAGCGGGGACTTCCGGGCCGCCGGCCGTGACAATGATACGGTCGTACGGCGCGGCCTCGGGCACACCGAGTGTGCCGTCCCTGAGGTACATCCTTATCGTTCCGGGATGGAGGAAGTCCAGGACGCGGGCCGCGCTCTCATAGAGCCCGGGCAGACGCTCCACCGTATACACTGAGCAGCCCATGGCCGCAAGAACAGCAGTCTGATACGCTGAGCCCGTACCGATCTCCAGAACCCGCATCCCCTTCTCCAGCCTGAGGAGCTCCGTCATGCGCGCCACGGTGTAGGGGTGCGAGATGGTCTGCCCGAAGCCTATGGGCAGGGTGCAGTCATCATACGCGTGTCCGGCCAGGGCCTCGTCCACAAAAAGGTGCCGCGGCAGACGGTCCATGACGGCAAGCACGCGCTGATCCGTGATACCGCGCTTCCCGAGGTCCTGCACCATCCTGTGCCTGAGTCTGTAGGGATCGATGCGGCGTATGCGCTCAGCGAGCGTCAGTTTTCTCTCGTTCTCCCTCATGCCGCGTCCCCCGGAAAAAATTCACGGGCGCCGTTTCAGGCGTCCCACGCGCAGAAGGTAGAGATTTTCCGGCTCCCTGTCCACAGGATAAGCCCGCCCCCGGAGCGCGTCCTGACGGAACGCGTGCCATAACGGCGCCGGCCCGCGCAGCCCCTCCCGGACCGGCTGCCTCCCGCTCTCGTCAGGTATCATGCTGAACTTATTGGTTTTTATTAGCAAAAGACTGTCCCCGGCGCTTGTTTTTTTCTTCTCCTGTGAGAGAAAAAAAGAACCGCCGGGAAAAAGCTCCCGGCCCTTTCACGATCTTGATTATCGCATCACCCTGTGCAAAAATTCCACTTCCTCTGCGTCAGTCAGCAGACCGCCCGGGCTTCCGCCACCCCGCCCTTTCAGCGGATCCGGATCCGGGTACCACATTCATAAGGAGCTTCCATGCGTAGACGCCTCTTGCCGAACCTGCTCATCGCCCTCATCGTCATCATCCTTGCCGGCGGAGCCTACACTTTTCTCAAGGATATGGACGGTCCCACTGTGACCATCTCGCCAAAGACCGACCGCATATCGCCGATGACGCAGCTGACCATAGGCATTGAAATCCGGCATCAGGGAACTGGAGCTCGGCATCCGCAAGGATAACGAGGTCAAGCGTTTCTTCCGCAAGCATTACGATGAGTACGTCAACTACCGCGAGGAAGTGGTGCCGCTCAGGGAAGCCAATCTCACCGACGGCGCCTTCGAGCTCGTCATCAAGGTAACCGACGCCTCCATGGCCGGCTTCGGGCACGGCAACACGCATACCGAGAGCCTGCCCATGCGTCTTGACGCGCAGCCCCCGCGCCTTTCCATCAAGACCCTGCCGCCCAACGTCCGCCGTGGCGGCGCCGCCGTGGTGCGCTTCACCGCTGACGAGGAAGTGACCAACTGCGGCGTCCTCATCAACAACTGGTTCGTGCCCGCCTATCTGCAGAAGGACGGCTCCTGGGTGTGCCTCTACCCCTACCCCTATGCCATGACGCCGCAGGACTACAAAAACAGCGTCCAGATCACGGCCACGGATCTCGCGGGCAACAAGACAACCAGCCACCTCACGGTGCTGGCCTATGACCGCCGCTTCCGCAATGACAAGCTGACCATTTCCGACAGCTTCCTGCAGCAGGTGCAGAGCAAGCTCGGCAATCTCGCGCCCAACGCGCCGGATCCGCTCCAGTGCTACCTGACCATCAACACGCAGGTCCGCGCCCAGAATATCGCCAAGCTCCAGACCCTTTCCCACGAATCGGCCAGCGCCATGCTCTTTGACGGCGTCTTCATCCATATGCCCCGCGCCGCCACCCGCGCCAACTTCGCGGATCACCGCACCCTCATTTATCAGAACCAGGTCGTCGGCGAGGCCTACCACCTCGGCATTGACCTCGCCTCCGTGCGCAACGCCGAAATTCCGGCAGCCAACAGCGGCAAGGTCGTCTTCACGGGTGACATGGGCGTCTACGGCAACCTCTGTCTCATTGACCACGGGCTCGGCCTCTTCTCCCTGTACGCGCACATGAACGACTTCACGGTCAAGCCCGGCGACCTCGTCAAGAAAGGAGACCTCATCGGACACACCGACTCCACGGGCCTCGCCTTCGGCGACCACCTGCACTTCGGCATCATCGTGGGCGGCCTCGAGGTGACACCCATCGAATGGCTCGATCCCAAGTGGGTCAGGAATATCGTCAACAACATCAACGGCACAGTCCCCGCCAGATAGCTTCAGAGAACAGACTTCTCCCAGCCCGCGTCCCGGAACATCCTTCCGGACGCGGGCTTTTTTATGGCTCCGGCATGGAGAGCGAAGCCGCGGAAACAGCCTGAAGAAAAAGGCTCAGAGCGCGGGAACTGCCGGCATGCCTCCCCGTAATTTTTTACAGAGTATGCGTGTGTCCGTACGCGCGCGGAGTGCCGGACACAAACGCCATCCCTGCCATCCTGATAACTGACAGCCCGGGCTGCAGATAACAGACAGGGCCCGTCTTTTTTCTGCAGGCTTTGTGAAAATCAGGAAACCGCTGCGCACCTGACGGGACGCACTGCGGTGTGGGGGACCGGAACGCCGGCCGGAACTCCCCCTGCCCATTTTTACCTGACAGCAAAACGGGGCATGATAAAAAAACGGCGCCCCGGCAGTGACGTTTTTCCGGAATACAGCCGGAAACAGCCTTCCGGTTCCCCTGATGACGATGGAAGCGCGGGCCATTTTCTGATGCCCCGCCGGGAAAACATTTTTTGCCGCCCCACGGAAGACGCGGGCACACCGTACCGGCCTTCCTGCCCGCGGTGGCAAGGTGCGCGGGCATCCGCGTACCGGTCAGGGGAGAAAAAAGTTTGTCTATCGCCGGCAATCGTGTAAAATGATGGCACTTTTTCACAGGCTAAAGACGCCCGTACAGGGAAGGGGCGTCTTCCGGCCGTGGCAGCCTGTCCTTTTTTCTGCCGCGGGTTCCCTTCACCGTGCGCTCGGGATCAGGCTCTGCACCACGGTCTCCTTCTTACTGAAGCGCGCGAAAGGGAGCCCCGAAGGACCACATGATCAACGGCAGAAAATCAGGCCGCAGCAGAGGCCGGCGGAAGATCTGCTGCGGGGCCGCGGCTCTCGCGTCCTGCCTCCCTCTCTGCCTGTCTGCGGCAGAGGCTGAGGATTTCAAAGAAGTCCACGCTCCCCTGACCATCAGCGGGGCGGCACACAACTCAGTGACGGCGCTTTTTGCCGTTCAGGGTAATAAGCAGAAAACCGGCAGCGCGCTCCTCCGTGGTACCCTCCCAGAAATCGGGGGCACCATTGAGAACGGTTCATCTTATAATTCCGGCGGTGCGTATTCCCTCAATCAGCCCTATTCCATCAAAGAAAAAAGCACGTTTAAAAACAACGCAGCGGCGAAGAATGGCGGCGCTCTGTACGTTGGGCCCAAAGGCTGTATCATTGGCGGAGAGTCCCTGACATTCATCGGCAACCACGCTGCTCTGGACGGAGGTGCTGCATACCTGGAATCATCAGAATCATCAGGAAGTAACTCTTTTGGCTCCGGTGCTGTTTTCACGGAAAACACCAGCAAGGGCTGCGGAGGCGCTCTCTACATCTCAGACGGAACAAAGCTCACAATTACAGGAAGCGCGTCATTCACGGGCAATACGGCCGGGGACAGGGGCGGAGCCATCTATAACGCCGGAAACCTCCTACTCGACACCACGGGCGGGGACATTACCTTCGAAAACAACAGCGCCGGAGGGAGCGCCAACGATATCCATCTCGGCCAGAGCCAGACTAACGCCCCGCTCATTACCATCACAGGTACGCACAGCGTCATCCTGAAAGGCGGCCTGACCATGGACGACACGTGGTATGACGCGGGCTCTTTTGACGGTATAACGCCTTCAGTCGACGATCTTGCCGGCCACACGCTCATCACTGTCAGCAAGGAAAATCTCCAGGGGAACCTTTCCCTGGGCGGCAGTCTCACAAGCGGCAGGTACAACAAGCTTCTTTTCGCGGGCGGCACGACGGATATCGAAAAATCCTTTACCCTCTCGGAGGGCAGCCGCCTCGTGCTCTACAGCGGAACCCTGAACGTGGGCGGGGACTTCACGGCCCAGACGGGTACTGAGACAGTGGCCGTCCGGAAGGAAATCTCCGTCAGCGGAAAAACCACCCTGCCTGAAGACTTCGGCGCATTATTCGCCGATACCGACATGCTGGCGAATGAACTGACCGGCCTGGGGAATGAACCTGTCCCCCAGCCGGACAGGGACAGCGTCATCCTGCACGCCCGCGGCGGCATCGCCTCCTCTGACGGACCGGACGGCACCCTCGGCGTGCGCAATTATACGCTGAAGATCTCCGGCTCCGGCGAAAACAGCAGCGGCAGAATCGCCATGCAGAACGGCGCCCTCGAAATCAGCGGCGTCGCCATGGCCATCCCCTCCCTTGAAGCCGTTGAAGAGAACAACGTTGTTTCCATCGTGGACGGCAGCGCCGTGACCATGGGGTCTCTCACAGCCGGCGCCGGCACAACCATTCTCGTGGGAAACGAAACCTCGTCCGGCTCCCTCACTGTCGGAAAACTCACTCTCGGGGGCGGCGTTCTGACCTGCGATCCCGACTTCTCGTCCGGCGGCTCCCCCTCCACGGGCGAGCTCAGCTTCGTCTCCGGCGTGGACGGCACCCTCAACGCCGGCCGGAACAGTATCGTGGGACTCGGAAGCGGCAGTCTCGCGGCCGCGCAGAAAGGCCACGCTGACTGGGAGACCAGAACCGGCGGAAGCTTTGGCGGCAGCGTGAAGGCCGTTCTCGGCATTTCCTCCCCGCAGACACTCACCGCTGCGGGCGCCATCAACGTTGACGGCTCCTTTACGTCCTCTTCCGCCCCGGCCGTGTCCGGCGGCGAAGCGCGCTTCGCCGGAGACTCTCTCCTCATCACCGACGCCTCCACGGAGCGGGACGGCAGCGCGGCCCTCTCAGGCACGGGCAGCGCCGGCAGCAGCCTGACTGTTGAATCCGGGGCGAAGCTCTACATCAGCGGCGGCAGGGACGGCGATACCCTGACGGTCACATCGGCGTTCCCTGATACAAACGTGGCCTCTGACGCCTGGAAAGGAGACAATCTCACTCTGGACTCCGCCCTCCTCACAGTCACTTCCGCGGAAACACAGGGTGACAGCTACGTGGTCAGGCTCAGGGCGGCGGATACGCCTCTGCCCGATCCCGCGAAGGACACGGCGAAAGACGGCATCGACACAGAATCCCCCTATCCCGGCGTCCGGTTCATCTCCCGCGCCTACAGCCGTGCCTACGGCGCTCCGGGGAACGCCACTGTGGAAGGCGCAGAGCGCCTGCCCGTTCTCGGCTCCGTGCCCCAGCTCACCCTCGCCGCAAACCGAGCGGCGGGCTCAGCCGTAACGGAACGCACGTCCCTCGCTTCACCGGGCGGGGATATCTCCTCCATGACCGCGCTCTCTCCCGACAGCCGCAGAACCTGGTCCCTGTGGGTCCTGCCTCTTTACCAGAGCATAAATCATTACGGGCTCGACGCGGGCAGCCTGGATGCGGATACGTCCGGCTCCCTCGGCGGCATCACCCTGGGCGCTGACTGCACGTTCGACAGCACACTGAGGCTCGGCGCGGACCTTTCCGTAGGCGGCGGCTGGGCCGAGGGCAGCGGTGACTTCAACAGGACCACGAACAATATGAACTTCTGGGGCGCCGGCCTCTACGGCGGCTGGACCAGGGGCGCATTCGGGCTCAGCGCCGACGTGCACTTCACGTCGAGCTTCAACAGCCTGAAGCAGGAACTTCCCTCCGCCATGCGCATGGCGGATCTTGAGGCCGATATCACGGCCAGGGCGCTTTCAGCCGGAATCCGGGCCGAATACCGCCTCAGAGCGGGAAACGTCACGGTCATCCCGCACGCCGGCGTGCGCTACACAAACCTCACCGTGGACGGGTACGACGCCGATTCCGGAGGGACTGTCCTCGAGGGCGACGGCTTCAGCCAGGATCTCGTGTTCTTCCCGGCGGGCATCGCCCTTGAGATGCCCCTGGAAACGGAGAGCGGCTGGCGCTTCCTGCCCAGAGCCGACTTCGCCGTGGTCCCCGCAGCCGGTGATATCCGGGCCCGCGAGGACGTGCGCTGGACCGGACTCGGGAAAAGCTACAGCGTGTCCACCCAGGACATGGATCAGGTGAGCTACACGGCCCAGGCCGGGATCGAATGCGGGAAGGACAATTTCAGCGTGAGCGTGAACTACGCCCTCCAGGCCGGCTTCACCACCGAGGGACACTCGGTCTTCGCCGAACTGCGCTGGGAATTCTGATCCCATATCCCCCGGTGCCTCTCCTGGGCACGCGGAAAAATGACAAAAAGAGGGCGGCTTCCCGTTATGGGAAACCGCCCTCTTCATGATCCGTATCAGTAAATTTTAATTCTGCTTCGGGCCGCTGTCCGCCTGATCCGTTCTGACCTCGGCGCCGGCCGGAGTCTTGGACTCGACTTCGGGGGCCACGGGCTGGCCGCCGTCAGCGATGCGCTTCAGGAACTTGTCGCGGCAGTCATAGCTGCAGAAGTGATACACCTTGTCGCCGTCGCGCACGGTAATGCTGTCTTCGACGGACACGTAGGTCCCGCACTGGGGATCCTTCACCATCTCGCCGGACGCAACCTTCTTCGCGATATCCTTCTCGTCCTGCTTCTCGTTCTTCTTGCGCTTCTTGAGAATGTCATTGGCGAAAAGACGATAAAGAATATAGGCGGCAACGGCGATAACTATCCACTTA
>ERZ772885.1875-NODE-1875-length-11694-cov-4.719220_pt1 | contig 11694 bp, 8 predicted proteins | sample MGYA00580580_ERZ772885 | MGnify/ENA primary metagenome ERZ772885 (study PRJEB29015, sample SAMEA2737673) | human gut metagenome | biome: human gut; feature: human-associated habitat; material: faeces | place: China | collected 2012 ...
GCACAGGGCAAGACCGGTGCGAACGCGGCATCTTCCCCATCCACCGTTTCGGTGTCGACCGGTTCTGCGGGCGCGGCCGAGGCCGTTTCCGCATGCCCGGTGTCCGGACTGAAGCTGGCCCGCGCGTTCTGGACGCAGATAGGCAAGCCGATGATTGCGGCGAAGTATCCGCAGTATGCCGGGCGTATCGCCGCCGGTCTGGTGGGTCATGGCTCGGAATGCTACGGATTCGATGATGCGTATTCGCAGGACCACGATTTCGGCCCGCGCTTCTGCCTGTGGCTTACGGATGAGGATTACGCGGCGATCGGCGAGCAACTTGAGGTCGATTACGAGGCACTGCCGCGCAAGTTCAGCGTGGATGCGCAAGGCCGCGTGACGTTCGAGGCGCATGCCAGGTCCGATGCTTCCGGAGCATTCCCCTCCGCAGGTGCAGGCTCCACCGTCATACCCGATGCGGCAAACGCACCCACCCCCGGCACCGCTACGCACGATACCGCCACTGCCGAGTCAGGCGCGGCGTCCTCTGATGTGGCGGAAGCGATGACGACTCCGATTGATGCACCGCTCTCCCCCGTCACGCCGCGCGCACAGGGCGCGAATCGCCGTGACGGCGTGTTCCGCATCGGTGACTTCTTTGAGTCGATCACCGGGTATCACACTGCGCCGGCGCAGACCGCGCCGCATGAGTGGCTAATGCTTCAGGAATCGACCTTGGCCGCCGCCACCAATGGCGAGGTGTTCGCCGATCCCACCGGTCTGTTTTCCAAGACGCGCCAAGGGTTCAAGAACATGCCCGACGATGTGCGGCTCGCGCTGATCTCCAAGCGACTCGGCATGATCGCCCAGGCCGGTCAATATAATCTGCCGCGTTCGTTGAAGCGCGGCGACGGCGCGGCCGCATGGCTGTCCATCCACGAGTTCGTGCAGGCCACCGCCTCGTTGGTGTTCCTGGTTAACGTGCCGATGGTGGTGGGCTATATGCCGTATTACAAGTGGCAGTTCGCAGCATTGCGCAAGCTGTCTGGCTCGATGTTCGCGCTGTTGCCGAACGTGGGCGAACAGTTGGAAACCGTGATGCGATTGAGTTCGGCAGCCTGCTATGGCGGGGCCGGATTTGGCGAAGGCGGCAAGGGCGCGGCTCCAGCAATCGAGAAAATCAACGATATTGTGGAGCAGATTGCGGTGGATATCGTCAAGGAACTCAAACGCGAACACCTGACCACGTCCGGCGAGACCTTCCTCGAATGGCAGCGCCCGTATGTCGAGGACCACATCGCCTCTGATGATCCGGTGCTTAAAAGTTTGTAGATTCAAGCTCCCTCTGCCACGGCTTCGCCGTGCCACCTCCCTCATCAGAGGGAGGTATCAGTGAAAGGAACGTCGATGACCAACGAACTGACTGATGATGAACTGCGCGAGGCTATTGTGCGTCATGAATGGGATCAGTTCCAGCGCACCAACAATGAGGGTGGACGCGCGGCATGCCAAGGCAACTGGCCGGTGTTCCACCAGATGCGGTTGGCCCAGTTCCTCACATGGGAGCGGCCATTACTCACCAGCTATGCCGCTGATCTTGACGCGGCCGACCACGTGGGCCGCAACCTCGTAACCGAAAAATACGGCCGCATGATGGCCTCCACCGCACCGGAAAATTTCACGAAGAACATAGAGCCGTATATTCCGCGTCTCTCTGAAGAGCGCGCGGCCCGTCAGGAACAGGTCATCGCCCAGCAGGTCGCCTGGGCCAAGGATTTCCGCGAGCGCTACCCCAAGCTCGGCGAGGCGATGCGCGCACTCACCACCACCGAAGACACACCATCTGCCACCTCATTCGAAACCTATCTGCGCGGCGAGCTTGGTACGTATTCCGACCAGACCTTCGAACGTTACGAAGCGATGATTGGCGAGCGCGCCGCAGCCAGCCCGCAACGCAATATCACTGAGGAAACCTTGTTGCACACAGTCCAGCTCGGCGGTTTCGACACCTTAGAGGAGGCCGAAGCCTCCCAAGCGTAATACTCAGCCATTCACTGTGTATCGGACACCCCGACTGATGTACGTCGGCCGGCCATACCCAGGCCAACGCAATCTGCCGATCGCCCCACACCCAGACCACCAACGCAGCCTGCCCGCCAGGCCCCATTTACCAGCGCACATCGGCAGAATTACAGCGAGAATAGGCCCCAAAATGCCAGTGTCATCAGTGTGGCGAGAGTGCCGAGCGCTACCATCACGCATATGACGCGCCGCACACCGACGATATCGGCGCGGCAATACCAGACACGTTCCATTTCCCAAGCAAACAGCACCACCAACAGCATGGTCGCTATTCGCAGCACCACCCATCCGACGGCAAACAGCTGCGGTTGAGGCATAATCAATACAGCCGATACGCCTACGGCGCTCATATAGCCGTACAACAGCCCAGTAATCACCATCACCGCTGTGCCGATACCGGCAGATAAGCCGGCAATGCCGTGCAACATGCGCCGCTGGGCGGCCCCCAGCTCACTCGGCGTCGCATGCACGGCCCGCACAGTCGCCACACTACGTCGCCCGGCCAGCAACGTCTGTAGCCAAGAAAACACAGTCAAGCCAATACCTAATATCGCCGCCATCACGATCAGCACGGGCCCTGCCACCATCAGACCGGCCAGCACGCCAAGCGAGCCGACGATACCGGATCTGGTACGTTGCGACGCGGCGAAGCGCTGGTGAGGTGTTGCACCGGCGACTTGAGGCGTTGCCCATCCATCGGCTTTGGTTCCGGCAGTCACACCGTTCACCCAATTTTCCAGCGCTTGCGTATAGCCTTCGGCCAATGGCAGGTTCGGGGTGAATAAGCCCTCACCAGCCCGCATCTGATGGTTGCCGGCAAAATAGCGTACGGTGACGTTCTCGTTGCCGGACTTGTTGGCCGTAGCGATGATCCGCTGCGCCCCCTGTTCGATGGGCATGGCCGTATCGTAGGTGCCGTAGTTCACCAGCACCGGCATGGTGAGGGATTTCAGATACCGGTCGGCATCAAAGTCGGCATAGGCTAGATCAAATGGCGCGTAGTCCAGCGACATCAATTTGGCCATGTCTTTGACCACGGGCTTGGGCGCGCCGGCCTCATGCGTATAGGCGCTGACAGCCATGGCCATTTGCTCACGTCCATTGAACACCGGTGCGGATGTAAGTACGGCAAAGGCAATGTCTTGCCGTTTCGAGGTTAGAATCGTGGCGATCCAGGTGCCTTCGGATTCGGCGTAGATGCCGGTTTTGGCGGGGTCCACGCCGATTCTGCCACGCAACACGTCGAGCGAACGCCCGTATTCGCGAGCAAAACGCGGGTAGTCGCGATGCAGCACGGTGTAGTTGTCGTTGCGCTTGGCCGGCACCAAGGTCACGATACCGGCAGAGGCCATGGCGTTGGCGATATCGCCGAAATCCTCGGCACCACTGGTACCGGACCCGTGAATGAACAGACAAGCCGGGCGTGGCCCGGGAGCGCCGACCGGTTCACGTAGTACGGCGGGTAGCGTGACGCCGTCGCCGGTCTTGATGGATAGTCGGGTTTCACGCGTACGATATCGCCCCTCGTGGGGAATGTTCGCATGGGCAGGGGTGATGGTGGTGTCGGCAGAAGCGATAACGATGTGCTTGGTGTAGGGCCGTGTGTTCCATTGCGGCATCATCGCCCAGCCAAGTGTGGCGAATACCAGCGTCATCGCCATCGCGGTGACGATGACGCTCGCTACCCGCCGCACCGAAATCCGCTTCATAGTTACTATGCCTCCCCCCATCAGCATAGAACGGTCGGCTCTTATCGGTCGGCTCCCGTCATAATGTGCTTCTACTGGGACCGTAATGCAATGGTTTGTAACGCTATTTTCTCTTCTTGACGGCACCGACTATGGCCCATACAACGGCCACTATTACCAGAATCAGTCCCACTACGGCGCAAATAATAGCCGTCAGCAATTGCGGATTCGGCGAGAACAACGAAATCATCCGATCCGGAGATATGTACCCGAAAACCAGCGCGATCACGCCGATAATCACGCCTAATAGTCCGAATACCACAGTAGGCGCGCTGGTGCTCTGTTTCTGGATGTTCTTGGCACTCTTGACATCCTTAGCATTCTGGACGTTCTTGGCGCTCTGGACGTTCTTGGCGCTCCCCCCAGGCTGGCATGGTTTGCCGGCGGTCTGAGACTGCCCATAGGGAGGTCGTGCTGAAGATGCTGCGTACATCGGCACATCATCGGCAGATGGAATCGGCCCACCATCTCCCTCCACGGCATCGGCAACTGTTTCCAGGGCAATCCGATCTGTGGTTGGTTCGATGGGCGATGGAGAGGCAGCTGTTGCCTGCGTATCCACATCCGAGACCGACGCATCCGCATGATTGTCGGGGACGGGCAGCACAGCCGTTTCGTCATCATCCGCTGCGGATGGCAGCACCGTGGTATCGGTTCGGTCATCGACGGTCACCATGGTTGTGGTCGCGGTGGTCGCGTCGGTTTCGGAAGGTATGGCCGTGGTCGGTGTCGCATCCTCGATGGAGGCGAATTCCTTGGTTTCATCAGTCATGATTCCATCTCCTAGTTGCAACGGCTTGATCATTCCGATTGTTCGGTTGTGTTCTTGCTTGTACTGTTGCCGTCGTATATATCGGCAAGCGGCTGGAACGTAGAGCCTTCCCAATCGGAGGCGTACACCACGTTGACACGTGCTTCCACCACATAGGGAATATTGATTTTTAATTCTGGGCCGTTGTCCGGCATGGCGGATTCCTTATCCAACCATTCGTGATCAGGCCCATTGGTGGCACTTTCAGCTTCGAAGAAAACAAAGCTTGGACCCATGTAGTTGTTGTATACCATCTCGTATTTGCCGCCAACGTCACTCGAAGTGGAGTAGTAGGAGTCGGCGGTGCCGAAGGCGTAAGTGCAGGAATCCGGCAGAACGATATGCACTTGCGCCTGTGTTGCGGCTATGGTGATGGTACCGACCGGGCAATTACTGATGGAAGTTTTGCCATCCAGCATCTTCACCGTGTGCGGTCCATGTGTCTTGTCCCAATCGGACCAATCAATGATTGCCTGATCGGTGTTGTAGTTTTCACCGCTGAACGCCACACCTTGCTGCAATGTTTCAAACGTGGCATCGCTGGCATCGGCAACGAAGATGCCATCCTTTTGCACATCGTTCATGCCGTCGCTGTTTCTCGCACTGACAGATTGGCTCAGTGAAACAACAGTATTGATGCCGCTGGCACCAAGATCACGGTAGTACACGCCATACGTGCCTGAAACGATGGTCATGCAGAGCGCGCATCCACCGGCAACCAGTCCGAGAGGAATCAGACCACCGGTACGCCGTCCTCTGAATCCGAGAATGATGACCACCAGCCCCATCACTATGCATACTGCGGCAATCCAGATGGTGCTCAGACGCATAATGCCGATAATGCCCATGTCGTTTACCCAAATCAGTCCCATCAGACCGGCAAAGGAGAGGAAGGTAAGGCCCAGTATGCTCAAGACCACGATTGGGCCCGCCGGCTTGCGGCGCTTGGACTCGGTGGGGGCATAAGCCGTCGCATTCATACGGTCGGGGGCAAACGGCCCGTTGGGTACTGTGCCGGGCATCGCGCCGGGCACAGTACCCGGCATCACGCTGGGCATCGACTGATAGACAGGCTGTGAAACAGGCTGTGAAACACTAGGCGCGGTTTGTGAAACAGGTTGTGAAACAGGTTGTGGAAAAGGTTGCGGAGCTGAATACAAAGGAGATTGAGGTACTGGTTGCGCGGCTGGATATGAGACAGGCTGTGGAGCTGGATATGACAGGTCGCGGCGCAGATGCCCCGAATCCGTACCCTTCCTGCTGGCGAAGCCGCTTTTGGCCAACAGCCATAGCGCTAAGGCGGCGAGCGCAATACAACCCCACCCCGCACCTGGAATCACGATTGCCACGGCGAGGAACAGGAAGCATCCCAGACAATTCCAGTCCCATTGGCCGGCAATGAGGTCCTCGGCCAAGATGTGCCCATCGCGTACATCCGGCATCAGAAACCAGCCGAGTGCGTACAGAGCTGCGCCAAAACCGAAGAACAATGTACATACAATCACCAACGCACGTACTAATGTGGGGCTCCAGCCAAGCCGTAAAGCGATGCCGCTGCATACGCCGCCGATCCACCGGTCGTCGCCGCGAACCAGTCCACTGGATCGCACCCAAGTGAAGAAGCGTCGCGATGTCTTGTTTTTTTGCGGACCAGGCTGCGGCTGCGGCTGATATGGATTCGCGTTTGGATTGCTCATGATTCCATTACACCGCCCGACCACTGCCACAACGCTCGGGGAACACCCTGATTGTTCCCTGAACACCGGGTAAAACCCCGGCCGCAACGCCCTGAGCGCGGCACAATAGGAGTATGACGTCATCTCCCGAACCATTGCTGCCCGCGCGCATGCCGTTGATGCGCCCCCGGCAGGGCCGTTGGCTCACCGGCGTGTGCAAGGGCATCGCCCTGCACTTGGGCATCGGCGTGGCATGGGTTCGGATTGCGTTCATCGCACTGACCGTCCTCTACGGCGCAGGCATCATCGCTTATGTATTCCTGTGGGTGTTCATGCCTGCCGGAGACCCGGTGGCGGCTGCGGCTCGCACAGTGCCCGTTAATCAGGCGCCGCTTGCGCGAGGCAATCAGCCACTTGCCGCTCATGACGACGAATCGGCTGCCGCACCGGAATCATTGTCCGAGGCCATCCAACGTGCTCCGAAACCGGCCGTCGTGGCATTGGCCGGTTTCGCGTTGATGGCCACTGGACTGTTGCTCACCAGCACCGGTGCGGATGTCCAGATTGTGTTTCCGCTGCTGGTAGGGTTGGGCGGCATCGCACTGGCATGGATGAATCTTAGTCCGCGAGGCACGCAGCTGTTGTCTATGTTGGGCGGCATCGCACTGATTTTCATGGGATGGGCATTGTATGTGCATAATGTCAGCATTCCTGGGTGGGGCACCTCTCCTCGACGCATTGTTGCCAGCGGATTCGTGATGATCGTCGGTATCGTGGTGGCGGTGATGCCGTGGGCGAACGCGATGCTGCAACGACTCACCCACGAGCAGGCATTGAAGGAGCGCGAAGAGGAGCGCGCGGACATGACCGCCCATCTGCATGATGGCGTGCTGCAAACGTTGGCGCTGATTCAGCTGAACTCCGAGGAACCGACCACCGTATTCGCCCTGGCGCGTAGCCAAGAGCGCGAGCTGCGCGAATGGCTGTATCAGGAACGTTCCACATCGGATCGTTCGGTGGGAGCCGGATTGAAGCAGATCGCCGCCGAGGTGGAGGACGAGCACGGCAAGCCGATTGAGGTGGTCACCGTGGGCGACGCGCGGCCGAGCGCCCAGACCGATGCGCTGCTGGACGCCACCCGTCAGGCGTTGGTCAATGCGGTCACGCATGGCGGCGAGCTGGTGTCTTTGTATTGCGAGGCCAGCGACACGATGGTTGAAGTGTTCGTGCGCGACCATGGCGAAGGCTTCGATATGGACGCCATTCCGCCCGACCGGCTGGGTATCCGCGAATCGATTATCGGCCGCATCAAACGGCGCGGCGGTACAGTGGAGATAGTGTCCAGGGCCGGCTGGGGCACCGAGGTCAGAATGCATATGCCGATCGCGCTGAAAGCGGCGCAGGGAGAACATCGATGAGCGAGAACGAGACAGCCAAGATTCGTGTGGCCATGGTCGATGACCATGAGATGTTCCGTGCGGGCGTAATCGCCACGTTGCGCGATTCCTTCGATATCGTCGGCCAAGCGGCGGACGTGCCCGGTTCGGTGGCGATGATCGCACAGACCAAGCCGCAGGTGGTGTTGCTGGATGTGCATGTGCCCGGCGGCGAGGGTGGCGGCGGTGCCGAGATCCTCGCCAAATCGCGGCCCTACTCCCCCACTACCGTGTTTCTGGCATTGTCGGTTTCGGATGCGCCGCAGGATGTGGGGTCGGTGATTCGCGCCGGCGCCCAGGGCTATGTAACCAAGACGATTACCGGCGCTGATTTGATTTCATCCATCAAGCAGGTGCATGAGGGCTATGCCGTGTTCTCGCCAAAACTGGCCGGTTTTGTACTTTCGACCTTCCAGGGTGTGCCGGCGGCGGGGTCTGATGGCGGCGCTGATGGTGCGGCACGGGCTCATGATGAGGAGCTGGACCGGCTGTCCGCCCGCGAGCAGGAGGTCATGCGGCTGATCGCGCGTGGTTACACATATAAAGAGGTGGCGGCCGAACTGTTCATTTCGATCAAGACGGTCGAAACGCACGTGAGCTCGGTGCTGCGAAAGCTTCAGCTTTCGAATCGCACCGAGCTCACCCGCTGGGCCGCCGATAGGCGCATCGTGTGATGAAACGACAATGAGCTCCCTCATCAGAGGGAGCTCATCTGCTCATATCACTCCGCGTCGCGGAAACCGTTGGGGTTCTTGGTCTGCCAGTTGAGGGAGGAGGCGGCCATGTCGTCGATGGTCAGCTCGGCCTTCCAGCCAAGCTCCTTCTCCGCCTTGGAAGCGTCGGCGTAGCAGGCGGCGATGTCACCGGGGCGACGCGGCTTGATCGCGTACGGAATCGGATGACCGGCAGCCTTCTCGTAAGCCTTGATAACCTCAAGCACGGAGTAGCCGTGGCCAGTACCCAGGTTGTAGACGAACACGCCTTCCTTGTCGATGTGGTCAATGACGGCCACGTGGCCCTTGGCCAGGTCGACCACGTGGATGTAGTCACGCACACCAGTGCCGTCGGGCGTGTCGTAGTCGTCGCCGTAGACCTGGACTTCCTTGAGCTCGCCGACCGCGACCTTGGCCACGTACGGGGTGAGGTTCGCCGGAATACCCTTCGGGTCTTCGCCCAGCAGGCCGGACTCGTGCGCGCCGACCGGGTTGAAGTAGCGCAGCAGCACGATGGTCCAGGACGGATCGGCCACATGCACGTCGCGCAGAATCTGCTCCTGGAACAGCTTGGAGGTGCCGTACGGGTTGGTGGTGCCGCCGGTCGGCGTCTCCTCGGTGATCGGCAGTTCCTTCGGCGTGCCGTACACGGTGGCGGAGGATGAGAAGATGATCTTCTTGACGTTGTGCTTCTTCATCACCTTGAGCAGCACAAGCGTGGAGTACAGGTTGTTGTCGTAGTATTCGATCGGCTTGGCCACGGACTCGCCCACGGCCTTGAGACCGGCGAAGTGGATGACCCAGTCGATGTTGTTTTCAGCGAAGACGCGTTCCATGAGCGCCTCATCGCGCACGTCGCCGTCATAACGCTTGACCGGCTTGCCGGTGATTTGCTCGACGCGCTCAAGCGCCACGGGCGACGAGTTGCCGTAGTTATCTACGGAAATAACGTCGTAGCCCTTGTTGAGCAGTTCGATGTCGGTGTGGGTGGCGATGAATCCAGCACCGCCCGTAACCAGAACAGTAGTCATATTCCCTCCTTTGGAAGGACTTGCCTTCGGTTTTTCCTTCAGTATTGAGCTTACTTCACTTGACCTGTTTCACCTAGCGGCAAAACCAAGGCTTTCGAGGAATGTTTGCGTGGTGGCTTTCTGCTTGAAGACGGCCGTGTTGCCGAGGATGCGGTAGCAGACGCTGCCGAGCTCGTCGTGTACGGCTTGGCGGATGGCCTCGCGGTCGTGGTTTCCGGCCAACGTTTCAGCGAGTTCGCCCCATTCGAGACTGAATTCGCTGACTTCATCGGGCAAATCGCGGCCTTCGGCGAGCGCCTCTTCGACAATGCCGAGCTGGTCGACGAGCCGTCCGGGCAGAATGAACAAGCCTTGGGCCTCGATCAGTCCGATCGGCTCCTGCTTGACCGGCCAGTATTCGGGGTGTGCATGGAAAATACCTTCCGGGTACTCGTCGCTGATCGCATTGTTGCGGAAGATGAGACTCATCTCATAGCCGCGTTCGGTGATGATCGCGCTGGGCGAGAGGGCGGATTGGCGGTTGCCATCCGCGTCATGGCTGGCGATGCCGTTCGCCGCGTCGTCATAACCGACCCATGCCTCGCGGATGATGTCGGATACGTCGATGATGCTCTGGCGACTCTTCGACACCACGCGCACGGCGGTGCCGGGCCAGTCAAGGATTTCAACCACGGCGTCCGGATAGTCGGCAAGTGTGAAGGCGGCCCAAGTGGCGGCCTTGTGCATCGGCAGCAGTTCGCCGCCGCCCTGGTAATGGTCATGGGCGAGCACCGAGCCGCCGATGCGAGGCAGCGCGGCGTTGCATCCGAGGAAGTATCCGGGGAAACGGTCCACGAAGTCGAGCAGATGGCCGAAGGTGTCGCGGTCCACATGCATCGGCGTGTGGTCGGTGTTCACGCAGATGCCGTGCTGGTCGAAGTAGCCGTAGGGCGAGAACTGCCAGAACCATGACTCGCCGCCGAGCGTGACCGGCAAGGTGCGCAGCGTGCGCTTGTCACGTCCGGCGAAGCCCTCGTTCTCATGGCAGATCGTGCACTTCGGGTAGCCGCCGGCCACGGCGTTGCCGGCCGCCGCCTTCTTCATGTTCTTGAATTCGGGTTTGGCGAGGTTGATGGTCACCGTCAGCCCGTGCGAGTCGAAGCGCGGGTTCCGGTCGAGCTGGGCACGCTTGACATAATTGTTGGCCACACAGTAGTCGTAGAACCATTGCATGGCGGCCATGCCGCCATCCCGGTGCTCGACGAGCAGGAATCGGTCGTCGAGATCAGCGGGGTTGGCGGAGAGGATGCCCATGATGGTGTCGGCGTAGGCCGGGCCTTCCTCCGGCTTGAAAAGGCCGGCGGTTGTGGCGGCGGCGCGGAAGGCGGCGAGCAGGGGGTCAGGGGTCTTTTCGCCATAGGGGGCCTGGCTTCGGCTGCCAACAATGTCTTGGACTACGTCTGACACTGACGCCGCCGACGTTGTGGTTTTGGGTCCGGGGTAGGAATCTAGGCGGAAGAGGGCGAAGATTTGGTTGCGGGTCCAGTCTGCGTTGCGTGGGTCAAGGTCAAGATGGGCCAAGGCATAATCGATCAGGGCGTCGATGCTGGCGTATACCTCGGTCAGCTGATCGTTCATTGCTCTGCCTCCATCATGCTGGTTCGGGTATGGTTCGGCTGACGGCTCACCTGGCAGCCTCCATGATGTCGGCTACGATGGCGCGGGTTTCGCTGGCCTTCTGCTCCATCTCCTGCACGAGTTTGATCTGGGTGCGGGTGCGCACCAGATTATGCTCGGGGTACTTGGTGGCAAAGTAGATATCGCCTTCCAAGTAGTCGGCGAGAAAGCGCATGCCGCATTCCATGGTGAGCAGGTTGCCGCTGAACGGCAGCAGTTCGGCCTCGCGCGCGGTGATGCTGCCGCGTAGTTCGCCCACGAAGCCTTCCGTGTAGGCGCGGAACAGCTCGGTGCTGAAATGCACCTTGCTGAGGTCCTTTTCGTCTTCCAGAGCAGTGGACGCACCAAAGCGTATGGAATCGCCGAAGTCGAACAGCATGGAGCCGGGCATGATGGTGTCGAGATCGATGATCGCACGCGCCTTGCCGGTGGTGGCGTCCATGAGGATGTTGTTGAGCTTGGTGTCATTGTGGGTCACGCGCAGCGGAATCGAACCGTCCCTGAGCCCATCCATCACGACGGCATACTGGTCGGCGTGACTCAGATAGAAGTCGATTTCCGG
>ERZ772885.1879-NODE-1879-length-11688-cov-3.422763_pt1 | contig 11688 bp, 13 predicted proteins | sample MGYA00580580_ERZ772885 | MGnify/ENA primary metagenome ERZ772885 (study PRJEB29015, sample SAMEA2737673) | human gut metagenome | biome: human gut; feature: human-associated habitat; material: faeces | place: China | collected 2012 ...
TACAAATAAAGTCCTTGATCCTTTAGCAATTTAACTTACTAAAATTCTTTATTATACTTTTTATTTTCAATCTCTCTATATTCTTGCATTTTATGTTTAAATAATTGTGAGTTTGTTGGTGGTGTATAAGTAATAGCATTCGCACCAGCTTCAATTGTTTCTAAAATTGATTCCTCCGTTGGTCCTCCTGTTGCAATTATAGGAATAAGCGGAAACTTTTCTCTAATTTTACGAACAATCTTTGCTGTATTAGCTCCTCCACTTACATTTAATATATCTGCCCCTGCATCAATCTTACTTTGTACATCTGTTAACTCTGATACTATTGTTACAACAACTGGAATATCTATTGATTCTTTTACATATCTAATAGTTTCATCAGGTGCCGGTGAGTTTAGTATTGCACCTATTGCCCCTTGAAACTCTGCATGTAAAGCTATGTTTGCAGATCTTGTCCCATGTGTTAATCCTCCACCAACACCACATAAAACAGGTATATCTGATACTGATAGTATAGCTTGAGTAATTGTTGGCTGAGGTGTAAATGGATATACTGCTATTACAGCATCAGCGTTAGTGTTTTTTATTATTGCAACATCAGTAGTAAAAATGAATGATTTAAGTCTTTTTCCAAAAATTCTTATTCCTGATGCTTTAGATATTATACTTGGAATTGATACATAATTATTTCTTAAGTTTGATGTTAGTTCAGGTACATACTTAGATTTATTATTTTCAATCATCTTGTCTTCTGTCTCCTTTTCATAAGTCTATAATAAAATCCTTAATAAGTTCTTTATTTATTATACCCTAAAATAAATATATGCATATGACTTATAATGCCTTTTCTGCTTTTACTGCTATACTTGCAGGTAACTTATTTCTTAATTTCCATACTATACTTATTGGTTTGCTTCCACTATAACTTACAATATCAGCAGGCCCTAAATAAGTATATGGAGAAGTTACACCATCTTCACTTTTATTTTCCCTAACAAACAACAATATATTATTACCACTATCTCTATGATTTACATACCTTTTACCCGTTGGTGAATCTATACTTGTCCTACTTTGACTTTGCCAGTTAAATAATTCATCATTTATAGCATAATCTTCATACATAGTTGAAGGAGAAAAATGCTTCTCAACCTTATTTAATGTTATTAAAAATACATCTGTTTTCTTATCTTCAATATATAGTACACCTTCTCTTAGAGGATATTGCTTTTCTATAGTATTTTTTCCAAGTGATGCTAAAATCTGCTCCTTAGTATAAGTTGCATGTACTTCTAAATTAGTATCAAAGCTTGAATTATCATTAAAAGTTTTTACTTTTATATGACTTAAATTATATTTAAGTATTTCTATAATCTCTTCATAAATAACTTTATTGCTATAAAGTCTTTGTAAAAACTCATTTATACTATTTATGCCTAAGTCTTTAGGTGATTTTGTATATAAAGTGTAGTGTAGCATAAGCATCATTTTTTCTTCACTATCATTAAAGCTAATTATTTTATCTTCTTTATAGTTTTCTAATGTATTTATCCAAAATTTAAGAAGCCTTACTGAGTCTGTATTTATAAGCCTTAACATACCACCTGCTAAACTTTGTTCATCTATATTATTAAAATCTTCTTTTACTTTTGCATTTACACAAAGTCTGTAAAAACTATTTTTAGTTTTATATATTTCTTTTAAGGTTATATTATAAAATTTTATAAAGTTTGCAAGGCTTAGTTTTTTACCACTTTCTATTTCAAAGGTTTTAATTTTATTTGTTATAGTTGTTTTATTATTTATAAATGAGTTTATATTTCTTAGTATATATTCCTTAGCTTGCTTTTCCATATGTAAATGGCAACCTTTTGGAAGTGTTATAAATCCACTTTCTATTTCTTCTTTTAATGCTTTACCTTTTTTCTTTGCTATTGCTGAGAACTTTTCATAAAAGTTATAGTTTTTGTGTGCTTGTCCTACATAATCAAGTACTGTTAGACACTCTTTGTTATCACTAAGTCTTAATCCTCTTCCTAATTGCTGTAAAAATACTGTTAAACTATCTGTTGGTCTTAAAAATAGTATTGTATTTATTTCTGGTATATCTACTCCTTCATTATATAAATCAACTACAAAGGCAAATTTGTATTTGCCATTTACAAGTCCAGTTTTTGCTTCATCTCTTTCATCTATACTGCATTTAGAGCTTATAGCTACTGATGGTATACCTTTTTCATTAAAGTAATTTGCCATAAAGTTTGCATGATCTATACTTACACAAAATCCAAGTCCAACTACTTCATCTATATCTGCTATGTAATCATCTATACTTTTTAGGATTAAATCTGCTCTTTTCTTTGCATTTAATTTATCTACTGTAAGTATATTTGTAAGTTCTTTATTGTCATACCCACCTTTTGACCATTTTATTTTACTTAAATCTAGTTCATCAGTTACACAGAAGTATTGAAAAGGTGTAAGTAATTTTTTATCTATTGCTTCTCCTAATCTCATTTCACTACTTATTCTACCATCAAAGTATTCTAGTACATCTTTTCCATCCATTCTTTCTGGTGTTGCTGTAAGTCCTAAAAGTACTTTAGGATTAAAATGTGAAAGTAGCTTTTGATAGCTTGGAGCACTAGCGTGATGAAACTCATCAATTATTATAAAGTCATAAAAGTCTTTACTTATATTTTCATTAAACTTTTTAGAGTTGAAAGTTTGTATCGTCATAAATACATGGTCTATATTATCTGGAGTAAAGTTACCTGTGTATAATCCACCAAAGTTTCTATCTCTAAGTATAGTTCTAAAAGTTTTCATACTTTGCACTAGTATATCTTCTCTATGAGCAATAAATAATAATCTATTTACTTTTCCTTTGTTATTATTTTTAAAGTTTTTATAGTCAAATGCTGATATTACAGTTTTTCCTACTCCTGTAGCTGCTACTACTAAGTTTTTATTGTGTCCTAGTACTTCTCTTTCAACATTTAGTGTATCTAATATTTCTTGTTGATAGTGATATGGTCTAACGTCTATATTAGCTATTTCTTCATTTTCCGATTTATAGTCTTTTCCTCTAGCTTTTTTTAATTCTATTTTTAGTTTTTCTTCATCAGCTTCTGTAAAGGTTTTAAATTCTTCGTCGTTAAAGTAACTTTCAAAGGTTGCTTTAAATTTGTCTACTATATTTTTTGAATCTTTTTCACTTACTTTCATGTTCCATTCTAGTCCTGTGGTCATTGCATCTTTTGATATATTTGATGAGCCTATGTATGCTGTTGTAAATCCTGTATTTCTATTAAACATATAGCTTTTAGCATGTAATCTTGTTCTTTGTGTATCATAAGATATTTTTATTTCAGTATTAGGAAGTTGTGATAAAAACTTTATAGCTCTAAATTCACTTGCTCCCATATATGAGGTTGTTATTATTCTAAGTTTTTTTGTTTTTGTGTGTTCTATTAGCTCATCTTTTATTAGTCTTAGTCCGCTCCATCTTATGAATGATACTAATATATCTATACTGTCACTACTTGCTATTTCTCTTTTTAATTCATTTATTAGGTCTGGTTCATTGTTTGAATTTGTGAATAAGTAACTTTGTGATATAGGTGTTATAGGTCTTATATTGTTGTTTTTTATTTTTGATTTATTAAGTTTTTCTTCTATTGATAGTAGTATTTCTCCGTTTTTGTGGATGTTATTTTCTTTTATTTCTTCGTCTTCTACTTGTGTAGATAGGTAGTTTATTATTTGGTTGCATAGTTCTATTTGTTTGTTTAGATCTTTGTTTTTCATTAGGTTTAAGCTTTTTTTAGTTACTTCTTGTAGGTATTTTGATAGTACTATTTTTGCTTCTTCTTTTTCTATTTCTTCTTTTTGTATGTTTATTTCATTTTCTCTATTTTTTATTTCTTCATGTATTTTGTTAGATATTACTTGTTCGTATATACCTTCTTTTAATTTCATATTTATACCCCTTACTTTGAATGTTATTTGTTCTATTTTACGTCTTATAGTAATCTAACTTAATAATGAATGTATTAAATATTTTTTAATATAAGTTGATAGATTTTAATTATAAATTGTTTAAATATTATAGCTATAACTGAAACGTACAAACTTTTATAAGTTCCATTACTATAATTTTATTATACGATAATTACACTATAAATTTTAAAACTTCTTTAGTATCAGATATTTTATTTTTATTATTTTTTGTACTTAATTAACTCGTTGTGCTATTTAATTTTTACAATAATTAAACTCCAATATATAGTACCCTAAGATTATATCAAAAATATTTTGGTATTATAGATTGGAGTTTAATTATTATAAGTATATTAGAAGAACATCTAAAAAACACTGATTTATCTATAATTTTTCTAAAAACAAGCTTTCTCACCATCTAATTTACTTCTTTTATTTTTGGGTTAGTATATTATCTATATAATCATATATTAATTTTAATGCCTGACTATTATTTATAGTTTCTTTACTTATCCAATGGCTATCTCTTATATGTACACCATTAGCTACTCCTGGATTTAAAACACTACCTACACAAGCAATCTTAGTTTTTTCATATTTTGAATTTTCTACTGACCATTCTTGTTTGTATTCATTAGGTATATTCTTTAAAAATTCCTCTACATTATATAAAAGTTCACTATCTACTTGATTTATAGTTTCTAATAATATATTTTCTAATCTTCCTGAATCTTTATTATTAGGAAAAACATAAAATTCAAATGGTATAGTAAAATCTTCTACTTCTATTATTTTTAATGTTTGATTTAAGATTTCTTCTCTAGAAAATCGATCAATCTTGTTTTTTTTACCTTCAAATCCTCGTTCTACTATATCTACTATTTTTTCTTCTTTATCTTTTAGATCTCCATCACAAAATACAACTACTTTATCTATTAATTCCATTTCATTAAATTCTAATTTTTTTAATTCTGAGTTTAATACTTTCAGTAACTTTGTTTCACCTGCTGCATTTATTATACAAACTTGTGTATCCTCTTTTTTATAAAAAGTAGGTATTTTATTAAATACATTTAAACTATTTTTATAAAATGGAAAATTTCTAATTATTAACTTATCCATTGGTTTTAATATTTGATCATCTCTGTCTACTTCTTTAAATTTCATCAGCATTAATATTTTAGATATAATTGCTACGTCATGAATTCCTTCAACTACAAAAAGATAATGACTCATTATCTTAAGTCACCACCTTCTTCAATAATTATTTCATATGCATCTTGTCCTGAAAACCTTCTAGCATACATTTTACCTCTAAAGTTCTCAAGTCTATATAGTGCTATATCATCTAAATTATGTTCTAAATTTTCAAGTATTGCTTCTAGTGCTTCTCTACTATGAGTAGTTGCTACTATTTGAGTATTATATTCCTTACTATTTCTAATTACTTCATTAAATATTTTACCTAGTACATCTTTATGTATTCCATTCTCTATTTCGTCAATAAGTAGCACTCCATTATAAGCATCCATTACTTTTGAAATTAGTACTATTGCTTTTTTAAGTCCATCACCAAAGCTAGATAAACTTAGTATACTTTTATCTTGAGTTGTTATGTATATTTCTTGATCTGATGTATAATTTATATCAATTATACTGTTATCAAATATTTTTAATAACTCTATAAGTTTCCATTTATCACCTTTTTTTATAACTGTATCAATTGCATTAAGTGTGCTTTTTTCTAAATATGTATCTATAGGCATTGCATATCCCATATTTATAAGTTTTAAATTATTTTTTGATAAACTTATTCTACTTTTTTTTCTATTTTCTAATATAAATTCTCGTTTCTCTGAGTTAAATGTATACTCTAAAATTGTTCTTTCATTACTCTCATCTTCTCCAAGTAATTCATAGTCTTCAAAGTATATTTCTTCTTCTTCAAAACCTTTTATATGTAAATTATAATTTTCACCATTTGATTCTAAATTTATATTTATCTCATTTTCTAATTTACATTCATTAAAAATTTCTTTTATTTTACTATATTTGATACTAACTGGAAAGCTTTTTTTAGATTTGCCTTTCGTTCGACATCATTTAATTCCTTTTGCGGTGTGGTATTCCGGATTCGTTTTACCATGTGAGATAAATAATCAAATGGCTTTTCAAAGAATTTTATTGCCTCTAATATTGTTGTTTTTCCTGAGTTATTATCACCAACAAATATATTTATTGATTTCATATCATAAATGTTTATATCTTTTATTCCTTTGAATTTATGTATATCTATGTATTTTATATGATTAGCCATTTTTCCACCTCCTATTGACATTTTACTTATTTTAATTATATCATATTTTTAGGTCTTCTAATCATTATAAAATGCTCTGTTTTCCTATCCTTTTATATTAATTTAAACTCGCAATTTTATTTAAGATTTTTTCTAATCTTTGTCTCATACTTTATAACAATTTTTCTATGCATTCACTTGTACTTATTAATATTTGATATGGTACTATTGATGATTTAATTAAATTTCTAGTTTGTTTAGGCTTTGGTATATCTAGTGTATTTACTCTTACTCCAGTATAGTTTGTATATAAACCATAGTTACTACTTCCAATTTGTTATGGATTTTCTAAATATATTTCTGTATATATCTATACTTTTCATACAGTCAGATATTGATGGTATTACTAGTACATCACTAAATCTTATTACCTTATTTAATTCATCTATAAGACTATAAATTTATTAAATAGTAAGCTTTTTTAACTGAGTATCTAAATTTGTTTTTTTGTGTATATTTCAACAAATACGATTTCTTCTACTTTATTTTTTTATTTATTTTACTATTTTTTTAAATTATTTTAAATAGTTATGATAAAATTACTTATATTTAAATTAATAACTTAACTATCCTTGAATTTTTAGAGCAAATCTAAAATATAAATAAAACCGTTGGATATATCCCAACGGTTTAACTCTTTTCACAAACAATCCTCCTAACCCTAACCTCACTAATACCAAACCTTTTCGCCAGCTCCCTATAATCACCACAAAAACTCTCCCTAATAACCCTATCCCTAACAGGCTTAGTTATACACCTTTCACTAGGAAGATAAACACTAGTCCCACCAGCACACTTAATAAGACTTCTAAAAGCATCAATGCCAATAGCATAAGCCACACTCTTTAAATTCTCAGGCACATCATCAATAGTCAACTTATCAATCATAAAACCACCTCCATACCTTAATATTTCAATATCCTTACTACCGTTTCCTTTGTCAAAAACTTGTAAACTTCTTTACTATATTTTAATAACACTCATCAAATATACTTAACTTAAGATTTAGCTAATAAATCTAAAAAATTTAAAAGGAGGTGGGTTAAATGGCAGTTAAAGAGTCTAAAAACCCTTCAAGTTTAAAAATCAAATTGGATTTAGGTATGGTTGATGGTAAAACCAAAGTTAGAAGCAAAACTTTCTCAAACCTAAAACACGATGCAGATGCTCAAAATGTATATGACGTTGCTGAAAGCTTAATGGCTCTTCAAGAGTATGATGTTTTGGAAACAATAAAAATAGATAACACTACACTTTTATAAAATTTTAATTTTTAGGAGGAATATATTATGGATAATAACCTTAACAAAAGATTAGTTATGACTTTTAAAACTACTGATGATAAGAAGGTTTCTTTATCAGTTGATGACCCAAGAGAGGATATTACTGAGTCTGAGATAAAATCAGCTATGGATTTAGTAGTAGCTAAAAATATCTTTGCCCCTAATGGTGCTGATATAGCATCAATAGTTGAGGCTAAGGTTGTTGTTACTGATACTACACCTTATGATTTAGAATTATAAAAAAGTTTACTTTACAAAAGCTATGTCTAAATTTTTGGCATAGCTTTTTTGTTAATTAAAAATATTGAAGGGATGTGTTTTAAGATGAATTCAGAGTTACAAACTTTGATAGCTTCTGTAGGCTTTCCTATTGCTCTTAGTATGTATTTACTTGTGAGGATTGAGGGTAAGTTACAGACTTTATCTGATAGTATTAATGAATTATCTAAAAATATTATAAGGATAAAATAGATAAATAGGGGCTAATACCCCCTATTTATCTATTTTGTTCGTAATATATTAAATTTGAAAACTATTTATTCTCTAAATCATCAATCCTTTTTTCTAATTCAGAAATTTTATTATTCGTTGATTTACTTATTTTTGTAAATATTTTAATAGCAATAAATATTAAAATTACAGGTACTAACATTAATATAAGTGTATTAAATATTTGAAAGAAAAGTTCTGTTGAAATTGATACCATAACCTAAAGCCCCCCATTTTTATTCCCATATAAATTTATATCAATTATAACATCAATTAAAATTTTATGAAATAATACGTTGTATTAAAATTATCTAGATACTCATTATATAACAATTTTAACCTTAACTTAAACAAAATATCCTCGTCAATAAATTACATTTTTCACCATATTTATTGGTATTTCATAATAAATATATTATAATAATATTTTGTAATAAACTTATAATGTAGGGGGAAATCTTATGAAATTTAATAAATTAAAATCAATATTTCTGTCATCGGCATTAGCAATATCTATATTATTTACTGGATGTTCTAACGGTGACCAAAATACAGTTACAAATCAAACACAAATTAAGGACTCAACATCTAGTAATAGTCAAGTAACTGTTGAGTCTAATAGTTCATATCAAAGTGCTAGTAAAGAAGTGCCTAAAGGCTCTGTTAAAGCAACTGTTGAAAGAGTTGTAGATGGAGATACAATGAAACTTAAATTAGATAAAACTAAAGAAGTTGTAACTTTAAGACTTTTATTAGTGGACACTCCAGAATCAGTTAAAAAAGGTGTAGACCCTCAACCATACTCAATAGAAGCATCAAACTTTGCAAAAAATACTTTAGTAGCTGGAGATACAGTTTATATTGAATATGATGAAGGTGATAAAACCGATAAATATGATAGACATTTAGGTTATTTATGGTACTACTCTAAAGATGACTCTAATTGGCAAATGTTTAATGAAACATTAATATCTGAAGGGTATGCTAGAGTTGGATATATCTATTCTCAAAAAAGACATTTAGATGAGTTTTATAAGGCTCAGGACTATGCAAAGTCAAATAAATTAAATATATGGTCTGTTGATGGATATGTAACTGATAAAGGATATGATGTAGATGCTTATAATTCTAATAAGAATACTTCTTCTAATAGCTCTAGTTCATCAAATAATATAGTTTATGCTAATGGTGGTTCTTCTAGTTCAAACAAGTACCATTCTACTAAAGATGCACATAATATGAAAGGTGCTATTAAGATGACTGAAAAGGAAGCTAAGTCTAAAGGTTATGTGCCTTGTGGACTATGTTATTAGATTTATTTTAAATTTTAATGTATCACATATATATTCAACTTAATATTATATACAAATCAAAATATTAAGTTGGTGATAGTATGAGGTTTAGTCCCGATAAACTAGAAACAAATTTTATAGAGCCTATAAATTTATATGGTCCTATTAAAGATAGAAAATATACTCTTACACATTCTGATACTACTGGTATGATGTTTTTAACAATAGCTAATGAATATGATTATAATGCTATAAATTATGATTTAAGAGATGAAATTTTGGGTGCATGGAAAGAATCTGATACTTCTTATATTTTATTTTTCTATGCTTATGTTGGCAACTTAAGTTATGCTGATGCTTTATATAGATATAATATATTTAAATCCCATATAGATTCAGCGTTACAAGCTATAATTTATGGTGATAGGATGTTGTTAAGTAAATATCCTGAACTTTTAAACACTCCTATTTATATAAAGTTTGATTCGTCTATTCCTGTTTTTAATAATTACGAGTTTTATGGATTTGTAATGGATTATATAGTATAAAAAATACGTGTATCTTAGCTATTTCAAAATTATGCTAATAGGATACACGTATTTTTATATTAATTATTCACAATAATTATCTATTAATCTATATATTTTATTTCTTACTATTTCGCTATTCTACTTAATGTAACAACAGCCTCAGCTCTTGTTAAATTTTTCTTAGGTCCAAATGTTTTATCTGGGTATCCTGACATATATCCTTGTTCTAATACTCCTTCTACTGAAGCTTGTGCCCAGTCAGATACTTCACTAGAATCTTTATATGTGTTTAATTTATCTAAATCTTTATCAGATATTTGTTTGTAATTTGATATCATTACACTAGCTTGTTCTCTTGTTATAGGAGCTTCTGGTTTAAATGTTCCATCTGGGAATCCATTTACTATTCCATTAGTTACTGCTATATCTATCTCTTCTTTTGCCCAGTGTGAACTTGTGTCGCTAAATACTTTTCCACTTTTATTTGTTAAACCAAAGTATTTATTTAATATTTTTACAAACTCAGCTCTAGTTATTAAATTATCAGGTCTAAATGTTCCATCATTATACCCATTTATATATTTTGAATTTACAAAAGATTTTATAGTTGATTCTGCCCAATGTTTTGATATATCTGTAAATTGAATAGCTGGATTAGTATCTCCTCCTGGACTAGTAACACTTCCATCTGGATTAGTAACACTTCCATCTGGATTTTTAATAGTTCCATCTGTACCTACAGTACTTCCATTTTCTGGTGTTATAACCTTTCCATTTGGTAATACTACATTACTTCCATCTGGCACCTTAACATTTCCATTTGCATCTATTATTGGTTTATCACCTTTATCATTTGGTGTAACAACATATCCTCTTGGAGTTATTATTGACTGATTATCTCCACTATCTGTAACCTTAGTTCCATCTGGAAATTCTACATGTCCTCCAATTGGTAATGTTATATTTCCAAACTCATCAACAGTTGGAATTTCAGGATATACATCAGGATCTATAAATGGCTTAACAAGTACATCATCAGCTGTTCCTACTTTTCCATCTGGTCCTGGAGCTACAACTGTTCCATTTGCTTTAATGCTTACTCCACTTAATGTAGTAATATCTCCATTACTACTTACAACACTATCCTTTGGTGGTGTTGTGTCAACCCCAGATGATAATACTACCATACTTCCTTCTGGCACATTAACACTTCCATCTGCATTTACTGTTGGTGCACCACCTTTATCATTTGGTGTAACAACACTTCCTCCTGGAGTTATTATTGAATGCTCATTTACATGATCTGTAACTATAGTTCCATTTGCAAATATTACCCTTCCTCCAGTTGGTAATGTTACGTTTCCAAATTGATCAATCTGTGGAGCTTGTCCATTTAATCCTGGCTTAACAAGTACATCGTCAGCTGTTCCTAGTTGACCATCCTCTCCTGCAACTCTAACTGTTCCATCTTGTTCAGTAACTACTTGATTTTTTGATTTAGCGTTCATTTCTTGAACTAATAAGTTTTCTTCTCTAACATCTGCAAAAGATGTTGTTGTTAATCCTAGGCTGCTTATTGTTATTGCGCCCGTTAATACTAAAAGACTTGCCTTTTTTATCATTTCACCTTTTTCCTCCCTTTTTTCTACAATATTCGACTTTTTTCTTAAATTTTAACAGTAAATAGGGAATTTTTCAATACTAAATAATTTTTTATTATCTAATCTGTTGTGCTA
>ERZ772885.1883-NODE-1883-length-11659-cov-4.241038_pt1 | contig 11659 bp, 12 predicted proteins | sample MGYA00580580_ERZ772885 | MGnify/ENA primary metagenome ERZ772885 (study PRJEB29015, sample SAMEA2737673) | human gut metagenome | biome: human gut; feature: human-associated habitat; material: faeces | place: China | collected 2012 ...
CAGAGAGGCTCAGCTTAAGTCTCCATGTATTATAGTTGTAGGAGAAGTTGTTAATTTAAATGAAAAACTATCTTGGTATGAAGAAAAACCTTTATTTGGTACGAATGTCTGTATTACTAGATCAAGAGAACAAAGTTCAAGCTTAAAAAGTTCTTTAAGTGATTTAGGAGCAGAAGTAACTGAAATTAATTCTATTAAAATTAAATCAACTAAAGAAAACTTAAAAGAATATTTAGATAAGTTACCAGAATATGATCATATTATTTTAACTTCAGTAAATGGAGTTAATAATTTTTTTGATTATTTAATTGAAACAGGATACGATGTTAGAAATATAAAAGCTAAATTTTCTGTTGTTGGAAAGGCTACAAAAAAGGCATTAATAAATAGAGGAATAGTACCTTTTATTATGGCAAGAGAATTTGTAGGTGAAGGATTATTTAAAGTATTAGAGCCACATTTAGTTAAAGGAGAAAAAGTTTTAATTCCATGTTCATCAAGTAGCAGAAGTTATTTATATGATGAAATAAGTGCATTAGGATTACATGTAGATAGAGTTCATACTTATGATACTGTTTGTGGAAGTGTAAAAAATAAGAAAGTGTTTGACGAAGTAGATTATGTATTATTTACAAGTCCTAGTACTGTAAATAATATGATTGATATGTTAGGGATTGAAGCTATAAGAAAAAAGAAACTTATTGCAATAGGACCGCAAACAGCAAAAGCGATTAAGGATAGAAATATGGAGTGTTTTATATGTAAAAAGCATTCTCAACAAGGATTCCTTAGTGAAATAGTGGAGTTTAAGGAGAGATTAGAAAATGTTTAGAAGAGGAAGAAGATTAAGAACAAATTCTGTAATAAGAAGTTTAGTAAGAGAAAATTCTTTAAGTACAGAGGACTTTATTTACCCTGTATTTATAGTTGAAGGTAATAATATAAAAAGAGAAATAAGGTCTTTAAAAGGGAATTATCATTGGTCTGTTGATAAATTAGAAGAATTGGTTAAGGAATTAAATGAAGCTAAAGTTAAGTCAGTAATTTTATTTGGAATTCCAGAACATAAGGATTGTGTTGGAAGTGAAGCTTATAATGATGATGGAATAGTTCAAAAAGCAATTAGAAAATTAAAGGAGCTAGATATTAATTTATACATTATAACTGATGTTTGTATGTGTGAATATACTAATCATGGCCATTGTGGAATATTAAATAATAACAATGTTGATAATGATAAAACATTAGTATATTTAGGTGAAATTGCTTTATCACATGTAAAAGCAGGAGCAGATATGGTAGCTCCTTCAGATATGATGGATGGAAGAATAGGATATATAAGAGAAGTCTTAGATAAAAATGGATTTGAAAATATACCTATAATGAGTTATGCAGCTAAATATTCATCAGCATTTTATGGGCCTTTTAGAGAAGCAGCAGGTTCTGCACCGAGTTTTGGAAATAGAAAGGGATATCAAATGGATCCAGCAAATTCTAGAGAAGCAATAGCTGAAATAGAGGCAGATTTAAATGAAGGTGCAGATATAATAATGGTTAAACCAGCAATGTCATACTTGGATATAGTAAAGGAAGCTAGAGAAAAAATTAATGCACCTATATGTGTTTATAATGTTAGTGGTGAATATGCAATGGTTAAAAATGCAGGAGAAGTAGGATTAATTAATGAAAAGTTAGTTGCATTAGAAATGCTTTTATCAATGAAGAGAGCTGGTGCAAAGATGATAATCACTTATTATGCTTTAGAGGCAGCTAAATGGCTTAAGGAGGATGAAATATAATGTCTAATAGAGAAATATTTGAAGAATCAAAAAAATATATGCCAGGGGGAGTTAATTCTCCAGTAAGAGCATATAGAGATATGGGAATAGATCCTCCAGTAATGAAGTCAGGAAAAGGTGTAATATTAACAGATGAAGATGGAAAAGAATATATAGATTTTGTTCTTGCGTGGGGACCTATGATTTTAGGTCATTCTAATGAAGAGGTAGTAACTGCAATTAAAGAAATATCTGAAAGGGCAATTGCTTTTGGTACACCAACAGATTTAGAACTTAAAATGAGTAAATTTATATGTGAAGAAATGGATAATGTTGATATGGTTAGGTTTGTAAACTCTGGTACAGAAGCTACTATGAGTGCTATAAAGCTAGCTAGGGGATATACAGGGAAAAATAAAATAATTAAATTTGCTGGATGTTATCATGGTCATTTTGATGGCTTTTTAGTTGAGGCTGGTTCAGGAGTATTAACAGAAGGAATAGCTGGATGTTTAGGTATACCAAATGATAGTATTAAAAATACATTAGTTGGTGTATATAATGATATGGAACAAGTTAGATCTTTATTTGAAGCATATGGAGATGATGTTGCAGCTGTAATTATTGAGCCTGTTGCAGGAAATATGGGAGTTGTTAAAGCTGAAAATGAGTTTATGGAAACATTAAGAGTATTATGTGATGAATATGGTTCATTATTAATATTTGATGAGGTTATGAGTGGATTTAGAGTTGCATATAAAGGAGCTCAAAGTTTATTTAACGTTAAACCAGATTTAATTACTTATGCAAAAATAATAGGGGGAGGACTTCCTTGTGGTCTTTATGGTGGAAGACGTGACATAATGGAAAAACTATCTCCTGTTGGTGGAGTATATCAAGCAGGAACAATGTCAGGTAATCCAGTAGTTATGGCAGCTGGAATGGCAACTTTAAATATATTAAAAGCAAATCAAGATATTTATGAGCATATAAATAAATTAGGTGGAAAACTTCAAAATGGAATTGAAGAAATTGCAAGAGAAAAAAATGTTAAATTAACAGTTAATAGAGTTGGAGGAATGATGACAGTATTCTTTACTGACAGAAATCCAGTAAGAAGTTATGATGATGCAAAAAGCTGTGATTTAGAAATGTTTAAAAAATATTTCTTACACATGAACAAAAATGGGTTTAATATTCCACAATCACAATTTGAATCAATGTTCCTAAGTGCAGTTCATACTGAAGAACATATAGATAAATTCTTAGAAATATTTAAAAGATTTCAACCATAATGTAAGTAAATAGTTAGTAGTCTTTAGATAGTTAAGAGTTAATAGTTGAGGAGGAAACTCCTTATGGAGTTTCAAAAAAATATTATAAATTCAGACTAAGCAGAATTTATTCATTAACTATAACTATTAAACTAAAAAAAGGTGGGGGATTTTATGAGTAAAGCAATAGTTTTAGTTGCATTTGGAAGTGCGAATTTAGATGGAATTAAACAAAGTATAGGATTATTAGAGCAGGATTTAAATGAATATTTTGCTGGAGAGTATACAGTACTTAAGGCATTTACATCAAATAAAATAATTGAGCTTTTAAAAGAAAGACATGATTATGTTATTCCTCATTTAAGTAAGGCATTATTTAACTTAGTTAACCAAGGGTATGAGGAAGTTATAATACAGCCATTACACATAATGAGTACTAGTGATATAAAACGTATCGAAGAAGTAGTTGATGAATATAAATATTCTATGAAGAGAATAGTGATTTGTAATACTTTATTTTCTGATGAAGAAGAAGTTCTAATAAAAGAAAGTAATGAAATAGCAAATATAATTTGGGATGATTCAGAGAAAAATGATATATTGTTAGTTGGACATGGATCTAAGAAAAACTCAAATAAAATATATGATGTTATTACAGAAACTGTGAGAAATAAGTCTAATAAAAAAGTTTATTTAGCAACTTTAGAGGGTGAAAAAACTTTAGATTTGGCAATTGAAGAAATATTAAAAGATGACACTAAAAAATTAACTTTAAAGTCTTTATTTATAATTCCAGGAAAGCATGTAATTGATGACATATTAAATAGTAATGATTCGTGGAGCGAAAAAATAAAATCTAAGGGTATAGAAATAACTATTGGTAAAAAGTCATTGTTACAATATGAAAAAATAAGAGAAATGTATATTACAAAAATAAATAACGTTATTAGAAATATTAAATAAAAATAATGAGCTCTAGATAAAGTATGTTAATTTATCTAGAGCTTTTCTTATAAATAAAGTTAAAAATGTTGACAAATATAATGGGAATTTAGTAATATAACTAAAGAAAAAATTGAAAAAAAATATCAATTGAAATAAAAAATCAATTAAACCAAAAGAAGAGGAGCATACAAAATGAAGAAAAGTAAAATTATAAAAAAGCTAATTGTTATGGGACTTTTAGTTGGAACAATAGCATCTATTGGATGTGGGAATGTTACCACAAAAACAGAAGAGAATAATGGAAATGATGAAATTGTAATAAATCATGAATTAGGAACTACTATTTTAGAAGAAACACCAGAAAATATAGCAGTATTAGAATTGTCATTTTTAGATTCATTATATAACTTAGATATAGATCCAATAGCAATTGCGGATGATAATGAGCCAAAAAAAGTAAGTGATGTTACTGAAGGTGAATTAGTAGATTATACTTCAGTAGGAAAGCGTATGGAACCTAGTTTAGAAGAACTAAGTATGATGGATTTAGATTTAATAATTGCAGATGTAAGCAGACATAGTGAAATATATGAAGATTTAAATAAAATAGCACCAACCATAGTATTAAAAAGTATAGACTCAAGTTATGAAGAGTATAAAGAAAATTTTAAAACTATAGCAAAGGCTGTTGGTAAAGAAAATGAGGCGACTGAAAAAGTAGAAGAAATAAAAGAGTTTTTATCAGAAGTAAGTAAATTGTCACAAGAAGTTGTTGAAGGAAAAACAGTATTAACAGTGTCACCTAAAAATGATGCCTATACAGCACATACTTCTAGTTCGTTTGTTGGTCAAGTTTTAGAAAAAGCAGGATTTGTAAATGCAGTACAATCAGAAGAATTTGAACAATCACTTTCATTAGAGCAATTAGTAGAAATTAATCCAGATATTATTATATATATGAGAGATGATAAAGATAAGACAATATATAGCCAATGGAAAGATACAGAATTATATAATTCATTAGATGCGGTTAAAAATGATCAAGTATTTACTACTGTGGCAAGAGGTCCTTGGACTCAATATAGAGGATTTATATCAGTTAAGACAATAGTAAATGAAGTTGAGGGTTGGTTATTAAACAAATAGATAATAGATAGTTAAGGAAGTGAGGCATGTGGAAAGACTAGAAAAAAATAAGCTTTCGATATTTATTGGAGTAGGTGTAACTTTATTAATAACCCTCCTGTTAATAGATATGTTGGTTGGAATGAGTGATGTGGGACTAAAAGATATACTGAAAACTTTTATAAGTTTTGATGGAAGTAAGGAAGCTTTAATAATTAAAACAATAAGATTTCCACGTGGATTACTTTGTATTTTAGTTGGTGCATCAATGGCTCTAGCAGGACTTTTTATACAAAATATAACAAGGAATCCAATTGCATCTCCTAAGGTATTAGGAGTAAATGCTGGAGCAACATTAGCAGTAGTAATTATTATGGTATTTTTCCCAGAGGATAAATATAATATAAGGATTTTAGTGGCATTTTTAGGGGCTGGAGTAATTAGTATAGCAGTACAGTTAATAGGTAGAGTAAGAAATTTATCGCCTCTTAAAATAACACTTGTTGGGATAACAATTCAAATGTTTTTAGCTTCAGTAACTAAAGCAATAATGTTGTTTAATGATAGTAAAACATCAGAGTTAGTATTTTGGATGGTAGGGGCAGTACATCAGGCTCAATTTACACATGTTATTGCCATATTACCTTGGTTTGTGATAGCAATAATTTTAGGGCTAATAATATCAAAGTCTATGGATGTATTAAAAATGGGGGATAGAATAGCAATTAGCCTGGGAGAGAATATTAATAGAACTAAGTTTATAGGTTTATTGGTTGTGATTATTTTAGCAGGATCATCTGTGGCTGTAGCAGGACCAATATCCTTTTTAGGATTAATTACACCACATATAGTAAGTAAAATGAAGGTAAATAATTTTAGAGGTAGTTTTATTTTATGTGGAATATATGGAGCAAATTTATTACTATTATCAGATATAGTTTCTAAGTTAATAAAATATCCGTATGAATCACCGGTTGGCATAGTTACTTCATTTTTAGGGGCTGTATTTTATATATTTATTGCAAGTAGAGAAATTAAGAGGGGTGGAGCTGTTGAAAAATAAAAATAATATTATAATGATAACAGCAACAACTTTGATTATTGCTATATCTATTATAAGTTTAGCGTTTGGAAGTAAAATATTAAATATTATTGAATTAAAAGAAGCATTATTTAATAGTGAAACTTCAAAATATGGATTTATAGTTTATGAGTATAGAATTCCAAGAATACTAATTTCAGTAATGGCAGGAGTAGCTTTATCAATTGCAGGGGCTATATTTCAAGGAGTACTTAGAAATCCTTTGGCATCCACAGATATACTTGGTATTGGAAAAGGAGCTGGATTTTTTGCTTGCATTGTATTAACAATACCAATAGGTAAATATATATCGTTGCCTTTTGCTGCTATATTAGGTGGATTATTAGTAGGGGTAATATTGTATTTATTAACTAAAAGGGTTGCTTTTAAAGGTACAAATATAATAATAATGGGTGTTGCAATTAGTGCATTATTTGATGCTGGAATACAATACTTAAATATAAATAGTAAAGGCAATATTCAAACAGTTCTTTTATGGCTTACAGGAAGTGTATGGGGAAGAGGCTGGGATGAAGTTAAAATACTAATGCCATTTATAATAATATTTATACCATTAGCTATTTTTATGTCAGATAAAATAGATATTTTATCATTAGGAGATAATGTTGCAACTAATTTAGGAGAAAAAGTTAATGAGTTGAAATTATTTTTGTTATTTATAGCAATAGTACTTACTGCTAGCACTGTAAGCGTAGTAGGAACTATAGGTTTTGTAGGATTAATTTCTCCACATATTGCAAAGAATTTAGTTGGATATAAGCATAAGTTAGTAATACCTTTAAGTGGAATTATAGGTGGAATAATATTAGTTACTGCTGATTTAATAGGAAGAACAATGTTTGCACCTGTAGAAGTTCCTATAGGAATAGTTACATCAATAGTTGGAGCACCTTATTTTTTATATTTATTGATAAGAAGAAAAGCAATTAAGTAATTATATAAGACCTAGATAAAAGAAAGAATATATAAGTTGAAAGTTATTAATGATAATAAAAAGGAAGTGTAATCTTACTATGAGTTTAGATATTAAGAATCTAAAATTAGGATATGAAGAAAAGATAATTATAAATGATATTACTATATCTATACCAAAAGGTAAAATCACTATGCTTATTGGAGCTAATGGATGTGGTAAATCAACTTTATTACATGGAATGAGTAGGCTACTTAAGCCTATAAGTGGAGAGGTTAGTTTAAATGGTGTATCGGTACATGAATATAAACCTAAAGAATTTGCTAAAAAGTTAGCAATATTAGCACAAGGGCCTATTGCACCAGAAGGAATAACTGTAAGAGAGCTTTGTTATTTTGGAAGAAATCCCTATAAAACAATCTTTGGAAGTAGAACAGTTGAAGATGATGATATGGTGGATTGGGCAATAGAGGCTACTGGGATGAAGGAATTTGAAGGAAGAATGTTGGATTCTTTATCTGGAGGACAAAGACAACGTGCTTGGATTGCTATGGCACTTACACAAGGGACAGATATACTTTTGCTAGATGAACCAACTACTTATTTAGATTTATCACATCAAATTGAAGTTTTAGAATTGCTTAAAGAATTAAATAGAAAGTTTGGTAAAACTATAGTAATTGTACATCATGAATTAAATCAAGCAGCTAAGTATGGCGATAATTTAATATGTATGAAAAGTGGTCAGGTGTACTCTACTGGAACTGTAGATAATGTGTTTAATGAAAAAATGTTAAAAGAGGTTTTTGGAGTAAATGCAATAATTATTGATGATCCAATAAGTAATAGACCTATGTGCATACCAATGTAGTATTTAAAATTATATAAGAGTTACTAAGAGGTTTTTAGTGTTGCATTAAAGAAATAGATTACTATTGCTTTTAAAGTAAAAGTGAGTATTAACGAAATTTTTTCGATAATACTCACTTTTTATTCATATATTTTAAAAATGGAACACTTATTATTTATACAATATATAATAAATTAGTCTAACCTATTAACAATTTTAATAAGGGTTTCAAGTTTTTCTGTTGAAGTTATTCTTTCATTACATTCATCACTATTTAAACATATATAAAATCCTAAAGACTTATAATCATCTTGATTTTTAGGTTTACAAATTGGAGAAACAAAACCTACTTCAGCACTAGTTCCAATATGATTACAAAGAGTACATATGTTGCTACTATTAGGCTTTGATTCAGTAAGTCTGCAAGACATTCCTAATAGATTTCCATTCAAATTATAAGTAATAAGAAGTTTTTTTGTTGCTTCATCAATCCAACCTAAATATACAAGCTTTTTATCTTTAATATCTAAGTTAGGAATTTTAAGTTTCTTTTCCTTTTTGAATATTTTAACAAGTTGATTTTTTGTTATGTTTTCCATGCCAAAAACATATATGTTTAAATCATTTAAATATATATCTATATGGAGAGGAGTTGTTATTTTTGAAATATTAAGTATTTCTTTTTCGCCTTCAGATAATTTATCAAAGCAAGATAAGATTTTATCTTGAGCAATTAATTTACTAACATTTATTATATTAGGATCTGAGCAATTTATAAAAGCATTATTTAAATCAAATAGGCATCTTTTTATATAATTAAATTGTTGTTTTTTTATAAAGGATTTCATTGATATTCACCTCATTTATAAGTATTATAATATTTTAAGTATTTACAAATAAAAATGTGAATATTAATAAATTGAATTAATATTCACATAAATTTTAACGTAATCATCATGTTAATAATTGTAATTAACAATAAGTATAATATCATATTTGAACTAAAGTATTCAAACTAATAAATATATCTGTAATGATTATGAGCATATTTGTTTTTGATTAAAAATTATTCTTCGAATGCTTTTTTCTGATAAAAAATATTCCTTAGATAATTCACTTATAGATAAGCCTTTGATATATTTTTCATATATTTCAATATCTCTTTCCTTAAGTATATTTTTTATACCACTTTTTTCACCCCAAGATTTTTTATTATCATTTTTTCTAGGGATATAAAGGTATTCTCCATCTACATAATTTTGAATTATTTCAATAATTTCTTGTGGTAACACATCTATAGCTTTAACATATTTCATATCTTTACTCCTTATTTTAAAAAATAAAATTAAAGGCAAAGAATATTAAAAAATTCATGTGTTACAGAACCTAAGATTATTCAGCTAAATTATTAACTGATTAGGCTCCAAACAAAGCTTAGCTGAATTTTTATATAGTCTTTGCAAGGAGCAAGTTGATTTAAAAATGAATTTAAAATCCATTAAGATCACCTCCTAAATATATTTTAATCTATGTTTAATTTTTTTCAAAAATAATTTATATTATAATTTATCAAAGTAAGTTTATTTATTAATAAAATAATTATAAAAGTAAATTAGAATTAATTTTAATTTACTATAATTTTAGTTAAGTGTTAATTTTAATATTAAAATGAATTGATTATAACAAAAAGTAAAATTTTTGTTGTTAATTTGCGATAAAGTGATATTTTCAATTGAAAAAGAGTTTAAAAAGTTGTATCATATATAATTGTGATAAATTTTAAGGAGAATGAGGTGAGGAAATGTATAGAAAAGAAATTGATAATTTAGTGCATTCAGCAGAAGTTAAAATTGGCTTATTTAATAAGAGTGTACCTAAATATTTAACATCTGCATTCCTAGGAAGCTTTTTTGTAAGTTTAGGAATAATGTTAATTTATTCAATTGGTGGAATAATGCATCATGCAGGAGCTGAAACTTATAAAATACTAATGGGAGCATGCTTTGGAGTTGCTTTAAGTTTAGTATTTATGTGTGGTGGAGATTTATTTACAAGTAATGCAATGATAATGACTATTGGTGCATTAGAAAAGAAAGTATCATGGTTAGATGCACTTAAAATTTGGGTTGCAGTTTGGATTGGTAACTTATTAGGTGGTGTTGTAGGAGCATTACTATATGTTAATGCTGGAGTTGCAAGTGGTAAGAGTGAATACATTGGAGAATTTATAGTAAATAATGTAGCAACTAAAATGAATACACCAGGAATGGAATTATTTTTAAGAGGATTATTATGTAACGTTTTAGTTTGTCTTGCAACATGGATGTGCTATAAGCTTAAAGAAGAAACTTCAAAGTTAATAATGATTTGGTGGTGTTTATTTGCATTTATAACTGCTGGATTTGAACATAGTGTAGCTAATATGAGTTTTTTAACTATGGGATTATTATTACCTCATGGTGCTGATGTTAGTATTATGGGAATGGCTCATAACTTACTTTGGGTTTCATTAGGTAACTTTGTAGGTGGAGTATTATTTGTAGGTTTACCTTATTACTTTATAACAAAAGAAAAATAAAAATTTATTTGTATAAAAATGACAGGTATTAAAGTAGCTGTCATTTTTATATTGAAAATAAGTTTAGATAATTCAAAATTAATATATGGTATTGACAAACAATAATTATTAAATAATAATAAAGATGAAGATAAATTATTATAATTAACGGAGGATGAAAAAATGAAAGCATTTGTTGATGAAAATGTATGTATTAGTTGTGGATTATGTGAAGGAGTATGTTCAGATGTATTTTCACTAGACACAGGTGTTGCAGTTGCAACTGAAGAAGTTTCAGCTGAAAATGAAGATTTAGTAAGAGAAGCTTGCGATGGATGTCCAGTAGAAGCTATTTCAATAGAAGAATAATATATAATTAAAATGCAAGGAGAAATAAGGCTATGTCAAAAGTATGTCTATGTAGAGGAATAACTGAAGAGCAAATTGTTGAAGCTATAAAAAATGGAGCATCTTCTTTTGAAGAAGTTAAGGAAGAAACTGGTGCTGGAGCCGGTGGATGTCGTGGCGGAAGATGCAAATGTAATATAGAATTATTAATTGAAAATAATAAATAATTAAGAGATGGACAAATTCTATTAGAAGGTGTCCATCTTTTATATAAATTATTCAACTGTATAAATCCATCCTTCAGGTGCTTCAAGATCACCAAATTGAATTCCACATAATATTCTATAAAGTTCTTTAGTTATAGGTCCTACCTCTGTTTCACTATAAAATACATGAAGTTTACCTTTATATTCTATTCCACCAATTGGAGTGATAACAGCTGCTGTTCCACAAGCACCAGCTTCTTTAAATTGATCAAGATAATCTATAGGAATTTCCCTTTCATATATAGGCATATGAAGGTACTTTTCTGAAATTTCCATTAATGAATATTTTGTGATACTAGGTAGCACAGAAGGTGATAGTGGTGTAACAAATTCATTATTTTTAGTTATACCAAAGAAATTAGCAGCACCAACTTCTTCTATATTAGTTCTAGTTGCAGGATCAAGGTAAATACAATCAGCGAAGCCTCTATCAGCAGCTATTTTATGTGGTTGCATTGAAGCAGCATAGTTACCACCAACTTTTTGTCCACCAGTACCATG
>ERZ772885.1898-NODE-1898-length-11586-cov-8.482872_pt1 | contig 11586 bp, 10 predicted proteins | sample MGYA00580580_ERZ772885 | MGnify/ENA primary metagenome ERZ772885 (study PRJEB29015, sample SAMEA2737673) | human gut metagenome | biome: human gut; feature: human-associated habitat; material: faeces | place: China | collected 2012 ...
TCATAAAAAATAAAAAGAAACAGTCACATATATCCAATGAATATCAATATATTCTCTCGGTTATGTGGCTGTTTTCTTTGGGAAATCTGTTTTATTACAGCTTCACAATCATTGTATTTTCCTCTTTAAAAACTATTTCTCCCAATGAACTTAAAAGTGCTACATTAACCCCTTCATATTTTTGATATTCACAGCTTCCAATAAAAATATAATTCACCTCATATTTATCAAGCAGTTCCTGTACTTCTTTTTTATCTGTTGAAGTATAAATAGTTTCCACGTCTGTTCTTCTTTTGTTTTCTTCATCAAGATTATTTCGCCATAACCATTCATGAACATACCATCCCAATACCGTCGGCAATCCTGTCATAGCAGAAACCCGGTTGTCATAGTCTTTATAACTGTCGCCGCAAGCTTCAAGAACGGTTGGCTGACCTGTAATATTTTTATTCAGCCATCGTATTGCTGCCGCATCTTCAGGAATGGCATTTTCTATATAAGCAGTTGCATTGAGAGTTTGGTATTTATTTTTCAGAGGAAAACCTGTAAACCAATTTGTTGTAGCATTTACGAAATATCCACAGGTAGATATAAGAAGTATTATTGCCATTCCCCCAACGGTTATCTGCACTTTTGATAATCTTACCTTTTTCTCATATCTATTATCCAATTTAGTTTCTTGCAAAATTTTTATTCTGTCTGCCACAAAAAATACCAGAATATACGACATCATAAGCGCAAAAAGTATATATGCCTGATAAGTCAGCTTAAACATAGTATTTGCTCTTGGTGCTGTTTTTTCATAGATATCTCTTACATAAACGATTTCCGGAATCAATATTAGTCCCATTGCACAAAGAGAAAGTACAACTCCGTATAAATCAGAAACATTAATTTTGTAAAATAAATTCCTGTTTTTTTTATTTGTAAAATTCCTATTTTTTATCAGCGTAGATACGACAAATAATCCACATATAAGCAATGGAAAAGCCCATAATACACAAAACTGATAAAACGCCGTATGAATTTTCACAATTCCGATTCCCTGTACCATAACACTTTTAAACTGTAAATGGAATGGTAACGAAATCAACACCGCAGTCAGCAGAAGTTCTATCCATTGCACAACGCTCCATTTTATACCGGTTCTCATATCTGAAGGTTTCATATCTGTAAAATTAAGATATCTCTTCAAATTTCCAAAAAACAGTGTTCCACATATTACAACATAATAAATCATAAAATCCCATGTATTTGAAAACAGGAAAATTCCAAGGAACAGTCCCAGCAGAAATATCTCTTTCTGTTTCCAGCTTTTACCGGAATTTCTTTTTATCCATGCATATAAAATCCCCAATACTGCCAAAACAAAAAACACATTAATCACATGCGCATGTAAATCCCCAAGAACAAAAGAATATGAAGGAAATTCATGAATTGTCTCGTCCCCTGTCACAGGTGGATCAAATCCTATAAATCGTGTTGTGCCTGGAAACCAGTAATCTTCTCTTATCCCCAGTAATGTAAAAATTTTTCCATATATAATATAATGAAGGTTTCCACTCATGGATACAGATAAACCTGCTAAAATACCTCCAAAATCTGTTATCCATGCTCTTCCCCTTTTACCTAATTTATCCTTAAGCATCTGGCGCACAAGACTAAATGGCAATACAAACGCAAATGCAGCTATCATGGTACGCATAAGATTGTATGTAATCTCTACCTTTGTTCCTGTAAGTTTCGTAAGAAACACCGCAAAATATTGACCACCATAATAGTAGTTAAAAGCTTTGCCAGCATACCACATATCTTCTGACGGAAGTGTTGTGCTACGCATCATAGACTTCATAAAACCAAAATCCATATATTTTTCAGTTCCATGAGCTGCCGGATGAAATCCTGCCATATATGTCCATAAAAGAAATACAACAAAGAAAATCACTTCTTCCCAATAAACAAGTTCCATATGTTTCCACGGAAAAATCTTTCTTTGTTTTCCATATATTCCATAAGCAATACTGCTCCCCCCACATAAGGTAGTAATTACGACAGAACTCAATGTGGTAAAGTGAACCACTTTTATAGAAGTCAAAATCCATACTCCATATCCGCATATCACTATTGCTATAACCTTTGAATACATCCATCCATTATCATCAAAACCTTTGAATATCTGAGCCGTTATCGGCATAAATACCAATCCAAGAATCCATAAAATTTCCCACCATATCATGAATGTAAAGAAATCGGATCCTAACAGCCAAAAAGCAACTCCTATCAATAGCCCTGCTGCCAGTAATTTAAATTTATTTACTTTTTTCATAATAATATATTTCTCCATGATTTTTTTATAATTAAGCAAAAAATATACCAGTCACTTCATCATATAAGCTACAATATCTCTCTATGTCTTTTTTTGCATCAATAAAACTGCTTATTTTATAGTACACAAAAAAGTCTGTTTTTACCAGACTTTTTTGTGTACTATATCATCTTTTAATTGTATATAACCGTCCATGATATTCTCAAACTGCTTTTTAAGATATAAAATTTATATCAATTACATAAATCCTCACAGTATTTTTCAAAATTTTGATATCTTCATCTCTTGAAATCTCATGACCCGGAAACATATATACACACAAACAGTGTCAATTCTTTCAAGCTTTTTTTATAGCAGTACATCTACTACATTGATAATATCCCGTTTTTTTATCCAGTTTACTTCCCCCTTCTAAATTGTTCTTTATGTTTCAGTAAAATATTTTTCATTTTTCCTGCACATACGCATCCTCCAACTGTCAGGTTTGCCACGCCAATAGCAACAGCTATACTTTGTTTCTTATCCAAATACAAAATCAAACACAACATATACATACAAAATATTTGTACTTTTGCTTTTTTTCCATATCTTCCTTTTTCCCACTGTTCCAGACGTCGATTCTTACTATCCACAGGAACAAGAAAACACAAAATTATAAAATTTAAACTTTGTATAAAAACAAAACACTCACTATTATCCGGCTTATATCTGGTTGCCCATAATGCAACCGCAATAATCAATACAGAAATTACATAACACCGCTTTTGTGTATCAGCATGATAACCCCCTGCGTATTTTCTTAAAGCAATAAAACATATAAGAAAAACTATACTTTGTAAAAACACATGAAAGGCATATCCCATCAGCAGTGTAACAGCACTCATCATGCAGGAATTTTTTATTTTATCAAGTCCATAACGAATGATCTCTTCTTTTTCTTCTTCTGAAAAGGTCTGTATTTCCATATCAATGTTTTTTTAATTTTTTTACCGATTCTGGTACTTTGGGTTGATATGTAATCCATGAACATGTTTCATTTACATTCGAAGAAGCAGCTTTAATCGCAATTTTTTCAATGACTTTTTTTAATTCTTTTCTCATTTTCTCATTCTCCTCACATATATTTCATTTCTTCTTACTTTGTATTTGAATAATATCATATTTATTGCAAAATTTTCTAAAATGGCGAAATTCATATATAAATTGGCGAAATTCGTTTTTCGAAAACATATTGTGGTTTTTTATAAGGTTTTCTGTCACAATATTTTCCCTCTTGACTAATTTTCTGCAAAATAAAAGACAGCGCAGTCCTACCACTACACTATCTTTCATAGATTCTACATAATTTATAAGTACAGCATTACCTTTACAGTAAAAATCTGATTTGTATTCGAAACATCCATAAATCCCTGATATTTCTCTACCATCTTCCTGACATTTGCAAGACCAATGCCATGTCCTTTTTCTTCCTTCGTTGACAATAATTTATTTTTCTCTACAGCCAATTCATGTTGAAAGCTGTTTTTTATTTCCATGGAAAGCATGCCCTTTTCATAGTATATATCCACTGACATCCATTTATCTTTCGTCTGTTCTGCTGCTTCTATTGCGTTCTCTGTCAGGTTTCCCAAAATCACATTCAGATCAAATGCTGATATACACAAATCAGATGGTACCCGTACCTCATACTCTACATGATTCAGTTTCTTTTTTGCCTGTCCCAGAAGATAATTCAGCAGACTGTCAAGATTCTTATTCCCACAACTGACCAGTTCAGACTGGTTCTGCATATACTCCCCCATGTCCTGTATATATTTCCGAATTTCTTCATTATTCTGATTTCCAGCCATAAGTGCAAGTTCTCCCAGATGATTTTTCATATCATGGCGTAGAGCTTTTACTTTCTCTTCCGATTGCATCAACACATCCAACTGGTGAGAATAAATGAGCATTTGTTTTTCCATAAGAGATTGTTCTTCCAGTTTCTTATACGCACTTATCAGAACATCATATAAATAGAAAATCAATAATACAACTGCCAAAACACAACATCCAAATAACACCAGCAGGATACGATTTTTTAGTTCCTGTTCAACAATAAGCAATTCTGCCAGACAAAGTGCTGAAATAACCGCCAGTATCATCCCATGCGGAGTTTTATCTTCTCCTTTATTCTTAATCAAGATTTTTTCTGAAATAACATCGCAAATCAGCAATAATAGTACAGTTATATACGCAGCACATTCACCGACTTTCCCTGTTATTGAATAATCTGTCAGTAAATGAACAGCTACTAAATCACATCCCATATTAGTTCCATATACAAGTAGTGTCACAAATATTTTCTTTTTCAATGCTCCTTCATAACACACTGTAATCAAAAAAATCAGCACTATATTTGTTATCACACTCATACCTGGCGAACAAAATATCAAATGCACTCCTGCTGTCAAAACAAAAAACAATACATAACAGGCTCTTTCTTTTTTCTTTTCCTCAATATCTGTCCAAAAGAACAACCTCATAAAGCGATAGATTATATATGTACGCAAAAGATTCGTGCTTAATGTAGTTATCAACGCAAACATTTACTCTCTGTCCCTCCACACACGTTCCGCCAGTTGCTTTCTCACTGATTTCCGATATGGCTGGCTGATTGGAATTGTATCTCCGTTTTTCATTTTCACAGATTCATAAGAACATTCTTCGATATAATCAAAATTGATCAGATACGACTGATGAATCTGAATGAAATTTCCCGGAATTTTCTTTGCTATTTCTTTCAGTTTGCCATTAAATTCTTTCTGTCCGTCTTTTAAAACCAGATGCACTTTTTTATTCTGACTGCTGAAATACAGAATATCTTTATACAGCACCTTGAAATAATATCCACTGCCAAAGTACTCGAAAATACCTTTTCTGACTTCTGAAATTTTCTGAATCCTGTCCATGACATTCCCAACTTTTATTTTGTCTAAAGGTTTGATCAGAAAATCTGTAGGCTGTACACGAAATAAATCCATCGCATAACTGCTGTTCGCTGAAATGTAAACAATTGCAGTTTCCATGTTTTCCTGTTCTTCTCTTATAAAACGTCCCACTTCAATTCCATTTGTTGTCAGTAATTCTATATCCAGAAATAACACATCAAGAATCTTCTTGTTTTCTCTCAGGAACCGGCACAGGCTTTCTCCCTGATACCAGATATCAATATTCATCTGAAGTTTATTCTCTTTTCCATAATCATAAAGCATTTTTTCCAGTTCCCCGCAGAGTCCTTCATCATCATCGCAAATGCCAATACAAAACATTTCTTTTCTCCTTTCATACTACATGCAGTATACAGCTCTTACAACTCTACTTCAAGACAAAAGTACCCTTTGATTTCGCGTGGAGTACTCTCAGGGAAACCAAAGGGTTCACATATGAAAGTTATTATTTTTCTTTATTTGCCAAAACAATATAACGGTAAATTTCTGTAAACGGGATCTCTTTTTCTCTGCTCAACTGTGCAACGCTCTCATATTCCGGATAAAGCTGCTCTTTTCCATTCAAAGTGCATACCTTTGCCAGAACTTCTCCCCATGGAGTCGGAAGGGTTCTCGTTTCTCTGGGAAGAATCGTACGTTCCATTCTGCTATAACGAATTCCAATCGTAGTAGTTTCTTCAAAAATAATATTCTGAAGCGTTTCCATATCTTCTTCCTTACAGATCACATTCAGAACCCATGCAGGTCTGTTCTTTTTCATAAAAACAGGCACATAATGCACATCTCTGGCACCGGCTTTCATCAGACGTTCCATGACAAATCCCAGAACTTCTCCACTGCAGTCATCAATGTTTGTTTCCATCTTGATAATCGTATCTTTGGTTTCCTGATTTTCAGCTTTCGGATTATTTCTGATTTCCGGGTTTTTGAATTCTTCTGTCTGAGCCTTTTCTTCATCTGTTTCTGCGCTCTGTGAGATAATCATTGCCCTTAGGATTCCCGGACACTCATACTGGCGTTTACCTGCGCCGATTCCAATCTTCTGGATTTCAAATGTTTCCGGAAGTTTATCTTTTGTTTTCACTGCTGCCACTATCGCTGCACCTGTAGGCGTTACAAGCTCACCCTCTACCTCTGTCATTTTCAGATGTAAATGATTGGCACTTACTATATTTGCAACTGCCGGAACCGGGATTGGCAGGATGCCATGCTGACAACGGACAGTTCCCCGTCCCTCACAGAGAACAGGAACGATCACCTCTGTAACATCCAGATTATCCAGGCAGACTGCCACAGACACAATATCCACAATAGAGTCCACTGCTCCCACTTCATGAAAATGCACCTGATTCACAGGCACATTGTGTGCTTTACTCTCTGCCTCTGCAAGAATTTCAAATATACGCAATGCGATCTTCTTTGCATTCTCAGTCATTGCACTATGCTCTATAATATAGGTAATTTCTTTTATTCCACGGTGTTCGTGATGGTGATGGTCTTGCGCTGTTCCTGTGCCATGGGCGTGATTGCGCTCATGACCTTCATGATGATGTCCATGCAGATATTCCATATCATGGTCATGATTTTCATGCTCTTTATCCAGCACAACATCAAAATCACATGCATCTATTCCGGACTTTACAACTCTGCTGATCTTTGTCTCAAATCCTGATACCTTAAGACTCTTCAGCACCCTGTCCAGCACTGAGCGGTCAGCCCCCAGATCAAGAAGAGCCGCAACCGTCATATCACCACTTATCCCTGAATAACATTCCAGATATAATGTTTTTCCCATAATCAATTTCCTTTCTCATCTGTACCTGCTGCCAGACGGTTGATCTGTGTTGCCAGATAGCCGGCACCGTAGCCGTTATCGATATTCACCACAGCAATCCCGTTCGCACAGGAATTGATCATGGTAAGAAGTGCCGAAAGACCATGCATACTTGCACCATAACCCACAGAAGTCGGTACTGCGATCACCGGTCTGCTCACCAGACCGCCCATCACACTGGCAAGAGCTCCCTCCATTCCCGCAACTGCAACTACACAGTTCGCACTCTGGATCGTCTCCAGTCTGGAAAACAGACGATGCATTCCGCTGACTCCCACATCATAAATCCGTTCAACATTTGTACCGAAATATTCCGCTGTCTGTGCAGCTTCCTCAGCAACCGGAATATCTGCAGTTCCTGCTGAACACACCGCAATCTTACCAATACGCTTCTTATCTTTCTTCTCAATCTTTAAAATACGTGAAATCGGATCATATTCCACTTCCGGAAACTTCTCCTTCACCAGTTCATACTGAGGTTGGGAAGCTCTGGTCCCGAATACCTCACCGTCTTCTCTGTATAATCTTTCAAAAATATTCAGAAGATGTTCATCTGCCTTATTACTGCAGTAGATTACTTCTGCGAAACCGGTTCTTGCCTTGCGGCTTGTATCCAGCTTCGCATATCCCATTTCTTCATAACTTTCTTTCTTAAGGATTCTCTCTGCCTCTTCCACAGATACAGAACCACTTTTTACACTTTCAAGAATCTCCTGTAAGGTCATGGACCCCTCCTTTTAGAACACCACCTGCACCAGAAACATACAGACAACCGTTCCCACTATAATACTGAGCAGTGTATTTCTCTTCCACAAATGAAGATTTTGCTGTTATCATTCTTTTTCCTTATCAGCGCCCTTATTTCCACGCTGATCATAGTCATCCAGGAAATTATAGTATTCTCCATCTTTATGATATCCCATAACAGTACGAAGATTAATATCCCGCACACTGTTAAAGATATTCGTCTCGATCACACTGCTTGTATTTCTAAACTGCGCAACCAGCTCTTTCATCTCATCACGCTTGGAACCACGTCCGCCCCCACAGCTTACACAGTTCTCAGTAAAACGGCATGCACACTGAATGAAATGCAGTCCATTGGTATCTCTCCATGCCTTGATTGCAGATTCCTTGATCAGATACATAGGGCGGATCAATTCCATCCCCTCAAAATTCTGACTGTGCAGCTTCGGCATCATAGTCTCCACCTTACCACTGTACAGCATACCCATGAGAATCGTCTCGATCACATCATCAAAATGATGTCCCAACGCAATCTTATTACATCCCAGCTCCTTGGCATGAGAATACAGATAACCACGTCTCATTCTCGCACACAGGTAACAGGGATTATTCTCAATTTCTGCCACTGTATCAAAAATATCACTTTCAAAAACCGTAAGAGGAATTCCCAGAAGCTCTGCATTATCCTGAATAATCTTCCAGTTATCCGCATTATAACCCGGATTCATTACCAAAAACACCAGTTCAAAATGAATCTTCCCATGACGCTTCAGCTCCTGAAGCAGCTTCGCCATCAGCATAGAGTCCTTACCACCTGAAATACAGACAGCAATCTTATCTCCCTCCTGGATCAGCTGATACTCATTCAAAGCCTTGGTAAACGGTCTCCAGACTGTCTTTCTGAACGTCTTGATAATACTGTGCTCAATCTCTTTCGTCTTCAGTTCCTTCTGCTCCTTAGCATCATTCTCCATAAAACGGCTCAGAGAAAGTCTCAGATACGCACGATATCCACCTTCAATATTCACAGCCTCATACCCTGCATCACTCAGCTTCTCCACACAGTCCCGGCTTCTGTCCCCCGTATGACAGAGAACATACACCATCTTCTCCCTGTCCACAGACTCCATTCTTTCCTCAAACTCATCCAGCGGAATATTCACTGCCCCCGGAAAAGATCCCCTGCTGTACTGATCCGCCGGCCGCACATCCACGATCGTAATCTTAGAAGAATCAATCTTCTCCAGCTCTTCCACACTAATTGTATTCATATATAACCTGCCTTTATCTATTAAAATCAATCACTTACCTCTGATGAATCACCCTGTATTTCCGCCCAATTCACCAGCCATCATTATACTTTGAAACCCCATGATAGTCAACATATTCCCTCGCCGTTGACTCCTTTCTCACAGCCAAACGTTACTGTTCACTCCGTTCACAGTAACGAATGATTTTCCAAACACCTTTTAACCTCATTATATACGAATATACGATTCATTTTTTTCAGACAACCTTCTCAGATATATAAAATTAAAACCTCCCGGTTGAAATTTTTTTCTTATTATCACAGACACAAAAGGAACAGAGCCAATGCCCTGTTCCCCTTTTATTATTTATAAACTTTTACACCAAAGGATTCATGAATGATAGTACGAGCCTCTTCAATGGTTTTAAACTCTTCTGCTTTCAGCATCTGTGCTGTGATATTTCCGATTGCAGTTGCCTCTCCTGGACCTGCATGGATTTCTTTCTTTGTTGCCTTTGCAGTCAGCTCATTGAGATATCCTGCGTTGGAACCGCCGCCCACGATATGAATACGGCTGTAAGTCCTGCCTGTCATCTCTTCCAGCTCTTTTGCTGTCTTTGCATAGCATTCCGCAAGACTTGTGTAGATAACTGTTGCAATCTCTCCCAGAGTTTCCGGAACCTTCTGTCCTGTTCTGCGGCAGTAATCCTTAACTTCCTCTGTCATATTGTCAGGAGAAAGGAAACACTCATCATTTGCGTCTACTCTTGACGGGAAATCCTTTGCTTCCTCTGCCATTGCGCAGATTTCTGCAAAGCTGTATGCATCATTTACTTCATGACGCACAGACTGAATCATCCAGAGTCCCATGATATTCTTCAGGTAACGGAAACGGCCTGCATAACCGCCTTCATTTGTGAAGTTCATCTCACAGCTTTTCTCAGAACAGTCAGCTTCTTTTCTCTCAATTCCCATCAGTGACCATGTTCCGGAACTGATGTAGATAAAATCATCGTCATTTGCAGGAACTGCCAGTACAGCGGATCCTGTATCATGTGTTGCAGGTGCAACTACTTCCAGATCAAATCCCACTTCTTCCCTGATCTTATCTGACAGATGTCCGATGCCTGTTCCGGGCATGATCAGCTTCTGAAACATTTTTCTCGGATAACCGAGCATATCGATCAATTCATAATCCCAGTCCTTAGTGATCGGGCTTACAAGCTGTCCTGTCGTAGCTTCTGTGTACTCACAGGTTTTCTGTCCTGTAAGAAGGAAATGGAAATAATCCGGCACATGAAGAAGTGTCTCCGCCTGTTCCAGATATTCCGGATGTTTCTTTTTCACTGCCATCAGCTGATAGATCGTATTATAATCAGCTTTCTGGATACCTGTTCTTGCATAAAGATCTTTCAGGGAAATTGCCTTATAAACTTCTTTATCCATTCCCTCTGTACGGTGGTCACGATATCCTACCGTATTTCCAAGAACTTTATCATCCTTGTCCAAAAGTACGGACGCAAAACTAAATCCACCCATACGTTTGCTTTGCGGATATTCCAGATGTGACTCGTCTACCCATTTCATGCCATCCGGAATATATCCGGTCTTGAAATCAATATCGTGAATCTGCGCCGGAAGATCTGCTAATTTATTTTCTGATGTTATCCCCGTCTTCACACTGTAATCGCCCTGTTTTTCCACATACATGCGGTACATTTTCACACCCGCATAAGCTGCTGTGGAAGTTGCCAGCACGCAGACCATTGCTGCCGCTGCCACTCTTGCACCGTTCCATTTCTTCTTTTTCTTCGGAATCTGTATAATTGTAGTTCCCTGAAGCTGTCTGTCTACTTCATTTTTTATCATTTCATGGATAAAATCCGGAGTCTCTGGAATATTGTTTTTCATATCTTCAAACCTCATATCGCCGCCTCACTTTCTCGCAGATTGCATCTAAGTTTTCCTCTTGCCCTGGCAAGTCGTTTCTGTACTGCACCTTCTGTAATATCCAGAATCTGTGCGATTTCCCGGATATTAAAATCCTCAATATAATACAAAATTACCGGAAGTCGCAATTCTTCTTTTAATGCATTGATTGCCTGGTACAATTCACTGTAATCAGCCTTTTCCTTTGTCATCATTATTTTTTCTGCCTTCGTCTGCTCATCCATCATATCCAACGAAGTCAGTTTACTGGATTTTCGCAAAATGGTATAACATTCATTGATCAGGATCCGAATCAGCCATGTTTTTGCATATTTGTCATTTTTCAATGTTTGAATCTTGGAAAATGCCTTTACAATCGTATCTTGAATGGCATCAGCACAGTCCTGATCACTGTATAAGATTGTCTTGGCTGTAGAATATAACTGCCTCTCGCAGTCGAGAATCAGTACTCCCAATTGCTCTTTTGTCACTTTAACACCACCTTTATATC
>ERZ772885.1905-NODE-1905-length-11565-cov-4.473675_pt1 | contig 11565 bp, 8 predicted proteins | sample MGYA00580580_ERZ772885 | MGnify/ENA primary metagenome ERZ772885 (study PRJEB29015, sample SAMEA2737673) | human gut metagenome | biome: human gut; feature: human-associated habitat; material: faeces | place: China | collected 2012 ...
TAGCGCCGTATTTAGAACGGGCCTGTTTTCTGTTAGCAACACCTGCAGTATCAAGTGTACCACGGATGATGTGGTATCTGGTACCTGGCAGGTCCTTAACTCTTCCTCCACGGATCAGAACAACGCTGTGCTCCTGAAGGTTGTGACCTTCTCCTGGGATGTAACTTGTTACTTCGATTCCGTTGGAAAGACGAACTCTGGCGATTTTACGAAGAGCTGAGTTAGGTTTTTTCGGTGTAGCAGTTTTAACAGCTGTGCACACACCTCTCTTCTGAGGAGAAGACATATCTGTGGATTTCTTTCTCAGAGAATTGTAGCTTTTCTGCAGTGCCGGCGCGGTAGATTTCTTTACGGAAGTCTCACGGCCTTTTCTTACTAACTGGTTGAATGTTGGCATTCCATTTCACCTCCTGATAGATTTCTCCGTGTGTCCCACGGGGTTTCATACGGCTGCTTTAGTTCAACATAATTGCTTTGCAGCTTTTGCGCGCACAAAAAACAGTCTTTTACGCACGCTCGTTTATTATAGCGTCTGTCCTTTCAAAAGTCAAGGGGGAAATTCGCAAAAAATCGCGTATTTACGCGGCTTCTGCGGATTTCCCCCATTGATGCATTACTGTGCAAAAGTATTTTTTCTTCCTATTATAATCTCACCAGATTATTTTCTGACATTTTCTGTTTTTCGTTAAAGCGGACGGTTCCTGAAGGCCGGACACGCATCACACCGCTTCGGCTTCTCCTCGCTCTGTGCATTGCCCCAGAGGTCACGCGCTTTCTCTTCGGCACACCCTTTGCACCAGGGAAACATGCGGACATTGCTGATGTAAAAGTTCTCAAAGTTTGTCTCGTCGTTGTTGATGTCAAACTGCTGCTTTCTCGACAGCTCTTCCGTATGTTCTGCAATCCAGGCCTTCTGCCCTTCGGTCGCCGGATACCCCGGTCCGCCGAGGACGTAATCCATATCGGCATGGAGATTTTCCGGTTCGCCTGGTTTGTGGAATCCTACAAATAAAATATAACCGCGGCGCAAAAGCTCCTGGATCGGCTCGTCCGTCTGGCCGTCCGGACCTAAAATCGCCCGCGCGGTCTGCGCATGAAAATTTTCTGTTTTGGGATAGAATTTCCCAGTTGGTGCTAAAAATCCATCTGCCATTTTCTTTTCTCCCATGTTCTCATTTGCTGTATGCTTTTCTATACCATAACCGATTTTTTCAAAACAGGCAAGGTTTGTTTTACTGGATTTTTTTTTTTATCTGTGCTATACTCTTGCCCGTGCATTTATGCAATCGGATTTTCCCGTCTTTTTGCGGGTGTCCGGACTGGTTCGTGAACTTCCCAGTATAAAAAACCAAGTATCTCAAAATTTTCATCAAAGGAGATTGGAAAATGAATGCAAGAAAACTGATCATCGACTGTGATCCGGGCATCGACGATTCTCTCGCCCTGATGCTTGCCGCGGCTTCGAAAGAGCTGGATCTTGTCGGCATCACCACAGTCAGCGGAAATGTACCCGCTTCTATGGGCGCTAAAAATGCCCTCAAAATTCTTTCTATGATTGGAAAACCAGATGTCCCGGTTTATGTCGGCGAGGAGACGCCTCTGGTCCGCGACTACGTGGACGCGATGGACACCCACGGCATGGACGGTCTCGGCGAATCGGGCTGGCCGGATGCCGAAGGCCTTACGCCAAACAAGGACGCTGTTTCTTTCCTGATCGAAACCTTAAAAGCAACCCCTGATGTTACCATTCTTGCCCTCGGACCGATGACGAACCTTGCAAAAGTCATCTCCCGCGCACCGGAGTGCCTGACAAACCTGACGGCTCTTGTCTCCATGGGCGGAAGCTATAAGAGCCATGGAAACTGCTCCCCGGTTGCCGAGTACAATTACTGGTGCGACCCGGATGCCGCAGCCGAAGTATTCCGCGCGTTTTCCGAGCTGCCGCAGCTTGCAGGCAAAAAACTTCATATGATCGGGCTGGATGTCACACGAAAAATTGTCCTGACGCCGAATCTTGTGGAATATATGAAATGCGTAAATCCAGGAGTCGGAACCCGCATTGAGGAGCTGACGCGCTTCTACTTTGATTTCCACTGGAAACAGGAAAAGGTCATCGGATGCGTGATCAACGATCCGCTCGCGGCCGCTTATCTTGTGGATCCGTCGCTCTGCAGCGGTTTTGATGCGTATACGCAGGTAGAAACCGGAGGCCTCTGCATCGGACAGACGGTTGTGGATGCCATGAATTTTTATCAGAAAGCACCGAACAGCCACATTCTGACGCAGGTCGATGTGCGCCGTTTCTTCCTGATGTTCTTTGAGCGCGTTCTCGGCGTGCCGCAGGAGGAATCCGCACCGGTTCTCGACCAGATTCTCACCGCACCGCCGGTCTTCCCACATGAGACGATGTTTCAGAAGGGAGGCGAGGCATGATGAATACTAACCGTACGTTAAAGCTCACGACACTCGCGCTCTGCGGTGTCATCAATATTCTCGGCGGTACCATTGCTCTGCTGCTGCGTCTTCCGGTTTATCTGGACTCCATCGGAACAGTTCTGGCAGCCGCTCTGTTCGGACCTGCTGCAGGCCTCGTTCCGGGACTGATCTCCGGACTCATTTCCGGCATGACGAGTGATGTCTATGCGTTTTACTATATTCCGGTGCAGCTTGTCATCGGTCTCGTTGCCGGCCTTGTATTCCGCAGACTCCGCCCGTCCCATACGGCAGGATCCCGCAGCGAGAGTCTTTCCCTCCGCTCCATGGGCTGGAAGCTGTTTCCGGCAGCGCTTGTGATCTCACTTCCGGGTACTGTGGTAAGTTCCACAATCACCGCGGTTGTTTTCGGTGGAATTACTTCCTCCGGCTCCACTGTGCTGGTGCAGCTGCTTCACAGCCTCGGTATGAATCTGACTCTCTCTGTCTGCGTTGTACAGGCCATGACAGACTTTGTGGATCGAATGATTGTCCTTGCGGTCGTCCTCGTAATTCTGCCCGCCGTTTCTTCTGCTTTCGGCAGTCTTTCTATGAGAAGCAGAAAATAATCTGTACCAATAGCACAAAGAATCCTGCAAAAAATTCACTTTCTTTTTTGCAGGATTCTCATATTTTGGCATAACAAGAACTCCGGAAAAAAGGGGAGGCTGCATCAGGAGCCATCCCTTTTCCGGAGTCTTTTATTTCTTCTTTAATAAAATCATTCACATGCGCGGATCCATACCTGCATTTCGCCCTCACCTCGGTTGTTCCACATATAATATGGAATCAGCTTCAGTTTCGTCTTTTCCTCTTCCTCTTTCTGATACAGATGATACAACGGCTGTTTTTCCGCATCGCCCAGCTTCATGCGACGTCCCTCGGCCGTTACGCGCACAAAGTGCTCGCCCAGCTCATCGGCTGCTTCTGCGGTTTTTTCACCATTCACACAGAGTTTTGTCAAATGCAGATTCTTTCCGTTGTCTGCTTCTTCCATACAGTAAACAACCGGTCCTCGTTTTACGGCAACACGGCCGGCGTCCTCGCGTACAAGCGGATTGGATGCCAAAAACTGGATTTCCATCGGGAAGTTCAGGCGGATCGTCTCACCCTTCGCCCATACTTTTGTCACATACAGATACCCGTCTTTTTCTTCCACTTCTGCGCCTTTTGGAATCTCTTTTTCATAAGAAGCACACCATCCCGGGATGCGGAATGCAAAGGTGTACGGCTCTTTGGTATCGCTCTCGCAGGTCACGGAAACATGGCCGTCCCACGGGAATTCGGAAGTGATGGATGCTTTTACTTTTTCTCCTTCCGCTGTTCCACCCATGTACAAGTGGACAAACAGGGTTGTGTCGTTTTCCGTGTATGCGTAAGATGCAACTGAGCTTACCGTTCTTGCCAGGTTCGGAGGGCAGCAGGCACAGCCGAACCATTTCTGACGGATCGGTTTTACATGGAATTTCCGCTCATCCTTGTGACATGCCTCCGGCAGTACCTCCAGCGGATTGACATAGAAGAAGCTCTTTCCGTCGAGCGCCATTCCGGAGAGAACGCCATTGTAGAGGGCTAATTCCATCACATCCGCGTACTCTGCTTTTGCCTGAATCTCCAGCATGCGGCGAGCAAAGAACACAAGACCGATGGATGCACAGGTCTCTGCGTAAGCGGTATCGTTTGGCAGGTCATAGTTGAAAGAGAATGCCTCTCCTATATGAGTGGCACCGATTCCGCCGGTGACGTACATTTTCTGATGCACCATGTTGTTCCAGAGAGTTTCACAGGCTTTCAGCAGGCTCTCATCCTGCGTTGCCCTTGCCACATCCGCCATGCCGGAATAGAGATATACGGCGCGTACGGAGTGCCCCTGCACCTCATCCTGCTGACGCACCGGGCGGTTTGCCTGATTGTAGCTATATCGTTCCTCGCCCTCCGGGCAGGTCAGACCGCGCTCGATATCGTAATAGTATGGTTTTGTTCCGCGTTCATCGATGAAGTATTTTGCAAGATCAAGATACTTCTGCTCGCCGGTCAGATCATAGAGACGCATCAGAGCCATCTCTGCAATTTCGTGACCCGGATAACCTGCTTTTTTACCCTCGCCGTGACCGAGTTTGCTGGCAATAAAATCCGCGAAACGCTCCGCTGCTTTTAAGAGACGGTCTTTTCCGGTCGCCTGATAATAGGCCACGGCGCCTTCCGTCAGATGACCGAAGCAGTACAGCTCATGGTTGTCCTTAAGGTTTGTAAAAATCATATCCTGATCGTTGATCAGATAGTAGGTATCGAGGTATCCGTCTTCTCTCTGTGCTGCGCAGACAGCTTCAATTGCTTCATCTGCCGTTTTTTCCAGCTCCGGATCGGGATGCTGTGTCAGGGAGTACGCAACTGCCTCCACCCATTTGGTAAAATCGGTATCCTGGAACAGGAAGCCATAAAATCTTCCGTCCATTTTGCCATCCTTCGGCAGTGTCTCAAAAGTATCCAGCGGATATTTGATCTGAACAAATTTGTCTCCTTTTGCTTTCCGCTCTTTTTCAACTTCACCGGCGCGGCGGTAGTTCCGCATACAGAAGCTCGGTGCTGCTCCCGGAACATTGTCATTTAAGGCATTCCACTGATACGGAATTACTTCGGTGCGGACAAGCTCCATCTCTTTTTTCCAGAATGCATCAGTAACCTGGACTTTTGCCAGGGATAATGGTTTGCTGAAGTTTTTCTGATCCATTTTTTCGGTCTCCTTTTTCGTTGTCTTCCGCCGCCTCCTGGTTTGAAAAAGATATTTTCCTTGCTTTCAGATATGGGAAGCGTTACACTTCTTTTGACGGCTGTTTTTCTGTTTTTCTATAGTTTTATTTTAGCAAAACGGACCGCCGTTTAAAATACAAGAATGTTTGAAAAGGTTTGAAAAAGTCATATGATCTCTGTTTTATTTCCAGATGCCGCCTGTTTTACCTACGACCTCTGCGGCAAATTCCAGTCCCCGTCCCCGGAGTGGATGCACCTGACACGGAATCTCGTCAATTTTGAACTGATGGTTGTGACGGAAGGAACGCTTTTTATCGCGGACGAACGCCGCTCTTACGAGGTTCACCCCGGCGAATATCTTCTTTTGCCGCCGACCGTCCATCAGCACGGCTCGAAAAAAGGAAGCTGCGCTTTCTACTGGCTCCATTTTATCCCTGGTATCCCCTCCGCACCGATCATCGCTCCTTCTGACCCGACCGCCGGATCGGTTCTGGATGAGTTTCATGCTGCACCGCCATCCTCCTACCGCCTTGAGGACCTCGCTCCCGCCCAGCTTCCATCCAACTACCCCGAAACGTTATGCATCCCGCGCCAGGGAACGCTTTCGTCCCCGAACCGCGTCATCATCCTCATGAAGCAGCTCCAGGACACTTCCCTGCGTTTCCACAACACGTTCCTCAACAACAGCCTGACTGCCGCTGTTCTCGGCGAAATCAACTGTCAGAGCCCCTTCTACCGCACCTACACTTCCGAAACGCAGCGGACACAGATCCTGCAGGACATCATCAGCTACATCCAATACCACAGCAGCGAGTCCCTCAAAGTCACCGAACTCGCCCGTTATTTCGGCTACAACGACAAATACCTCTCCTCCCTCTTCCACGAGGGCACCGGAATGACACTGAAGCAGTTCATCCTGAAATCCAAAATGGACAGCGCAATGGCTGAGCTGACGGACACGAATCACACAGTCTCTCAGATTGCCTATAATGTTGGATTTCAGGATGCGCATAATTTTTCCACGGCTTTCCGAAAACTCACCGGGATGACGCCGGGACAGTACCGGAAGAGTTATGGGAACCGGAAACTTTCTTTTGAATAGGACGGAGGGTTACGACCCCCAGGCACAGCGGAGCGTCCGCCTGGGGACCCATCTACGTTTTGGCGGACGGAAGTGATTTACTCAATGGATGGATTCACTTATTCTTTAGAAATTTACTGTTTCTTTTAGAAAATAGACATACTTTGCTCACATTTCTTCCCTATACTATAACTTAGATAGTTGATGAACCACTCAAAACTATCTCCCCCCTCATTATGAAAGAGCAGCCCGCATATCCGCGGGCTGTTCTTATTTTTTGTCTTTTTGCACCCCACGTAACGTAAATGCCGCCTGCGGTCGGGGAAAACATCCCGACCGCAGGCGGCCTCACAATCTACCGTGGAATCACATTACTCTTCCGCAGCCTCAATCGCCGCAGTCTCAATAATAAACTTCACGCTTCCATCCATTCCATTTGCCTTACCACTGTAAGAAGTATAAGCGCATTTATCCGAATTCAGCGCCTGAATCCGATCCAGTACATCTCCCAGATCATCCTCAAAGGTACTCTTCAGCTTGCTGGTACCCTCTTCTTCAAACTTCTTCGTACCGTCAGCCAGTTCTTTCGCCCCATCGGACAGCTCGTCAATACCATCAACAACCTTGCTGCTTCCCGATTTCAGATCAGAAGCTCCGCTTGCCAGAGAAGAAGTTCCATTTGCCAGTGTAGAAGCTCCGCTCGCCAGAGTAGATGCTCCGCTTGCCAGCGTAGAAGCTCCGCTGTTCAGTTCAGAAGCTCCGCTTGCCAGGGAAGAAGTTCCGTTTGCCAGTGTGGAGGCTCCGCTTGCCAGCTGGGATGCTCCGCCTGCTACCTGAGAAGCACCGCTTCTTAAGCTTCCGCTGTTTGCAGAAAGTTTTGCAGATCCATCGCTTAACTGGCTTCCCAGCTGTCCAAGACCTGCGGTCAGCTGTGTCGTGCCGCCCTGCAGAGTCGTAACACCCTCAACCAGAGCCGGTGCATTTGCTTTCAGCTGGCTTGCGCCGGAAAGCAGCGTATCATTGTAAGCACTCAGCTGAGTGAATCCTGCGTTCAGTGCATTGATGCCTGCTGTTGCTTTTGCAAAACTCTCATTTGTGCTGCTGTACAGCTGGCTCACACCTGCGGACAGAGTACCGATGCCCTTGTACAGAGCGCTTCCGCCTGCATCAAGCTGTGCCACACCTGCGGTCAGTTTCCGCATTGCACCAAGATTCTGCTCAACAACTGCTTTATTATCGGTGATGGTCTGCATCTGTTTCTTCATGGTCTCAAGCTGCGGCATCAGAGCTGCAACCGTCTTCTGCAGATCACTGTACTGACTCTTGATGTCGCTCATCTTCTGCTGCATTGCTGCAAGACCGGAGAGATCCGGGCGCTCGATTTCGAAGTTCAGTTCCGGAAGAGTAATCTGCGGAGCTGTAACCGGAGTAACCGAAACGGTTCCTGCTGAAGCGGAAACGCTGACACTTCCGATCTGATTTTTTGCTTTACTTAAGGAATCGGCAAGCTCTGTATTTCCGGCGCTCTTAGCTGCGGAAATCTGTGCATCCAGTGCAGCCGCTGCTGCGGAGAGCTGATCATTTGCCTGTTTTGCTGCATCGGCGGATGCCTGGCTTGCTGCTGCATCAGCTGCGCTCTGTGCTGCTGCTGTTGCTTCCTGGTTCAGCTGTGCTGCTGCTCCGTCTGCCCATGCCTGAACCTGTGCTGCCATCTGGGTTCCCATCTGCGTTGCCTGATTCGTGATCTGTGCCTCCAGACCGCTTAAGTAGCTCTCAAGTCCTTTGGACAGCGTATCCATCTGGCTCATCAGCTCGTTGCCGTTTGTCATCATGCTGTTGACAGATCCTGCGATTGTGGTGTTCAGAACCTCGGAGAGTGCCTCGGTCTCGGAGATCAGGGTAGAACCGGTGCTGGTCATGCCGTCTACCATCGTCAGAAGGCTCTGTACATCAGCGCTCTGCAGCTGCTCGTTCAAACTGGTCAGTCCTTCGGAGAGCTGTTTTGCTCCTGCTAAAATATCATTCTCATCTTTTCCGTCGAGTGCTGCGTTCAGTGTTGCGATTGCACTGTTTACCTCGGTCAGGCGGTCTGCCAGAGGCTGAAGCTTCTCAGCGCCTGCTGCAAGCTGTTTCTCGCCTGCTACATAAGAAGCAACGCCGTCGGACAGCTGTGTTGTTCCGTCGGTGTACTGTTTTACGCCTGCAACGACTTTATTCACACCGTTTACATACTCGGTTACGCTTCCAGTCAGCACACCGTTCTTTCCAAGATACGTCTGGATTGCTTTATTCAGGGTATCAGCGCCCTCGGTGTATGAGTTTACGCCGCTTGCCAGGGAAGAAGCTCCGCTGCTTAAGGTAGATGCTCCGTTGGACAGGGTAGCTGCTCCGCTGTTTAAGGTAGATGCTCCGCTGTTCAGAGTAGAAGTTCCGTTTGCCAGAGTCGATGCTCCGCTTGCCAGTGTGCCGGCTCCGCCTGCCAGTGTGCCGGCTCCGCTGTTCAGCTCGTCAGCGCCGTCTTTTAACGTTCCGATACCGTCATCCAGCTCTTTGTAGCTGTCTTTTAAAGTATCCACACCATCGGAGAGTGCCTTGGAACCGTCAACCAGTTCCATTGCAGCATCCTCAAGATCACTCAGTGCATCCTTCAGGTCATCGTATCCGGTGATGTTGTCGGTATCGATGGTGTCGAGAACATCATCAAGTGCAACGGTAAAGGTAGAATCCAGAGAGAAGTTCTCCACATCTGCAGTGATCTCCAGGCTTTCCGGCAGTTCGAAATCGCTGTCACCGGATACCAGATCTTCAAGGGAATCGGAATTTAATCCCAGGCTTTCCTGCAGGCCCGGCATACCAAATCCGATTACGATGTTTCTGCTTCCATCGGAAATGACTTTACCATTATCGATCTTGACATTGGAGAAAGTATCCTGCGGAAGAATCATTCCGGTCATCAGGACGAATGGGGTGTACATCGTCTCTTTCTTGCCGTTGATGTCAACCGTTGTCTTTGTGTTGTTTGTATAGTCAACTTTGATTTTCAGTTTTCCGCTCTTTCCGGCCAGGTCATCCGGTTTGATTTCCTTGCCGTCCAGATAATAGGTGAACTTTACGGAAACCGGAGGCTCTTTTGTGGTTGTTCCCTGATAATAGATATCCTCGCCGTCTGTCTGCCAGGTCAGCTCGTTTCCGCTCTGGGTGAACTCCTCGTCGCCCTTTACGTTTTTGATGTCCTTCAGTTCACTTTCATCTTGCAGGTTCTTTTCCGTTCCTGCGTTCTTCAGCCAGTTGGATACGGTAATCTGATCTTCCGATCCGTCTGCATTTGCATTTACATATACGGTTTCTTCTTTGGAAACCGCTGCGTCCTCTCCTGTCGCTGCATAAACCGGAGCAGCTCCCATAACAGCAGCCATACCAACAGCAAGACCAGACATCATCTGTTTTCTCAGTTTTCTGTTTCTATTCATTGTGATAAACTTCCTTTCTGTGGTTTTTATAATGGTTTTTTATGATGAAATCCAGGATCATAAGAGAAGTAAAACCCGCTCGGAGTAAGATACTGCGGGATACTGTTTCCCTCAGATCGAGGATGTTTTTCCTATGCCTTTCAATCATCTAATGTTATAACGCAAAAATGACTCTTAGTCAACATTAAATACTGCACAAAATTGACGATCGGTCATTTTTTTCTTCGTGCATAGTCACAAAAATGAGAAAATTAGTCATTTTCCCTTTGACAGTTTCCATGTATGATACCTATAATTATAGACAGGATAATGACACACGCTTTTGATATCTTTCAGGAAAGGAGACTCTCTGTGGGAAAAATTGATAATAACAAACAAATGAAACGTGAGTCCCTTCTGGACTCTGCTTTCTCGCTCTTTATCGACAACGGCTTTAATAAAACCTCTATTTCGGACATCGTGAACAACGCCGGCGTTGCAAAGGGCACTTTCTATCTTTATTTCAAAGATAAATACGATATTCGAAATCATCTGATTGCGCACAAGGCAAGCCAGATATTCCAGGCAGCCTATGCGGATCTGCTGCGCCATCCGGACATCCAGGATTTTGAGGAGCAGGTGCTTTTCATCACCGACAATATCCTCGATCAGTTTGCTGCCAACCACAGCCTTGTGACGCTGATCTCCAAGCACTTAAGCTGGGGGTTCTTCAAAAATTCGCTTACATTTTCTCCGTTCAGTGACGCACCTGCTATCTACACAATTTACGAATCGCTGCTCTCTCACGCGGCATATACGTACCGCTCACCGGAGCTGATGTTCTATATGATTCTGGAGCTTGTAAGCGGTACAAGCTACAATGCTATCCTGTACCAGCAGCCGGTTCCGCTTGAAGAACTAAAGCCGGAGCTCTACGCTGCCATTCGGGGCATTTTCAAGCAGTTCCGAATCCGGAAGAAACGGAAAACCACGGAAAATGCAGGCGCGAATCCCGACTCACTGCTCTCGTAAACAAGAAAGAATCCTGCTTTGCAGGATTCTTTTTGAATAATGGGGGAAAACCGATGAGAATAGGAAAGAATATACTTTTGTTTGTCTTCATACTGATCATAAGTTTGAATGTAACAGTATATGCACAGGAGAATGGAGAGAAGACAGAAAATCCGGTCAAGGTAACACAGGAATCTGAGAATGATAAAGATGTGCCGTTTACGAATAGTAAAGGAGAGACAGTATATACATTGTCTGCAACTACAAGGGACCGAGAAGGTGCGATCATGATGCCGAAAGACCGTATTTTATGTCTTACTTCGGAGATGGTTGATCTAAATGACATCGAAGTTTTGATCGATGATTCAAATGAACAGGCCAAAAAGATCTTGAGGTTGAGATTATATCTGCGTCTAAGAATACCGCAAAGATTTGTGTGAATTTTTCGAATCGGTATGTTTCGACTGATTTAAACTGGGATGGGAAGATTCTTGTAAAAAAAGGCAATGACGTGATCAGGGAGATTGCGATCGCTTATATGACACCATACATAAGAGATGTGCATGATACAGGATTTCAAACGTTAAGTTCATGGTCTGGTACATGGGGTGTTTTAGATGGAGAGCAATATCGCTCCTCTGGTGTTGTTGATGTGTATCAAGATAATGCACAGATTTCTTTTACCTATCAGTCACAAGGCAATCAGGGAGTGAAAGCATTTCATTTAGATCATAATGGAAATTATACGTTTTCGGATGGATCGTATGATATCAAGGCTCAGAATCAAAGTCCCAAGGCCTA
>ERZ772885.1908-NODE-1908-length-11554-cov-2.737455_pt1 | contig 11554 bp, 10 predicted proteins | sample MGYA00580580_ERZ772885 | MGnify/ENA primary metagenome ERZ772885 (study PRJEB29015, sample SAMEA2737673) | human gut metagenome | biome: human gut; feature: human-associated habitat; material: faeces | place: China | collected 2012 ...
GACCTGGGTCGCCGACTGAAGCCCGAGAACTGGCCCTGGAAAGACGACAAGGAGTTGGCCACGTGGTACCTCACCGACCAGTACGCCGAGGGCGGCACGCGTTACGAGGGTGATTTCGAGGAGCTGCAGGAGCGCGGCGGCTACAAGTATGACCCGTGGGATGCCGAGTACTACAAGTACCAGAAGGGCATGTGTCGCCCCGACGGCCAGCCGGGCTTCGACACGGCAACGGGTCGTTTCGAGTTCTGGAGCTGGGGGTACAACCATTGGGGAGTCGATCCGATGCCCTACCACATTGAGCCGAAGGATAGCCCAGTATCCACGTCCGAGAAGCTGGCAGAGTACCCGTTCATCGCCACGTCGGGTGGAAGGTCCTACGAGTTCTTCCATTCCGAGCACCGTCAACTGGAAACCATGCGCGAGTTCCATCCTTGGCCGCTTGTGACCATTCATCCCGAGGCTGCGGCTGAATACGGCATCGAGGATGGCGACTGGGTGTGGATCGAGACCACCCATGGCCGATGCCGCCAGAAGGCGTTCCTCTTCCCCGGCATCAAGAAGGACACCATTCATATGGAGCACGCTTGGTGGTTCCCCGAGCAAGAAGCCGCAGAGCCCAGCCTGTACGGCACGTTCGACTCAAACATCAATAACATGGCGCTCAACTTCGAAACGGGGCAAGGCGGCATCGGTTCCGGTATCAAGAGCTTCTTGGCAAAGATCTACCCCTACGTCGAGGGAGACCAGATGCCCGGCGAGAAGGTCACCCGCGAGGGCGGCTGGGGCGACTACCTGCCCGGCGTTATGGCGGGTGACAAAGAATCGGCAGAGAGGCAGGCTGCCGAAGGCAACAGCGCCTTGCTCGCCCAGATCGAGGCCGCTCGGCGCGCCAAGGAGATGAAGGTAGAGGACGCCGACATGCAGGGCCGGAACGCGCTCATCTACGCGAAAGAGCACGCCGACGGCCTGCAGGATGCCTGACCGCCCAAACGACCCAAGAAAAGGAGGCGAACGACCGTGACTAAGGCGATTCTCGTCAACTACGACTACTGCACGGGCTGCCACTCATGCGAGGTGGCCTGCAAAAAGGAGCGTGGCCTGCCGAAAGGCGAGTTCGGCATTAAGGTGTGCGAGGTGGGGCCGTTCCAGTACAGCAGGGACCAGGGGCTGAAGGGCGTATGGGAATGGACGTATATGCCCGTCCTGACGCAGGCATGCAATCTGTGCGCCGACCGTACGAAGGAGGGCAAGATGCCCATGTGCGTGCAGCATTGCCAGGCATGGTGTCTGTACTACGGTGAGGCGGAGGACCTGGTCAAGAAAATGGACGGCAAGACCCGTTGGACGCTTTCGACCACCAAGGAGTAAGGGGGCCGGGCGGCTTAGACCGAGAGGGGAACCATGCGCGAAGTCGCCCGGAAACCATTGAAAAGGGGGTTCCATGAACATGACCGACGAAGTTTGCGCGCACGTCGCGGCCGCAGACTACGCGATACTCGACGATTTCACCGTCGGGCGAGTCAAGACCCGTGTGCTCGACGCGGTGGGCGTCATAGCTGCCGGGGTGCACGCGCCTCGTTGCGACGATTTGTTCAACCTGCTCAAAAGCTATGGAACAGCGCCTCAAAGCACGGCGTTTTTTCGCGGCGAGCTTATGGGCGCTCCGCAAGCTGCCATGGTGAACAGCTTCGCCATGAGATCCTACGATTTCGAGGCCATCGAGGCCGAGAACGAGAATCGCAAGAGCAGTGCCGCTCACATCAGCGGTACGACGGTGCCCACCGCCTTCGCCGCCGCAGAGCGCGTACATGCGAGCGGCAGGGAGTTCCTCACGGCTTTGGTGGTGGGCGATGACGTTGCCGCGCGTCTGGGAGCGGCATCTGGCTTCGATGTGTATGGAGGCTGGGATAACACCAACACCATCAACGGGTTGGGCGCTACTGTTGTCGCCGGCAAGTTGGGCGGCCTCAACGAGCAGGAGCTCAACAACGCGCTCGGCCTGAGCCTGAACATGCTGGGCGGGTCGATGGACAACATCAACTACAAGACGCTCGCGTTCAAGCTCCCCATGGCGCTTGCTGCCCGCAACGCCATCTTCTCGGCCGACTTTGCCGCCCGTGGCATGACGGCCACCCACGACGCCATCGGGGGCAAGAAAGGGTATTTCTTCCTGTTCTGCGGCGAGAAGCAGCAGCCGGAGCTGCTGTGCAAGGACTTGGGGCGCGTTTTCTACGGCGATGTGGTCATCAAGCCGTGGTCGGCCTGCCGCGCCACGCACCCCTCGATCGATGCCTGCATGAAGATCGTCGAAGCGCACGAATTCGATCCAACGCAAGTGGAGAGCGTAACCATTCATACCACGCCCCGCACAGCTCAAGGGTTCGTGGGGCAGCCGTTCGAGGTAGGCGAAGAGCCCCAGGTGAGCGGAGCTTTCAGCATCATCTACACGGCGGCAGTCGCCCTTGTGGAAAAGGCTGTGCGCCCCGAGCACATGAACCGGGAGGCCATGGAGGATCCCGCGCTGAAAAGCATGATAGCGAAGATCGCCATCGATCCCTCCTTGCCGCCCGACGAGTACCAGACGGCGGAGGTAGACGTGGTCATGCGGGACGGCACGTCTTATCACGCACGCTGCGACGTGCCCAAAGGCGATATCTACCGCAGCCCCCTGACCGAAGGGGAGGTTCTCGACAAATTCTACCGGAACATCGAGTTTTCTCGCACGCTGCCGCACGAGGCTGCCGCACAGGTGGTTGAGATGGTTACGCATCTTGAAGAGCTGGACGACATCGGGGAGCTCGTGGCGTTCATGGAAGAGAGGAGAATGAAATGACCGCAGAACAGAAAGCTACCGCGAAGAAGGCGCTCGGCATCACGGTCCAGATAGCCGCGCTGCTCGTTATCACGCTGCAGTATGCGAAGTCGTTCTCGACGCCGGCCATGTCGGCCATTGGAGCGGCATACGCCCCTGCGGGCGTCGATTCGCTCATGCTTAAGAACATCGAAGGGCTGCCCTCGCTTATGGCTATTGTAGGCGCGTTCGCCGTGGGCATCCTCGAGCGCTATATGAAAAAGAAGACCATGCTTATCATTGCCATGACATGCACCCTCGTCGGTGGGGTGGTTGCTGGTCTCATGCCGGAGACCATCGAGGGCTTCTACGGCATATTGGCGTGCCGCGTGGTGCTGGGTTTCGGCCGCGGCATGATATTCCCTATGGCGTCATCGTTCATAGCCGACTTGTTCGAGGGCAGGCAGCGCGACCGCCTCATGAGTTTCAAAACGGCAGTGGGAGGTCTCTCGGGTTCGGTGTTCCAGCTGATCGGCGGTTTCCTGGCCGTCATGTCGTGGCGCTATTCCTTCATCGGCTACCTGTTCATCATCCCCATCGTGGCGATGATTGTGCTCTGGCTTCCGGAGCCCGACGTAAAGCCGGCTGGGACGACGGCCGACGGCAAGCGTGGTAACGCGCTCAAATCCATCACGGTAGCCGCATGGATCGTCATCCTCTTGGCAGGCGTGTGGAACTTTTTCCAGTTCTCGTACTTCACCAACATCTCCTTGTGCATCAAGGAGGCGGGTTTGGGCGACACGGGCTTCGCTGGCATCATCAGCTCCACGCAGACGCTTGCCGCCGCGGTGGGCGCCATCTGCTACGGTGCGTTTCTTAAGGGTCGCCTTCGGGGATTCGACCTGCCTATCGCTCTACTCGGCGAGGCCGTGGGCTTCTGGATTCTCACGCACATCGTCTCGGTGCCGGGCTACTACGCAGGCGCCATTGTATACGGGCTCGCGTTCGGCATGTTCAACCCCGCCCTCATCCTGCAGATCGTGAAGGTTCTGCCCAAGGAAGGTGCCACGTTGGGGCTCTCGCTTTTGGCTGCGGCGCAGAATCTGTGCCAGTACTTCTCCGCCTACGTGCTTGCGTTCTTCGCCGGTCTCATGGGCGTGGCGGCTACGGGCCAATTTGCCGGTTGGAACGTGGCATGGCCGCTTGCGACAGCTATGGCCGTGCTTGTGGCCGTTATCATCGTTATCACTAAAGCGAAGCATCCCGAGTTGATCGCCGGCCTGAAAGAACCGGGTAAGCAATCCGATATCGAGAAAACCGTCTAGTTGGGGGAACGGCACGTAAAAGATGGTTGTACTGGATTCGAGTGATCGGCGCCCGCCGGCCTCTTCTGCCGAAGGGGGATCGCATGCTAGTTCGCGATGGCAAGCTTCTAGGGAGAGTACCGTATGCATTCGTGATCGTGGGGTGTTGCTGCCTTCTCCAGGCGTTTGGCATGGGCCTCATATTGAACTGTGGAAGTCTGTTCTATGTTCCTGTCTGCGAGGATATGGGGTTTCTTAGATCGGAGATTGCCACGTACATGACAGGCTATTTCGTCGGAACGACGTTGGTAACGCCCTTGGCCGGAAAGCTTCTCTCACGGTATGACATACGCGTTGTCATGGCATTGGCCATCGTGGTGCTCTCGTTCTCCGTCGGAGTCATGTCAACCTACACGGCGATATGGCAGTGGCAGGCATCAGGGTTTCTCGTCGGGGCGGCTGGTTCGTGCATATTCGTGCTGCCTTCCGCGACGCTGGTGGGGAACTGGTTCGTCAAACGGCGCGGTATGGTATACGGCATTGTCATGGCTTGCTCGAGCGTATCGGCGGCAGTGTTCTCGCAGGTTCTGCACGGCATCATAGTGGCCGACGGATGGCGAGAGGCTTATTTGTTCGTCGGTGTCGCCTCGTTTTGCGTGATCTTTCCCTGTGCCCTGCTGCTGAGAAGGAATCCGTCCGACGTGGGTGCCGTCCCCTATGGGCTCGTGCCCAATAAGGTAGTCGGAAAAGCGTCAGTTGTACGAGGTGTTGCGGTGAAGGTAGCCGTGGTCTCCTTGGCGTTTTGGTGCTTGTTCGTATTCGCCGGTATTGCGTCGTTCATTCATGGAGGCATCGAGCAGCATCTTCCCGGTTACGTCGAGTCTGTCGGGTTCACCTCGTCATTCGCCGCAGCTGTGGTATCGGCCCAGTCCGTCGGATCGGTGGTCGACAAACTGGTCATGGGCTGGCTGAACGACAAGCTGGGGGTGCAGCGAACCACCATCATCGAGCTTGTGCTCATCGTGCTGGGCATTTTAGGGTTCGTTCTGCTGCACAACCCGGTTTTCCTCATCGTGTCCGCTGTTTTGTTCGGCGTGCAGGATTCGCTTATGTCGGTGAGCCTTCCTCTGCTCATTCGAGAGGTATTCGGTTCTAAGAACTACACGCAGATCCATGCGTGGATACGTACCGGCGTGGGGGTGTTCGGATCGTTTTCGGGCATTGTCGTCGGTGCGGCATATGATTTCGCAGGCACCTTCGTCCCCGCTTTTCTGGGATTGATGGTCATCTGCTTTTTGGCCATGGCCTGCATCCGCGTTGCCTACCGAACAAGCAAGGGATTGGTTTGGGAAGCGACGGGCTGCGTATCGGATGGAGACGCCAAGAAGTAAGAGGATTGCTATTTCCCGATTGCAGAAAGCTTTCATAGTGCTGGACGGAGTCAAGGGGGGCCCGGCTGCTTGCGGCCGGGCCCCTTGTAGATCGTTCGCTTGCGGCGGACGCCTCTTGTGCGATTGTTATGACGGCCACAAGCTGACGCCAGGGGCGTCTACCGCTCGTACATCACTTCGCCGCCCAGGATGGTCGTCGCCACCTTGGTGGTTCGGTAATCCTCCACGTTGCCGGCGATGAAGTCGTTGTCGAACAGGCACATATCGGCGAAGTTGCCCACCTCCACCGAGCCCATCTTGTCGTCGTCGTGGCTGAAGAACGCCGCGTTCTTCGTCCACATGATGAGGGCCTGGATGGGCGTGACCTTCGACTCGTCGCCCTTGGAGAGCGTCTTGCCCGTGGTCTCGTCCAGGCGCGTGACGGCGTAGTACATGCCGAGCATCGGGCTGGGGGAGACGACGGGAGAGTCGGAGCTGCCGCCGGCCAGGATGCCGTTCTTGAACATGAGGCCCGGCGACTGGAAGCGCTCGACCTGCTCGGGCCAGAACAGCGGCTCCTCGCCCATCTGGGACACGAGGGTGGGCTGCAGGCACACGCCCACGCCCAGCTCCTTCATGATGGGCCACTGGTCCTCGTAGGGCAGCTGGTAGTGGATCAGGTAGTGGCGCAGCTCCTTCACCGGGCGGATCTTGTTGGCCTCCTGGAAGGCGTGCAGCGCGCGGTCCTCGCTCGCGTCGCCGATGGTGTGGATGCCGAACTGCCAGCCGAGCTCGGTCGCCTTGCACACCAGCGCGTCGATCTCCTCCTGCGTGTAGATGGTGTCGCCGTAGAAGCCGGGGCGCTGGCGGTACTCGCGCCGGCTCATGGCGGCGGTGAACGCGGCCGTGATGCCGTCGAGCGTGACCTTGCAGCCGTTGAGCTTCAGCATCTCGTCGCCGAAGCCGGTGACGCAGTCCATCTCCTCCAGGCGGCGCAGGTTGTCCTCGAAGGAGCCGAACTGCGGGTCCAGGTAGAACATGAGGTTCGCGCGGTAGGTGAGCCTGTTCTGTTTCCTTGCTTCGTTGTACGCGCGCATCTGCTTGTAGTTGAGGTTCGCGTCGATGGCGCTGGTGATGCCGAAGGAGTTCAGGCGCTGCCCTATGAGTTCGAGGCTCTGGAGGTGCTGCTCTTCAGTCAGCGGGGGCTTGGCCGCAAACATTGGCATGAGGGCTGCGTTCTCGTACAGCATGCCGTCGAGCTCGCCGTCGTCGTAGTGGCCGATCTCGCCGCCTTCGGGCTGCGGGGTGTCCTTCGTATAGCCGACTTCTTCGAGGGCGCGCGAGTTCGCGGCCACCGTATGGGCCGACATGTGCAGAAGGATGAGCGGGTTGTCGGGCGCGATCTCGTCCAGCTCACGTCGGGTGATGAGTTCCTTACTGTCCTCCCAGATGAGCTCGTTCCAGCCGTCGCCCTCGATCCATTCGCCCGCAGGAGTGCTGGCGACCTTCTCCTTCAGGGCGTCGAGGATGGCCTGGCGGCTGGTCACGCCGTTGAAATCGAGGTTGAGCATGTTCTCGCCGGTCCACTTGCAGTGCATGTGGCACTCGACGAAGCCGGGGGTGAGGATCTTGCCGGTTGCGTCGATAACGTTGGTGCACGGGCCAACGTAGGGCTCCATATCGGCAGCCGTTCCCACGGCGATGACCTTGCCGTCCTTGGCGGCCACGCCGCCGTCCTCGATGATGGGGAAGTCCGTCTTGCCTTCCTTCACCTCGTCGCACGTGATGGCGACGGTGTAGATCTTCGGATGCTGGATGACCAGGTCTGCCTCGGGATACCAAGTGCTCATAACAGGTTCTCCTTTTCCTTCGATACTATCGCGGAAAAGCGGAAGAGCGCCTTTGCCTGCATGCGGCAATGCGGCCGCACCGGTCGGCGTTATCGTGAAACCATGAATCATCCCCGCTGCACAGCATAGAGTAAAACTCGCCCTTCCTGCCACCGGCCGTAAGGACGATATCGCGGGTATGATCGTACTTTCGGCCGATTCCCTTCCGGCGGGGGCGTGGGGTAGGATGGGCCGCAACGTAATCCTTCCTCGGAAAAATCCATAACGTGCTGCAAAGGGCGACAAGGGCGGCCATCTGCCTGCTCGCCAGGGGTTTTGTGGCAATACCAATCGGAAACGAGAGAAGGTGTCATCGTGGAGAACACGATCATCGACGACGATGCGACCATCGTCGCAGACGCACCCGCATCATCGAAAGCACCCGCGACGGCCGTGTCCCGCAAGGAGATCCTGCCGGCGTTCTGCATCACCGTCGTAGCCGCCATCGCGCTGTACGCGCTCATGAGCTACGTGCAGCCCCTGCTCATGAACAACAACTTCATCTACGACTTCGGCACCATGATGACCGGCTGCATCGAGGGTTCGCCCCTCTACCGCGTGGCCTGGTTCTTCGCCGACCTGACCGAGGGCTCGTTCATCGCGGCGCTCCCGGCTCCATCGGCATGATCATCATGGGCTTCGTGGCCGCCGCGCTCGAGCGCAAGAAGTCGGCCCACGCCGGCACCGGCGTGGCGGGCAACGGCCACATCTTCACCACCATGTTCGTGACGACCTGCCTGTCGCTCATCCTGGGCCAGCTGCTCTACGGCGGCCTGTTCGCCAGCGGCTGGATTCCCACGTTCGCCACCGTGCTCACCGTGCAGGTGTTCGTGATCTTCTACGGGTCCGACCTGAAGAAGGTGGCAACGTCGCTCATCCTGGGCACTATCGTCACCTGCCCGGTGTGCTACGCCCTGCTGTACGGCATCGTGTCCCCGCTGGGGCTGCCGCTGTTCATCGCCGTGTCCGCCGGCGTGGCCATCGTGGTGCCGGTGTGCTCGCTCATCTTCCGCCTCATGCCGTGGATGACCATCCCGGCGCCGGCCGAGGGCGCGAACCCCACGGACCAGAACAAGAGCAAGTTCTTCGTGCACCAGATCTTCGGCGACATCGGCCAGCTGACCATCTGGGGCAGCTCGTGGGCCACGATCGGCATGTACGTGGGCGGCATCATCTCGTGGGTCATGAACCCGCTGCATCCCGCATACGGCTCCGGCAACTTCCCCCTGCTCATCATGGTGCAGGTGGTCACGGGCGCTCTGGCCATCCTCATCTGGTACCCCAAGTGGAAGAAGACGGGCATGGCCTTCACGTTCGCGGGCATCGTGTTCGCGTCCGCCGTCGTGAGCACCTATCCGCCCAGCTGGGCCATCGTCATCCCCACCATCCTCATCGGCGCCGTGGTGTTCGCGCCGCTGGTCGAGTGGGTGCTGAAGGTGTTCCGCTTCAAGGGAACCTACCATCCCATCTGCCTGATCCAGGTTGCTATCTTCACGGTATGCACCGCATGGTCGTTCGCCGTCATGTACCTGATCATGCCGATGCTGGCTTAACTACCCGGTCGCAGCGCGCACCGACAGGCGCGCTCGACATCTTATTCCTCGAGCCCCTCGCCGCATTCAGTCCCCGCGGCGGGGGGCTTTTGCGCTGTGCGGTTAAGGCGCGGCGGGGGGGGACGTCCGAAGAGGCGCCTTCTGCGAAAAGGCTTTAGCTAAGGTGCTTCGGCTGCCGAGGAGCGCTCCTCGGGTCCTTCGCTCCGGGGGGGGGTGGCTGGCTTCTTGACGATATCCCTCGACTTCGCGCCTTCTGTGTTCTGCTTGGTGCGGCGCTGCGCAGAGGCTAGCGTGCCGCGTCGTGCAGTAGGGCGACGAGCGCCGTGCGGTTGGGCACGTGGGCTTTGGCGAAGATGTTCTGGATGTGGGATTTGACGGTGGAGAGGCTGATGCACAGCCGGAGGGCGATCTGGTCGTTCGTGAAGCCCTCGGCTATGAGTAGTGCAACGTCGCGCTCGCGCGACGTGAGGGCGGAGAGCAGCGCGTGCTGCGAAAAGGCGGGTTGGCTCGCGTCGGGCTCCCCGTGGCCTTGCAGGGGGGTGACGCGGACGGTGAATGCGCAGGCGTCATGAGGGTCGTCCTCAACCTGCATGCGGAAGCAGAGTCCTTGGGCGTTCGTGAAATCCAGGTAGCGCTCGGAGCCGTGGGCGGGTGTTCGGGTGCTCATGGCGAACGACGCCTCCCTTCATTTTGACGCTCCCCTTCCGGGAGCGACCCGGAAGGGGAGCAGGGGGTGATACTTGGTTTCCGCTTTCTCGCGAAACTTCAGTAGTTTGTCGCGCTCGTGCCCGTCCCCCTGTTTCACCTCCTTGCGGTATTCCTTCCTCGGAAATGCCGGGCAAGGCGCACGTGCTGGATAAAATAATGCGGTTTCGGCTTGGCCGGCGCCATCCTCCGCCAGAGGTGGTTTACGCTTCCCGAGCATCTCACCCCATAAGTATTAGATGCTTTTCCAGCGGGTTTAGGTATACTCGCCGGTAACGAGAGCGGGGGCTATGCGGCCGGTTTGACGTGGGGCTGCGCGTTCGCTCGCGAAGTCGATGGGTATCGGGGGGAACCATATGGAGGCTGAGGGCGCCCGCTTCGGCGGCATGCGCAAAGTTGTCCACGACGTACGGGAGCAGCCGACTCTTTTTGTGGGTTTCACCGCTTACAAGACGTTCGCCGTTCTGCTGTTCCTGGACGGCTTCTTCTTTCCCGGTACGTTCCAGGTGGCCGGCTTCGAGCTCTCCACCATCGTGCCGTTTCTGTTCATCTGCGCGGGCGTATGCCTGTTTTTCGCTTTCCGTTTCAGGAAGATCAAGGTCTTCGACAAAGATGCGTACCTCTGGTTCCTCGTGGGAAGCATGGTGCTGGGCGTGTTCTTTCTCTTCATGGAAACCCATGCGGGGATTGCGGACGACGCGTTCCGTTTCGCGACGCTGGTGTTGGGCATGGTGCTGCTGGCCGTGGGAACCATGGGCATCCATATAGAGCTGGGGCGCATCTTCGGCATGCTGGGAATGACGCCCACGTTGACGTTCGGCATTGCCTCGGCGCTTGCCACGGGGGTGCTGTCGCTGGGTATCACGCTGCTCGACCCGCTTTTGCGGTGGGTCGTGGCCTTCGTGCTGCCAGCTTTCATCGTGCTGCTGTTCTACTGCGCGAAGGGCAGGGTGTTCCCCGATCAGAAGGTGCTCTACCGCGAATCTGCGAACGACCTGTTCATTCCCTATCGCTTCATGGCCACCTCCGTCACGCAGGGCTTGGCGCTGGGTATACCGCTGGGCTTCTTGAGCTTCTCGGGCTTTCTCTCCCAGATGCTCGATTCGGTCGGGTACTTCTTCGCGGCAGCGCTCGCCTTGCTGGCGGTGCTGGTGCTGCAGATGGACTTCAACCGCTCAATCTACCAAATAGGGTTTCCGCTTGCGGGGGCAGGTTTGCTGGCGGTGGGCATGCTGGGCCCGTCGTCGGTAATGGCGGGCGTGCTGCAGGTGACGGGATTCCTGTACCTTGACCTGGTGCTGTGGGGTTTGGGATCGTACCTTATCAAGAACTGCGACCAGCCGGCTACCTGGGTTGCCTCTTGCCCCAGCACGGCGCTCATGTTGGGGCGCGCGCTGGGCATCGTGGTGGGCAGCGTGGCCCTGCAGGTGCTGGCGGATTCCGCGCAGATCGTCGTGTTCTTCTGCACGCTGGCTTTTTTGGTGCTGATGACGGCGCTGCTGCTCACCAACAACGCGAACATGCGCACGGGCTGGGGGTTCGTGCGTCCCGGAGATCCCGATGAGGCCACGGACAGCTATCGCACCTGCGAGGTGGTGGCGCAGGACTTCGGGCTGACGCAGCGCGAATTGGAGATCATGTACAGCCTGATAGAGGGAAAGTCGCGCAAGGAGATAGCCGAGGACCTGTACATCACCTCGAACACCATCAAAACGCACCTGCACAATCTGTACGGCAAGCTGGATATCCACTCCGAGAGCGATTTGAAGGCGTTCGTCGCGAAGCGCGAGCGGATGTTCTCCACCGAGGAGGATGCCGTGCCCCTGCCGCCCGAAGAGGTATGAGGGCGGGCATGGCAACGCTCGGCGGGCGAGCGTCCTACGCCTTGGCGGTGAAGCCGGCTGGTTCGGGCAGCTCGGCCGTGCAGTGGGGGCAGCGCGTG